>Ga0302326_10032292_pt1 | contig 10433 bp, 15 predicted proteins | sample Palsa_T0_3_FD_202264 | JGI IMG/M metagenome (GOLD analysis project Ga0302326, IMG submission 202264) | Peat permafrost microbial communities from Stordalen Mire near Abisko, Sweden - Palsa_T0_3 | ecosystem: Environmental > Terrestrial > Soil > Palsa > Peat permafrost | place: Sweden: Abisko... | reverse complement strand
CACGTAGTAAGCGGGCAGGCCAGGCGGCCAAAAACCGCTTACTCCGTGAGTACACTCCGTGCGCGACTCTTATCACGCACGATCGGCGCAGTTCTCGCCGAATCTGTCACGCACCTATCCCTCACCCCGAATACCAGGGGAGGGGAGTGAGGGGTTGCCTCAGGTGTCACGCACTCCCAGGCAAGCTCTTCACCGGACGCAATCAAAATTGCAGGGGCGGTCGGTGGACCGCCCCCGCGAAAGTCGTCCGAACACGATCGCCGCGCTACTTGAGCTCGACGCTTGCGCCTTGGTCTTCCAGTTCCTTCTTCAGCTTCTCGGCGTCGGCTTTCGCCAATGCTTCCTTGACAACTTTGGGCGCTCCTTCGACCAGATCCTTGGCCTCTTTGAGCCCCAGTCCAGTGGCGGCGCGGACCACCTTGATCACGTTGATCTTCTTCTCGCCAGCCGCCTTGAGAACCACGTCGAACGTGCTCTTGGCCTCTTCGACGACAGGAGCGGCGCCCTCCTTGCCGCCGGTCGGTCCAGCCACCATCGCCACGCCGCCCGCGGCGGGCTCGATTCCGTGTGCTTCCTTGAGGTAAGCGGCCAGATCGACCGCCTGCTTGAGGGTCAACCCGACGATCTTGTCGCCGAGTTCCTTAATTTCTGTTGCGAATTCTGCCATGACTTCATCTCCGGGACGTGACGTGTCCCAACCGTGTCGAGTTCAATCCCGCCCGAGAGCACACCTCACACTGAAGCGATTTAATCCCGTAACCCGGGAGCAGTCGGAGCCGTCGGATTTTTCTGAATCAAAGAGTTCCAAATCTCGAACATCGCCACGGAGCGAGCTTCTTACCCCCTCTCCCGGTACTCCGGGGGAGGGTTGGGGTGAGGGTGATTTCGAGCACCAACGGCGCTCGAGGTTCGAAATCATCCTCACCCCTGCCCTCTCCCGGAGTACCGGGAGAGGGGGCAGCCGCCGGTAGTCTCGAAGTTCAATATCCAGAACGAGTCTTTCCCTTACGGAGCCGGAGGCGCGGCGGCGTCAGTCGCCGCAGGAGCAGCAGCATCCGGCACGGGCGGTGCCGGTGGAGCCTCCGATTCCTTTGTTATTGCTCTTTCTTCAACTGCCTTAATGAGCGAAGCAACTCGTCCGGCCTGGCTCTTGAAGATTCCACCAAGCCGTTTGCCCGGCGAGAGGATCAGAGCCACGAGCGATCCGATCGCCTCTTCGCGGGTCGGCAGCTTGCTGACCTGCTCAACGCCCTTCTCGCCGGTATAGATCTCCCCGTCGAAGAAGATGCCGCGCAGTTCAAGCGTTTCGAGAGTCTTCTTCTCATCCAGCAGAGCGCGGGCGACCGTCGATATGCTCGCCTTGCCGAAGACGACGGCACTGGGCCCGTCGAGAAGTTTGTCGAAACCGTGAATCTTGCTCTTCTCGCCGACCGCGCGCTTGGCGAGGGTGTTTTTCACGACGACCATTTTCAGGCCTTTTTCGTGAAGTCGGCGGCGGATCAAGTTGTTCTTGATCGCATCGATGCCGCGCGGATTGATGACGGCCACGCCGTCCAAGTCCTTAAACCTGGCGGCCATCTCGTTGGTGATGCTTTCTTTTACTCGCTTGCTCATGGAACACTTCCTCGCTCGTCAGTCGATCGCAATCAGCGATTCGGAGCCGCGGAGGTACATCCGCGGCTTCTTCGCAATCGATCGTCGCGGTTATTGCACAGACAGATAAACAGCCGGGGTCATCGTGCCTTTCAGCACGATCTTCTTGAAATAATGCCCCTTGCTCGTCGGCGGCTTCATCTTGCGGATCTGGGCGACCATCGCATTGATGTTGTCGGTGAGATTTTCCTTCGTGAAGCTCATCTTGCCCACGACGCTGTGGATGTTGCCGCCCGTATCGTTGCGAAATTCGATCTTGCCCGCCGAGTATTCCCTTACTGCCGCCGCCACGTCGGGGGTGACGGTACCGGCTTTGGGCGAGGGCATCAGCCCCTTGGGACCGAGCACTTTACCGAGCCGGCCGACGAACCGCATCATGTCGGGAGTGGCAACGGCCACGTCAAAATCGGTGAAGTTCTCCTTCTCGATCGCCTGCACGAGTTCCTGTCCGCCGGCACGAATCGCGCCCGCGGCCGTCGCCAGCGGAGCGAGGTGATCGGGGCAGAACGCGACAACCCGCTTGGTCTTTCCCACGCCGTGCGGCAGCGAGAGCGAGCCGCGGATCATCTGATCCGCCTGCTTGGCGTCGATGCCGAGCGAGAAAATCAGCTCGACCGACTGGTCGAACTTGGTCGCGTCGAAGGTCTTCAGGAGATCGATCCCCTTATCGATCGAAACCAGATCGGGCACCGCCTTCTTGGCGGCTGCCTTGTATCGTTTGGAACGTTCAATAACTACTGACTGGGCCATTTGCCCCGTCGCTTTCCGGGTCGAAATCAGCTTCGACCAAAGCTCCCACTGTTACGGCCCGTGGTGCGGCCTTTGAGTTCAATGCTGCCGGCCGTTTCCCTTGCTCGGCTTGTCGTTAACGGTCAGCTTCGTCACGAGCAGCAGGTCGATTATCTCGGCCTCTTCACCTTTTCCGGTGGCAACGTGAATCGTACGACCGCCGGCGGTGCGCATCAAAAACTCCGGATGGCGGACGCGAATGGAAGTTCCGTCCGCGAGGGAGATGGTGAATGGCTGGAACGGCCGCCGGTCGTGGGCTTCAATAAGCTTCTGAATTGTCATGCCACTACCCTTCAACCGTAATCCCCATCGACCGCGCGGTGCCGGCGATCACGCGGGCGGCTTTCTCTTCGTCGAAGGCGTTGATGTCCCTGCCCTTCTCCTTGGCGATGGCCTTGCACTGGGCCAGCGTGACCTTGCCGATCTTGTTCTTGTTCGGTTCGCCGCTCCCCTTCTCGGCCTTGACCAGGTCCTTGAGCATGACGCTCGCGGGCGGGCTTTTGAGCTCGAAGCTGAAGGTGCGGTCTTTATAAACGGTTACCAGCACGCCGATGACTTTGCCCTTCAGGTGGGCGGAGGCGGCGTTAAACTGCTGAATAAACTGCCCGGGGTTTACGCCATGCTGGCCGAGCGCGGGGCCGATCGGCGGCGCGGGCGTGGCGGTCCCACCGGGCGCCTGCAGCTTGAACTGAACTGTAATTTCCTTCTTCGCCATGGGGGCGTCTGCCTCTCTGCTGAACGGATGTTTGTTCCGCTCTGTGGAGACGTAGCCGATGAATCGGCCACGCCGGGGACTACTTTACGTCCGTCTCAATCACTCGGGCGCTTGCCGGCCGCCGGTCGCTATACTCGCCGATCGCTTCCACCTCGTCGGGAACCCTTCGCATCACCTGCTTCAGCAGGCTGTAGACTGGCGCCGCTAAGAGTAAAAGGGCGAGGATACTAATCAAAAACAGGGCGATTGACAAGGCCGCGAGAATCAGGCCAGGAATTGCGGCGATAAACACCACGGATCTCGCCCAGCCCGGCAGGCCGGTCATCCCGCCGCGCACGTCATCAAATTTGCCGACATAAGCTGAAAATCGCGACACGTTTCGCCGCCTGTCTGGCCCTCACATTCGCTCGATTTGCCAATATTCCAGCTCCAGCGGCGTCGGCCGGCCGAAGATGGTAGTGATGATCCGCACCATTCCCTTGTCGGGAATGACCTCGTCGACATCTCCCTCGAAGTTGATGAACGCGCCGTTGGTCACTTTGATGCGCTCGCCCTTCTTGAACTGCGCCTCGAAGCGCGGCCCCTCGTCGGGTCGCTCGGCCTCTTCGAGCATCTTCGCCTGATCCTTGGGGGACATGGGCGTCGGCTTTCCGTTGGAGCCGATGAAGTCGCCCACGCCATCAGTCTCCTTGATCATGAACCAGACTTTTTCCGGGATGGTTCCGTTCTTGTCCAGCTCCAGCTCGATGAAGACATAGCCGGGGTAGAGTTTGCGCTCGGTATCGCGGCGTTTGCCATCCTTCATGGAACGGACGCGTTCGGTGGGAACCAGGATTCGGTTAACGACCGTTTCGAGCCCCTCGATTTTGACCTTGCGCGCGAGCGCCTCGCGGACCCGGTCCTCCTTGTTGCTCGCGACTCGCAGAACGAAAAATTGCATCATATTGCTCAGTCTCGGAAGATCGATCAGATGCCGGAGGATTTCAATACGTGCATGTGATAGAAGAGAAAATTAAACAGAAGATCAACCGCGAACAAGAAAATCGCCACCGAAAACATGAAGATGATCACGATCTTGGTAGAGGCGATCAGATCGCGCCGGCTCGTCCAGTTGACTTTCTTCATTTCACTGTCGGTGGCGATCAGGAAATCGACGTTGGTGGGTTTATTGGAAATCCAGAATCCCAGCAGGGAGAAACCGATCAGGAACACAACCGCTGCGCCCAGCGCGACGCGGAAATGGAGCGTCTGAATCTGCGTCGCCAGCATCGCCTGCGTGGTGACCGGCAGTGTCGGATCGATCTGCGGGGCGGGCAGCAGAGTCGGCAGGTCAATGAAAATGTTGTAGGAGGTGAACACCGCCAGGATGGCGATGCCGATGGCCGTACCCATGCGCGTCCAGTACCCTTGCCCCTTCTTCTGGATGGTGAAGAACCCGTCGGCGCCGGGCTTGCGCTTCGCGCCCTCATCCTGTTTGCCGGGCAGCTCCTCGTCGCGCATCGACTTGCTTTCTTGTTCTACTTTAGTCACAGAGGCCATTCGCTCCGCCGATCGGTCGGAACCACCAACCGATATCGTATTCCAGGTACTGCACGTTTCCGCACACACGCCAGGAGGGAATCGAACCCCCAACCTGCCGCTTTGGAGACGGCCGCTCTGCCAATTGAGCTACTGGCGTAAAGATTGGTCATCGGTTTTCAGTTTTCGGTTTTCAGTTTTCGGTATCAGACAACCGGACGAAGCGGCGGCTCGATCGCGCCAACTGAAAACTGAAAACCGAAAACTGAAAACCGATTTGTTACCAATCACCAGTTACTTTCTCTTCACCTTGTGCAGCGTGTGGCGGCGCAGGCGCGGAGAGTATTTCTTCACTTCCACCTTCTGCGGTCCGCCGGCCACCTTGATTTCCGTGCGATAGTTCAGATCGCCGGTCTCGGTGCACTGCAGCCAGACCATTTCTCGGCTTTCTTTAGCCATGGAGCACCGTCACTTTTACTCGAGGATCTTGACCACGACGCCCGAGCCGACGGTCTTGCCGCCTTCACGAACCGCAAATCGCAGCTTTTCTTCCATGGCGATCGGAGCCTGCAGCTCGACCTCCATGGTGACGTTGTCACCGGGCATGACCATTTCGGCGCCGCCGAGCAGCTTGGCCGATCCGGTCACGTCGGTGGTGCGGAAATAGAACTGCGGACGATACCCGGTGAAGAACGGGGTATGACGCCCGCCCTCTTCCTTGGTCAGCACGTACACTTCCGCCTGGAACTTCTTGTGCGGCGTGATCGACTTGGGAAGCGCCAGCACCTGTCCGCGCTCCAGGTCGTCTTTTTCAATGCCGCGCAGCAGCAGTCCGGCGTTGTCGCCGGCGATCCCCTCGTCCATGCTCTTGTTGAACTGCTCGATGTCGGTGACGGTTGTGCTGCGGGTGTCCTTGAGGCCGACAATCTCGATGGTGTCGCCCTTGCGGATCTTGCCGCGCTCGATGCGCCCCGTGCCGACCGTGCCGCGGCCCTTGATGCTGAAGACATCTTCGATGGGCATCAGGAACGGCTTGTCGATCTCGCGGGTCGGAATCGGAACGTAGGCATCCAGGGCCTTGACGAGTTCGTCGATGCACTTGTTGGCCGCATCGTCCGTCGGGTTCTGCACGGCCGGGAGCGACGAGCCGCGAATTACCGGCGTGTCATCGCCCGGGAAACCGTACTTGGTCAGCAGCTCGCGGATTTCCATGTCGACCAGTTCGAGCAGTTCCGGATCGTCCACGAGGTCGATCTTGTTCAGGAAGACCACGATCTTGGGCACACCGACCTGGCGGGCCAGCAGAATGTGCTCGCGGGTCTGCGGCATCGGGCCGTCAGCGGCGGAGACGACCAGAATCGCCCCGTCCATCTGAGCCGCGCCGGTGATCATGTTCTTGATGTAGTCGGCATGGCCCGGACAGTCGACGTGGGCATAGTGACGGGCGTCCGATTCATATTCCACGTGGGCAGCCGCAATTGTGACTGTTTTGGTCGCGTCACGCTCGGTGCCGCCCTTGGCGATGTCCTTGTACGCCTTGGCGGTCACGGACGGAAACTTGGCGGCCGAGCGAGCGCTCAGCGCCGCGGTCAGCGTGGTCTTGCCGTGGTCGATGTGACCAATCGTGCCGACGTTCACGTGCGGCTTTTTGCGTTCGAATACTCCCTTTGCCATGGTTGCTAACCTCCAGAAATCTTTGGCTTTGACAATCGAGCGGCGACTTGTGATCGAGTCCGCGACCCGGCATGCATCAGAAATCGCAATTCAAAAATCGTTTCGTATCCACCTTCTGCTGTCTACAAGCTGGCACAGGGGCTTGAACCCTGGACCTCCACCTTACCAAGGTGGCGCTCTACCACTGAGCTATGCCAGCGACAACGCCTCCGTTGCCCGCGACACGACTCGACTTCAACGGCGGAATCAACACCGCGCCCGTGCGCACCGGTAGCGTTGAAGGGGAAGAAGTATAAGTTGCGCTCAGACAATGTCAATTGGGCGAAACCCTTTGGAGACTCTCCGGGCGACGCTCGCCCACGCTCCCGGCGACTCCGCGATCAAATATATTCCGACGCGACGCCGACGTAGCGCATCTGCACTTCGTACAACGCTTCGTCGAGTATTTTCTGCTCTTGGGGCGTCAAATTATTCTTCGTCTTCGCCTCCAGAATCGCCAGCGTATCCAGCTGAATCTTTGCCATGTCGAGATTGATCGTCGGCTCAGCGCCCGGCATCGCCAGCCCGCCCAGATAGTAGAGGGCTTGCGTAACGATCGACTGCACCAGCGTGGTGAAGCTCGCTTCCGGCAATTCGCGCACGCTCCGCTTTCCACCTGGCGCCGCGCCTGCCCGACCGCCCGCGCCCCCGGCAGCACTGGCAGGGGCGGCCGGCACCGGGGCACGCTTCTGCGCCTGCTCTGCCAGCTTGCGCTTCTCTTCCTGCGCCTGCTTCTTCCAATCTGTGTCGATATGCAATGAGGGCGTTTCTGCCATGGGGTCTCCGCTAAATCGTCGAGATGGATTGTTGGGCTGATGATACGGATTTGCAAGGGGGAAGCTGGTGATTGGTAATTGGAACGTGACAATGCGGGGATGAAACGTGAAGGCGTGAAACGTTCGAGGAAGGCGTCTACCAGAGGCTTGGTCGAACCCAAAGACCGTAAGAGGCAAGCTGATATTGGCGACCGCGCCAGCAGAGAGCCGAGCGGCTCTGTGCTGGCGCGGTTGCGAGGGTCTCTTTCAGACCGCGCGGTGTGCGCGCTTCCCGAGACCCGCAATTCAAGTCTTGGCTTGCATCAAAATAACGATTACTCGCGACGGCAAGCCCTGGCGGTTGCCGGGGCAGCCTTCGTTACCACGTCGTCGCTTTTCGGCAACGACGTGCATGCTCAGACCAATCCTTCCACCCGCCCTTCCGACGAGCCATTTGGATATTGCCTGAATACCAGCACGATCAGTGGCCAGAACCTGGGAATCGTGAAGGTGGTGGAGATCGCCGCGGAGGTTGGCTTTGGAGCCGTCGAGCCCTGGCTGCGTGAACTGGATGCCTACGTAAAGACCGGTGCGTCGCTGAAGGATCTGGGAAAGCGGATTGCCGATCTCGGGCTGTCTGTTGAGAGTGCAATCGGATTCGCGACGTGGATCGTGGACGACGATGCACAGCGAGCCAAAGGGCTCGAACAAATGAAACGCGATATGGACGCCGTCGCGCAAATCGGCGGAAAGCGAATCGCCGCCCCGCCGATCGGCGCGAACAGGAACCAGGACCCGGAGATCAGCCTGTTGACAGTAGCCGAGCGGTATCGTGCCATCTGCGATCTCGGCGACCAGATGGGCGTCATCCCCGAGGCGGAGTTCTGGGGATCGTCAAAAAATCTTCGCCGGCTGAGTGAGGCAGCGATGGTCGCCATCGACAGCGGCCATCCTCGAGCGTGCGTTCTTCCCGATGTCTTCCACCTCTACAAGGGCGGCTCCGATCCCGACGGCCTGCGACTGCTCTCCGGTTCAGCAATCCACGTCATCCATCTGAACGATTACCCTGCGGATCCACCGCGTCAGACGATCACCGACGCAAATCGCATCTTTCCAGGTGATGGCATCGCTCCACTCACGGAAATCTTCCGCGACCTGCGTCAAGCCGGCTTCGACGGATACCTCTCGCTGGAACTGTTCAATCGTGATTACTGGAAACGCAGCCCGGTGAAGGTCGCGCGGGAGGGAATCGAAAAGATGCGTGCCGTTGTTCGGAATGCAAAGATTCGAACCAACGGGGTCTGAGGGTCGGGTAGGCGGGATAGCGATTCGTCGGTCGCTCAATTTGCTATGAGTACCGATGCGCGAGAGAATGAGGTTTACAGTCAAAGAAACGAGATCCCATGCGCCAAACGGCGGGGAGCTTAAGATGAGAACAGCAGAATCGCGAAGAGGCTTGTCCGGTGTAAATGTACTCGCTTGGCTTGTCATCATCGCAGCCGTCTTGTGCGCCTTGTTTTATTTTGCCAAAAGATCGAGTGATCAGGCGAAGCAAGACGATGAAATTCAAACCGGCCGGCTTATGACCGAAGGCATGTCCGCAAGACTCCGTGAGGACGGCGCCGCCCAAGAACTTATCCTCGCCTTTGCGGCAGTGCTTCCAAAGACGAGGGTAGCGGCCAGCCCATTGCACAGGTGCGACATCACGGCGGTGTTCATCTTTGACACCGGAGAAAGAGTTACGAAGACCGCCTATTGGGAGAGCTGGGACCCCGGCGAGGAGAAGAGCATCAACGTCTCGACGGCCGGCAACATTCAGCGAGTCGATATCACAGGCGTTGCCTACTTCACCTCCTCTGATGGCCCTACGTTTAGAGGAACCTTGGACGATTCGTTTGGATTTGGAAGCAAATGACTCATACAGGGCGACCGTGTCTTCGAACTTCAGAAGCTACGAAGATCGACTTTCGACTTTCGAAATGCCATTGGCTCGCACCACGCCGCCTTTGAATTCCGCAAAGCGCAAAACGAAAGCGATGCGGCCTGACGACTTCGATAATCTCAATACATGTGGAGGAAATCATAATGGCGCAGGTGATGTACGACAAAGCAATTATGTTTGAGGGCCAAATCTATGCCGTCACTCAGACATGGAACGGTCCGCAAATCGTGTTGGCGACTGAACCGGACAGCGATCGATTACGGACTTTGATAACCCACATCATAAAGACACAAGGCCAGCTTACGCTCAAGTGCTGTCCGAGCTATTATGAAATTCTGGTCCCGGGCAGCTGACGCTCGGTGGTGGAATGTTCCGTGGACGTACCGGAGGGTCGCAGCAAATGCCACGTTCCCTTTACGGACTATACGACGGGCCGTCCGAGAGCGTTGGTTGGATCGTTAGCAACGAACCATACGATGTGAAGTATTGGGCGACCTACATGGCTATGAAGAAGCGCGTGAGCTTGAAGAACGACTTCGGCTGGGCCGAGGTCAATCATCTCCAAAACTTCTTGCGGAAAGCGGACATTTGGTCCGATTTTCCCGCGAACGGCTATACGCTCGTGAGCGCGGAATTTAAGGGCGGCGACGAAGAGCAGCGCGTCGACCTGCTCTACATGAGGGCGGACGGGGCGCTTTTGCCGTGCGAGCTGAAGATCGGTGGCGACAACAAAGATGCACACGGACAACTGATTCGGTACATCTCGGATCTCTATTTCCAGAAGATCGACCTCGCTTGGGCCAAGGCGGCAAATCGACATCTCTTGGACCGCATCAGCAACTCAGTTGCCAAGTCGCTGCACGCCCGGAAATTTGAGAAGTTTATCGAAGATAACCAGATCGCGGATCCCTTTGTCCGTATTCTCCCGCAGGCCGGTTTTCTAATCGACGAAAGCTTCACCCCGCAACTTCTCAAGGCTGTGCGATACCTGAATGGATACTGCGGCTTTTCGATCCGGCTGCTCGGGATCGATGCCTTCGTCGAGGATTCTTGGACGAAAGGCTCGGAGGAATTTAAGTTCCGTTTGGATTTTGTGGATGTTCAGTGATTCGCGCGGGCGTTGGCTGTGCCGTGAATGGCCGCCAGCGACGCCGGCCGTCCCAAAGGCTGCGTTCTTCTCGATCCCTACCACCTACGATGGTGGCTCTGATCCCAAGCGCCTGCGGCTGCTCTCCCCATCGGCGATCCACGTCATCCATCTGAACGACTACCCAGCCGACCCGCCACGTCAGACGATCACCGACGCAAATCGAATTCTCCCGGGTGATGGCATCGCTCCGCTTACCGA
>Ga0302326_10032291_pt1 | contig 10433 bp, 9 predicted proteins | sample Palsa_T0_3_FD_202264 | JGI IMG/M metagenome (GOLD analysis project Ga0302326, IMG submission 202264) | Peat permafrost microbial communities from Stordalen Mire near Abisko, Sweden - Palsa_T0_3 | ecosystem: Environmental > Terrestrial > Soil > Palsa > Peat permafrost | place: Sweden: Abisko... | reverse complement strand
CATCAAGGTGTTCTCGTGGATCGCGACGATGTGGGGCGGATCGATCGAGTTCAAAACCCCCATGCTATGGGCGGTCGGCTTCGTTTTCCTCTTCACGGTCGGCGGCGTGACGGGCGTCGTGCTCGCCAATGCGGGCGTCGACGTCGTGCTGCAGGATACCTATTACGTGGTCGCGCATTTCCACTATGTGCTGTCGCTCGGCGCCGTGTTCGCAATCTTCGCGGGCTGGTATTTCTGGTTCCCGAAAATCACGGGCTACATGTACAACGAGACGTTGGGCAAGCTGCATTTCTGGATCACGTTTGTTGGCGTGAACTTGGCCTTCTTCCCGATGCATTTCCTCGGTCTTGCCGGCATGCCCCGTCGCGTCGCGGATTATCCGGATGCGTTCGCGGGCTGGAACTTTGTGGCCTCGATCGGCGCCTTCATCGCAGGCTTCGGCGTGCTCGTGTTCCTGATAACAATGGCGGAAGCCTTTCTTGCCAAGCGCAGGGCAGGCGACAATCCCTGGGGCGTCGGTGCTACGACGCTCGAATGGACGTTGCCGTCGCCGCCGCCGTTCCACACCTATAACGATTTGCCACGCGTGAGTTAGGGGATCCGGCGACGAATGGCCCACACGGCATCCCTCACGGCGTCGTCCCAGGCGGCAACGGTCGGCGATTTTTTTGCGCTGCTGAAGCCGCGTGTGATGTCTCTCGTGATTTTCACGGGGCTTGCCGGCATCATCGTCGCCCCCGGCCACATTGATCCGTTCACGGCCTTTACGGCGACTCTTTGCATTGCGGTCGGGGCAGGCGCCGCGGGCGCGCTCAACATGGCCTATGAAGCCGATATCGATGCGCGCATGTCGCGCACGGCCACACGGCCCATCCCGATCGGCCACATTGCGCGCGACGATGCGTTGGGCTTCGGCTGGACGCTGTCCGCCGGCGCGGTGGCGCTGATGGGGCTCTTCGTCAATTTCGCGGCGGCGGCACTGCTCGCCTTCTCGATTTTCTTCTACGTCGTCGTCTACACGCTTTGGCTGAAACGCCGCACGGCGCAGAACATCGTGATCGGTGGTCTGGCGGGTGCTTTGCCGCCGGCAATCGGCTGGGCCGCGGTGACGGGCACTCTCGCGCCGGCACCGCTGGTGCTGGTGCTTATTACGTTTCTATGGACGCCGCCGCATTTCTGGGCGCTCGCACTCTATCGCAGCGACGACTATGCCCGCGCCGGTGTGCCAATGATGCCAGTCGTGAAAGGCAAGGCTTCGACGCGCCGGCAGATTTTCGCCTATGCGCTGGCGCTTCTCCCGGCGGGCCTCGTGCCGGCCTTTATCGCGCTCGGCGGACCGCTTTATGCTGCCGCAGCCGCGGGCATGGGCCTCTGGCTCGTTTGGTGCGCGGGCGCCGTGCTGCGTGAGCGCGACGATGCGCGCGAACCGGCGGCAAGAAAGCTGTTTGCCGTTTCGATCTTCTACCTGTTCGCGCTGTTCGCGTCGCTCATCGTCGAGCGGCTGAGCGGCATCGGGGCGCTCAGTTTTGCGTCGTACGGTCTTGCGATTCCGGGCGGTTGGATGTGAGGCGATGGACGCTGAGGATGGTGAAGCCGAACGCAGCGCGAGGGAACGGCGGAGACGCAATATCGCGCTGGCGCTGGTGCTTGTTGGTCTCGTCGTCCTGTTTTTCGTGATGACAATGGTGCGGCTCAAGGGCCACGTGGCGAATTTTTTCGATTGAAAAGGGTGTCTGTGTCTACACGCGGGAACTGTTCACTATCGCCGGGCCTGACCCGGCGATCCAGCCAGTGGATGACCGGCTCAGGGGCTGGTCATGGTGAAGAATACAAAATAGCGGTTATGTCGTCGATTAGGCGCAGAAGAGTTCCAGAGAGGCAGATGCGAGATGTCTGAAGCGCATAGCGAAGTTCACCACGACTATCACCTGGTCGACCCGAGCCCATGGCCCATCGTCGGCTCCATCGGCGCGTTCGCGATGCTGGTGGGCGCCGTTTTCTGGATGAACAAGGGCTATACGCATTTCTTCGGACTGCCCGTGGCCGGCCAGCCCTGGCTCTTCATCATCGGCGTGCTGCTTGTGGCCTATACGATGACCGGATGGTGGCGCGACGTCATCGCCGAGTCGGTCACGCGTGGCGATCACAAACCCGTCGTGAAGCTCGGCCTGCGTTTCGGCATGGTGTTGTTCATCGCCTCCGAGGTGATGTTCTTCGTCGCCTGGTTCTGGGCTTATTTCAACACCGCTATTTTCCATAACGACGTGGGGATCAGCTCATGGCCGCCGAACGGAGTCGTCACGCTCGATCCCTGGCATTTCCCGCTGCTCAACACGCTGATCCTGCTCACGTCTGGAACCACGGTGACCTGGGCGCATCACGCCATACAGACGGGCGATCGCAAAGGCGCCATCCAGGGCCTGCTGCTCACGGTGCTGCTGGGGATGTCATTCACCTGCGTGCAGGCTTACGAATACAGCCACGCGCCTTTCACCTTCGGTTTCAATCATCTGGCGCTCCTGCCATTCACGGACCCTGCGCACATCTCGCTTGCGGCTGGTGTCGGCAATTTCCAGGCGATCTACGGCTCGACCTTTTTCATGGCGACGGGTTTCCACGGCTTCCACATCATCGTCGGCACGATTTTCCTCATCGTCTGTCTCGGCCGGGCGATCGCCGGCCAGTTCACTCCTGATCGACATTTCGGTTTCGAGGCTGCGGCCTGGTACTGGCATTTCGTCGACGTTGTGTGGCTGTTCCTGTTCTCCTGCATCTATATCTGGGGTGCAGCGCCCGTCACGATGGCTTGAGGTTGCGCGAACCTTCCACGCTGAAAGCTGCTCTGTTCGGTCGTTGCCCGCGCTGCGGAGAAGGTGCGTTGTTTTCCGGTTATCTGAACGTGGCGGCGCGCTGCAGCGCCTGCGGTCTCGAATATGCCGGGTTCGATGCGGGCGATGGGCCGGCGGTTTTCGTCATCCTCATCGTCGGCGCCGTTGTTGCCGGGGGCGCGCTGTTCCTGGAATTCACCGTGCATCCGCCTTACTGGGTTCATGCCATTATCTGGCTGCCCTTGATCGTGATCTTGAGCATTGGATTGCTGCGCCTCGCCAAAGCGCTCCTGCTCGTGCTGCAATACAAACATCAGGCGCGCGAAGGCCGGCTGGCGGACTAGGCTCGCTGCCTCCGAGAGTCGCGAAAGCAAAGGCAATGTATTTTCGGCCGCTTCCGGGTTTCACGCTCCTGTGCGTGCCGCTGTTCGCAATTCTGGTTGCGCTCGGCGTCTGGCAACTCGAACGCCTGCAATGGAAGCTCGCGCTCATCGCCGAAATTCAACGCAACATGACGCTGCCGCCGCTCACGCTCGATGCTGCGCTCGCGCTACCCGATGCCGATTATCGCCGCGTGTCGCTGGACGGTCACTTCCTCAACTCCAAAGAAGCCTATGTGTTCACCACGGGCGTGCATGGCGAGCCCGTCTATCATGTGCTCGCACCTTTCATGCTGGGCGACGGACGCGCGGTGATGGTGGATCGCGGGTTCGTGCCGCCTTCCTTGCGCGATCCCGCGACGCGCGCGCAAAGCGTGGCCGATCACATCGCCGGGGTCTGGCGCCGGCCGGACAGACCGGGCCCGTTCACACCGCAGCCCGATATGGTTCATCGCGTCTGGTATGCACGCGATCTGGCCAGCATCGCACAAGCGGATCATGTGAAGCTTGCTGCGCCAGCAATCGTGGAAGCCGATGCGACGCCTAATCCCGGTGGCTGGCCGGAAGGCGGACAGACACGGGTCAATCTGCCCAACGACCATCTGCAATACGCGCTCACCTGGTTTTTCCTCGCGGCATCTCTGGTCGGTGTCTATCTGGCCTATCATCGGGCGCGCGGCCGGTTGGGCCTGCGCCCAAAGGCATGACTCCATGCGCTACATAAGCACCCGCGGAGCCGCTCCCTCCAGATCCTTCGCAGATGTGTTGCTCACAGGCCTCGCGCCGGATGGCGGCCTTTACATGCCCGAGGCATGGCCGCGTTTCGACGCCAGCGAAATGGCACGCTTCTCCGGCGCGCGTTACGCCGAAGCGGCGCATACCGTTCTGTCTTGCTTCGCTGGCGACTCCATTTCCGATGCAGATCTGCGCGTCGATATCGAAGCCGCCTACGCCGCGTTCGAGGGACGAGATGTGGCGCCGTTGGTCGAAATCGATCGAAACCTCTATCTGCTCGAACTGTTTCATGGCCCGACGCTTGCTTTCAAAGACATCGCGCTGCAGCTGCTTGGTCGGCTCACTGCGCGCGAACTGACGCGGCGCGGCGCGCGTGCCACGATCATAGTCGCAACATCGGGTGACACAGGTTCCGCCGCCATTGCCGCGTTCGGCGGCCTGCCCGCCGTCGATCTTTTCGTTCTGCATCCGCAGGGGCGCGTGAGCGAAGTGCAGCGCCGCCAGATGACGACCGCGCCACACGCCAATGTCCACAACATCGCGCTCGAGGGCACTTTCGACGAGGCGCAGGCGCTGGTGAAAGCGCTGTTCGCGGATGCCGCCTTTGCTGCGCGCCTCCATCTTGCCGCTGTAAACTCAATCAATTTCGCCCGCATCGCGGCGCAATGCGTCTATTACTTCACGGCGGCGGCGAAACTTGCCCCGCGGCGCCCGAGCTTTGTCGTACCCACCGGCAATTTCGGCGACGTGTTCGCGGGCGAAGCAGCCATGCGGATGGGGCTCGAGTTCGCGGGGCTCGTCGTCGCCACCAATGCGAACGACATCCTCGTCCGTGCATTCGACCAAGGCGTATATGCGGCGGGCGCGGCTCAGCCGACATTGAGCCCGTCGATGGATATCCAGGTGGCGAGCAACTTCGAACGGGCACTCTTCGAAGCATCGGGCCGCGATGCCCCATGGCTCAGGGCGGCGATGGACCGTTTTGTCGCGGATCGCCGCCTGGTCGTGCCGCCGGCAGTCCTTGACCAGCTGCGCGCCCGCTATGCGGCGCGGCGCTGCAACGACAACGAGACCCTGGACACGATCCGCTCGGTCTTTCGAACGACGGGACGCCTGATCGATCCGCATAGCGCCGTAGGGGTCTTCGCGGCACAAAATATGGCAGGCGAGGTGGGCCAGCCGCGCGTGGTCCTGGCGACCGCCCATCCCGCGAAGTTCCCGGATGCTGTCGAACGCGCTACCGGTGTCCGGCCCCCCTTGCCGGAGCGGCTCGATGACCTTTATGTGAGGGTGGAGCGCGCGACCGTTCTACCCTGTGACGAGACCCGGTTGCGTGCCTTTGTGGAAGATCGGATGGCGCGTTCATGAATGTTGAAATTACCAAATTATCCAATGGCTTGACGGTCGCAACGGATACTATGCCGCAACTTGAAAGCGCCGCTATCGGCGTCTGGGTCAATTGCGGCGCGCGGCATGAGACGAAACCCCTGATGGGCGTCTCGCATATGCTCGAGCACATGGCGTTCAAGGGCACCGAGCGCCGTACTGCCCGCGCCCTGGCCGAGGAAATCGAAGCTGTGGGCGGTTTCCTCAATGCCTATACCAGCCGCGAGCAGACGGCATTTCATGCGCGCGTGCTGAAGGCGGATGTGCCGCTCGCCATCGATATCTTGGCCGATATCCTCACCCATCCGACATTCGAGCCGGCGGAATTGGAGCGCGAACGTCAGGTCGTTTTGCAGGAGATCGGCCAGGCTCGCGATACACCCGACGACATCGTATTCGATCACCTGCAATCCGCCATGTATCCCGACCAGTCGATGGGCTGGCCCATTCTGGGTGACGAGCAGACGGTCGGCGCCTTCACGCGTCAGAATCTCGAAACCTATATGACCGCGAATTATCGCGCCGGCGGTATGGCTTTCGTTGCGTCCGGCGCGGTCGAGCATTCCCGGATGGTTGATTTCGCCGCACGCCACTTCGCCGAGCTCAAGCTCGGCAACGGGCCGCTGAGCGAGCCGGCGCGTTTCGGCGGACAGGATTTGCGTGTCGTCGAGGAACTCGAGCAGGCGCACGTCACCTATGCGTTTCCCGGAGTAGCGAGCAACGACGACGATGTATTGACGGCTCAAGTCTATGTGACCGCGCTGGGCGGAGGCACCTCGTCTCGCCTGTTCCAGGAAGTGCGTGAAAAGCGTGGACTGTGCTATTCGATTTACGCCTTTACCAATACTTTCATCGATGGTGGTGCCGTCTGCATCTATGCCGGCACAGGAGAAAGCGAAGCTGCGGATCTTTCCGCCATTATCGCCGACCAGATGGCCGCACTCGCCCGCACGGCCACGGTGGAGGAGGTCGCACGGGCGAAAGCTCAGCTCAAATCGGGCCTGTTGATGGGCCTTGAGCGCCCGGCGGCCCGCGCCGAACAGATCGCAGGTCACCTTCATGCCTATGGCCGAGCTATTCCCGTTGAGGAACTGACTGCCAGACTGGATGCGGTGGACGCCGATGCCGTGCGCCGCTTCGGCGAACGCATCATGATTACCGAACGGCCTGCGATCGCCGCGATCGGTCCCGTGACAAAACTCGAGCGCTACGACATCTTCGCGCAGCGTTTCGGAGCGGGCGTCGCGCGCCGCGCGGCGGAATGACCGCTGGCGCAATGGCCTTCATGCGTGGGCTGACATTCCCCGGCGGTCAGCAGCCGGTGATCAAGGGCGCCGAGGTCTATCTGCGCTATCCCCGCGTTGCCGACTATGCGCAATGGATGAAGCTGCGCGGGGAAAGCAGGGCATTTCTGGAACCGTGGGAGCCGGTCTGGGCGACCGACGAGCTCAGCAAGGGAGCATTCCGCAGACGCCTCAAACGCTACCAGCGCGAAGCGCGCCTGGACTCGGCATACGCGTTTTTCGTATTCCGCAATGAAGACAACATGTTGATAGGAGGTTGCACGCTCTCCAATGTGCGTCGCGGAGTGTCCCAATGCTGCGCGCTGGGATATTGGGTGGGCGAACGCTTTGCCCGTCAAGGGCACATGTTCGATGCGGTCCGTGTCTTGATCCCCTTCATTTTTGCTACGCTGGGGCTCCACCGAATCGAGGCGGCGTGCCTGCCCACCAACGAACCGTCGAAGAATTTGCTCACCAAGGCGGGCTTTCGCCAGGAGGGGCTCGCGCTGCGCTATCTGCAGATCAACGGCCAATGGCAGGACCACGTCCTGTTCGCCTTGCTCTCCGACGAGGCGCAGCCAGGTTGAGCGGCCCCATGCGGTTGAATTCCATCCTGGCCGCCCTTCTGGCGCTGCTCGCCCTGATGTTTGCCGCGATCACAGCCGATGCCGCGGATCATTCTCCCCGCGTCGCAAACGGCATCAATTTCGCCGGCAGCGAGCCGGTCATCGACCTGAAGAAAGCGCTGTCTCCCTATCACGCTGCCTCCGGCGTGGAGAGCGATGCTTCGCAGTGGTACATGATGACCGCGACGAACGAAGCCACCGTTCCCGCGACCCGCATCCTGATCGCCGATCAGCCAGTCGATGCGAGCCTGCGTGTCTTCCCGCTACGCGCTCATGCCGCTATTCGCCAGATTGCGAGTTCGGACGCGGATGTGATTGTTGTCAACGCCCATGCCTATGGGCGTTATGCCTTTCGTGTCACAGTCCCGCCCGCGTCTTCGGTTTCGCTCGCCATCAGGCTCTCCGATGCGGACCCGCAGCCGGCTGTTACGGCCTGGACCGAGGCCGCGATCGCGGCTCACAACCGTCAGCTCGCCGTGTTTTTCTCAGCCGCCGCCGGTCTCATCGCTGCAGCCTTCGTGATTGCGGCGGGACTCGCGGCGATAACGGGACACGCTGCGGACCGTTGGGCCGCCGCCACGCTCGGCGGGATTTTTCTGATGCGGCTGGCTTCGGCCGGATTGTTCGATGCGATGGGCGTCACGGTGGTCGGCGGACCCTATGGGATGTTCGCGATGCTGGCTGGCGCAACCCTGGCTGCGGGCGTGCGTCTCACCGACACTATCGTGCCGTTCGAAACGTACTCTCTCCGCAATGGGCGGTGGCGCGACGGAATATTGGTTCTCCTGCTGCTTCTGTCGGTGCTCTCCCTGCTGGGCGTTCCGGGAACGATGCTGGTGACGGAGATCGCCGTCGTAACCGGTACCACGCTATTGACGGCGTACCTTGTCTATAGCGGTCAAAAGGGTGCGCAGGCGGCGCGTGTGGCCGCGCCGAGCGCTGCCGTCTTTGCGCTCGTGGCGGCCGGCGCCGCGGCGGTGGCGCTGGGCTGGTTCTCGAACGACACTGCCGCCCCGAATGTAATTGGCGGTTTCGCCGCTGCCGGAGCGGTTTTGCTGGCGCTGGCGATTGCAGCGGACGAAAGTCTCGGCCTGTTTCCTGTCACCGGTTCGCGGGCACGTGCCGTGCCGGTCCAGATGCCCGTCCTGTCCCAGACGGCGGCGACCGACCCGTTGCCGGATTCGACCCTGGCGGCGCTGCAGGCCATCGGTGCTTCCTATCAGGGCGTTTTCGATCTCGATCTGGTGCGCGAGATTGTGACGCTGTCGCCCGAGGCCTCAGCTTTGCTGGGGATCGCAGGCGGCACGCAGGTTTTTCCGGCGGTCGAATGGATTGCGCGCGTTCATCCGGACGACCGCGATGTTTACACCAAGGCCGTCGCCGACTTCCGCATGCAGCCGGGGCTGGCTTTCCGCATCGAATTCCGCGTGCGCAACGACGACGGACAATATGTCTGGTTCGAATTGCGGGCGACGATGCTGGGCGATGGTGCTGGCGCCGACCGTTGTCTGGGCCTTGTCGCGGATGTCACGACGCGAAAGGAAAGCGACGGCAACCCGACGCGCGACATGCTGACAGGGCTCGGCAACCGTCTTGCGCTGACGGAAGAGTTGGAACGCCAGGGCGGTAACCTGCAGATGACGACGCTTGCGGTGCTCGACATCGACCGCTTCAAATCCATTCATGCGAGCCTGGGCGATGCGGGCGGCGATTACGTGCTTAAAACGCTGGCCCAGCGTCTCCACGCTGCCTGTGGCGGCGTTGCTGAAGTTTTCCGGTTGGGCGGCGATGGTTTTGCGCTGTTGTTTTTGCGGTCGGATACGAACGCGGCGACGATCGGCGCAGAACTTGTCGAAACCTGCAGCCGTGCCTTTTCCTGGAAGGGAAGAAGCGTATTTGCGCCGGCGAGTGTTGGGGTTGCGCTGGGCGCCGAAGCGAGGCATCCGCTCGACCTCATCAGGAACGCGGAGATGGGACTGCTCGAAGCCAAACGGCAGGGCGGCGCTTGCGCCTGCCTCTATCGTCGCGATCTCAAATCCGTACCGCCGCGCACCGACGCGGTCGGGCTTGAAGAGGAACTGCGCAAGGCTCTCGCCGAGGGACAGTTCGTCGTTCTGTACCAGCCTATCATGCGGCTCGACGACGGTTCTCTGGCGGGCTTCGAGGCGCTTCTGCGCTGGAACCACCCCAAAAGAGGAATGTTGCCGCCAGCGGAATTTCTGATGCATGCCGAAGAAACTGGCCTGATCGTGGCCATGGGCCGGTTCGCGCTGGAGCGAACGGGGACCGATCTCGCTCAATGGCAACGTTTTTTCCCAATCGAACCGCCGCTGTTCGCAAGCGTGAACCTCTCGCGACGCCAGCTGCAGGATCGCAATCTGGAGACATTTTTTGGCGGGCTGGTGGGACCGGACGGCGCGCGAGCTGGCACGCTGAAGCTCGAACTGACAGGGAACTCCATAGCGGCCGCGGCCGACATGGGCGGCTTGCTCATGCGACTTCGCGAGGCAGGGGCTGGGCTTTCGATCGACGATTTTGGGACAGGTCTTTCGAGCCTGGGACAGCTTCAGCTTGTGCCGTTCGATATAGTGAAGATCGACAGAAGTTTCCTCGTTGGAAACGACAGTGCTGGCGCAACCCCTAACGGCAACGCGATCTCGCGTGCCGTCGTCGATCTCGCGCATGAATTTGGCAGTGCGGTCGTGTTCAAAGGCGTCGAAGCGGAAAGCGACGCTGTCTGGGTGAGGGAAATCGGCTGCGAATTTGCGCAAGGATTCTATTACAGCCCGCCGCTTGCCCGTGCCGAAGCGCTTAAATTCATCGCGCGTCATCACAAGGATCGAAGCGACCGGAGTTCCGCCGTCCCGGTATCAGGCTCGGCCGGTGTGAGCCGACAATCCTGACGCGTCGATTCCAAGCTTGCGGAGCGCGATCGTCCATTTCGCGTCGAACCCGGCATCGAACAGCAAAGTGGAATCGCTATCGCAATGTATCCAGCCATTGCGTCGGATTTCATCTTCGATCTGTCCGGCGTTCCATCCTGCATAGCCTAGCGCGAAGATCGCCCGTTCCGGGCCGCGGCCGTCCGCCATTGCCCGCAAAATATCGAGCGTCGCCGTCAGCGACACGTCGTCGGACACCGGCAGTGTCGCATCCGAGCTTTCGTAGTCGCCGCTGTGCAGCACGAAGCCGCGT
>Ga0302326_10032290_pt1 | contig 10433 bp, 10 predicted proteins | sample Palsa_T0_3_FD_202264 | JGI IMG/M metagenome (GOLD analysis project Ga0302326, IMG submission 202264) | Peat permafrost microbial communities from Stordalen Mire near Abisko, Sweden - Palsa_T0_3 | ecosystem: Environmental > Terrestrial > Soil > Palsa > Peat permafrost | place: Sweden: Abisko... | reverse complement strand
ATGCGATAGATCACGACGGCCACCACGACGGCGACTCCGATCGCTAACGGGACTACCCGTTTGGCCACAGTTCCGCCGGCCAGTTGCATGAGATCCAAAGCCTCGGGCTCGGGCGTCGGTTGCGTCACCGTGGGCGCCTTCGGCAGCGCGGCGGACTCCCCTTGCGCACTGGTCGTCGTCGTTGCCGACGGCTCTGGCGCTGCAACAGGCGGCCGGGCGGTCAGTTTTCCTTCCAGACAATCAACAAATTGACCGAGGAGCTTCTCCGATACCTCGGCGATCATGGCATTCCCGAATTGGGCGACTTTGCCCGAGATCTTCAGGTCGGTGTCTACCGAGACGACGGTGCGCGCACCATCGGGTCGAAGCGAGGCCGTGATGATGGCGGACGCGTTGCCCGCACCGCGCGGATCGCGCCCTTTGGCATCGATGACGGCGCGATAAACCGCATCGTCCTTCTCGCTGAAGGAGGCGGTGCCGGCGTACTCCGACGTGACCGGTCCAACCTTGATCTTTATCTTCCCGGTGTAGGTGTCCCCTTCGACTCCGGTGAGCTGAGCTCCGGGCAAGCAAGGGGCGATGGCTGCCAAATCGGTCAACACCTCCCACGCCTGGTCAATGGGCACGCTCACGGTGAATTCGTTGTCGATCTTCACTTCTCCCTCCCGTTTCTGGGCGGTCGGCGTTTCATCCTGTCGTTACCTCCTCGTAGCCGAGGGCTTCGAGCTCACCTACCACGGTGTCGCGGTCGTCGGGAGTCTTGGCGATCGCCCCTACGGTGAGGACGATGTCGGTCCGGGCCAGCTCGGACGCGCCGAGCACGGTCAGGGCGGATACCCAGTCGATGGTCTCGGCCATGCCCGGGGGCTTGTCGAGGTCCAGGCCGCGAATGCGCCCGACGAAATCGGTCGCCGTGAGGATCAATCCCTCGTTGGCCGCAGGCACGGTGCGGCGAAGTATCTCGGCCGCCCGCGTCGGATCTGGGAAATCGATCCAGTGGTACAAGCAACGGCGGCGCAGGGCGTCATGGAGCTCCCTGCTGCGGTTCGAGGTCAGGATGACCATGGGTCGCCGTTGCGCCGTATACGTGCCGAGTTCGGGGATCGTGATCGACGCCTCCCCCAAAAACTCGAAGAGGAGGGCCTCGAACTCGTCATCGGCCCGGTCGATCTCATCAATGAGGAGGACCGGGGCGACCGGGCCTTGGTACCGAATGGACTGCAGAATCGGCCTCTCCTGAAGGAACTCCTCGGTGAAGAGGTCTGCGTCGCGCAACTTCTCTTCCCGTGACTCAGCCAGTCGAATGGCCAGGAGCTGGCGTTGGTAGTTCCACTCGTAGAGCGCCTCGCTCGCCGTCAGCCCTTCGTAGCACTGCAACCTGATCAGGGGAGCATCGAGCGCACGGGCCAGGGCCTTGGCGGCCGCCGTCTTGCCCACGCCCGGTTCACCCTCCAGCAGTAGCGGCAGGCCAAGCGCCAAGGCGAGATAGAGGGCGGTGGACAGGCCCTCGTCGACCAGGTAGTCAACCTCATCGAGCTGCTGTCGGAGAATCTGCGCCGATGTCGGGCCCGGGGTCACTCCTCGGACTCCCGCCCCACGGCCGCGAGCAGGGTCTGGTAGTCCTGCCATGTGTCGACATCGAGCGGGATGTTCCCGTCGATCTCAACCTCTCGGACCGGGTAGCGACCGGATTCGAGAAGCTTCCAAACCGCCTTGTCGCCATGGAGTGCCACAAGGTCGTCGAACACCTGGCGCCGGAACCAAAATGGGTGGCCCTCTCCGTCGGCGTAGCGGCAAACTCCCAGCGGAGAGACCCCGGCACCCTCGAGCAACATCGTCACCGCGCCAGAGGAGACATCGGGTTGGTCTCCCAAGAGAAGGATGATTCCTTCCGCCCGGTCATCGACGACCGCCAAGGCCGCACCGATCGAGGACGAGCATCCATCGGCGTACTGCTGGTTCTCCACCACGTGGCAGTGCCGAAAGTCGACACTTTCGCGTACTTCGGTCCACGCACCGCCAACGGTGACCAGCAGCTGATCGAAGCCGCAACTTCTGGCCATGTCCAAGGTGGCGCCGAGCACCGTCGTCCCCCTGTACGCCAAGAGCTGCTTGGGCTGGCCGAGCCGGCGCGAAGCCCCCGCGGCAAGCACCAGGCCGGTCACGAACACGTCATTACCCCACGCGCTTCGCTCATGCGTCCCGGCACTCTGCGCTGCAGTACCAGTGCTCCACCCCGTCGATCGTGCGATGTGGTGTGTCGGGGCCGACCGCGACGGCCATCCCGCACACGGGGTCGACCACCTGACGGGGAGGCGGCAACACGTGCGAGGTGGGGGCCACGAGACCCTCGGTCCGCATTGCCCGCACCACCCCGGCCATGATCGACAGAGCGACCTCGGCGGCGGTCCGCGCCCCGATCTCAAGGCCGACCGGCGTGTGCACCCGATCCCTTTCCTCTTTGCTCAGATCCATGGCGTCGAGCACTGCCTCGCCGCGCCGGCGGCTGGCGACGAGTCCGATGAAGCGAACATCGGCACAGAGCGCTGCTCTGATGGACTCGGGCTCATCACTCCCGTGGCTGGCGATGATCACCGCCACCGCCCCTTCGGGCTGCTGCCCCTCCAGCGTGCGCACGGCGGCGAAGGCGAACCCGAGCGATTCGGCCTGGGCAGCCACCGCATCCGATATGGGAGTTTCGCCGACGATATAGAGCAATGGCGATGGCAGCTGCGGCTCCAAAAAGACCTCAAGCGCGCCACCGGAGAGACACGGGTTCACGACCAGTTTCGCACCGGGTGACTCGGGAAACCCTTCGTCGCCGGCTGGCAGTACCCGCAAGAGGAGAGCCTCACCCTCCTTGAGCACGTCGAGCGCGGCGGCACGGACCGACTCCTCGGCGCACTGGCCGCCGACGAACCCCTCAATCGTGCCGTCGGAGAAGATGATGGCATCGTCACCCGCTCGAGCTGACGTCGGTGACTGGGCCCGGACGACCGTGGCGTGGACGAACGGCACCCGCTCGGCGAGTAGCTCGGTCGCCCGAGCGTTCATCCGGTGCGCCACGTGACCTCCGGCTCAAACCGACGGCGTGGGATGTCCCTGCATGGCATCCCACACCCGGGAAGGCGTGAGCGGCATGTCGGCGTGCCGTATCCCGAACGGCTTGAGCGCATCGACTACCGCGTTCACGATCGCCGGTGGCGAGCCCACCGTGGCCGACTCCCCCACGCCCTTGGCCCCGATCGGATGATGCGGTGAGGGGGTCACGGTGTGCCCGGTCTCCCAGTCGGGCACCTCGAGGGCGGTCGGGATGAGGTAGTCCATCAGCGACGCACCGAGACAGTTGCCGTCCTCATCGAAGGCGATCATCTCCATCAGGGCCATGCCCACCCCATCGGTGAGGCCGCCGTGGATCTGGCCTTCGATGATCATCGGATTTATGCGGGTCCCGCAGTCATCCACCGCCACGAATCGACGGACCTTGACCTCCGCTGTGCCCGGGTCGACATCGACGACGCAGATGTAGGCCCCGAACGGGTAGGTGAGGTTCTCCGGGTTGTAACAGATCTGTGCTTCCAGCCCACCTTCGAGTCCCTCGGGCAGGTCGCCGGCGCCATGGGCCTTCATCGCGATGTCCTGAATCGTCACGGACTTAGACGGGTCACCCTTCACGTTGAAGGATCCCTTCTGCCACTCGAGGTCCACTACTGAGACCTCGAGCATCCCCGACGCGATGATCTGCGCCTTGTCCCGTACCTTGCGGGCCACCAGGGCGGCCGCCGCCCCCGAGACCGGGGTGGAGCGGCTGCCGTAGGTGCCCAGACCGAACGGAGTCTGATCGGTGTCGCCGTTGACCACCTGGATGTCCGCCGGTGGGATTCCGATCTCCTCGGCGACGATCTGCGCAAAGGTGGTCTCGTGTCCCTGTCCCTGCGACATACAGGAAAGCCTGACTACGGCCTTGCCGGTGGGATGTATGCGCAGCTCGCACCCGTCGGCCATGCCGAGCCCCAGAATGTCCATGTTCTTGCGGGGACCAGCGCCCACGGCCTCGGTGAAGAAGGCGATGCCGATTCCCATGAGCTCACCGCGGGCACGCTTCTCTGCCTGCTCCGCTCGCAGCTCCTGGTACCCCGCCATTTCCATGGCCAGACGCATGGCCGTCTCGTACTCACCCGAGTCGTAGACCCAACCGGTCTTCGTGGTGTAGGGGAACTGCTCCGGTTTGATGAAGTTCTTCAGCCGTAACTCGGCCGGGTCCATCTCGAGTTGGTGGGCCAGGCAGTCGACGATGCGCTCGACGAGATAGACCGCTTCAGTGATGCGAAACGAACACGCGTAGGCGACCCCACCGGGTGCCTTGTTCGTATAGACGGCGGTCATCTTGCAATACGCCGCCTCGAGGTCGTAGCTGCCGGTGAATACGCCGAAGAAACCGGCCGGGTACTTCGTGGGCGCCGCCGTGCCGTTAAAGGCCCCGTGATCGGCCAGGACGTTGGTCCGGATGGCCAGGATTTTTCCCTCCTTGGTGGCCGCGATCTCCCCGCGCATGATGTAATCGCGCGCGAAACCCGTGCTGATCAGGTTCTCCGAACGATCCTCCATCCACTTCACCGGCTTGCCGAGGACCAGTGAGGCCACGATGGCGCAGACGTAGCCCGGGTAGATGGGCACCTTGTTGCCAAAACCACCGCCGATATCGGGTGCGATCACCCGGATCTTGTGCTCGGGCAGGCCGGACACCAACGCGTAGACCGTGCGGTGCGCGTGGGGGGCCTGCGAAGTGGTCCACAGCGTCAGCTTGCCGGCTACCCGCTCGTAGTCGGCCACGCAGCCGCACGTCTCCATCGGTGCCGGGTGCACCCGCGGGTAGACGATGTCCTGGCTCACCACGATGTCGGCCGATTCGAAGACCGCGTTGGTGGCGACCTCGTCGCCGGTCTCCCAGTCAAAGCAGTGATTGTCGGTCTTGCCCTCCAGATCGTCGCGAATTACCGGCATCCCGGGATCGAGAGCCTTGCGGGAATCGATGACGGGGTCGAGGATGTCGTACTCGACCTCAATCAGCTCCAGCGCGTCCCGGGCCGAGTAACGGTCCTCGGCCACCACGAAGGCCACCTCTTGGCCTTGGAAGCGGACCTTGTCCGTGGCCAGCACCGCCTGCACGTCGTTGGACAGCGTCGGCATCCAGGCCAGGCCCTTCTCCGCCAAGGTGGCGCCGGTCACGACCGCCTTGACCTTTGGATGAGCCTCCGCCGCGCTGGTATCAACGCTGACGATACGGGCGTGCGCCACGGGTGAGCGCAGTATGGCCATATGCAACATGCCGGGAAGCTGGATGTCGTCGCAGTAGTGACCGAGTCCTCGGATGAAGCGCGGATCTTCCTTGCGCAACATCCGGCCATAGCCGACCGGCTTCTGATCGTTGTCGACGAACTCTGTGGGACGCTCTTCGGTAGTGGTCATGGCCTGCTTCCAATACTGACGGCGGACTCGTGGGTCGCAGCCCAGCGAATGGAACGGACGATGGTGGCGTAACCGGTGCAGCGGCAGATCTGCCCCGAGATCGCTTCTCTGATCTCCTGTTCGGTGGGGTCCGGATTGCGGTCGAGCAGCGCCCGCGCCGTCATCATCATGCCTGGCGTGCAGAAACCACACTGGAGGCCGTGGCACTCCATGAATCCCTGCTGAACCGGGTCGAGTTCGCCGTCCTGCTCGAGACCCTCCACGGTGCGCACATCCCTGCCGCCTGCCATGGCGGCCAGCACCGTGCATGACTTCACCGGCTCACCGTCCATCCACACCACACACGCTCCGCAGTTACTGGTGTCGCACCCCCAGTGCGTGCCTGTCAGGCCGAGCTGGTCCCGTAGGAAGTGGACCAAGAGGAGGCGCCCCTCGATCTCCTCGCTGACCTCTTCGCCGTTCACAGTCAACGAAACTTGCATGTCAAACCCCCTGTCCGTTGATGCGGGCGACGGAGCGGCGCAGGGCTCGCTGCGTCAATTCGTTGGCCAAATGACGTTTGTACTCGATGCTCCCGCGCATGTCGGTACTCGGATTGCAGCTCTCAGCCGCTAGGGCGCCCGCTTGCGCGAACAGCTCTTCGGTCGGGGTCTTGCCGCGGAGGGTCTCGGAAATGGCGGGAATTCCGGCCGTGTTGGGCCCGACTGCGGCCAAACCGACCCGGGCGTCGCTGATGACGCCGTCCTGCAGCCAGACCGCGGCGCCACTGGAGACAACGGCCCAATCACCGGCGCGCCGCTCCACCTTCTCGTAGGCACTGGATCCCCCAGGCCGCAACGGGATGCGGATCTCAATCAGCAGCTCCGCCGCACCCACTGCCGTTTCATATGGGCCTTGGTAAAAGTCCTCCATGGATACCACCCGAGTGCCGCCGCTGCCCTGGATCACGCAGCTGGCGTCGAGCGTGGTGCACACCGCTGAGAGGTCCTCGGATGGATCGGCCTGACACAGGGATCCGCCCAGCGTTCCTCGATTGCGCACGACCGGGTCGGCGATCACCCTTTCGGCATCTCGAAAGATGGGAAAGGCCTCAACCAGGACGTCGGACTCGAGCAGCTCGCGATGGCGGGTCATGGCACCCACCCGGATCTCGTTCCCTTCCGCCCGTATGTAACCGAGCTCGGAGTGGAGATCGTTGATGTCGATCAGATACTCGAAGTTGGCCAGCCGGAGCTTCATCATGGGGAGCAGGCTGTGCCCGCCCGCAACGACCCGGGCAGATTCTCCCAACCGTTCGAGCAAACCGATGGCGTGATCGACGCTGGTGGCGCGTTCGTAGTCAAACGGCGCGGGAACTTGCATGCAGACCCCCTCGTTCAGGCTGGCCCCACGGAATCTGAACCCTTCCGCACCGATTGTCAACACCAACCTAAGGATCTGCTTAGGTACTAACGGAGCACCATCAGCATGTAGCTCATGGTCAACGACATGACGATCTCGCAGCCCAACGCAAGCTGCGGTGACAGCGTCACTGGCTTTCGTCGGGCCATCGACCCACCCCCAAGGTCGGTCAAACGCGGGCCAGCGAGGATCAGCGCCCGGATATAGAAGTTTGCGTACCCGAAGAGGACGACTGCGAGCAACACGGCCACGAAGGGCCACCAACGGACGCCCTCCGACCCGGCCATTCCGGCCATTCCGGCCATTCCGGCTGAAGCGCTCGTGGATGCGCCAGCATTTGCGGCCGGGACCGCCACGAACATGGCGCACATCGCCGCGCTTGTGACCAGATGCCCGACGTGGTGGGAGATCGTGCCTCTGCGGGCCCTGAAGCGCACCAGGGCAGAGATGCTCTGCCAGCCGAACCAGGCCGCGCTCACTGCGAAAAAGACCTCCCACAGACCGCTCCACCCGAATGAGAGCGCCCCCGCCAGCATCCCTGCCATGACCACGCCCATCACCACGTGCACGGCATCGACGTCATGCTGGGTGCCACCGCCCCGCCGTCTGGAGACGACGAGGCGGCCGGCGCAATAGATGGATGTCGCAACCATGAGTACGGCCAACGAGAGGGAGAGCCAGGTCAGTCCGGCCATGCTCGCTCCTCTCGTACGGACGAATCCACCTGCTGCAATCGGGCGGCGGGGAGGACGGCGACCTTGCCGCGTTCGGATCCTGCGCCCGTCCCCGATGATTGTCAACGCCAACCTAAGGAAATGCTTAGCCGCAAGGCAAAAGCTGGCCGATCCTGATTAGTCTGGCATGGGGACTTCGCCTCACCAGGGGGGAAAGCCGAAAGGGCCAGTTATGAAGGACGTTCTCGACGACATCGAACAATGGCAAAGCAGCGGCCACCGCGTTGCCTTGGCCCGAGTCGTCGCGGTGATCGGCTCGGGGCCACGTGACCCAGGCGCCGCCATGGCGGTGAACGATCAAGGGGAGGTGGCCGGATCAGTCTCGGGGGGATGTGTCGAGGGTGCCGTCGTGGCCGAGGCACTCGAGGTGTTGGCCAGCGGGGAACCTCGCCTCTGCACATTCGGCTACTCGGACGAAGAGGCATTCTCGGTCGGGCTCACCTGTGGGGGGACCGTTCGAATCTTCGTGGAGCCGCTCGACTAGTGGACGGGCTGTTCGCTCTGGTGCGCGACTGCCTGCGTGCGGCGGAGCCGGTGGCACTGGCCACCGTCATTGAGCTCGCACCCCTGGACGGCGAGGACGCAGTTCTCCCGCCCCTCGGCGCCAAGGTCGTCGTGCGCCCAGAGACAGAGCCGATGGGCTCGCTCGGCGAGCCCAATCTCGACGTCGTCGTAACACGCGATACCCAAGGAGCGCTTGACGGCGGTCACAGCGTGGCCCGCCACTATGGTCCTCACGGAGAGCCTGGACGCACCGACATCACGGTATTCATCGAGGTGTTCGCGCCGCCGCGCCGCATGCTGATTTTTGGGGCAGTCGACTTCACCGCCGCACTGGTACGCGTGGCCAAAGTGCTCGGATATCACGTCACGGTATGCGATGCTCGTCCCGTGTTTGCGACTTCAGTCCGCTTCCCCGAGGCTGACGAAGTCGTGGCGGACTGGCCGCACCGCCATTTGGCCAAGGTGGCCGACCGGTTAGGACCCGGGGACGCCATCTGCGTGCTCACCCACGACCACAAGTTCGACATCCCAGCCCTCGTTGCCGCGTTGAAGACGAGGGTCGGTTATCTCGGCGCCATGGGCTCGCGCAGCACCCACAACGGTCGCGTGGAACGGTTGCGCGCCGAGGGCGTGGACCCCGATGACATCCGACGGATCATGGCTCCCATCGGACTCGATATCGGCGCACGTACGCCGGAGGAGACGGCCGTGTCGATTTGCGCCGAGATCATCTCGCAGCGTGCCGGGGTCAGCGCATCCTCACTCCGCGATGGCGTCGGTCCGATCCACCGGGTCGCGTCATGATCGAGTCCGAGCTACGGGTACCTGCTGGCGACGACTGGATTGCCATAAGCGGGAACCCGCTCCCGGTCGACGATGCCTGGAGGTGGGCTGGCGTCCCCGAATGTGGGGGCATTGTCACCTTCTGCGGCACCGTACGCGACTACTCCGATGGGCGCCCTGGCGTGACATCGCTGGAGTACGAGGCGTATGAAGAGCACGTCGTGCCACGGCTCAACGACGTCGCCACTGCCGCTCGGGACCGCTGGCCCGAAATCGGCCGCCTGGTGCTTCTGCATCGAGTGGGGCGGCTCGAAGTAGGAGAGGTGGCGGTCGTCGTCGCCGCATCGACACCGCATCGGGCTGAGGCTTTTGCAGCGGCCCAGTTCTGCATTGACACACTCAAGCACACCGTCCCCATCTGGAAGCGCGAGACCTGGGAGGGTGGCTCGGACTGGAGCCTGTGCACCCCGGAGGGCGCCGAGCCGCATGCCCATGACCCGTCGCTGGTCAGGACGCATTCGTCCGCGGGAACCGGCGAGTGAACCTCTTCCCTGCCGATAGACGCCGATGATCCCTCTCGGTGAAGCGCAGCGGTTCGTTTTCGGATTGTGCCACTCCCTGCCTCCCGTTGAACTTCCGCTCGACGATGCGCTGGGGTCCGTGCTGAGCGCCATCGTCGTGGCGACCGAACAGGTTCCTTCGTTCGCCAACTCGGCGATGGACGGATACGCGGTGCGGGCAGACGACACGGCGGGCGCACCCGTTCGCCTCACGGTGATCGGTTCGATCATGGCCGGCCATCCACTCGAGCAAACCGTCGGCCCGGGGCAGGCGGCTCGCATCATGACCGGCGCACCGGTTCCTCGGGGGGCCGACGCCGTCTGCATGATCGAAGAGGCCGAAACAGGCTCCGATGGACGTAGCGTGGTCATCGGACGTCAACTGCATCCGGGTGCCTTTGTCCGCCAGCCTGGCCGCGACGTCGCTGTCGGCGACGTCATCGCCCGTGAGGGAACCGTGCTCACTCCCGCGCACCTGGGTGTTCTGGCCAATCAGGGTGCGAGAAGTGTGAAGGTTCATCCCCGGCCGCGGGTCGGTGTGCTGTCCACTGGCGACGAACTCTTCTCGGGAGCCGGCCCACTTCCCCCCGGCAAGATCCGCGACGCCAACCGCCACACTCTGCTGGCACTCGTCCGCCGCGATGGGTGGGACGGCGTGGACCTCGGGATCATCGGAGACGATGAATCAGCTCTCGTGGAGTTGCTGACCTCTGCCGCGTCCACATGCGATGTCATCATGACCAGCGGCGGCGTCAGCGTCGGCGACCTCGACTTGGTGCGGGTCGTGCTGGAAAAATTGAGTGGTGGCCAAATGCGCTGGATGCAAGTGGCCATCAGGCCGGCGAAGCCGTTCGCTTTTGGCGTGTTGGCGGACTCGGGGACACCTGTATTCGGGCTCCCCGGGAATCCGGTGTCGGCGATGGTCAGCTACGAGCTGTTCGTGCGGCCCGCATTGCGACGCCTCGGCGGACATCGCATCCTG
>Ga0302326_10032289_pt1 | contig 10433 bp, 9 predicted proteins | sample Palsa_T0_3_FD_202264 | JGI IMG/M metagenome (GOLD analysis project Ga0302326, IMG submission 202264) | Peat permafrost microbial communities from Stordalen Mire near Abisko, Sweden - Palsa_T0_3 | ecosystem: Environmental > Terrestrial > Soil > Palsa > Peat permafrost | place: Sweden: Abisko... | reverse complement strand
GCCGGAGTGGGAAGTGAAGGTGGCTGGCAAGTCGGGGATTTCGCAGGCGCGCACCAGACTGGGATGGGAGCCATTGAAGCAACTGCATGACCAGGTGGTCGCCCCCATCGCCGTGCCGAGAACCAAGGGTGCCTGGTATCGGCATTGGCGTTCAGTCAGTTTGGACGGCAGCACGCTGGATGTCGCCGACAACCAGGACAACCAGCAAGCCTTCGGCCGGCCGGCGGCGAGCCGAGGGAGCAGCGCCTACCCGCAGGTGCGCTTCGTGTCGTTGGTGGAAAACGGGACGCACGTATTGTTCGGCACGCAAATGAGCGGTTATGGAGTGGGGGAAATCACGCTGGCCCACCAGGTTTTACCCGCGCTCCAAAAGGGAATGTTGTGTCTGGCAGATCGTAACTTCTTTGGGTTTGATCTTTGGAAAAAGGCGCATGCCACCGGCGCCGATCTGCTCTGGAGAGTCAGAAAGAATCTGCGGCTGCCTTGTGAAGAGAGGTTGCCGGACGGCTCCTATCTGAGCACGATTTATCGTTCGGACAAAGACCGCCGTCGGAACAACAACGGAATCCGGGTGCGCGTGATTGCATACACCCTGGAAGGGGTCACTGGAGCTGAGCCGATTTATCGGCTGGTGACGAGCATCCTGGACCCCAGCCAGGCGCCGGCCCAGGAACTGGCGGCGCTCTATCACGAACGTTGGGAAATCGAGACCGCCCTGGACGAACTGAAAACGCACTTGCGGGGGGCCAAAATCGTGCTGCGCAGCAAGACGCCCGACTTGGTACGCCAGGAATTCTACGGACTGATGATGACGCATTTTGCTATTCGCGGAATCATGCACGAAGCGGCCCTCCAAGCCAGAGAAGATCCCGACCGGCTCTCTTTCCTGCACGCGGTCCGGGTGGTCCGCCGCAGGCTCGCCCAGTTTGTCGCTATTCCCCCCTCAGGAGAGAAAAGCGTTTCATAAGGCGGTGCTCGCCGAAATCCTGGAAGAAAGAGTTGTATCGAGTCGCGGTAGGCAGATGCCGCGGGGCGTCAAGCGCAAGATGAGCAAATTCCCGGCAACAGCCCCACATAAGGCGGTGCGAGGCACCAATACTTAACGGTCTTGAGCAGCCGGATTTGGTGGTCGTGCTTGCGCAGCAGCGCCTGCTGGAAATCCGCCGCGCTGCGATCCGGCGCGGGCGACGGCGCTTCGCGCCCGTAGCGCAGTATGTAGAAGCCGTACCAGACCCCGCTGGCCGCCACCACCAAATGGCCGGCACGCGCCAGAGCATTTGGCGATTTCCACGCCAAGAAAGCGAAGAACGCCGTTACTAGTACAGCCGCCAGACATTCGCGCAAATTGCGCGCCTTGATTTTGCGATCGAACCGGTTTGCTTTCTCCATCGCAATGGTTAGCATGTCTTCTCCCTTTATGGGCGGACCAGTAGTCTGGCCGTGCCAAAGCTCATCTAATTCGTCTTTATCGGCCATCGCCCGCCTCCCGCGCCCGAATGGCCTGGCGCAACTTTTCACGGATACGCGTCAGGCGTGTCGCCACGGCGCCTTCCGCGATGCCGGTGACGGCTTCGATTTCGGCGCCGCTCAGGCCTTCCAAGTGCAGCACCGTGATTTGCCGGTCTGCCGCGGGCAGACCCCGGATGGCGGCGAACAGCATGCGCCGCTTTTCCCTCCGCCAGCAGATTCTGTTCCGCGCTGGCGCCGTCTGACGGCAGGTCGAGCGGCGGATCGGGCGCGATTTCCCGATGCTCGTGCCGGCGCTGCCTGACCGCGGCCGTGATCGCCACGTTGTGCGCGATGCGGTAAAGCCACGTGCGCTCGCTCGATTCCGCGCGATAGGCGGGCAGCGCGCGCCACAACGCCGCGGCGATCTCTTGCACCAGGTCCTCGCGGTCTTCGCGCGCCGTGGCATAGGCGCCCGCCAGCCGTTCCAGCGCCGGGCCGTATTGCTCGTAGAGCCGCAGGAAGCGGTCCATCCCGGCGATTTCGGCCACTCACTTCCTTTCTAAATAGGTAGTCGGTGCGGCGCGGGATTCCTTACACGCGCGCCGGTTTCCACATAGTACCGACCTTCGGGAACCGGTACTGCTTTCCGTGGCTGCCGCCCCACGCCGCTGCTAGACTGCGGGAAGGAGGGATGCATGGTTAACCGATATTTCACACGGGTGTGGTGTCTGTTCCTGTTGGTGGCAGGCGCCGCCGCGGCGGCAAATGGCCCCGCGCCGGTGGACTTCAATAGTTCCCGGCTTTTCTTTGTGGGACCCGTGGAGCGCGGAGGCGGCATGGACTTCGACAGCCTCGCGCCGGGCGATTTCAACGGCGATGGGAACATGGATCTCGCGGTGGAAAACTGGTCCCGAGGGGTTAACTCACTGCACATCATGTTCGGCCGCGGCAATGGTCAATTCCAACAAGGGCCGCCGATAAACCTGGATAGCGGCGTTCAAGTATCCTCCCTCGTCGCTGGAGATTTCAATCGCGATGGCAAGCTGGACCTCGCCGTGGGGAATAACGGCTCGTCGCCCAGCCTGCTGATTATGCTAGGTAACGGCGACGGCACTTTCCAACCACCCGTCAGTTACGCCGCCGGGCCCCAAGTCAGTGGCCTGGCCGTGGGGGACTTCAATGGCGATGGCAAGCCGGACCTGGCGTTGACTAACGACTCCGGCGTCTCGATCCTGCTGGGCAACGGAGACGGCGCCTTTCAGCCACCCTCCACCGTCGCGTTGGACGTCTCCGTCGGATTCATAGCCGCCGCGGACTTCGATGGCGACCACAAGGGCGACCTGGCAGTTGGCACTTACAACGGAGTACTTATCCTTCTGAGCAACGGCGATGGCACGTTCCAACCGCCGGTGGAGTACTACGCGGGCACCTTTCCGACGTGTATCGCGATAGACGATTTCAACGGCGATGGGAAATGGGATTTGGCCGTGGGCAGCGATTATGAGGACGGCCCGGAAAACCTGGTAGTCTTGCTGGGCAATGGCGACGGCACTTTCCAGCCGGCTATCCCCTCCGGAACCAACCTGAATCCTGTCTACATGGTCGCGGGCGATTTCAACAACGACGGAATACCGGATCTGGCCACGGTCGATGCATACACCAGTACAGTGGATGTGTTGTTAGGGGCCGGCGATGGCAGTTTTCCGAACCCTGCCCAACTCTATAGTCCGGCGCCTTACCACGGTAAGATCGTGGCGGCGGATTTCAATGGCGATCGCACGCCCGACCTGGCGGTGATCAATCGGTGGGACGGTTTCAATGTGCTGCTGGGCGATGGCCGCGGCGGCTTCAACAGTCCCCCGAGCTACCCCGGAGCAAACTCCGCGGTGGATAGCGCGACCGTGGGCGATTTCAATGGAGACGGAAAGCCCGATCTGGCTTTCACCGGCCCTCCTTACGCCCTCCCCGGCAGCCTGTGGATCGCGCTGGGTAATGGCGGCGGCTCCTTCCAGTTGCCGGTCGCCTACGCGCTGGGAACATATGCGGGACCGGTAGTCACTGCGGATTTCAATGGCGATGGGAAGCTCGATCTGGCAGTCGTCAACTTCGATACGCTTACGATTCTGCTGGGAAACGGCGACGGGACCTTCCAATCGCCGGTAAGTTATGCGGGTGTTGGCGGGAACGCCATTGCCGTGGGTGATTTCAATGGCGATGGCAAGCCGGACTTAGCGATTACCCAGGTTGCGTCGGTAATCATTCTGTTAGGCAAGGGCGACGGCAGTTTCTTGCCTCCCACCACTTATCCGGTAGGTACGGACCTCAGCGCGGTGGCGGTGGGCGATTTCAACGGCGACGGAAAGCTCGACGTGGCGGTGGCCGACAGTCCCGCGGGCGCAGCGGGGAATGCATACGTTCTGCCGGGCAATGGCGCCGGAGGTCTTGGGGCTCCCGTGGGTTATAGGACGCCGACCGGCCCGGATTGGCTGGCTGTGGCGGACCTCAACGGGGATGGCATACCCGACGTGGCCGTGGCGAACTGGGACAGCTATTCGATTCTGCTCGGAAAGCCGGGTGGCGGCTTTCAGCCGGCGCTCAATCACCGGGTGGAAGGACTCTACCCGAATTCCCTGAGCGTCGCCGATTTCAATGGGGACGGTATCCCGGATCTGGCCGTGTATGTGGGCGATTCCAATTGCGTTTCGATCGTGCTGGGGCTGGGCAACGGCAATTTTCAGCTCGCGCCGGTGGCGGCCACCTTCACCGCCGGGAAGGGTGGCGTGGGGGTCGTCGCCGATTTTAACGGGGATGGCAAGCCGGACGTGCTTTTTGTCTCTGGCGCGATCACCGTGCTGACTAATAATACGCCGTAGAGCAGTCAGACGTCAGTAGCCAGAAAGCCGGCGATTGCGTCCAGCGTGGCGCGCGCGGTGGCGGTCCAGGAAAACGCGGCGGCGCGTGCCGGACCTTCTATCGCCAGCCGCGCGCGCAACGGTTCGTCCGAAACCAGCCGCGCCATCGCGCCGCAAATGGCGTCCACATTGCCCGGCTCGAACTGCAGCGCGGCGTCTCCCGCGATTGCGGAAAGCGGCTCTATATTCGAACAGCCGGTGGGAATACCCGCCGCCAGCGCTTCCAATACGGGCATGCCGAATCCCTCGAACGTGGATGGATACAGAAACGCCCAGGCGCGCGAGTACAACTCGTAGAGCTGTGCGCGCGGGATCCATCCCGTGAACTCCACCGCGCCCGTCAGCCCGAGAACCGTGCGCAGCTTTTCCAGCGCCTCCGCGTGGAAGCCGCACAGCCCGGCAATCACCAGCCGGAAGCCCGGTTGCTCGCGGCGGAACTGCGCAAACGCTCGCAACAACGCTTCCAGGCCCTTATGCGGATGCAGCGTCGAAACCGTTAACAGCAGCTTCTCCGGCGCGCGCCGCAATCCGAAGAACTCGCGATCCACGCCCAGCGGGACGACCCGCACCTTGCCCGCCGGCAGACGGTAGTAGCGCAGCACGTCCGCGCGCGTGGCCTCGGAATCCGCCAGCAACACGGTGGCCCGATGCGCCGACATAAACAAAAGCACGCGCCAGAACGGCAAGTCGAACCAGCGGAAGTGCTCCGGATGGCGCTTGTGCTGCATGTCGTGGAACACGGTCACCGCCGCACAAGGGCAAAATAGCGGCGCGGTGAAGCCCGGATTGAGTAGCGCATCCAGGCCCAGGCGCGTAACCGCAAGCGGCAGGGCGGTCTGCTCCCAGACAATGCGGGCCGGACGGAATCGCGCCCGCACACGCTGCGGCACCGCGTGGAAATTCGGCTGGCGGGGAACCAGATCGGGCCCGGTTTCCCGATTGGTGAAGACGAAATAATGGTTACGCGCGTCGATTTCAGCGAGCGCGCGCAACAGTTCGCGCAGATAGATCTCCGTGCCGCCCACGCCGCCCGGAATCAGGTATAGCGCGTTGACCCCTATGCGCAGCGGCCGCATGTCAGTGCCCGGAATTCATCCGATGTCGCACTATATCCAGCATTTGGCGGGCATGGTCGTTCGATGGATTGAGCGCCAGAGCGCGCTGGTAGTCGGCTGCGGCGCCAGCCAGATCGCCGGCGTTGGCGCGGATGCCGCCGCGGTCGTCATAGATCATGTCGTAGCCGGCGTCCAGCTTCTCCGCCTGCGCCAACGCCTCCAACGCTTCCGGCCAGCGCGACTGCTTGGCGTAGACCATGGCGATTTGGGTGTAGACGTGCGCCTTTGGCTCGAGCGCCGCGGCCTCCCGCAGTTTGGCCACGGCTGCGTCCGGATCGTCCGCGCAATCGTAAGCCAGGCCCCAGTCGACCAACACCCCGTAATCTGGCTTCTCCAACCGCGCGGCTTCGGTGTACTGCGCGATCGCATCGCGACACTGGTTGTAGGTGTAGTAAGTGTGCGCCAACTGAAAGTGAACACGCTGCTTGCCTGGCGACTTACTGGCGGCGTCCTCCCAGATGGCTACGTCGCTGGCCCAAAGTTCGTTGCGCCGATAAGTTAGAAAAGCAAGCGCCGCGAGAATTACACAAAGAGTGGCAGCCAGCTTGCGGCGATCCAGGCGGATGTGTTGCAGCGCGGCAATTGCTACCAGCAGAATACCGATCATCGGCAGATACAAGCGCCGCTCCGCGACCGGGTCCCGGATCGGCACAAACGAGGAAGTCGGCGCCATCAGCAGCAGATACACCAGAAAGCCGTAAGACGCCAGCGGATATCGCCGCCGGAAGTAAATCGCAGCGCCCGCCAGCAGCATGATGACGAGGAGCCCGAAGATGGCGCCGTGATCCAGAATATTCCGTGAGACCGGATAATCCCAATCCAGATTCTGGCCGGCGGGGAACACCAGCAGCCGCAGATACACGAAGAACGCGCGGCATTGAGTGAAGAAGTATTGGTACCAGGTGAACTCCGGCAAATTGAAGCCGGCGGTCGCCGCGTGCGCCAAGACTCCCGCGACAAATACCAAGCCGCCGGCCGCTCCCAGCGCCATGGGAACATAAAGCCGCCAGTTTCGCCGGATGCCGCTGAACGAGAAGCCGGGATTCCAGTAGTAGTCCGTCAGGAGCAGCAGGGCGGGCAGCACCACGGTGTGTTCCTTAGTGGCGACCGCCGCGGCGAACAACGCCAGCACAGCGATGGCGGTTTTCCAGGAAACTTCGGGCGAGCGCCTGTACAAAAAAACGGCGAAGGCGCCCAGCAGGAAAAACACGCTCAACGATTCCGAACGGCCGGCGATGTAGGACACCGCTTCGGTCTGGATGGGATGCAGCAGGAAAACCGCTCCGGCGAAGGCCGGCAGCAGCCAATCGGACGAACCGGGCCGCAACAACATCCGGGCGATCAGGAATATCAGGAAACTGTTGAGTAAGTGAATCAGGACATTCACGGCGTGAAAGCCGAACGGCGCTTGCGAGAACTGATAGTTGAGCCAGTAACTGAACATCAGCAGCGGCCGCACGCCGCGGATCCAAACGCTCAGCGCATTAGTAAAACCAGGCGTGTGATAGGGCTGGAACGTGTCGTCGAAGACAAAGGGTCCGTTGAGGGCGGGCGCGTACACTTGAAATGCGGCGTACGCCGCGACAGCCGCTGCCGCAGCGTAGAGCCACCGCCGCGCGCCGGGCTGCCGCCCCTTGGGAGGAGCTTTCGTGCGGGCCTTGCGGACCTTGGCGCGCCCTTCAGCCATTCGTCCGCCCGTCACGCAGGGTTTGCAAGTGGTACTCAAGGATTGCCAGGCGCTGCGCCAACGCGATGTTATCGTCGCGCAGCTTGGAGATAATCGCGGAGAACCGGTAAAACATGATGAGAAACACGCAGCCCACGACCAGCAGCAGCGCGAACGGCGGATCGGAAAGTCCCAGCTTATGCGCCGCGCCTTCCAACAGTCCGCGCGAGCGAGAGAGAATCAACAGGGCCGCCGCGGCCGCTAACCAGCTTACCGAATATTCCACGCGGATGTGCGCGCGCCGCACAGACACCAGCACGAACAGCAGCAGCAGGCCGCTGAACACCGTCATCACATTTAAAAGGCGGTCCATGCATCTCCTCCGTTACGATTTCCCCGGTTTAACCGAACTTCGCGTGGCGGGACGCCGCCCCCGTTGGTCGAACTTCAGCACATTCACGAACACGCCCAGCAGCACATGTACGATGTAATAAATCGACCGCATGGCCGTGATTGACGAGCGCCCCGTGGTGCGCGGGTGCATCTCGCAAGCAATCTCCATAAAGCGGAATTGCCTGCGCTGCAGCACCACCAGAGCCTCGATCTCCGGGTACTCCAGCGGGAAGCTCTTGCTGAAAACCTGCAGCGCGTTGCGGTTCACGCCCACGAAGCCGGAGGTCGGATCGTGTACGGCCTTTCCCAAGATGGGGCGCAGCACCATGCGGAAAAAGCGTATGCCCAGTCCGCGGACAGCGCCGGGACGGGAACCGTTTCCGCCCACGAAGCGCGATCCGATCACCATCTCGCAGCCCGACGTGCGCAGAGCTTCGAAGACGCGTGGAATATCGCGCGCGTCGTGCTGTCCGTCTCCATCCACCCGGATGACGTATCGATATCCCAACTCGAAGGCCAGCTTGTAGCCGGCTTGCACGCAGCCGCCGAGTCCCAAGTGATGCGGCAGCGGCAAGACCCGCGCGCCGGCCTCGCGCGCCACCACGTGCGTGGCGTCCGTCGAGCAATCGTCGATCACCAGCACCGGCGTTCCCGGCATCGCGGCGCGCACGGCCCGCACCACGCCGCCCACGGCGGCTTCCTCGTTGTAGGCGGGTACGATGATGAGCAGGGAATCGATCGGCGTAGGCATGTTCAAAGCTCGGCCACACGCCGCGCCGAAATGGAATGCGAGCGCAGCAGCCGCCGGTAGACGGCGGGCGTCACCCGCGCCGTGCGGTGGATCTCGCGGCGCTTGCGCCACAAGACGGGCGCATGCAGCAGCAGCGCGATGTGCGCGCGCAGCACATAGAAGGGCATGCGCCACGCGGACGCGCCTTCCAGGCGAAAGCGGGCGGCGGCGCCGCGCCCCCGCAGCAGGAATAACGAATGCCACCAATATCGCGCCAGCGACACAAACGGCGCGGCGGCCAGCGTGCGCGCCGGAAAATTCTTGGCCAGCACGAACAGGCGGTTGCGCTCCACGTAATAAGCCTTCAGCCGCGATGCGCGGCCCGCCGAGTGGGAATAATGGTGCTCCACCACTGCCTCCGGCGCGTAGAGACAACGCCAGCCGGCCCAGCGGGCGCGCAGCCCCAGGTCGGTGTCTTCGCAATACAGGAAGAAATCTTCGTCAAAGAGCCCGATTTGTTCCAGCATCGCGCGCCGATACAGCGCCGCCGAGCCGCTGGGGAACAGGACTTCTTCGGGCACCGGAAAAAACTTTGGCGGACGCGTGTGGCCGCGCTGCTTGCTGCTGCCATCGCCCGAAACCAGCATGCCGGCGGAATCCAGCGCATCTTCGCCGTAAAGGCGCACCTGGGACGCGCACATACCGGCTTCGGGCCGCGCTTCCAGGGCGGACACCAACGCCGCCAGCCAGCCCGGATGGGGCGCGGCATCGTCGTTGAGCGTGGCCAGATACCGGCTGCGGGATTGGCGGAATGCGTCGTTGACGGCCGCGCCGAAACCTATGTTGCGCGGCTCTTCGATCACGCACACTCCCGGCCGCGCCGCACCGCTCGACCGCACCGCGCCGGAGCCGCTATTGTCGACGATAATCACTTCAAAATCGGGTTGCGTCTGCGTCTCCAGGGCGGCTAGGCATTCTTGCAGCTTAGCATCCGCGGCTAGAGTAGGGACTACCACCGTTACAAGGAGTTCCGGCAAACTAAGATTCTACGACAGTGCGCCGGCGCCGGCCACCAGCATCCGCCGAGGCGGTCCTAACCTGTGCAAATCATGAACATCGTTCTGCTGCACGGCATCCTGGGGTTCACCCAGATCGGCCCCGTGAATTACTTTCGCGGGGCCATTTTCGCCAACAAGGCCACCGCGTACTCGCGCCCACCTTGGACCCCACGCGCGGTATCGCCTATAGGGGCGCGCCCAACTCCGCGACCAGACCACCGCCGCGCTCAACACCGGCACGCTCGACCGACGCTCGACCCTGCGCAACTCACGCATATCATGGCCCACAGCATGGGCGGGCCCGATAGCCGTTGGATGCTGTCTCCCGCGAACCCCGACCGCATCGGCGTTCCCAGCCGGTCCCTGACCACCATTGGCACGCCCCATCGCGGTTCGCCGATTGCCGATCTGGTGGATCACCCGGTTGATCTCGCCCCGTTCGTGGCGGCGCTGACCGGGCTTGGCATCTCACTCAATGGGTTGCGCGACCTGACCACGCAATTATTCGGTCGCCGGAGGCGGCCGGAGCGGCCGGAGCGGCCCGCCGGCCTTTCCGTATCTTCCCAAGTACGACGCGCTGTTGGCCAAAGTGGTGCAACTGGTTTAATCGTCTTTTAATCGCCAGTAGGTCTTGACTCATATCGCCTGCTTGTTGTAGTATTGACTTATGGACACCGCAACTAAAACTCGCTTGCTCTGTTGCTCCCACCTGTCCAGTTATCCACTCTCATCGTTATTGTATTGGTAATTGCCGGTCCGGAAGGCTTGGGATATCGGCAATCCCGGTTGGTTTGCTGAACCAGCGTGCCTCGGCACTTTGGCGTTTGACTCGCCGGCCTTCCGCCAAGCTACAAGTCGTGTAAGTAGGTGTATGTTCTTTGAAATCGGGGAGATGGGTGAGTCGGTCGAAGCCGCTGGGCTGTAGCCCCAGTAACCCTTTGGGAAAACCTCGCAGGTTCGAATCCTGCTCTCCCCACCAGTGCGCTCCGGATGCGGATGGTGACGCAAGTGGCCTCCAAACCCACGATTGGCTGTTCGAATCGGCCCCGGAGTGCCATGGGCCTGTGGCGGAATCGCATACGCACCAGTCTTAGAAACTGGCGTCTTCGG
>Ga0302326_10032288_pt1 | contig 10434 bp, 8 predicted proteins | sample Palsa_T0_3_FD_202264 | JGI IMG/M metagenome (GOLD analysis project Ga0302326, IMG submission 202264) | Peat permafrost microbial communities from Stordalen Mire near Abisko, Sweden - Palsa_T0_3 | ecosystem: Environmental > Terrestrial > Soil > Palsa > Peat permafrost | place: Sweden: Abisko... | reverse complement strand
CGCGCGCCGGGCGAGCCCTTGGGGATCAGCTCGGCGCTGTCGGCGCGCAGGATGCGGAGCAGCCGATCGACATGGCGGTTGTTGGTCGCGCGAGAGACGTTGGACAGCTTCATGCCGTAGTGCGCCGCGATCACGGGCAGCAGCTCCCAGTTGCCGAGATGGCCCGAGAAGCAGATGCCCGGCTGGCCGTCGTCGCGCAGCCGCAGCACATGCTCGGCGCCGATCACCTCGACCCTTGTGGCGCCGAGCCGGCGCAGATGCGGATATTCGCCGACCACCCGGCCGAGATTGTCCCACATGCCGACCACGACGCGCTCGATCGCTTGATCGTCGAGCGCCGGCAGCGCCCGCCGGAGATTGCGCCGCGCCTGATCGGACACTGTCAGGCGCGGCCCGACCGTGCGCGCGATCGCGCCGCCGAGGCCGGAGGCCGCGTCGACCGGCAGCAGGCGCAGCAGCAGCAGGACCAGGCCGGCGCCGAGCGCTTCGAGCGGATCGACGAGCCAGCGACGCAGCCGGCGGCGCAGCGCGGAAGCCGTCATCGCGCCAGCAGCCTGTCGAGCAGGGGCTGCAGCGCCGCCGGATCGTCCCATTCTATCGTCACGCTCAGCACGGTGACGCGCGCGCGCACTGGTGGCGGCAGCCGGACCGCGTCCTTCGCGGTGGTGACCAGGATCGCGTCCGCGCCCGCCGCCAGCCGGTCCAGCCGCGCGATGTCGTCGGCACCGAACTGGTGGTGGTCGGCGAACGGCACGCGCTCGACCATCGCGATGCCGTGCGCCTCGAGCGCCGCGAAGAATTTCTGCGGCCGGCCGATGCCCGCGAAGGCGACGACGCGGCGGCCGCGCAGGGCCGCCCAGTCGGGATCGGTCGCGAGCCGCGCGCCGAGGATCGGCAGCGTGCCGGCGACGCGGCGCGCCACGCCGGACTCGTCCGGGCCGATCAGCACGACGGCCTGGGCGCGCGCCAGCCCGCCCTCGATCGGCTCGCGGAGCGGGCCGGCCGGCAGCAGCCGGCCGTTGCCGAAACCGACCGCGCCGTCGACCACCAGCAGCGACAGATCCTTGGCCAGGCCCGGATTCTGGAAACCGTCATCCATCACGATCAGCCCGGCGCCGCGGGCCACGGCCAGGCGCCCGCCGGCGGCGCGGTCGCGCGCGACCACGGTCGGCGCGACCGCCGCCAGCAGCAGCGCCTCGTCGCCGACCGCGCGCGCATCGTGGCGCGCCGGATCGACCGCGAGCGGGCCGGCTTCGGCGCCGCCATAGCCGCGCGTCAGGCAGTGCACGCGGATGCCGCGCGCCTGGAGGTGCTGCGCGAGCGCCAGCGCGACCGGCGTCTTGCCGGTGCCGCCCGCGACCAGATTGCCGACGCACAGCACGGGGATCGATAGCGTCAGCGGATGGGCGAGCCGGCGGCGCAGCCGGCCGGCGCCGGCCAGCGCCCAGCCGGCCGGCTCGAGCAGACGCGGCCACAGCCCGTCGCGTTGCCAGAACTCAGGCGCGCGCATGATGAAACCCTCTCCCCTCCGGGGAGAGGGTTGGGTGAGGGGGTGATGCCGAGCGGCTGCCGCTGGGCGCGTTCATGGCTTGACGCAGCCCCTCACCCTAACCCTCTCCCCGGAGGGGAGAGGGAATGGAATTGCCGTCGACAGCGGTGACGCCGATCAGCCGGTCGGCATACTGCGTGATCTCGTTCAGCCGCGCCTCGAGCAGCAGCCGCGCGGTCTCGCCATCGATATCGCCGACCTCGATCGGCGCGCCGATCACGTAGACGCCGCTGGTGAACGGCAGCGCCACCAGGAAACGGTCCCAGGTGCCGAGCAGCCGGCGCCGGCGCACGCTGTAGGCGACCGGCAGGATCGGCACGTCGGCCGCGCGCGCCGCGGTCACCACGCCGCCCTGGGCGCGCCGGCGCGGCCCGCGCGGCCCGTCCGGCGTGATGCCGATGCAATCGCCGGCCTTGAGGGTGCGGATCACCGCGCGCAGCCCGGCGCTGCCCGCGCGGTTGCTCGAGCCCTCGATGATGCGCACGTCGAGCCGCCGCATGGTGCGCGCGAGCAGCCTGCCGTCGCGATGCGGCGAGACCAGCACGCTGAACGGCGCGGCCTCGCGCCACAGGAAGCGCATCATCATGATGCGCTGGTGCCAGAAGCAGGCGATCAGCGGCCGGCCGGCGGCGCGGATCGCGCGCAGATGCTCGAGCCCCTCATAGTCCCAGCGCGAGGTCGCGTGGACCAGGCGGATGTAGCGGGCGATCAGCCGGGCCGCGATCGACTGCACCGCTGCCGAGCCGAGCAGGCGCTTGCGCAGGCTCATCGATCACACCGCGATCCCGATGCGGTCCTGCTCGGAGAATTGCAGCGCGTAGAGCCGGGCATAGGCGCCGCCGCGCGCCAGCAGCTCGGCGTGGCTGCCCTGCTCGATCACGCGGCCGGCCTCGAGCACGTAGATGATGTCGGCGTCGACCACGGTCGACAGGCGATGCGCGATCACGAGCGTGGTGCGGCCGCGCATCAGGAGCCGCAAGGCGGCTTGCACCTGGCGCTCCGATTCGGTGTCGAGCGCCGAGGTCGCCTCGTCGAGCAGCAGGATCGGCGCATCCTTCAGCATGGCGCGCGCGATCGCCAGGCGCTGGCGCTGGCCGCCCGACAGCTTGATGCCGAGCTCGCCGACCGGCGTGTCGTAGCCCTGCGGCAGCGCCATGATGAAATCATGTGCCGCCGCACCGTGCGCTGCTGCGACGATCTCGGCCTCGGTCGCGTCGCGCCGACCGTAGGCGATGTTGGCGCGCACCGTGTCGTCGAACAGCCCGACCTCCTGGGCGACCAGCCCAATCGCGCCGCGCAGGCTCCGCATGGTGACGCTGCGCACATCCTGGCCGTCGATCGTCACCCGGCCGGCCGTCACGTCGTAGAAGCGCGGGATCAGGTTCAACAGGGTCGACTTGCCGGCGCCCGACGGGCCGACCAGCGCCGCGGTCTTGCCGGCCGGCACGGTCAGGCTGACCGCGTCGAGCGCGGCGCTGCCGGCGCGGTAGCCGAACGACACGCGCTCGAAACGCACCTCGCCGCTGGTCACCGCGAGCGGCCGCGCGTCGGCGGCATCGCGGATCTTGGGCTCGGTGTCGAGGCTGGCGAACAGGCGCTGCGCCGCCGCCAGCCCCTCCTGCAGGGCGTTGTTGAGATTGGCCAGCCGCTTGACCGGCTCGTAGGCGAGCAGCAGCGCGGTGATGAAGGAGAAGAACGTGCCGGTGGTGCGCGCGCCGTCGATCACCTGCGTGCCGCCATAGAGGATCACGGCGACGATCGCGACGCCGCCCAGGGTCTCCATGATCGGGTGCGAGGCGGCGCGCACCTTGCCGGCCTTGAAGGCGAGCCCGTACAGCCGGTCGATCACGGCGCGCGCGCGCGCCGATTCCGCGTCCTCCATGCCATAGGCCTTGACGTGGCGCGCGCCCTGGAAGACCTGGTCGAGCAGGGTGGTGAAGCGGCCGAGCTCGAGCTGCGTATTGGTCGACACCTTGCGCATGCGCCGGCCGAGCTTGAGGATCGGCATCACGGCGGTCGGAAACGCGAAGAACGCGATCACGGCGAGCAGCCAGTCCTGGTAGAACATCACGCCGACCAAAGCGAGCAGGGTAAGGCTGTCCTTGCCGATGCCGGTCAGGCTGTTCGACACCGCGCTGCGCAGCAGGTTGGCGTCGTTGGTGAAGTGCGAGATCAAGGTGCCGGTCGAGGTGTCGTTGAAATAGGCCAGGTCGGCATGGATCAGCCGGTCGAACAAAGCCGCCTGCAGATCGGCGACGATACGCTGGCCGACCCCGTTCATCACCACCGCCTCGCCGTAGGACGCCAGCCCCTTGACGGCGAACACGACCAGCACGGTCAGCGCGATCGCGCGCAGCATCAGGGGGTCGCGGTTGGTGAACACCTGGTCGAGCACCGGCTCCATCAGCTTGGCCAGGGTCGCGGTGGTGCCGGCGACCACCGCCATCATGCCGAACGCGAGCGCCAGCCGCCCGGCGTACGGGCGCACATGATCGCGCAGCAGGCGGCCGACCAGGCGCCGAGTGGATTCGGCGGGGGCGCCCGGGACGGCGGAGGATGGCAGGAGGCTGGTCAACGCGGTCCGCTCTGTGGTGCGCCGCAGTAATACCCCCCTTCCCACCCTCTCCCGCAAGGGGGAGGGTGGGTGGGGCCGCGCCGGGCTCAGCCGACCCGCGCCAGATTGGCCAGGAACTGGCCGGCCGAGATGTCCCAGGTGAAGTTCAGCGCGTAGTCGCGGCAAGCCTGGCGCGACAGGCCGAGCGCGCCGCGCGCGGCGGTCGCGAGATCGTCGTTCAGGCAGCCGACCGGGGCGCCGTCGATCACGTCGCGCGGTCCAGTCACCGGAAAAGCGGCGACCGGCAGGCCGCTTGCCAGCGCCTCGAGCAGCACCAGGCCGAACGTGTCGGTGCGGCTCGGGAACACGAACACGTCGGCGGCGGCATAGTGGCGGGCGAGCGCCTCGCCCGCCTGGTTGCCGACGAAATGCACGTCGGGATAGCGCCGCTTGAGCTGGGCCAACTGCGGCCCGTCGCCGACCACCAGCTTCGAGCCGTCGAGCTCGAGCTCGAGGAACGCGCCGATATTCTTCTCGACCGCGACCCTGCCGACATAGAGGAAGACCGGGCGCGGCAGCGCGAGCGCCGGCGCCTGCGGCCGGAACAGCTCGGTGTCGACGCCGCGGGTCCAGCGCGCCAGCCGCGCGAAACCGTGCTCGGCGAGCTCGGCCTCGAGGCTCGGCGTCGCCACCATGATGCGCTCGGAGGCGGCATGGAAGCGGCGCATCCATTCGTAGGTCCAGCTGATCGGAAAGCGCGTGCGGGCGTGCAGATACTCGGCGAACTTGGTGTGGAACGAGGTGGTGAAGCGCCAGCCGCGCGTCAGGCAGTGGCGCCGCGCCGCCATGCCGAGCGGCCCCTCGGTCGCGATATGGACGGCGTCGGGCGCGAACCCGTCGAGCAAGGCAGCGACCGCGCGCGCCGGCAGCAGCGCCAGGCGGATCTCGGGATAGGTCGGGCAGGGCAGGGTGCGGAAGCGGTCGGGTCCGATCACCAGCATCTCGTGGCCGGCGGCGGCCAGCTTGCTCCGCACCGTGTCGATGGTGCGCACCACGCCGTTGACTTGCGGGAACCAGGCGTCCGAGACGATGGCGATTCGCATCAGGAGGGGGCGATTCGCATCAGGGTGTGGCGGCCATCGCTTCCCGGTTCGGCGTCCAGCCGTGCAGCTGGCGCTGCTCGGCCCAATGCAGGATCTCGAGCCTGCCGTCGAAATGCTCGACCAGCGCGGTGCAGCTCTCGACCCAGTCGCCGTCATTGCAGTACAGCACGCCGCCCATCGGGCGGATCTCGGCCTTGTGGATATGGCCGCACACCACGCCGTCGACGCCGCGCTTGGCGGCGGCCTCCGACACCGCGGTCTCGAACCGGCTGACATACTCGACCGCGTTCTTGACCTTGCCCTTGAGCCAGGCCGACAGCGACCAGTAGGGATAGCCGAGCCGCCGGCGCGCGAAATTGAACCAGAAGTTGATCCCCAGCATCAGATTGTAGGCCCAGTCGCCGAGCATCGCGAGCCAGCGGGCATGGCGCACCACCCCGTCATAGGCGTCGCCGTGCACCACCAGGAGCCGCTTGCCGTCGGCGGTCACGTGGATCGCATCATCGACCACGGCGATGCCGCCGAAATGCAGATCGACGTAATCCCGCAGCACCTCGTCGTGGTTGCCCGGGATGTAGATCACCTTGGTGCCCTTGCGCGCCTTGCGCAGGACCTTCTGGATCACGTCGTTGTGGCTCTGCGCCCAGTACCAGGACTTGCGCAGGCGCCAGCCGTCGATAATGTCGCCGACCAGATAGAGGTATTCCGAGTCGGTGAATTTCAGGAAGTCGAGCAGCGCATCGGCGCTGCAGCCGCGCGTGCCGAGATGGATGTCCGAGATCCAGATCGTCCGGTAATGGCGGACCGTGACGGCGACATCCATCACACGGCGCATCCTTGGCTGTGGATAGCGTGCATAACTACGGTTCCCTACCAGATTTCGAATAATCATGTCCATATCGGCATAGTATTTGTTGATGAAATTCATGGGTTTGCCGTAAAATATTAACAGGACTGTAACATTCGAAGAGTCTTTTACTGTCGCCGGCAGTGTGGATTGTGTGGCCTGCGGTGGAGGAACGTTCGATGGGAATGCTGGGTCTAGGATCCTCGGGGCGTTGATGCGCGACGAGGCTCTCGCGGCGCACGGGGTGGCCGCCAAGCCCGGCCGGTTCGCCGTGATCGTCAATCCGACGGCGGGCCGCCATCGGCGCATCGCCGGCGCCTTGGCGCGCCTGGCGGCGGGCGGCGCTTCGGTGCGGCTGGTCACCACCGCGGCGCGTGGCGATGCCGAGCGGCTGGCCGCCGAGATCGCGGCCGCCGGCGAGGTCGATGCGATCGTCGCCGCCGGCGGCGACGGCACCATCAACGAGGTGATCAACGGCATGGCGGGCGGCCCCCTGCCGCTCGGCATCCTGCCGCTCGGCACCGCCAACGTGCTGGCCTGGGAGCTCGGCATCGGCGACCGGCTCGATGCCGCCGCCGCCGTGATCGCGGCGCGGAACACCAGACGCATCCATCTCGGGCGCTGCAACGGCCGCTATTTCGTGATGATGGCCGGGGTCGGGTTGGACGCTCATGTCGTGGCGACGATCCGACCCGGGCTGAAGCGCGCGCTCGGCCGGTTCGGCCTCGGGAAGCTCACCTACGTCGCCGAGGGGCTGCACCAGATCGCGCGGCTGCGGCCGGCGCGCCACCGCGTGACGGTCGACGGCGACACCATGGACGCCGCCGCCGCGATCATCGCCAACGGCCGGTTCTATGCCGGGCGCTACGTGGTCGCGCCGGCGGCCGACCTGGGCGCGCCGGTGCTGCAGGCCTGCCTGTTCGCGCGCGGCGGTCGCGCGGCCGCGCTCGGCTACTCGCTCGCCATGCTGCGCGATCGGCTGCACCGCCGGCCCGACCTGACGATCCGGCCGGGCACCAAGATCACGATCGACGGCCCGGCCGGCGATCCGATCCAGGCCGACGGCGACATCATCGGCCGGCTGCCGGCACTGATTGAGCTCGCCCCGGCCACGCTCGATGTGTTTGCGCCCCGCGTGAGATGACGCGTCGGCTGGCGTCGTGTCGCCGGGCCGCGTAGGATCGACCCAACAAACGTGGGAGGAAACGCATGGGACGGATCCTGGTCCGGCCGATTCTGCTCGCCGTGGCGCTGGTTGCCGGCGCGGCTGCGGCCAACGCGCAGGGCACGGTCAAGCTCGGCGTGCTCAACGATCAGTCGGGCCTGTATGCCGATCTGACCGGCATGGGCTCGGTCTATGCCGCGCGCATGGCGGTCGAGGATTTCGGCGGCACGGTGATGGGCCGGCCGATCGAGGTGATTTTCGCCGATCACCAGAACAAGGCCGATGTCGGCGCCAACATCGCGCGCCAATGGATCGAGACCGATCACGTCAACGCCATCCTCGACATCCCCAACTCGGCGGTCGGGCTGGCCGTCCAGGAGGTCACGCGCGAGCGTGACGCGGTCTCGATCAACACCGGCGCGGCGAGCTCCGACCTGACCGGCAAGGCGTGCTCGCCGCACGGCGTGCATTGGACCTTCGACACCTACGCGCTTGCCGCCGGCACCGGCCGCGCGCTGGTCAAGCAGGGCTACGACACCTGGTTCTTCATCACCGCCGACTACGCCTTCGGCCACGCGCTCGAGCGCGACACCGCTGCATTCGTCGAGGCCGGCGGCGGCAAAATGCTCGGCGCGGTGCGCCATCCTTTGAGCACGCCTGACTTCTCGTCGTTCCTGCTGCAGGCGCAGGGCTCCAAGGCCAAGGTGATCGGGCTCGCCAATGCCGGCGGCGACACCATCAACTCGGTCAAGCAGGCCGCCGAGTTCGGCATCGTCAAGGGCGGCCAGCGCGTCGCCGGGCTGCTCCTGCAGTTCCCCGACGTGCACGCGCTCGGCCTCGCGACGGCGCAAGGGCTGGTGATGACCGCGTCGTTCGACTGGAGCCTGACCGATGAAACGCGCGCCTGGACCAAGCGCTTCCTCGCGGTCAATGGCGGCAAGCCGCCGAGCATGATCCATGCCGGCACCTACGGCGCCGTGCTCCACTATCTGAAGGCGGTCGCCGCCGCCGGCACGACCGACGCGACCAAGGTGGTCGAGACCATGAAGGCGCTGCCGATCGACGATTTCTACACCAAGGGGCGGGTCCGCGAGGACGGCCGCGTGATGCGCGAATATTATCTGATGCAGGTCAAGACGCCCGAGGAGTCGAAGGGCCCGCTCGACTACACCAAGCTGCTCGCCCGCATCGCGCCCGAGGACGCCGCCCGCCCGCTCGCCGACGGCAACTGCCCGATGCTGAAGAAGAGCTGAGCGTTCGCTTCGAGCTGCCCGAATCAATAGAAGACCGTCATGGCCGGCACAAGGCCGGCCATGACGATCGGAGAGTAAAGTCCGCGTGAAACTGTCCTACGTTCCCGCGATCGTCATGCCGTCGATGCGCAGGGTCGGCGCGTCGACGCCGGTGCGGAACTCGAGATCGTCGGCCACGCTGATATTGAGGAACATGTCCTTGAGGTTGCCCGCGATCGTGATCTCGCTGACCGGGAAGGTGAGCTCGCCGTTCTCGATCCAGAAGCCGGAGGCGCCGCGGCTGTAGTCGCCGGTCACCCCGTTGACCCCCATGCCCATCATCTCGGTGACGTAGAGGCCGCCCTTGATGTCTTCCATCAGCGCGGCCGGGCTGACCGCGCCGGGCTCGAAATAGAGATTGGTCGGGCCGGGCGACGGCGGCGACGAGGTGCCGCGGCTGGCATGGCCGGTCGAGGCGAGGCCGAGCTGGCGCGCCGAGCGCAGATCGAGCAGCCAGGTCGTCAGCACGCCGTTCTCGATGATGGCACGGCGCACCGGCGCCAGGCCCTCGCCGTCGAACGGGCGCGAGCGCAGGCCGCGCGGCCGCAGCGGATCGTCGATCACGGTGATCGATTTCGCAAAGATCTGCTGGCCTAGCCGGTCCTTGAGGAAACTGGTGCCGCGCGCGATCGCCGGGCCCGTGATGGCGCCCGCGAGATGGTTCAGCATGCCGCCCGCGGCGCGCGGATCGAACACGATCGGCACGCGCGACGTCGCGACCTTGCGCGGCGCCAGCCGGCGCACCGTGCGCTCGCCGGCGCGCCGCCCGATCGTCGTGGGATCCTCGAGATCGGCGGCGTGCACCGTGCTCGAGTAGTCGTAGTCGCGCTCCATCGCGGTGCCGTCGCCGGCCAGCACGACCGCGGAGATGCTGTGGCGCGTCACCTCGCGCTGGCCGGCAAAGCCGTTGCTGGCCGCCAGCGCGATGCGCGACCGGCTCCAGCTCGCCTCGGCGCCCTCGGAGTTGGTCACGCCGGGCACCGCCAGCGCGGCCTCCTCGGCCAGCTTGGCGCGCTCGATCAGGAGCGCGGACGGCGGCTCGGTTTCATCGACCGTGTCGAGCGCCGGGAAGCGCGTCGCCAGCTGGTCGGGATCGGCGATGCCGCAATAGGGATCCTCGGGCACCGCGCGCGCCATCGCGACCGCGCGCTCGACCAGCTCGGTGAGCGCCGCCGGCTGAAAGTCGGTCGACGACACGATGGCCTGGCGCTTGCCAACCAGCACGCGCAGGCCGAGATCGCTGCCCTCGGCGCGCTCGAGCTTCTCGGGCGCGCCCAGGCGCTGGGCGAGCGACACCGACGCGCCCTCGGCGAACACGGCGTCGGCGGCGTCGGCGCCGGCCGCCTTGGCGCGGCCGATCAGGTCGGCGAGCAGATCGAGCGGTTCGAGATCGCGCGGCATGACGGTCGGTCCTTCGGGTCGGGCAAGTGGAGCGGGTGGGGCTCGGTCGTCAACAGGTAGGCGTCTTGCGCACGCTCCGCAATCGCCTTGCCGAGCGGGCGGAATTTCAAGGCAATGTGCCGGTGCGGCGGCGCGGCAGCGCGAGCAGCCCGGCCATCGCGAACGGCAGCAGCGCGGCGAGCTGGAAGGTGCGCCGGAACGCGCCGACGAAGCCCATGTCTTGCTCCAGACTCTGGAACAGCAGCAGCACCAGGGTGGCGGCGCCGACCGTGCCGAGCGTGCGCGTCATCAAGGCGAGGCTGCCCGCGACGCCGCGATCCCAGCGCGGCATCGCTTCGGTCACGATGTCCGTGTAGGCGATCTGGAACAGGCCGAGCCCGATGCCCTGCACGGTCAAGGCGGCGATCAGCGCGGGCGCCGAGACGTCATCATCCCACAGGCCGATCAGCAGCAGGCCGGCGCCGGCCAGGAGGGCGCCGGCGAGCGCCAGCCGCTCGGCCGGGAGCCGGCCGATCAGCCGGCC
>Ga0302326_10032287_pt1 | contig 10434 bp, 7 predicted proteins | sample Palsa_T0_3_FD_202264 | JGI IMG/M metagenome (GOLD analysis project Ga0302326, IMG submission 202264) | Peat permafrost microbial communities from Stordalen Mire near Abisko, Sweden - Palsa_T0_3 | ecosystem: Environmental > Terrestrial > Soil > Palsa > Peat permafrost | place: Sweden: Abisko... | reverse complement strand
GAGTCCATGCACCGCTACCGAGGTTACTGGTGGGCACCAGACGGTCGCCAGCTGCTGGCCGCGCGGGTGGACAACTCGCCGGTGCTGCGGTGGTGGATCGCGGACCCGGCCAATCCACAGCTAGCGCCGCGCGCGATCAGGTACCCCGCAGCGGGGACAGCCAACGCGGAGGTGACGCTGCACATACTGCGGCTTGACGGCACCAGGACCAAGGTTGCCTGGGACCGCGCGGCATTTGAGTACCTGGCCACCGCGGGCTGGGACTCCCGCGGGCCGCTGCTGTCGGTGCAGAGCCGCGACCAGCGGACCGTCCTGGTTCTCGCGGCCGACCCGGTAACCGGGGTGACGAGCCTGCTGCACGAGGAGCGTGACCCGGCCTGGGTCCACCTTATGTATGGCGCCCCGCTGCGTACCGCCGCAGGTCGCCTGGTGCTGACGCGTGACCTGGACGACTCCCGGCGGCTCGTTGTCGACGGCACCCCGGTCACGCCGGACGGACTCCAGGTCCGCGAGGTCAGCGGCGCGGACGGCGAAACGGTTTACTTCACCGGCACGGAGGAGCCAACCGAGGAGCACCTGTGGCGTTACGACCAAGAGCACGGCCTCTCCCGGCTGAGCGATTCACCTGGCGTGCACGGCGGCAGCGCGGCGGGCGGCACCGTGGTGCGGTTCGCGCATACCGAGGCGGGGCACGCGTGCACCGTGACCAGGCCCGGCGTCGCCCATGCGGCCATCGCCTGCCTGGCGGCCGAGCCCGTGATCGCGCCGAGAATCAGCTGGCTGACCGTTGGCGCACGTGCGCTGCGGGCGGCCCTGCTGCTGCCTTCCTGGTACAAGCCGGGGACGAAGCTCCCCGTACTGATGAGCCCCTACGGCGGCCCGGCCGCCCAGCGAGTCGTGCGGGTGCGCGACAGCCTGTTCTGCACCGATCAATGGTTCGCCGAGCACGGTTTCGCCGTCCTGGTGGCGGACGGGCGCGGTACCCCCGGCCGTGGGCTCGCCTGGGAGCGGACCATGTTCGGCGACACCCTTTCCGCCGCACTCGACGATCAGGTGGACGCGCTCAAGGCGGTCGCGGACCTCTTTCCCGATCTGGACCTGAGCCGGGTGGGCATCCGCGGCTGGTCGTATGGCGGCGCCCTCGCGGCCATTGCCGTGATCCGCAGGCCCGATGTGTTCCACGCCGCCATTTCCGGCGCGGCGCCGCATGATCAGCGGCTATACGACACGCACTGGCGGGAACGGTTCCTTGGCCTGCCGGACGAGAACCCCGGTGCCTACGACCGTTCCTCGACCATGACCCAGGCCGGCGACCTGACCAGGCCGCTGCTGCTGATCCACGGGCTTGCCGACGACAACGTGGTGGCGGCGCACACGCTGCGGATGTCGTCGGCGCTGCTCGCGGTCGGCCGCCCGCATCAGGTCCTGCCGCTGTCCGGCGCGACCCACAACATGCCGACCGACGAGAACGCGGTCAGCCAGTTGCTGCGGCATCAGCTCAGCTTCCTCACCGACGCGCTCGGGATGCAGGCCAACGCGGACCGGCGCTAGTCCTCATTCGCTGGCTGGATTACCGTGCCCATCGGCCAGGTCACCCGCGCCGGAGGTGCTTCGGGGGCGCTCCGGGTCACGCGTGACGCGTGAGTCCCGCGGGGGTCACGGCAGGATTGGCGGCCGCCGCGCTGGGAGTCGGATTTCGAGAGAACTAGGCCCGAAAATCGATAACGCTGAAGGTTGAGCCGGTTATAACCGGCTCAACCTTCAGCGTTAGTCCGATCCGGGCGTGACGGCGGCCATCCGCAATGCCGCAGACCGCTCCCTTTTATCACGCACGCCACTTCTGGGACGTCTTTGCACACTGATTGACTATCCATCCAGCCGAATTGCCCTGGCAGTGGATGCGGCTATCCCGCTCGTCACGTTGGGGATTACCCGGGGATCTTCCAGTTCAGGCCGACGATCTTGAAAGCCTCGTCGGCCAGGGTCGGGCCGCCCTCCGCCGGGCCGAGCCCTGGCTGCTGCTTGCCGTTGATGGTGAGGTCAATGAAGGCGCAGCCGGTCAGGTTCGCCGTCACGACCGCGAGCGCGGGGGCAGCCGTCGTTGCCTTGAAGGTCAGCGTGAGGGCGCCGTCGCCACCCGCCGGGCAGCCGTAGGCAGCGGGCGGGGTGAGCGGCAGCCCATCGAGCAGCGCCGCGATCCGCCGGACCTTGGCCGGGTCGGTGACCGTCACCGGTTTTGGCTCCTTGACGGTCTTGTTGTTGAAGCTGTCCGTCATGGTGAGCGTTACGACTCGGGCGGCGGACGGGATCACCTCGCTGGCCGGGCGCGCCGGGATCCACTGGTTCTGTGCGATCACCTCGATCCCGGTCTGCCCGTGGCCCACCGCCGTCGTCGCGACGCTGAGCTGACGATCGAAGAGCACGCCGGAGACGTCGGGGAGGACGAAGTCGTCGTCCCACGTGGCCCTCGTGATGGTGCCCGTGCCGGAAGGCCTGTCCGTGCCGTAAGGCAGGGATACGTGCTTCGCCTCCCAGGCGAGCACCTGCTCGGGGTTGCCTGGAGCTAGCCACCATTCGGTCTTGCCCGTGTAGTTCGACTCCTCTGAAGGCGTGACCGGCTGCGCGTTCAGGGTGCTCGCGGGCGACGTTGACACCTGGTGCGCGCCCGGCGGGGCCGTGAACCGCTTCAGAAGCGAGGCGATGTCCGCCTCGGCGCGCTGCTTCGGGGTCTGCGTCGACGTGGAGACCGCCTTCGCCGAAGCGGTGGCCGGGGGGCTGATTCCCGTCGCGGGCGCGACCGCGCAGCCGCCCAACGCGACCGCGGCGATGCCCGCCAGGACGGCTGAGGTACGAATGTGGGAGGTTGGGCTCATGTCTCTTGGACGCTGACGGTCCTCGGCCGGTTCCATCGAAGGAAGACCTTGTCTTTTGGCGAAGGACGAAGGATTCGCATCGAATACCGCGTTGCCGCGTGATGATCAACCATGTAATGATCAACCAGCAGCGGAATTATCGCGCAGGGGAACGTATCTGGCGACCGCCGCGGACCTCTTAGCGAATGACGGGGGCTGGACTTTAGACGCCCCATGGGAACACCATGTAATGCTGGCAAGTCGGGGAGCGCCGCATGAAGTTCTATTTCGTTCCGCCTCATAAGCCGTCTCATGATCACGACGACACCGGTTCAGGCATCGAGACCTTTCCCCAGGCGCTGCTTGACAGGCACGGCGCCCGGATCCTCCGCCCCACCGAGGTGCCTGTCGCGAACGGCTGGCCCGCGCCGCGGTCTACCGTGTACCGCGCCCGGACGCTCCTCGTGCCGCCGAGGCTCCAGCAGAAGCCGTTCGTCCACCAGATCAACGACGTGCTTGATCGGGTAGGGATGTCCCTGTTGCCGGTGCCAGTGCCGAAAGAGGTAGCCGACGACCCGGAGCTGGCCGAGCTGCCGACGATCGCGGTGCTTGTCCCGGCCCCGGGCTACGGGCGGGTGCCGGTCGTGGTGGATGCCTGGACCGCGCTCACCGCACTCCGCGCCGCGGCCGACGACAACCAGAACGGCAACCAGAACGGCGACAACCAGAAGAACGGCGACAACCAGAAGAACGGCGACAACCAGAAGAACGGCGACAACCAGAAGAACGGCGACAACCAGAAGAACGGCGACGCGGCCGGCCGGCACGATGACGCCGTTCGCGATGACGCCGTCCCGCTGGTCAAAGACGACGTCCTCCAGATCACCCTGGAGCACCTGCTCGTGGGCGCGGTGATCACCGGCAGCCCCGAGATCGACGGCAATCCCGAGATCGACGGAAACCCGTCCATCCCCAGCTACCTGTCGGCCAGCGGGGACTCGCGGCTCCCGGTTGAGGTGTACACCGACGCCCCGTACCGGCTGGAGGGGGACGAATGCAGTAAGCGTTACGGGCGCCGCCCGGTGATCGCGGTCCTGGACACCGGGGTCCGTGAGCATCCCTGGCTAGGCGTGACGCGTCGGCCAGGGCGCGACGACTACGACACCGCGGCCGACGGCTGCGTCCAGGTGGACCCGGGCCTGCAGCATGCCATCTACGTGCTGGCCAACGCCGCGGCCACGGCCGGAGACCACGATCGTCGGCCGATCAGGGATCCCTGGGACACACCGGTGACGGCCGACCCGCTGGTCGGCGAGCTCGCGGCGGCCACCGGGCACGGTTCGTTCATCTCGGGGATCTTCCGGCAGGTCGTACCGGACGCCACGGTGCTCAGCATCCGGATCATGCACAGCGACGACATCGTCAACGAGGGCGAGTTGATCACCGCGCTCGCGCTGCTAGCGGCGCGGGTGGCCAAGGCGCAGCACCCGGCGAATCCGCAGCCCCGGCTGATGATCGATGCGGTCTCTCTTTCGCTCGGCTACTACAACGAGTCCGAGCCGGATGTCGCCTACAGCTCCGGGCTGCGCAAGGTGATCGACAAGCTGCTCGACCGGGGCGTCCTTGTCGTCGCCGCGGCCGGCAACAACTCCAGCCCCCGCCGGTTCTACCCGGCGGCGTTCGCCGCCGGGGCGCGGAAGAAGGACACGGTGCCGGTGGTCAGCGTGGGCGCGGAAAACCCGAACGGTACCCGCGCGAGCTTCAGCGACGATGGCGCGTGGGTCACCGCCTGGGCATCAGGCGCATCGGTGGTCAGCACGTTCCCCGTCGATGTCAAGGGCGCGCTGATGCCCGCGCAGGAGCTGTCGGACGGCGCGGTGGTCAGGGAATCGCTGAGGCCTGACGACTTCCGCGGTGGCTTCGCCCTATGGAGCGGTACTTCGTTCGCCGCCCCCGCGCTGGCCGCGCTGTTCCTGAAGGCGCTGCTCGCGGGCGCACCGGCCCTGTCGCTCATGGATCTGTCCAAGGCCGCGACGGTCGACCGCGCGCTGCACGCGTTGCGCCACATCGGCTGGGAAGGAGGCTGACCGGGACATGGATGACCAGCTTGCGACCGCCCGACGCGACGCCGCGACCGCCATTGCCGTGGACGAGCTCGTCCCCAAGCACACCCCAATGCTCTGGCAGACGGCGCGGGCGGCGGGCCTCACCAGGCAGGACGCCGAGGATGTGGTGCAGACGGTGTGGATCAGCCTGCTGTCGCACCTGGACACGATCCGTTCGCCCGAGGCGCTGACCGCCTGGCTGGTCACCGCTACCCGCCGGGAGGCCTGGCGGGTGGCGGCCGCGAGCCGCAAGACGCAGCCCGCCGACCACGATTGGCTGCTCGCGATCCCCGACCAGAGTGCGGACTCGGAGGAGCGTGCGCTGATCGCCGAGGAGCAGCGCACGCTGTGGGCCGCGCTGCGCACCCTGTCGCCGCGCTGCCAGGAGTTGCTGCGAATCGTCGCGTTCGTGCCACGCCCGGACTACGACCTGGTGGCCGAGCGGCTCGGGATGGCCAGAGGAAGCGTTGGTCCCACTCGCCTCCGCTGCCTGGACAAGTTGCGCCTTGCCCTTGGTGGCGGAGAAGGCCAGAAAGAAGGCCGTAATTGAGCGCCATAAAACCCGGTCGCCGCGGCGAGCAGCCGAACGACGAACGTGCCCTCGCCATGATCAAGTCATTGTTCGAGGCGGCTGACCCGGTGCCCGTCGGCCTGGTGGATCGGATCAGGTTCTCGATCGCGCTGACCGGCCTTGAGTACGACCTGGCGCGGCTGACCGTCGAGGAGTTGGAGTCGACGCTGGCACGCGGCGCGCCCGAGGAGAGCCGCACGATCACGTTCGACAGCAGCAGCCTGACGATCATGATCAGGATCGACTCCAACGCGGACGGCACGGTCCGGGTGGACGGCTGGCTCGCTCCGCCGCAGCACTGCCAGGTGGAGATGACGCTGGTCGATGGGCCGCTCACGACGGACGCCGACGTCGATGGCAGGTTCGCCTTCCTCAGCGTTCCCAGGGGCACCGCCAGAATCGTTGTCCGCCAGACGGGCCAGGCAGAGCAGGTGACCGGGGAAAGTAAGCCGGGACCGTTTGGGATGAAAGCTGTTATTACCCCCGCCCTGGTGCTGTTAGCGGCGGATGAGTCCGGCCGAGCGGCGTGCCAAGCGGGCCCACCGCAGCGGGCTGCGGGCGGGGAACGCCGGCCAGCCCGCGGCCGGCGCGCGCCTGGTGCGGGCCGGTCTTGCCGCGCTCGGCTGGCGGGAGGACGGCGAGGGCGTGCCCGAGCAGCACAGGGCCCTCGCCGCGCGGCTGGTCATCACGCTGGCGCACCTGGAATCCGAGCTAGGCCGAGCCGATTACGGCTTAAGCCTGCTTGAGCAGGCGGAACGGACCGTTGCGCCCGCCGACCGCGGAATCGTGCTCTCCCAGCGTGGCCTGATGCTGATGCGCAAGGGGCGATGGGCGGACGCGCTTGTCCAGCTGGCCGCCGCCGAGCCGCTGCTCGGTCACGATCCCGAGCTGCTGTCACGCGTGCTGCTCAACCGCGGCGTGCTGCACCTTAATACCGGAAATATCCGGCTGGCAAGGAACGACCTGCGCCGCGCCGCGGCCATCGCGGAGGCCGCCGGGCTCGCGCTGATGGCCGCCAAGGCGACGCAGAACCTCGGCTACTGTGACCTGCTCGGCGGCGACATCCCGGCCGCTTTGCACCGGTTCGACGTCGCCGCGCGCACATACGAGCTGACCGCGCCTGGCGTGCTCCCCAGCCTGGAGACCGATCGGGCTCGCGCGCTGCTCGCGGCGGGCCTGGCCGACGATGCCGCGGCGGCGCTTGAGGCCGCCATCGCGGCGTTCCGGCGGCAACGGCGTGACCAGTATGTCGCCGAGGCCGAGCTGGCGAGGGCGCAGGCGGCGCAGGTGGTCGGCGACCTGGCCGCCGCGCGGCGGTGGGCCGGGCTCGCGCTGCGGCGGTTCCGCGGCAGGGGCAACCACGCGTGGGCGGCGCTCGCCGAGCTCATCCGGCTGCGCGCCGCCTTCGGCGCCGGTTCAGGCAGCAAGGGTTCGGGCGCCCGGCGCGGGTACGGGAGGATCGCGGCCGAGGCGGAGGAGCTTGCCGACCGGCTGCGCATGCATGGGCTGCCGAAGGACGCCGCGCAGGCCGAGCTGCTCGCGGCCCGCGCGTTCACCGTCGCCCGCCGCCGCGACGACGCGGCACGCTGCCTGGCCGCGGCCGGCGGACGCGGCATGCCGCTCGAGGTTGTGCTGCTGCGGCGGCTCGCGCGAGCCGAGCTTGCCGCGGCCGACGGCCGCACCGGCGCGGCGCTCGCCGAGCTGCGGGCCGGTCTTGCCCTGCTGCACACCCGTCGCGGCCAGCTCGGCAGCCTCGACCTGCAGACGGGGACGGCCGCGCTCGGCGCCGAGCTTGCCGACTTCGGGCTGCGGCTTGTCCTGCGCGGCGGTTCGGCCAGACAAGTCTTTTCCTGGGTGGAACGGTCCCGTGCCCAGGCGTTTCGCATCCACCCGGTGCGTCCGCCCGCCGACACGGAGGCGGCCACGGTGCTGGCCGAACTCCGCCAGCTCGGTTTCCTGATCAGGGCGGCCGAGCTGAGCGGCGACCGCCCCGATCCGGCGCACCTGGCCAGGCGGGCCGAACTACAGCGCCAGGTCAGGCAGCGCAGTTGGCGGGCCAGCGGGCTTGGCCGGGTGATCGCCATGGCGAACGCGGGCGAGGTCGCGGCCGCGCTCGCGCAGAGCGGGCAGGCGCTTGCCAGCATCGCCGTGCACGACGGACGTATGCTCGCGGTCACGATCGCCCCCGCCGGGCGGGTGCGCCTGATCAGTCTTGGCGACTTCGGCGCGGCGGCGGAGGCGGCGCTGCGGCTGACCGCCGACCTAGACGCGCTGGCCGGGCGGCGGCTACCGCCCCGGCTCGAGGCGGTGATCAGGGAGTCGCTACGGCGCCAGACGCTGGTGCTCGAGACGGAGGTCGTGGCGCCGCTGCTGCCCGCGCTCGGCCAGGCGGGCGTCGTCATCGTCCCGGTGGGGGCGCTGGCAAGCGTCCCGTGGGGGATGCTCCCCGGGTTGCGCGGCCGCCCGGTGACGGTGTGCCCGTCCGCCTCGTCTTGGCTGGCCGCGTGGTGTGCCACCGGTGTCGCGGCGGGTGCCGCCGTCCCCCTGCTCGTCGCCGGACCCGGCCTGCGGCACGCGGTACCCGAGGTCAGCGAGATCGCCGCGGTCTACCCCGGCTGCCAGTCGCTCGTCGCCGCCGCCGCGACGGTGGACGCCACGCTGCGGGCGCTCGACGGCGCGCCGCTCGCGCACCTGGCCGCGCATGGCTACCACGACCGGGAGAACGTCCTGTTCTCCCGGCTCGACCTGGCCGACGGGCCGCTGATGGCCTACGACGTACAGCGGCTGTCGGAAGCGCCAAGGCACGTGGTGCTTTCCGCCTGCGACGTGGGCCGCACGATCGTCCGGCCGGGCGACGAGATCCTTGGCTTCACCGCGGCGCTGCTGCACCTGGGGACTCCCACGGTCATCTCGAGCGTGAGCCGGGTCGATGACGGGACCGCGCTCGCCATCATGACCGCCTACCACCGCGAGTTGTCCGCTGGCTCCCGCCCCGCCGCGGCCCTCGCGCTTGCGGCCATTCACGCGGCCCCGGCCGACGGAGCCTCCGATGCGCCGCTCACGCCGTTCGTCTGTTTTGGTGCCGGCTGATTTCGTGTCGGCTGACCGGTATCCACCGGTGGTCGCTGCCCTCTTTACCTGTGTCAGAGTCCTTTCCGGCCAAGGGGAAAGGACAATAGCAAGGGGGCAGTAAAAAAGATGCCTAACCAGAACGATGCCGAGATCACCGGCATCTACGTAAGCCAGAAGGCGTCCCCGGGAGTGCAGGACGACGCGCCCAACGCGCCGCTCGGCAGCCCAACTCCCGGCACCGCGTTTGACGTCACCCTGGAGATGGTGGCGGGCGAAATTCTCAACACGGAGGTTTACACCCTCGTCGTGAGCTGCGCCGACCTGACCACCTGGACGACCCAGCCCGGGCTGGTCCCCGCGTTCCCGCCGGCCTCAAGCACGATCGGGGCCAGCCCGTGGCAGCTGGATGGTACGTACTACACCTACGCGCAGAGCGAGACGGTGAACGTCCCGGCCGGCGGCGGCGGCGGCCAGGTTTACCAGTACACGGCCTCCCTGATCACCGCGAACGGCCAGGTGGCGTCGATCAAGCAGAGCGACCCGTTCGTCCTGTACTGACCTGACCTGACTTACCGCAACCGTAACTGAATAACGGGGCCTGGCGGCTGGCCTGCCCTCCGCGCGAGGGCGGGCCAGCCGGTTTCCCGCCTAGCCACACGTCCCGCGCACAATGCTCCGGCCTACCGATTGGAGCAAGATGGACAAAATCAAGAGCTGGCCTCTTGCGTTGGCAATGGTGATGGTCGCCGGGATCGTAATAATTCTGGCGGTGTTCTTCGCTCCGCTCGGCCGCGCCGCCGATTTGGTGCACTTTAACGTGCTTACGCGATGACGGTAGGCGGCGACTTCAGCAGGTATTACTGTCGAGTGCGTGAGGGGCACAGCGGGTGATGAGCCTGGGCGGTGGCGGACGTTCGGTGAGCGGCCTATTTACGAGAGCCCGTGGGTGTGGCTCGGGCAGGTTGACGTCGAGCCGCCTGGCGGCCAGCGGTACTGGCATCACGTGATCCGGCTGCACCGCGCGGCGATCATGGCCCTGCTTGATGATCATGACCAGGTTCTCATGCTGTGGCGTCACCGGGTCGCGCCCGATCGCTGGGGGTGGGAACTGCCCGGCGGCATGGTGGACGCGGATGAGGAGCCGGCGGACGCGGCGGTGCGGGAGCTTGAAGAGGAAACCGGCTACCGCGCGGGGCAGGTCGAGTACCTTCTCACGTATCAGCCGACGCCGGGGATCGTCGATGCGGAGCATTTCGTCTTCGTCGGCAGGAAGCCGGAGTCGGTCGGCGACCCGACCGACCTGAGCGAATCGGCGCGGGTGGAATGGGTGCCGCTTGCGTGGGTGCCCGCGATGATCGACGCGGCGGACATCTGGAGCGCGGGCTCGCTTGTGGCACTGTCGCGTGTGCTCATGAGGGACCGCGGTTAACGCTCGGCGGCTGCTCCCGCTGGGCGGGGTTGTCGCGGTCGATCAGCCGGCCGAGGGGTCGGCCGGGTCAGCCGCCGCCCAGCTGGACCGCCTTGACGATCAGCAAGATGACGGAGATGACGAGGTAGCCGCGGAGGATCAGCATCGCCAGCCTGGTCGCCGGGGCCCAGGCCACGGGTTTGAGCAGGGCCACCGGCGGCATCCGCCAGTTGGCGCGCCCGGCCCGGGAGACGGGCGCGGGGGCACGGGCGTCCGGTGCGGCGGCGGCCCGGCGGCGTCCGCTGATCCGCATGCGGATCCCCGCCGCCGCGGCGCCGGCGGCGAAGACCACGGCCAGCCAGATCGCCACCTGAGCGGAGTTCACGCTGGGGAACAGGGTGCCGGCCATCAGCGTGCCCGACAGCA
>Ga0302326_10032286_pt1 | contig 10434 bp, 4 predicted proteins | sample Palsa_T0_3_FD_202264 | JGI IMG/M metagenome (GOLD analysis project Ga0302326, IMG submission 202264) | Peat permafrost microbial communities from Stordalen Mire near Abisko, Sweden - Palsa_T0_3 | ecosystem: Environmental > Terrestrial > Soil > Palsa > Peat permafrost | place: Sweden: Abisko... | reverse complement strand
ATACCGGCATGACGGTGGCCCAGATGGGCGACCTTCGCACGCGCATGCGCGCGGCGGGGGCTTCGTTCAAGGTGTCCAAGAACCGTCTTGTCGTGCGCGCTCTGAAAGGAACGGCCGCAGAGGGTATTGCCCATCTTTTCAAGGGCCCGACGGGAATCGCGGTTTCGAGCGACCCCATCGCAGCTTCGAAGGTGGCAGTGGCCTACGCCAAGGAGAACGACAAGCTCGTGATCCTGGGCGGCATGGTCGGAGGGATGGCAATCGACGCGAACGGCGTAAAGACGCTCGCAGAACTGCCGTCGCTCGATGAGCTGAGAGGCAAGATTTGCGGGCTCTTGAAGGCGCCCGCGACGAAGCTGGCAGGCATTATCGCCGCGCCCGCCGGACAGCTTGCCCGCGTAATCGGCGCTTATTCCCAGAAGGAAGCCGCGTAACCGGACGACACCGCATCAACGTTCAAACCCGTAATGAAGCTAAGGAAATAGGAAATGTCGAAGATCGAAAAACTGGTTGAAGATTTGTCGGGCCTCACGGTCCTCGAAGCGGCCGACCTCGCGAAGCTGCTCGAAGAAAAGTGGGGCGTGTCGGCGGCAGCGCCGGCAGCAGCAGCGGCTCCGGCCGCGGCGGCAGCAGCACCGGCGGCCGAGAAGACCGAATTCACGGTCATGCTCATGGAAGCCGGCGACAAGAAGATCAACGTGATCAAGGAAATCCGTGCGATCACCGGTTTGGGCCTCAAGGAAGCCAAGGACCTCGTCGAGGCGGCTCCCAAAGAGGTGAAGGCCGATGTGAACAAGGACGAAGCGGCAAAGATCAAGAAGCAGCTCGAGGACGCAGGCGCGAAGGTCGAGTTGAAGTAGGAGACTCGCCGGGGTTGAATACGGCGAAAGCGTACTTATTTGGAACACCCCACCCTCTCCGGCGGAATCCCCGCCGGAGGGCCGGTGGTGTGCGCCATTGGTTATCTCTTTTGGCAACAAGCGGCCCATTTAGGCCGGCCGGTAGGCAAAGGATCGCGGAATGACTCTCTCCTTTACGGGACGCAAGCGGCTTCGCAAGTTCTTCGGCAAGATCGAAGAAATCGCGGAAATGCCCAATCTGATCGAGGTGCAGAAGACCTCGTATGACCAGTTTCTCCAGGTCGTGAAGCCCGAAGCCGGGCGTCTCGACGAGGGGCTGCAAGCGGTATTTTCGTCCGTCTTCCCGATCAAGGATTTCTCCGAATCCTCGCTGCTCGAATATGTGGACTACCACTTCGAGGAGCCGAAATACGACGTCGAGGAGTGCCAGCAGCGCTCCATGACCTATGCGGCTCCCCTCAAGGTGACGCTGCGTCTCATCGTGTTCGATGTCGACCAGGAAACGGGCGCCAAGTCCGTCAAGGACATCAAGGAGCAGGACGTCTATATGGGCGACATCCCGTTCATGACCGAGAACGGGACGTTTATCATCAACGGCACCGAGCGCGTGATCGTCTCCCAGATGCACCGCAGCCCGGGCGTCTTCTTCGACCACGACAAGGGCAAGACCCATTCGAGCGGCAAGCTTCTGTTCGCCGCCCGTGTCATTCCCTATCGCGGTTCGTGGCTCGATTTCGAATTCGACGCGAAGGACATCGTCCATGTGCGCGTCGACCGCCGCCGCAAGCTGCCGGCGACGACACTTCTTTATGCGCTGGGCTTGGACCAGGAAACGATCCTCGACTATTTCTACACCAAGATCGCCTTCAAGCGCGCCAAGGAAGGCGGCTGGACGACGCCCGTCGAGCCCGGCTGGATGCGCAATGCCAAAACGAATTCCGAATGGAAAAACGCCAAGACCGGCGAAGTGATGGCCGAAGCCGGCACCAAGATCACCGTGCGCACGCTGCGCAAATGGCAGGAAGAGGGCATCAAGACCGTTGCGATCACGGACGACGAGTTGCTCGGCCGCTATTCCGCGCTCGACATGGTCAATGTCGAGACGGGCGAGATTTATGTCGAGGCCGGCGACGAGCTGACGGCTGCCAATCTCGGCGCGCTCGCGGAGCAGGGCTTCAACGAGGTCGACGTCATCAATGTCGACGGCATCACCATCGGCGCCTATATCCGCAACACGATGGCGGTGGACAAGAACCACAGCCGCGAGCAGGCGCTGATCGACATCTACCGCGTCATGCGCCCGGGCGAGCCGCCCACGATCGACACGGCGGAAACGCTGTTCGGCCAGCTGTTCTTCGATTCCGAGCGCTACGATCTGTCTTCGGTCGGCCGCGTGAAGATGAATATGCGCCTCGGCCTCGACGCGCCCGATACGCTGCGCGTGCTGCGCAAGGAAGACATCGTCGCCATCGTCAAGGCACTCGCCGACCTGCGCGACGGCCGCGGCGAAATCGACGACATCGACAACCTCGGCAACCGCCGCGTGCGTTCGGTCGGCGAGTTGATGGAAAACCAGTTCCGCGTCGGATTGCTGCGCATGGAACGCGCGATCAAGGAACGCATGAGCGCCGTCGATATCGACACGGTCATGCCGCACGACCTGATCAACGCGAAGCCCGTGGCGGCAGCCGTGCGCGAATTCTTCGGCTCGTCGCAGCTGTCGCAGTTCATGGACCAGACCAATCCGCTGTCGGAAGTCACCCACAAGCGCCGCATGTCCGCGCTTGGGCCCGGTGGTCTGACGCGCGAGCGTGCAGGCTTCGAAGTGCGCGACGTGCATCCGACGCATTACGGCCGTATCTGTCCGATCGAAACGCCGGAAGGCCCGAATATCGGTCTGATCAATTCGCTCGCGACGTATGCGCGCGTGAACAAATACGGCTTCATCGAGAGTCCCTATCGCCGCGTGACGGGCAAGCATCTGACCGACGAGGTCGTCTATCTCTCGGCCATGGAAGAGTCGAAATACACGATCGCCCAGGCGAACGCGACGATCGACAGCCGCAAGCGCTTGGCCGATGAACTCGTTTCCTGCCGTAAGGGCGGAAACTTCGTCATGACCACGCCCGATCAGGTCGAGTTCATCGACGTATCGCCGAAGCAGCTCGTGTCGGTGGCGGCAGCGCTCGTGCCGTTCCTCGAGAACGACGACGCGAACCGCGCGCTGATGGGCTCGAACATGCAGCGTCAGGCCGTGCCGCTGCTGCGCCCCGAAGCTCCCATCGTGGGAACCGGACTTGAAGACGTGGTTGCACGCGACTCGGGCTCGGCCATAGCCGCGCGCCGTTCGGGCATCGTCGACCAGGTCGACGCCACCCGTATCGTGGTGCGCGCGACGCAGGAAACCGATCCCACCAAGCCGGGCATCGACATCTATCGCCTGAAGAAGTTCCAGCGCTCGAACCAGTCGACCTGTATCAACCAGCGTCCGCTGGTGAAGGTGGGCAACCTCGTCCAGAAGGGCGACATCATCGCCGACGGTCCGTCCACGCAATTGGGCGAGCTCGCGCTCGGCAAGAACGCGCTCGTCGCGTTCATGCCGTGGAACGGCTACAACTTCGAGGACTCCATCCTCATCTCCGAGCGCATCGTGCGCGACGACGTCTTCACCTCGATCCATATCGAGGAATTCGAGACGATGGCGCGCGACACGAAACTGGGACCCGAGGAAATCACGCGGGACATCCCGAATGTCGGCGAAGAAAGCCTCAAGAACCTCGACGAGGCAGGCATCGTCTATATCGGCGCCGACGTGAATCCGGGCGACATCCTTGTCGGCAAAGTGACGCCGAAGGGCGAGACCCCCATGACGCCGGAAGAGAAGCTGCTGCGCGCCATCTTCGGCGAAAAAGCGGCCGACGTGCGCGACACGTCGCTGCGCGTTCCGCCCGGCGTGACGGGCACCATCGTCGAAGTGCGCGTGTTCAACCGCCACGGCGTCGACAAGGACCAGCGTGCGCTGGCGATCGAGAAGGCGGAGGAAGAGCGTCTGGCGGAGGACCGCGACGACGAGCTCTCGATCCTCGAGCGCAACATCTTCTCGCGTCTGTCGGAGATCCTGCTCAACAAGACCGCGGCGACGGGCCCGAAGGGCATGGCGCCCGACGCAAAGATTACGCAGACCGTGCTCGACACTCTGCCCCGTCATCAGTGGTGGCAGATCGGCCTGCGGAACGAAAAGGCGATGGCCGAGATCGAGGCGTTGCGCAAGCAATATGACGAGTCGAAACATCTGCTCGACAAGCGCTTCGCGGACAAGGTCGAAAAGCTGCGTCGCGGCGACGAACTGGCGCCCGGCGTGATGAAAATGGTCAAGGTGTTCGTCGCGGTGAAGCGCAAGCTGCAGCCGGGCGACAAGATGGCCGGCCGTCACGGCAACAAGGGCGTCATCAGCCGCATTCTTCCGATGGAAGACATGCCGCATCTGGATGACGGTCAGCCGGTCGACGTCGTGCTCAATCCTCTGGGCGTGCCGAGCCGCATGAATGTCGGCCAGATTCTCGAAACCCATCTGGGCTGGGCCTGCGCAGGTCTCGGCAAGCAGATCGGCGAGATGGTCGACAAAGTGAAACGCGACGGCAAACACGATGCGCTGCGCCGCGGCCTCAAGCATGTCTATGGCAATGACGAGCGTCTGGCGGAACTGGACGATGAGGCGATGATGGAACTGGGCGAAAACCTTCGCGACGGCGTGCCGGTGGCGACGCCGGTGTTCGACGGCGCCAAGGAAAAGGACATCGTCGAGATGCTGCAGCAGGCCGGGCTCAACGAGACCGGTCAGGTGACGCTCTATGACGGGCGCACTGGCGAGGCGTTCAAGCGCTCCGTGACAGTGGGCTACATCTATATCCTGAAGCTGCACCACCTGGTCGACGACAAGATCCACGCCCGTTCGATCGGTCCCTATAGCCTCGTCACCCAGCAGCCGCTGGGCGGCAAGGCACAGTTCGGCGGACAGCGTTTCGGCGAAATGGAGGTCTGGGCGCTCGAAGCTTATGGCGCGGCCTACACGCTGCAGGAAATCCTGACCGTGAAGTCCGACGACGTGGCCGGACGTACGAAGGTTTACGAAGCGATCGTCCGCGGCGAAGACACATTTGAAGCGGGTATCCCCGAAAGCTTCAACGTGCTCGTCAAGGAAATGCGCTCGCTCGGCCTCAACGTCGAACTGGTGAATGGATGACATCCAGGCACAGCGCGTCAGGACACGACACTGAACACATGAATCAGACACCTTCTCTCCCAGAGAGGAACAAATGAACCAAGAGCTTCTGAACGTCTTCCAGTCCGGCAAGGAAGTCCCTGCCTTCGACCGGATTAAAATCTCGCTGGCCAGCCCGGATCAGATCCTGCGTTGGTCGCATGGCGAGATCAAAAAGCCGGAGACGATCAACTATCGCACCTTCAAGCCGGAGCGTGACGGTCTGTTCTGCGCGCGCATCTTCGGGCCCGTGAAGGACTACGAATGCCTGTGCGGCAAGTACAAGCGCATGAAGTACAAGGGCATCGTCTGCGAGAAGTGCGGCGTCGAAGTCACGGTGCAGAAAGTGCGCCGCGACCGCATGGGCCATATCGAGCTCGCGTCGCCTGTCGCCCATATCTGGTTCCTGAAGTCGCTGCCCTCGCGCATCGGCCTCATGCTGGACATGACGTTGAAGGATCTCGAGCGCGTCCTCTATTTCGAGAACTATGTCGTCATCGAGCCGGGCCTGACGCCCTTGAAAGAGCGTCAGCTCCTCACGGAAGACGAATATTACAAGGCGTCCGACGAATACGGCGAAGACAGCTTCACCGCCCAGATCGGCGCGGAAGCGATCCGTCATCTGTTGCAGGCGATCGACCTCGAGAAGCTGCGCGATCAGCTTCGTGTGGACATCGCGGCATCCAATGGCGGCGAGAAGCCGAAGAAGCTCGTCAAGCGGCTCAAGGTCGTCGAGGCGTTCATCGATTCCGGCAACCGCCCGGAATGGATGATCCTGACGGCCGTTCCGGTGATCCCGCCGGAGCTGCGTCCGCTCGTGCCTCTCGACGGCGGCCGATTTGCGACCTCGGACCTCAACGATCTCTATCGCCGCGTCATCAACCGCAACAACCGTCTGAAGCGGCTGATCGAGCTCAAGGCCCCCGACATCATCGTGCGCAACGAAAAGCGCATGCTGCAGGAATCGGTGGACGCGCTGTTCGACAACGGCCGCCGCGGCCGCGTGATCACGGGCGCCAACAAGCGCCCGCTCAAATCGCTGTCCGACATGTTGAAGGGCAAGCAGGGCCGGTTCCGTCAGAACCTTCTCGGCAAGCGCGTCGACTATTCGGGCCGTTCGGTGATCGTGGTCGGTCCCGAACTCAAGCTGCAGCAGTGCGGCCTGCCGAAGAAGATGGCGCTCGAGCTGTTCAAGCCGTTCATCTATTCGCGCCTGGAAGCGAAGGGCTTTTCGCAGACCGTCAAGCAATCCAAGAAGCTGGTCGAGAAGGAAAAGCCGGAAGTCTGGGACATCCTCGAAGAGGTGATCCGCGAGCATCCCGTGCTGCTCAATCGCGCGCCGACTTTGCATCGTCTCGGCATTCAGGCTTTCGAGCCCGTGCTGATCGAAGGCAAGGCGATCCAGCTGCACCCGCTCGTCTGCACCGCATTCAACGCGGACTTCGACGGCGACCAGATGGCGGTCCACGTGCCGCTGTCCCTGGAAGCACAGCTCGAAGCGCGCGTGCTGATGATGTCGACCAACAACATCCTCAGCCCCGCGAACGGCAAGCCGATAATCGTGCCGACGCAGGATATCGTGCTCGGACTCTATTACCTGACCCAGGAGCGCGAGAACGAGCCCGGCCAGGGCATGGTGTTCAACGACGCCGGCGAAATCGAGCATGCGCTCTTTGCCAACGCGGTGACGCTGCATGCCAAGATCGAGGCCCGTTACAAGACTGTCGATGCCGACGGCAAGCCGATCACCAAGCGCGTGAAGTCCACGCCGGGCCGCATGATGGTTGCAGAAATTCTGCCGCGCCATCCGAAGATTCCGTTCGAGCTGGTGAACCGCCTGCTGCGCAAGCAGGAAGTCAGCCACATCATCGACGAGGTCTATCGCCACTGCGGGCAGAAAGAGACCGTTCTGTTCTGCGATGCGGTGATGACCTTGGGCTTCCGCGAAGCTTGCAAGGCGGGCATCTCGTTCGGCAAGGACGACATGGTCGTGCCGGCTTCCAAGACGAAGCTGATCGACGAAACGCGCCATCGGGTGCGCGAATACGAGCAGCAATATCTGGACGGTCTGACGACCGACAAGGAGAAGTACAACCTTGTCGTCGACGCCTGGTCGAAGTGCACCGATCTCGTCGCGACTGAAATGATGAAGGAAATCTCCGAGCCGCGCGTCGACCCCAAGACCGGCCGCATCGAGGAGATGAACTCCATTTATATGATGTCGCATTCGGGCGCGCGCGGTTCGCCGCAGCAGATGAAGCAGCTTGCCGGCATGCGCGGCCTGATGGCGCGTCCGTCGGGCGAAATCATCGAGACGCCGATCCTTTCCAACTTCAAGGAAGGCTTGAGCGTGATGGAGTACTTCAACTCCACGCACGGCGCGCGCAAGGGCCTGGCGGACACCGCGCTCAAGACGGCGAATTCGGGCTATCTCACCCGCCGCCTCGTGGACGTGGCGAACGATTGCATCATCACGACGGAGGATTGCGGCACCAAGCACGGCGTTACCGTGCAGGCCGAAATCGACGGCGGACAGGTGGTGTCGTCGCTCAGCGAGCGTATCCTCGGCCGCACCACGGCCGAAGACATCAAGCACCCGGAAACCGGCGAGGTGCTGTTGCGCCGTGGCCGGGAAGTCACGGAAGATCTCGCCGAGAAGATCGAAAACTCGCATGTGCAGAAAGTGCGTGTGCGTTCGGTCCTGTCGTGCGAGCTCACCGACGGGGTATGCGGCAAGTGCTATGGGCGCGATCTCGCCCGCGGCACGAGCGTCAATATCGGCGAAGCTGTCGGTGTCATCGCGGCGCAGTCGATCGGCGAGCCGGGCACGCAGCTCACGATGCGCACCTTCCATATCGGCGGTGCGGCGCAGGTGGCGGGCCAGTCGAAGATCGAAGCCAGCTATGACGGCAAGATCAAGATCGTGAACCGGAACGTCGTCAAGAATTCCGACGGCGAGCTGATCGCGATGGGCCGCAACATGCAGATCGCCATCGTCGACCCCAAGGGCCAGGATCGTGCGGCGTACCGCATCATCTACGGCGCCAGGCTGAAGGTGGACGAAGGCCAGATGGTGAAGCGCGGCGACCGCCTTGCGGAATGGAATCCGAACACGATTCCGGTTCTGACCGAGACGGACGGCATCGTGCGCTACGAGCAGCTGGTGTCGGGCATTTCACTCAAGGACGTGGCCGACGAAAAGACGGGCGTGTCGAACAAGGTCGTCATCGACTCACGCGGCACGGGCTCCAAGTCGCAGGAATTGCGGCCGACGCTCGCGCTCGTCGACAAGAAGGGCAAGCCGATCGTCCTTCCGGTCGTGGGCGAGGCGCGTTATCCCTTGTCCGTCGACACGATCATCTCGGTCGAAGACGGCGCGGACGTGAAGGCGGGCGACTTGCTTGCGCGTATCCCCACGGAAGGCGCCAAGACGCGCGACATCACGGGCGGTCTGCCGCGCGTGGCGGAGCTGTTCGAAGCGCGCAAGCCGAAGGAATGCGCGGTTCTGGCGGAATGCGACGGCTTCGTCGAATTCGGCAAGGACTACAAGAACAAGCGCCGCGTGATCGTGAAGCCGAAGAGCGACAAGCAGGAACCCGTCGAATATCTGATCCCCAAGGGCAAGCACATCAGCGTGCGCGAGGGCGATTATGTGGAGAAGGGCGATTACATCGTCGAAGGCAATCCGTCTCCGCACGATATCCTGCGCATCAAGGGCGTGGAGGAACTTGCGACCTATCTCGTCAAGGAAATCCAGGACGTCTATCGGCTGCAGGGCGTGAAGATCAACGACAAGCACATCGAAGTGATCGTGCGCCAGATGATGCAGAAGATGGAAATCACCGACGGCGGCGACACCACGCTGCTCGCCGGCGAGCAGGTCGACTTGATCGAGATGGACGAGGCCAACAAGAAGTCGGCCGATCTGAGCGGCAAGCCTGCCGTGGGTCGTCCGGTTCTGCTCGGCATCACCAAGGCGTCGTTGCAGACGCGTTCGGTGTTCTCGGCCGCATCGTTCCAGGAGACCACGCGCGTCCTCACCGACGCCGCGGTCAACGGCAAGGTCGACATGCTCGAAGGCCTGAAGGAGAACGTGATCGTGGGTCGTCTGATCCCGGCCGGCACGGGCGGCGCCATGGCGCGCCTGCGCCACATCGCGACGGAACGCGATCGCGTCATCCAGGAAGAGCAACAGAAGGCGATCCCCGCCCAAATCGAGGGCCCGCCGCAGGCTGCCGCGGAGTAACAACGGCAGTTGGAAATTGAGAAACCCGCTCGGCCGTTCGGTCGGGCGGGTTTTTCTTTGATGATTTCCAACCTATATTGCCCAGACGCGGCGAAATCCGTCGACACGATACCTAAACCCCAAATGGCAAATCGTTTTCGTGGTCGGATTGAACGCGTTTCTTCCTGCCCGGCGCGCGGCGAGCAATGGTGCGTCCCAAGATCCTCTCAAGCCCTCGTACGAATTCCGCCGTCGCGAGCGGCCGGCCCGATCCTTCGGCCCGTCGGACGGCGTTGAAGGTTTCATCGTCTGTTGCCTGCCGGCCGAGCAAAGCCGAAAAATCGCCGACACGCGCGAGCACGGGCTCGACCGTGACGAGGCCATCGTCGCGCCTTGCGAGGTGAGCGCGTACGCTGGACCACGGCCAGTCCTCGGCGCGCGACACCAGCTTCGCACGAACGGGATTGAGACTGACGTAACGTGTCGCGGCGATCAAATGCGCCTCGTCCATCACGACCGAGGCGAAGCGGCGCTGGAACAGGTGCCCGCTCCAACGCCCGCGTGCATTGATGTAGTTTGTATAGCGGCGATGCGCTTCTCCCACCGCGCGGCCGAGACCAGGCGCATCAGCGGGCACGAGAATCAGGTGAACGTGATTGGGCATCAGGCAGTAGGCCCATACAGCCACCCCCGCTCGCGCAGCTTGCTCGGCGAGGAGATCGCAATAAACGTCCTGATCGCCGTCCTCAAAGAAAATCGGTTCTCTGCGATTTCCCCGCTGCGTCACATGATGGGGCAAGTGGGGAACCACGATGCGGGCAAGGCGAGTCATGCCTGATGCTAGGCCCGGACTTGTCGCAACAAATTGCCGGTTTAGGCTACAGCGAGCACCGAATGTCGAAGATTGTCGCCGCCAATACAGGAGCTATACTTCGGTGAATCTGTATCGTGTCGACGGATTCTGAGCTCAATCCGGTGCGGGCGAGGATGGTTGCGCGGCCGCTTGATTATCGCTGGTCGAGCTATCGCGCGCATGCGCATGGCAAGGCCGATCCGCTCCTGACGGACCATGCGCTTTACAGAGGATT
>Ga0302326_10032285_pt1 | contig 10434 bp, 9 predicted proteins | sample Palsa_T0_3_FD_202264 | JGI IMG/M metagenome (GOLD analysis project Ga0302326, IMG submission 202264) | Peat permafrost microbial communities from Stordalen Mire near Abisko, Sweden - Palsa_T0_3 | ecosystem: Environmental > Terrestrial > Soil > Palsa > Peat permafrost | place: Sweden: Abisko... | reverse complement strand
GCGGCGATGGCGCGATAGCGGAATGCCCGCAGGTCGACGATCGGCCGGTCGGTTCCGTACAGTTCCCAGAAGACGAAGCCGATGATCCCGAGCGTGGAGAGCACGGCGAAGACCACGATCCGCGGGTCCGAGAACCAGTCGTTGCGCTGGCCCTCATCGAGGATGTACTGCAGCGAGCCGAGGCCGAGCGCCAGCAGGCCCAGGCCGATGGCGTCGACGGGCAGGGGGCGCGGGTCGGTCGGATTCTTCAGGCGCGTGAAGATGACGATCGCCGCCACGGCGCCGGGAACGACGTTGATGAAGAACACGTAATTCCAGGAGACGTTGTCGGTCAGCCAGCCGCCGAGCGTCGGGCCGACGCTGGGGCCGACGATCGCACCCATCGCGAAGATCGCTTGGCTCGCACCCAGCCGCGATGCCGGAAACGTGTCGCGCAGCGTCGCCTGCGCCGTCGCGACCAGCCCTCCCCCGAACAGGCCCTGGATGACGCGCCAGACGATCAGCTGCTCGATGGACGAGGAAGTTCCGCAGAACACCGACGCGACGGTGAACCCGACGACCGCGGTCCCGTAGTACTGCCGCCGGCCGAAGCGCAGCTGCAGCCACGGCGTGAGCGGGATGACGATCACGGCCGAGATGATGTACCCGGTGACGACCCAGGCGCCCTCATCCTGCGTGGCGCCGAGGTTGCCTTGAATCGTGGGCAGTGCGACGTTGACGATCGTCGTATCGAGCGTCTGCATCAGCGTCGCACACATCACGCCGATCACGACGAGCACGAGCGCCGAACCGCTTTCGACCACGTCCCGATCTCGCTGGGGCTGCTGTGCCATAGCCTCTCCAGGTGTGTGCGCTCTCGCGGGTACCAGCATCGACCGGCAGATGCCCGAGGGGGTTGCGCGGCCGCCGATATTGAAACGATCGTTTCACGATCAACGTCCTTGTCGCAGGGTTTCTAGCGCGCTATCATGTCAGCGTGCCAAACCTTCTTCCGGCCATCGACCGCTCCTACGACCACCTGTTCCCCCGCGTCTCGCACGTCGTCACCGACATCGAGTGGCGCCTCTACGCGCCGATCATCGCGGATATCGAGCGGCTCAAGCGCGAGCGGAACGCGCTGATCCTCGCGCACCACTACCAAACGCCCGAGATCTATCACTGCGTGGCCGACGTGGTGGGCGACTCGCTCGCGCTGGCGCAGGCGGCAAAGGCGACCGACGCCGACGTGATCGTGATGTGCGGCGTCCACTTCATGGCCGAGACGGCGAAGCTCCTCAATCCGAGCAAGACGGTGTTGCTTCCCGACCTCGCGGCGGGCTGCTCGCTCGCCGAGTCGATCACCGCCGAGGACGTACGCCGCTTGCGCGCCCTGCATCCCGGCGTTCCTGTCGTGACGTACGTGAACACGTCGGCCGCGGTGAAGGCGGAGTCCGACATCTGCTGCACGTCGGCGAATGCCGTCGCCGTCGTCGAGTCGCTCGGCGTGCCGCGCGTCATCTTCCTCCCGGACGAATACCTCGCAGCGTACGTCGCGAGCCGCACGGCGGTCGAGATCGTCGCATGGACCGGTCACTGCGAGGTGCACGAGCGCTTCTCGGCGCGGGACATCGAGAGCATCCGCGAGGACCATCCCGGCACGACCGTGTTGGCGCATCCGGAGTGCCCGCCCGACGTGCTTGCCGCCGCCGATTTCGTCGGCTCGACGACGGCGATGATCGGGTACGTCGCCGATCGCAAGCCGGCTTCGGTCGCGATGATCACGGAGTGCTCGATGAGCGACAACGTCGCGTCGCGCTTTCCAGAGATCTCGTTCGTGCGGCCGTGTAACCTGTGCCCGCACATGAAGCGCATCACGCTTCCCAAGATCGCCGACGCGCTCGCCAACAACGCGCCGCAGATCGAGATCGATCCGGGCGTGGCCGAGCGCGCTCGCCGCGCCGTCGAGCGCATGGTGACCGTGCTGCCGCTGCCGGCGCGCGCGTGACCGGCTTCGACGCCGTCGTCGTCGGCAGTGGCCTCGCCGGCCTGATGACGGCGGTCGAACTCGAGGGCCTCCAGGTCGCGCTCGTCACGCGCGGCGCGATCGGCGACGGCACGTCATCGGCCTGGGCGCAGGGGGGCGTCGCCGCCGCGCTCGGCGACGACGATTCGCCCGAGCTGCACGCGAGCGACACGATCGCCGCCGGCGCCGGCATTGTCGATCCGCTCCTCGCCCACGACCTGGCATTCGAAGCGCCCGCGGCGATCGCGCGCATGGTGCGGCTGGGCGCTCGCCTCGATCGCGCGGCGGACGGGTCGCTCGCCATGAGCCGCGAGGCGGCGCACTCGCGCCGTCGCGTTGTCCACGCGAACGGCGACGCGACGGGCCGCGAACTGCTGCGCGCGGCGACCGAAGCGGTCCGGCGCGCCCCGCACGTTCGCGTCTTCGAGTTCACGACGCTCGTCGATCTGATCGTCGAGGGCGGCCACATCGCAGGCACGGTCGTACTCGACCCGTCCGGCCAGGCGCGCAGCATCCGCGCGCCGCGCGTCATCCTCGCGACCGGCGGGCTCGGAGCGCTGTACCGGTTCACGACGAACCCGCGCGGCCAGTGGGGAGCCGGCCTCGCGGTGGCCGCTCGCGCGGGCGCCGTCCTGTCGGACCTCGAGTTCGTGCAGTTTCATCCCACCGCGCTCGCGATCGACGCGGATCCGTTGCCCCTGCTCACGGAGGCCCTCCGTGGCGACGGCGCGGTCATCGTCGACGACCTCGGCGCTCCGCTGATGGACGGCGTCGATCCGCGCCGCGACCTCGCTCCCCGCGACGTCGTTGCCCGCGCGGTCTACCGCGCGATGCGTGCCGGACGCGGCACCTTCCTCGACGCGCGCAGCCGGCCGGGCATCGCGTTCCCGCAGCGCTTCCCGGGCGTCTTCGCCGCGTGCCTCTCCGCCGGCATCGACCCGCGGCTCGCGCCGATACCGATCGCCGCGGCGGCGCACTATCACATGGGCGGCATCGCCGTCGACGGGCGGGGACGCGCCTCGATCGACGGACTGTGGGCGTGCGGCGAATCGAGCGCGACCGGCGTGCACGGTGCGAACCGCCTCGCAAGCAACTCGTTGCTCGAAGCGCTCGTCTTCGCGCGCCGCGTCGCGAGCGACGCAGCATCGGTCGCTCCGCCGCGTCCATCGCACCGTATCGACGACGCCGGCCGCGGCCCGTACGAGGATGCGACGGACGGCCCGGCTATCGCGCGCGTCCGCCGCGTCATGTTCGACGACGTCGGCATCGAACGCGACGGCGAGCGCCTCGCGTTTGCCGTCGGCGAGCTGCAATCGATCGCGGCCGCGGCCCGGAGCGGGCGCGTCCGCGACATCGCGACCGTCGGCGCCCTCGTTGCTCGCGCCGCGCTCGACCGCCGCGAGAGCCGCGGCAGCCACTGCCGCCTCGACTTCCCCACCGCCGGCGCGCACGGCGAGCGCGCGTTCGTGCACACCGGCCTCGCGCGCGTCCCGGCGTGACGATGAGCGTGCTGGTGGCCGCGCTATCTGCACCCTCGCCGCTGGTGTACGAAGGCCTCGTGCGTGACGCCCTGCGCGAGGACCTCGGCGCCGCCGGCGATGTGACGTCGAACGCCGTGATCGAGGAGACCGCGAGCATGACCGCGTCGCTGGTCGCGCGAGCGCCCGGCCGCCTTGCGGGCCGCGACGTCGCGCTCTGCGCGTTTCGCACGCTCGACCCGCGCGTCGTCTGCACGCCGCTCGAGAGCGACGGCGCCGCACTGGTGCGCGGCACGCGGATCGCGACGGTCGCTGGGCCCGCGCGCGCGATCCTCGCGGCGGAGCGAACGGCGCTGAACCTCCTCTCGCACTTGAGCGGCATCGCGACGCTCACGGCGGCATACGTCGCGGCGGTCGGCGCGCGGCGCGCGGCAGTCGTCGACACGCGCAAGACGACGCCCGGGCTTCGCGCGCTCGAGAAGTACGCGGTGCGTGCCGGCGGCGGCGCAAACCACCGCTTCGGCCTCTACGATGCCGTGCTGATCAAGGACAACCACGTTGCGGTCGCGGGCGGCATCGCGCCCGCGGTTCGCGCCGCCCGCGCGGGCGCGGGGCACCTCGTGAAGATCGAGATCGAGGTGGACTCGCTCGCGCAGCTTGAAGAGGCTCTCGCCGCGGGCGCCGACGCCGTGCTGCTCGACAACATGTCCGCGGACGAGCTGCGCTCGGCCGTACGCTTGGCCGCAGGCCGCGCCATCTTGGAGGCGTCCGGCGGCGTCTCGCTCGAGCGCGTCGCGGAGATCGCCGACGCGGGCGTGGACCTCATTTCCGTCGGCCGGCTCACGCACAGTGCTCCGGCGCTCGACATCGGCCTGGACGTCACGGGATAACCTGTTCCCGCGTCACGCGGACGAACGGGCCACCCTCCTTCGGATTGGGTTCGCCGGCGCGCAACTCGACGATGTGATCCCCGCGCGACGACCAGCGCCATGCGAACAACACGCTGCCTGGGAACGGCCGCCCAGCGCTGGACTTGTTCTGCCAGATCCCGGTTCCGTCGACCGTCTCGCGCCCGTCGACGAACACGCGCGCATGACCGCCTTCGCAGCAGCGCTCGCCCAGCGTTCCAATCAGCGCGACGCCCGTACCGCGAACGTGAACGCGCGCTGGAAACGTGGCGAGATCTACCGTGCTGCGTACGCTGCGCGACCATGACGCATCCGGCGCGACGACCCGGTGCGGGAAGAGCGCGCCCGCCGCGATCGCGAGCGCGAGGCCGCCGTTCGTCTGCCACGCGGTCGCGGGCGCCGTGGGCGCAGGCCCGTCGGCGAACCGGCCGTACGTGCCGTCCGCACGGCGAGCGTTCGCGGCGGCGGCCTCTGCGTTGCGTGCGACCCAGGCGCCCGCGAAGGACCCGCCGCCGACGTGCGCAACGCTGGCCATTGCCTCCACGAGCGGCTCCGCGACATCGTTCTCCGCCTGCAAGTTCGCGAACACGCCGCGCCCGTCCGCGAGCAGGCGGTCGACGGCGTGCGCCGTCGCGAACGCGTCGCGCCGGTAGTGCGAGTCGCCCGTCGCATGCGCGAGAGCCAAGCCGCTCCAAATCATGTCGCCGTTCACCGACGCGAAGAACCGCCGCGGGATCTGCCTGCAGCGCGCACCGTCGTCCAGCACGTAGACGGTGTACAGCGCGAGGGACGCGTCCAAGAAGCGCCGGCGGATCGCGCGGTAGCGTCTCCGTGCGGCGCCGAGATAGCGCGCATCGTGCGTCGCCGCAAACAGCAGGAGGGCCGCCTTGACGGAGTTTGCGTCGGTCTCGAGCGTCTTGAGGCCGCCGCCGCCTCCGAACGGGTGCTGGTATCGAACCTCCGGGCACGCGCCGAGCGCGAACGCGTCCGAGAGCTCGACGCTCCAGAACGCCGCCTCGGCCCGGCGCAGCGCGCGCGGGTCCGCCGTCACACGGAACATCCGTAGCGCGGCGATCGCATCCCACTCGGGAACGTCGCTCCACGTTCGGCACGCGCGGCCGCGGCAGGCGTCGTAGACCGGGGCCGTCGTCACCAGCGCACGAAATATCGCCGCGAGCTGCGCGTCGGGACGCTGCTCCCAGCGCAGAAACAGGGCATACGTGAGCGCGTCCGCTCCCCAGTCCGAGTGAACGGCCGGGCACGCCGGTGCGAGGCAGGTTCGCCACCGCCCGGCCCCCGCGTACATGGTCGCGGCGAGCGTGTGCCGTGCGCTCGCGGCGAGCGCCGCGAACGTCGCGGGCGGCCCCGAGGCGGCTACTGCCGCCGGGGGTGGAGCAAACGGGCAGCCGAGGGCGGCGAGCAGCAGGAGCGCCGCCGCCCGGGTCATGTCCACGGCGCATACCCCGGCGTCCGCGCGCGGTTGTAGCGCTCGATGGCCCAAGCGCAAGAGGCGAACCGCGACGAGCCCTGCCCGGCGGAGACCGCACTCGCCCTGATCGCCGACAAGTGGAAGGCGAACATCGTCATGACGCTCGCGCTCGGTGCACCGAGCCGTTTCCTCGCCCTGCGCCGCGCGCTCGGCAACGTGCACCACACGTCGCTGGCGCGCTCGCTGCGCGAGCTGGAGTCGTCGGGCATCGTCCGGCGGACTGCGTTCGCGGGGCGGCCGCTGCACGTCGAGTACGAGCTGACGGACCACGGCCGGGACCTCGTCCCCATCCTCCTCGACCTCGGGCGCTGGCACGGCGGCGAGGATACGCGCACGTTTGCGCGTTCTTGATTCGCGCGCTGCAACCGGCTACGCTTCTTCGCGACCTCGCATCCCTATAGGAGAACGCGCGATGCCTACTCAGACCGAGCTGCGAACGCTCAACATCGACACCAATCACTCCAGCGCCGAGTTCACGGCCCGGCACATGGTCTTCTCGAAGGTCCGCGGCGCCATCGGGGGCGTGACGGGCGTCGTCCACGTGTCGGCCGACAGCGTGGTCCCCGTGGACTTCTCCGCCGAGCTCGACGCGAGCACGATCAACACGGGGACGGCCGACCGCGACGCGCACCTGCGCTCCGCGGACTTCCTCGATGTCGAGAAGTATCCGAAGATCACGTTCGCGTCGACGAGCGTCAATGCGACCGGCGACGCCACGTTCTCCGCGGTGGGCGACCTGACGATCCACGGCGTCACCCTGCCGGTGACGCTGCAGTGCGAGGTCGACGGTTCCGGCCGCGATCCGTGGGGATTCGATCGCGTTTCCTACTCGGCCACGACCAAAGTCAACCGGAAGGACTTCGGGCTGACGTGGAATCAGACGCTCGAGACCGGCGGCGTGCTCGTCGGCGAAGACCTCGACGTGCGCCTCACGGTGCAGGCGGTCTCACAGCCCGCGAGCTGAGCCCTGGGGACGGCGACGGCCTCGCGACCCGCGCGACCAGCTCGAGGCGCGTGCCGCACGGGTCCTCGAAGAAGATGGCGGGATATGCCGGGTCGGTCGAGCGCTCGACCTTCTCGGCTCCCATCTCGGGCAGTCGCGCGTACCACTCGTCGAGCGCGGCCACAGACTCGGCGCAGAACGCGATGCGAGTGCGACTGGGCGGTGCTCCGTCCTCGATGATGCCGACGAACCGAGGGGGCGCGCCGCCCGTCGTACGCTCGAAGTACTCGGCGACGTTGGCCGCGACACCCGGTGGCACCGCCGACCATTCGCCCGCCTCGTCGACATAGGAATACTTCTTGCGCACGAGCCCGATGGCCGCGAAGAACCGGTCGTAGAACGGCTCCACGTCGCGCAGCGACCGCACGCGCGTGTCGACGTGGTCGACGCCGAGGAACACGCCCGCGCCCTAGGCGCGCGCGAGGAGGCCGCAGATCCGCTCGATGCCCTCGGCGATCGCCTCTTCGTTCGCGTTGCTGAAGTTCAGGCGCATCGTATTTCGCACGTCGCCGTTTACCCAGAACGGAGCGCCGGGGACGAACGCGACCTTCCGCGCGAAGGCCTCCTTCAGCAGCGCCCCGGTGTCGATCGCGGCCGCGGTCCGAACCCACAGAAACAGCCCGCCTTCGGGATGCGTCCACGTCGTGCCAGGCGGCGCGTGACGTGCGAGCGCCTGGAGCATGGCGTCGCGACGCGAACGATAGACGGGAATCATCTGCGCGACGTGCGCGTCGAGCCTCCCCGGCCGGCGCACGTACGCGTACACCGCACGCTGCGTGAGCGAGGACGTATGGAGGTCCGCCGCTTGTTTCGCGGGCACGATCTTTTCGTAGAGCTCGGCGTCGTGGATCACGAGCCACGCCACGCGCACGCCGGGCGCAATCGTCTTCGACACTGTGCTCATGTAGATGACGTCGCCGCCGCCGGAGAGCGCGGTGAGCGAGGGGAGATGCTCGCCCGAATAGCGCAGCCGGCCGTACGGATCGTCCTCGAAGATCGGCACGCCGAACTCGCGCGCGATCGCGACGATGGCGTGGCGCCGCTCGAGCGACAGCGTCACGCCAGTCGGGTTCGCAAAGTTCGGCACGATGTAGATGAACTTCGGCTTGCGCGCTGCGGCGCGCAGCACGCGTAGCAGGTCGTCCGGCACCATGCCGTCGTCGTCGGTCGCGACGGTGAGGTAGGTCGCCTGGTAGGCATCGAACGCCTGAATCGCGCCGAGGTAGGCGGGGTTTTCGATCACGACGGCGTCGCCGGGGTCGAGCAGCACCTTGGCCACGAGGTCGAGGCCCTGCTGCGAGCCGCTGACGATCAGGATGTGCTCGTGATCGGCGCTGATGCCGTTCGTGGCTTCCAGGAACGAGCAGATCCACGCGCGCAGCGGCGGGTAGCCCTCCGTCACACTATATTGCAGCGCCTGCTGGCCGTCCTGGTCGAGAACTTCACAGCAGGCGTCCCTGAAGTGTTCGAGTGGAAAGAGTTCCGGGGCCGGCAGGCCGCCGGCGAACGAGATCACGTCGGGCATCTGCGTCGTCTTGAGGATCTCACGGATCGCGCTCGCGCGCAGTCCCCGCATGCGCTCCGCGTACCGGAACACGCTCTTACCGGTTGGAACCTCTGCGATCGCCATCTCGTCGTCGTCCTCCGCGGCGCGATTTCCCGGCAAGCGTGTCGGCGCCTGCCGGTGCTACAGGAGCCGCTCGAACGTGAACGCGGGCACGTCGTGCGGGAAGCGGTAGTCGACAAAATCGAGCCGCACCTGGGAAACGTGACGTTCGCCGAAGCGGAGCGCGTCGTCCGTCCGGATCTGCTGGATATACATGCGGCCGCCGAGCGGCACGTAGGTAATCGTCCAGGTCGCAGAGGCGTACGGCTCCGTGTCGAGGATACCGGCGACGGTTTCCTGCAGCGTCACGTGCGAATCCGTGGTTATCCACAGGTCCCGCAGGCGGTTCAAGCCGGGATCGCGCAGCGGCGTGAGCACCAAGTGAAACGCGTCGCCGTAGCGCAGGTGGTCGACGCCAGCGAGGTCGATCCGGTACTCGCGATTGACCGCGATCACGCGCCCGATCTCTCGCAGCCTGCTCTGCTCCGGTTCCGGCGTCGGATCGCCGGCGGCGGGCTCGACGTTCGGCCGGAACGCGTGCGGCATCAGCCCGAACGTGAACGCCGGTGCGATGGCTGGATCGCGCAGCCGGGAAACGACCTCGGCGCCCGGATTCGTGTCGAAGATCGTCGCTCCGAAGATGCCGATGGCGAACCCTCCGAGGCGCCGCTCGTCGCCGGGAAGGTGGATACGCGAGAGGCTGAGCGCACCGTCCAGCCCGCGATACGTTGCCTCGTACCACGTGTCCGTACTCCGTCCCCCGTATTCGTACCGCAGCCGGATGCCATATTGGACGTAGCGCGCCTCAGTACGATCGCGCCACGCTTCCTTCGCTCGTAGGAACAGGGCATCTGCGTTGTCCGCCGCGCGCACGGGCTTCGGGCCGCCGATTGCTGCGACGGCCGCGAGCAGCGCGAGGGTTCGTACGCCGAGCGCGAAGGGTCGCATGGTATCGGCGGTCCTTCGGCAGCGGCGATGGGCTCACCGCTCCTCGTCTTCATGCCGCACCGCTCCTTGGCTCGATGCCGGACCGCTCCCGGGATTTGACGCTGATCCGCTAGGGCGCCGGCACCGATGCGACCACCTGCGCGACGATCGCTTCCGGGTCGCTTCCGTCGCTGACGAGGTGATACGTGAACGCGAGCCGGTGACGAAGCACCGCGGGCGCGACCGCCTTCATGTCGTCGGGAAGCACGAACGTGCGTCCGTCGGCGTACGCCCGGGCGCGCGCGAGCGCGACGAGCGCGAGCGTCGCGCGTGGGCTCGCGCCGTGTTCGACGTAGCGTACGCCGGCGCGTGTCGCGTCGACCAGGTCGACCGCGTAGCGCGCGATGCGCGGCTCGACATGCACCGCGCGCGCCGCGTGCCGCCATCGCGCGACGTCCTCCAACGTCGCGACGCCGGCCGGAAGCGCCGGCGGCTCGCCGCCGAACCGCTCGAGGATCGTCAGTTCCTCGTCGCGCGACGGATATGTCACGAGCACCTTCATCAGGAAGCGGTCCAGCTGCGCCAGCGGCAGGGCGTACGTGCCGTCGGCGTCGATCGGGTTCATCGTCGCCATGACCACGAACGGCTCCGGAAGGCGATGGGTTTCCGTCCCGATCGTCGCCTGCCGCTCCTGCATTCCTTCGAGCAGCGCCGACTGCACCTTCGCCGGGGCGCGATTGATCTCGTCGGCGAGCACGATGTTCGCGAAGATCGGCCCGAACGCAGTGCTGAACGACGCGGTCCGCTGGTCGAAGACGCGGGTGCCGACGATGTCGCTCGGCAGAAGGTCCGGCGTGAACTGGACGCGCTTGAACGTCCCCGACACCGCCTCGGCGAGCGCGCGGCACGAGAGCGTCTTCGCCAACCCGGGCGGTCCTTCCAAGAGCACGTGGCCGTCGGCGATCAGCGCATAGACGAGCGCCTCGAGGACGTGCTGCTGCCCGACGATCGTCGCCTGCAG
>Ga0302326_10032284_pt1 | contig 10435 bp, 5 predicted proteins | sample Palsa_T0_3_FD_202264 | JGI IMG/M metagenome (GOLD analysis project Ga0302326, IMG submission 202264) | Peat permafrost microbial communities from Stordalen Mire near Abisko, Sweden - Palsa_T0_3 | ecosystem: Environmental > Terrestrial > Soil > Palsa > Peat permafrost | place: Sweden: Abisko... | reverse complement strand
AATGTGGTCCTGGAGACTCGCCCAACAACCCAAAACAAGTTACTAGTGTCCCGAGTCGTTAATTAGGGCGTGTTCACACTAATGACATCTAACTCGGATAGAGTAGTTGTGAATGGAACTGACACGACAGCAGTACGAGAAGATCAAGGACAGTTTGCCTTTGCAGCGCGGGAATGTTCGTTTGAGCAATTTGGAAGTGCTCAACGCGATCCTGTATGTGGCCGAGCAGGGGTGCAAGTGGCGCGGCCTCCCCAGCCGGTTCGGCAACTGGCACACGATCTATGTACGGATGAATCGCTGGGCCAAGAACGGAGTGCTCGACCGGGTGTTCGAGAAGCTGCAGCTGGAGCAGATCGTGCGCATCAAGATCGAGGCCTTCGCGCTCGACTCGACTTCGGTGAAGGTGCATCCGGACGGCACCGGCGCGTTAAAAAAAACGGACCGCAGGCGATCGGCAAGTCGCGGGGTGGATGGAACACCAAGATTCATATGGTTGCCGCGAATGCTCGAACGGCCATAACCTTCGCCCTCTCGCCGGGCAACGCGCACGATGCGCCGGAGGGCCGGGCGCTGCTCTCCGAACTCGGGCCGATGCCCAAGGAACTGGGGCTGTCGCTGCTGATGGACCGCGCCTACGAGGGCGACGAGACCCGCCAGTTGGTGCTCGACCTGGGCATGGTTCCGGTGGTGCCGCCCAAGTCCAACCGGATCGAGCCCTGGGAGTACGACCGCGCCCTGTACAAGAAACGCAACCAGATCGAGCGGCTCTTCCGCAGGCTCAAAGGCTTCCGCCGCATCTTCTCGCGATTTGAGAAACTCGACGTCGTCTTCGTCGCTTTTCTCTACTTCGCGCTTATCGTCGAAGCACTGAGGTTAGTGTGAACACGCCCTAGCTAAACAAATAATTGTCATCTTGAGCGAGCGCAGCGAGTCGAAGGACCTGCGGTTTCAGCCATGTGCCCCGCAACCATATCTCGTCACTTCTTGAACAAATTTCTGACTCACCACACTAGTGTCTTGCCCATGATCCGCGGTTTTATGCCGCGAACTTTAGAGACACCCCAGTAGTACTAGTCTCTGAAAGTTTGTCATGCACCAAACACTGTGCAAATCCACCCAAATCAAATATTTTCCGAAAAACCATTCCCCCCATGACGGTTTTAGCGATACTTTTGCGCAATCTCTAGTGAACGCAAAATTCCGTCAGACCGGAGAAACCATGTACCAACCAGCCCTGCCACCAGCCGGGTGCCGGGTGCCCCATGTCTCGGTTTTGAGACATGGGTCTTCCCTCCTCCAGACCACCATCCACCCAATCTTCCACATAGGAGCGCATATGAAACCCCAGCATCTCCCCACCATTCTTCTCCTGGCTCTGGCCGTGGCCTTTGCCCAGGCCGCCCACGCTCAGCGCCGCGACTTCACCGGCAGCTACGCCATCTCGCACGTCCACCCTCAAGGCGATCAGGTCACCCTAACCCTCACCCTCACCGTCCACAACTACAGCGGCGTCGACCTGCACAATGCCGGAGTCATCCTCGCCACCCCCAGCCACACCATCCCCGACTCCCAGCCCACTCCCATCGCCGCCTTCCCGCTCATTAAGGACTTCCCCTTCCACACCGACATCACCGTCCGCCAGACCGTCACCATCCCCGCCACCGAATACGCCCGCTGGACCACCGGCCAAAACCCCAATCTCGAATTCCTCAAACCCGACGGCCACCAGGGCACCATCTACGAGCCCATCGACCTGCGCCGCGAAATTACCCCCACCCCAGCAGCCGAGTAACCAACCGGAGACCAGGAGAAAAAGGAGATCGAGATGAAAAACCTAAAGAAAGCAGCCCGATACACCCTCATCGCCACCCTCACCGGATTGGCCACCATCCACCAAGCCTCAGCCCAGGACATCATCACCACCGTCGCCGGCGGCGGCCCGAGTGGGATTCCCGCAGTAAACGCCAACCTCAGCCAGGTCGGCTATCTAGCGTACGACGCACAAGAGAACCTCTATATAGCCGACTACGGCGCGAACCGGATCTACAAGATCAGCAGCACGAGCGTTCTCACAATAGTCGCGGGAAACGGAGCCCCAGGATACGGTGGCGATGGCGGCCTCGCTGTCGACGCCACGTTGAACGGCCCAATTGGAGTCGCCGTCGACAACGCGAAGCCGGCAAATGTATATTTCACAGAATTCAATGGTTGTCTTGTCCGCAAAGTCGACCAATCTACCGGCATCATCACCACGATAGCTGGTACCCCCCCTGCGAGTAGCACTGCCTCGCCAGTCTGCGGCTATAGCGGCGATGGAGGCGAGGCAAATAAGGCCGAGCTAAACGCGCCCACCGGCATTGCCCTCGATCCTACAAAAGGCGATCTCTATATCGCTGAATATCAGAACGGTCGTGTGAGAAAGGTTGCAGGCGGCCTGCCCACGGGAACCATTACCAGCTTTGCTGGCGGCGGCGGCAGCACGACCAGCGCAAACAATTGTGCCGGAAGCAGCCCATACGGCGACGGCGGGTCACCAAGTGAATCCTACCTCTGCTATCCGCAAGGTGTGACATTAGATAATTCGGTGACTCCAGCAGATGTCTTTATAACTGAGGGCGGCGCATGCACAGTCCGCGAAGTAGTCGGATCGAGCAACACCATCTATCTGGTCGCTGGCACATTTCACTCCTGCGGTTCAACGAATAGCTCAGTCGCGACCTCTGGCCAACTCGCAGACCCGGAACAAATCCTCGTCTCCGTCAGCGGGGCAACAACAACCCTTACCACGCCTCAATGGTCAACAATGAATGTTCGACAGTTCACATTGACCTATAAGGCTGGCGTGCCCCAGCCCGGGGCCCTCACGACCATTGCAGGGACCGGCAGCGAAGCATATTGCGGCGACGGCGGCCCTGCGATCGATGCATGTTTCAATCATCCCTACGGAGTTGCGGTTGACTCATCCGGTAATCTCTACATCGGCGATGGCTATAACGATCGAGTCCGCAAAATCACCAAAAGCACTGGCGACATCAGCACCATCGCCGGCTGGGGATACAACGGCAACACCGTCACCACCTACTCCGACCCAGTAGGAATCAGCGGAGTTCCCGCAACCGGCCTCTCTTTATATGAACCCGGAGGCGTTTCAGTCGACCCGTCCTCCACAAACGTCTACATAGCTGGCTATTACACCCCAGCCGTCTACAAATTCAACGACACGACAGGGCTCGCCAGCACCGTCGCAGGCAATGGAATTCTCGGTTTTGCAGGCGACGGCAGCGCCGCCAACGGCGCGACGACCGAATTGAACTATGCCCTCGACACCGCTGCTGACAGCAGTGGCAACGTGTATATCGCAGATCAGGTGAACTGCGCGATCCGCGAGGTTGTCGCCTCAACTGGCGACATCACCACTATCGCAGGAGGTTCGGAGGGCCACCTCAACGGTTGCGGCTTCAGCGGCGACGGCGGCGACGCCACCAAAGCCCAGCTGTACGGCCCGACTGCCGTGATAGTCGACTCCTCTGACAACCTCTACATAGCGGACTCAAACAACTGCAATGTACGAAAGGTTGTGCTCGGGACCGGAATCATCACCACCGTGGCTGGTAACCATACATGCGGCTACGACGGAGACGGCGGCCTCGCTACCGCTGAGGAGTTGAACCAACCCAACGGGTTGGGCATCGACGCGGCTGGAGACCTCTTTATCTCCGACCAGAGCAATAACCGGGTTCGCATGGTAGACGGGGTATTCAACCTCATGACTACCGTCGCCGGCGACGGGAATGCGGGCTACAGTGGCGACGGCGTTGCCACTGCTAACTCCCTGAACGCTCCCGCTGGGGCCGTTGCGGACGCAAACGGCAACCTGTTTATTTCCGACCTTACCAATAACATCCTTCGTTGGGTCGATCCAGCGGGAACCATGGTTACCTTCGCAGGCGAACCAGCAGGCAACGGCTTTTCCGGCGACGGCGGAGTCGCTACCAGCGCGCTCCTCTCCGGCCCAAGGAGGCTTGCCAGAGATGCCTCCGGGAACACGTACTTTCCCGATTCATTGAACAACCGCATCCGCAAAGTCACCCCCTTCGCCGGCTACGGACGCTCGACATCCCGCCTCGACTTCACCAAGCAACAAATCGGCACCACCAGCGAATTCCAACCCATCACCCTAAGCGCCATCGGCACCATCACCATCAGCGGAATCACTCTCCCCGCCGGATTCGCCGAAACCGACAACTGCACCAACAACGAGCTCGCCGCCGGGGACACCTGCGAGATCGACGTCACCTTCTCACCCACCAAAGGAGGCGTCACTGAAGGCATGCTCTCCATCGCCAGCGACGCCTTCTTCAAGACCCAGGGCAACACCGTCGACCTCGAGGGCGAAGGAGGCGGCCTCAGCATCTCCGGCTCGCTCGCCTTCGGCACCCAGCTCACCAACAATCCAGTCCCACAAACCGTCACCCTCGAAAACACCGGCAGCCCAGCCAAGCTCACCCACATCTCCATCCCCGACACCGGCGACTACACCGTCACCGGAGGCACCTGCCAGGCCGGCAACACCATCGCCACCAACGCCACCTGCACTATCGCCGTCACCTTCAAATCCGGCAGCACCGGAACCAAGAAGGGCGCGCTCACCATCACCAGCAACGACCCCGCCAGCCCGCTGCTCGCCGCCGTCACCGGCACCGCAACCGAGCTGACCCTCTCGCCAACCTCGCTCGCCTTCGGAACCGTCACCGACGGCGAAACCAAGACTCTCGACCTCACCGTCACCAACAGCAACGGCAGCTTTACCATCACCCCAACCATCGCCGGCGCGGGATTCACCATCCTGACCACCGGCAACACCTGTGCCACGGCAATCGCCGCAGGCGCAAGTTGCACGCTGCCCATCCAGTTCGCCCCCACAGCGGTCGAAGCCTACTCCGGCACGCTAACCCTCGTCACCGGAGACGCCACCAGCCCAACCGTCGCCCTCACCGGCGCCGGGGCCACCAACATCAGCGTGACCCCAACCTCGATCAGCTTCGCCACCATTACCGAAGGCACGAAAGAAACCACCAATCTGACCTTGAAGAATCTCGGTACCACGGCGCTGAGTCTCAAAACCAGCTTCTCCGGCACCGGAGCGGCCGCCTACAGCATCGCCACCACCGGCAATACCTGCGGCACGTCGCTCGCCGCCGCAGCCACCTGCACCCTGCCCGTCCAGTTCGCTCCAACGGCAGCGGAAACCTACACCGCATCCCTACTCATCACCACCAACGGAGGAACCAACCCCACCGTCGCCCTGACTGGCACCGGCAAGGCCAGCGCCGCGAAAACTATGGTAAAGGTCGTCCCCCCAGCCACTACAACGACCCTGACCTCGTCACTGAATCCCTCAACCTTGGGCGCGGCGGTGAAGTTCACCGCCACGGTCAGGGCAAGCGCCGGCATAACACCCGCCGGCACGGTGACCTTCAAGAACGGCACAGCCTCTCTCGGCACCGTGGGGATGAACGGCGGCGTCGCTGTCTTGACAACCTCCAGCCTTCCAGTAGGGACACTTTCCATCACTGCTACCTATTCGCCGACCTCAATCGACCGATCGAGCGTCTCGGCCGTGTTGAAACAGGTGGTGAACCAATAGAGTCATCAGAACTTCAACTTTAAGGGGAAACAATCCAACTCCACCAAAAGTCAACGCCCCCTGTCCGGAAATCCGGACAGGGGGCGTTCTCACCGTCGGTTGAGTCAAGCCCCCCAAGGGGCCTAAAGTGAAGAAAAATAGGAAAAGTGCACGATTCAGGACATTTTCACCGAAAATCGTTCGTAACCCCTTTAGAATGAAATCACCATGTAAGAGTTACACGATCAATAAGTCGATATAACTCGCTCTAAGTCGCTCCAGCGCGCCAAAATCGGCCACAAATTGCGTGTTTTTGCGCACTAATTCCGGCCCTAAACTGCCGACTATTTGACCACCCCAACCAGCGTCTCGACTCCCGGAACCACCCCATCCAAAAGGACTGCCTGAGGGGCCTCGAAACCCTTCAGCGAAGCAACCCACCCCGCCCTCGTCTGCGCTGAAACTGGCTCATGCTTCTCCAAAGAATCCAGTGCCAAAATCCCAATCCCCGCCGCTTGGCTCAAGTTCCTCGACACCGGAATTAGCTCCGCCGTCAGCGCCGATCCCGGCAGCAATGGAGCCAGCAATGCATCGTTGTCGCGCCATAGAACCAGCCACTTACGCGCCGTCGCGAAATCCTCAGCCGACCCTTTTCCAGCCACAATCCGCCCCGCTAAATCGCGGAATTCCCGTGCCTGATCGCTCTCCGGAGGCACCGCATCCACGAGCCGATTCAGCGGAGTGTAGCTATAGTATTTCGCCAACTCCTCGCGCGAATACTCCTTCGGAGGCTCGACAACGCTAGCCAAAACTGCCAGCGAAGGCGAATCCACCCCCAAACGCTCTACCATCCGCTCGCCAGAGGCCTGATAGTCCACCCCATAGTCAGCCAGCCGGGCCGAAAAAACAGCCAGCCGCTGATACATAAACCCAACATCCTTAATGCTTTGCGGCGACCAAAGCCGTTCCGCAATCGCCGCCGTCCGCGGCCAGATACGCCCCTCGACATTCTCCGGAGTCACATACTCCGACCACATCGTCGCCTCGCCACCCAGAATGTTTTTCTGCTCCGCGGCTGTCAGCCCAGCCGTCGCCCCCTCCATCGGATCGACCGCATAATGTTGCGACGCAGGCTCATTCAAATTAATGTAATAGCCCGCCGAAAGCATCCCTCGATACCCCCGCCGCGCCGCTTCCGCCAGCGATTCCGGCCCCCGCCAGGACTGGATCACCACATCCTTGGGAGTGTCCGGCTGCAACACCTCGTCCCACCCAACCGTGATCTTGCCCCGCTTCGTCACCAGCTTCTGAACCCGACCGGTAAAGTAAGCTTGCAACGCCGCGTCGTCCTTCAACCCATGGTCATGCATGTACTTCTGAATGAGCGGGTTAGCGTCCCACTCCTTGCCATTGCACTCGTCCCCGCCAATATGAAAATAAGCGTCCGGAAACAGCCCAACCATCTCCCCAATGAAGCGGTCCAGAAACGCATAAGTGCTCTCCCGAGTAGGATCCATAGCCGGATCGAAGACGCCCCATTGCCGCTCGATCGCATAAGGCCCTTTTCCGCTGGCCAGCTCCGGATAACCCACAAACCAAGCGGTCGAATGGCCCGGCATATCGAACTCCGGAACCACCCGAATCCCCCGGTCGCGCGCATATTCAACGATCCCGCGGACTTCGTCTTGGGTGTAATAAAGCCCGTCTGAGCCCTTCCCCGTCAGCAACGGAAACTCTTTGCTTTCAACGCGAAACCCTTGGTCTTCCGACAAATGCCAATGAAAGACATTCATTTTCACGGCTTCCATCCCATCCAGAGTTTGCCGGATGGTCGCCAGCGGCATAAAGTGCCGCCCTGAGTCGATCATCAAACCCCGCCACGGAAAACGAGGAGCATCATCAATGGTTACAACCGGAACTGCAAACCCCCGAGGAGTAAGCTCGACCAGTTGCAAGAAAGTCTGCAAACCCCGCAGAACCCCCAAAGGATTTGCCGCATTCAACACTGCTCCGCTCGGTGAAATTTCAAGGTGGTAAGACTCATCCTCACCCAACTGCTGTACCGCCGCGCTCGGCCCTAAGGTCTTGATAACAAGCCGCGCCCGCGCTCCGGGAGTAGCGGGTGCAGGAAGGATTCCGGTCTCGCCGGCCAGCCGCGCCAGGAAGCGATCTCCAGCCCGATCCAGCCGAGGCTCTCGATATCCCTCGAAAACGATCTCAACGCCATGATCAATCGACAGGCTCCCCGGCCCGGCTACCACATGGGCAGGCAGCGGCATGACCGTAAGCTGTTCCTGTGCAAAGAGATAGCCGCTCAAGGCAAGAAGGGCCCAAGCAAACAAGACGGTTGCCTTACGCCCCTGAAAGTAGGGAAAAGACAAGATACGCCTCGAAATTTTCGTTCGCCTAGAAAACAAATTTCGCCGCCAATTGCAGAATGCGCGGGTTGTGCGCCGAGGTCGCCGTCAGGAACGTCGAAGCCGAGCAGTTGGCCGCGCCGTAGCACGACGAAGTATCCACTCCGCTGAACTGCGTGTGGTTAAAGATGTTGAAGGCCTCCGCGCGAAACTCGAAGTGCATGTCTTCATGTACAGCGAAGTTCTTGAACAGGCCCATATCGAACTGCGTCCGATGAGGCAGGGTGAGAACGTTCCGTCCCGCATCGCCATAAGTAAGCCCCTGCGGAGCGGCGTAGGCGTCGCTGTTATAAAGTCGCGGGCCCGGCGCCCCTGACGGATGCCGGATCGCCACCTTGCCGTGAATGGGCCCAACGATGTCGGGATAGGACGTAACCGATCCTGACCCATTGTTGCTGACAGTATTTCCGGTTCCCGCATTGTCCGCGTTCTGAGTATTCACGATGCTGAACGGAGTCCCGCTCTGGAAACTGGTTAGGTCGGAGATCTGCCATCCCCCAAGCACGGAGTGCATCAGTCCCGGCTGGGTGAAGAAAGGCAGGTCGTAGACCAGGCTTGCCTCCAGCACATGGCGCTCATCGAAGTTTGCACTCGCCAAACTACCTTGAGGATTCAAGCCATTGACAATTTCCGTTACGCCACCGTCAGAACCGTCGTCGATCGCGTGCCCATAGGTATAGGCGAGGCTTCCATTCAAGTGGCCGAAGTATCTGCTCACTCCCACCTGCAGCGCGTCGTATTGCGACTGGCCGATATTGCTGCTATGGGTGATTCCACTGATACCGACATACGGCCGGTATGGGGCTGCGCCGTCAAAGAGGCCGCATGCAACGATTAGGTGGTTCAGGACGTCGCCCGAAACCGCGTTACCATTGACGGTGCCCGTATACCCCCCTGCGTAGGAACCTGTGACGCTCCCGCAATCGTTCGCGGAGATCGCCTGGCCTGGCGCGTAAGGGTTTAGCGAAGGCGACAACGGCTGCAATTGGTTCAACTCGGTGCGAACCGGCAGGTGCCTGCCAAGGCTACCTACATATGCCACTTGAAGGACCGTATGGCTGGGCAGTTCCCCTTGTACGGCAAGATTGAACTGCTGCACATAAGGCCAAACAGCATGTGTGGGAATGGCGATCAGGCTTAGTGGGAACTCCAACCCTGCTCCGCCGATCTGGTTGTATCCCGTTAGGTTGAATTGATTGGGGGTTTGCACCACCGGGGCCGTACCCTCCAGAAACTCGGAGTTGCTCTCGTTGCCGTTGGTATGTTCGAAGAAAACCCCATAACCGCCACGGACTGAGAGCTTCCCCTTGCCGAAAACATCGTAAGCGAACCCAACACGCGGCGCGGGATTGAAGAGGTGTCCCGTCATGCAACCTGCGTAAACGCCATTGATACCGCATCGCACCAGACCATTGAAGAGATTCCCCGTTCCGGACACGATTGCGCCCACCTGGCCGGTAGCCGTTCCGTCAACATCGATCGTGGGTGCGGCCGCCGCGCTCCATGTCCCCGTCTCAAAATTCCCCGACTGATTGCTGATGTCGTGATAAGTTCCAAAAAGACTCAGCCGCAAGCCCAGATTGAGAGTCAGCTTCGAAGTCACCCGCCAGTTATCTTGGAAGTAAGGCTCGACAATCTTGTACCGGTTGTAATACTTCGGCTGTGCCGATGTCTGCGAGAATTGCGCGATGTTCCCCGTCAATAAGTCTGCAAAGGCATTGTTGGTGGTAACCGCGGTCGCCGAGGTACTGAAGGTAAGCGTGCCCTGATTGTTTCCTACGCTGGGCTCGTTCTTCTGCGCGGCGATTATGCTCACGCCAAAGATGAGCGTTTGCTTCGAGAGCGTCTTGGTGAGATCGTCGCGGTAGCTGTAGGTCGGGTTTGAGTTCTGCCACGGAAAGTATCCGCTATCCACCGAAAATCCGCCGCTGTACGCCGTGCCTCCGATGAGCGTAATAGAAGGCAACACCCCTCCGTAGCCGTTATTGAAGAAGCCGCCGGGGGTGAAGTTCTGCCGACCGATTCCCGTGCTGATGTTTTTCAGAGTGATGTGGTCGGTCGTGTAGTCGGCAACAAACTCATTGACCAGTGAAGGAGAAGCTGCATAAGTAAGATTGGCCACCATGTCGATTCCCGGGCCCGCAAAGCTGTTTTGCACCGTCGGGAACGCATTGGTATTGAACGTCGGCGAGGAGCTTACCGTCGCCCACGAATCGTAGATGAACCGGTAGAAACCCCGTAGCTTGTCATTGACCACGTGGTCGATGCGGAAGAGTTCCTCCCGATTCGTAGTCAATTGCGATGGAGAAGCCTGGTAAAGCGAAGACGCTCCCGACCCGGAGGTTGCCGCCGGGATCAAAGCGAGCAGCGCCGTGCCGTTTGGGTCTACGGG
>Ga0302326_10032283_pt1 | contig 10435 bp, 9 predicted proteins | sample Palsa_T0_3_FD_202264 | JGI IMG/M metagenome (GOLD analysis project Ga0302326, IMG submission 202264) | Peat permafrost microbial communities from Stordalen Mire near Abisko, Sweden - Palsa_T0_3 | ecosystem: Environmental > Terrestrial > Soil > Palsa > Peat permafrost | place: Sweden: Abisko... | reverse complement strand
CGAAAGCGGCATCTACAACCCGCTGCACTGGAATGCCCAGTACAGTCAGATCATAATTGGCTCGGCGATCATCGTGGCGGTTGCCATTGATCGCCTCAGCGAGCATTTTCGCAGGGCTCGGCTGGCTCGCATCGGTGGTGGCGGATAAATCGGAATGGGAAACAAGGAGACGCTCATGAAATTCGTTCTTGATAATTTTCGGAATTGTTTTGGCGCTGCCGTTTTAGTTTTGGCGATGGCGATTAGCGCGGCCCGCGCGGATGGGCCGACGAAAATCACCATCGGCATGGTGGCCAAGAGCCAATCCAACACGGTTTTTCAGGCCGCCTACGCCGGCGCGAAAGACGCCGCGAAGGAGCTTGGGCCGCAGTATGGCGCGGAGGTGACGATCGATTGGCAAACCCCGCCGGACGAAGACGCCCAGAAACAGGCGGAGGCGGTGGAAGCGCTTTCCAGCGGCGGCGCGCAGGGGATCGCGGTTTCGTGCAGCGAGGCGCACACGCTGACGCCGGCGATCAACGACGCGGTGGCGCGGGGATCGGCGGTTGTCTGTTTCGATTCGGATGCGCCGCACAGCAAGCGATTCGCTTTTTATGGAACGGATGACACCGCGTGCGGAAAAGCGGTGATGGACGAGCTTGCCAAGGCGATGGACGAGAAGGGAACGATCGCGATCCTTGCTGGGAATCAGAGCGCTCCCAATCTGCAGAAGCGTGTTGCCGCGGTGAAGGAAGAGCTGCAGAAATATCCGAACATGCAGCTCCTGGATTCGAGCGGCGGCGTGTTCTATCACGAGGAGACGCCGCAGAAAGCGGTCGAAGCGCTCACGGCCGCCCAGGACGCCAACCCGCAGATCCAAGGATGGGCGCTGGTCGGAGGCTGGCCGCTGTTTACGGCCAACGCCCTGCCGTGGCCGCCGGGGCAAGTGAAGGTGGTGTCGGTGGATGCGCTGCCGGCGCAGCTCGCGTATCTTCGGGATGGACATGTGCAGGTTCTGCTGGCGCAGGACTGTTATGGCTGGGGATATAAATCCGTGCAGATACTTTTGGATAAGATCGTGAAGAACCAAGACCCGCCCACGGTGAAGGTGATCGATCCGCTGACGAGAGTGACCCAGGACAACGTCGATCAATTCGCCAAAAACTGGGACAAGTGGCTGGGGAAATGATTTTAAGTGAGCCGCATGTTTGTCGAATTCAGAGAGATCACCAAGAGGTTTGCGGGCGTCACCGCGCTGGACGGGGTGAGCTTTTCGATTGAGCGCGGTGAATGTCATGCGCTGATCGGGGAAAACGGCGCGGGCAAATCAACATGCGGGAAACTGCTGGCGGGAATCCATCGGCCGGACAGCGGCAGGATTGTCATTGACGGGCAGGAGCGCAAATTCAATTCCCCAGCCGATGCGCGGGCCGCGGGGATCGGGATGGTTCACCAGGAGTTGGCGTTCTGTCCCGATCTGACGGTAGCGGAGAATCTCTGCATGGGAAATTATTCCCGGCGGTGGGGAATTCTGATCAATCGGGCCCACATGGAAACGCGGTCAAGGAAACTGCTGGGCGACATCGGCGTCAGCATCGACGTGCGGCGGAACATGCGAACGCTTTCCACCGCGCAGGAGCAATTGGTGCAGATCGCGGCGGCCGTGGGAACGGGCGCGCGGATTTTGATTTTCGACGAGCCAACCAGCTCGCTGGCAGAGCCGGATGCGGTGAACCTGTTCGGTTTGATCGATCGGCTGAAATCGCGCGGGGTGACGATGATTTATGTTTCGCATCGCATGGCGGAAATTTTCCGGCTATGTGATCGCGTCACGGTTTTACGCGATGGGAAATACGTGGGAACACTCGGCAAATCCGAGGCAACACCGGATGCAGTGGTGCGGATGATGATCGGACGAAGTCTGGAAGCATATTTCCCGCATCACTTGGATAAACCGGCGGGGAAGACGATTCTGTCGGCAAGCCGGCTCTCATCGCCGGGAAAGTTTCGGGATGTTTCGTTTGAGGTGAAGGAAGGCGAAATTGTGGGATTCGCCGGATTGGTGGGCGCGGGGCGCAGCGAGATCGCCAAGGCGATTTTCGGCCTCGATGGACAGGCGACGGGCGAACTGGCTGTCCTAGGCGCGACGCTGAAGATCGGAAACGTGCGACAGGCGATGCGTCGGGGGATCGCGCTGGTGCCGGAAGACCGCAAGCGGCAGGGACTGGTGCTGATGATGGGCGGGCGCAAAAATTTTTCGCTGGCGATGCTGAGCCGATTTCGGCGGCTGGGGATGCTCGATCAGAATGCGGAGCGCAAATTGGCCCGCACATTTTTCGAGAAACTCCGCGTGAAGACGCCGACGCTGGAAACCCCTGTAGCCGGTCTGAGCGGCGGCAACCAGCAGAAGGTGGCGCTGGCCAAATGGCTGGGGAGAAACGCCAAGCTGCTGATCGTCGATGAACCGACGCGCGGCGTGGATATCGGGGCGAAGGCGGCGATTCACGGACTGATCGATGACTTGGCCGGACAGGGAATTGGAATCATGCTGATTTCTTCGGAATTGCCGGAGCTGCTGAACCTTTCTTCGCGAATCCTGGTGATGCGTGAAGGGCGGCTGGTGGGTGAACTGAAACGGCAGGAGGCGACGCAGGATCGCGTCCTGCGGATGATGGCGGGGGTGGCGGAATCGACGGCGGCGTGATGGCGCTGATCCGCGGGCATTGAGCATCGTCACGGCATCTGGAAACGGTAGACGGACCCAAGGCTGAGCATTGCCGTCAGTTCATCGAGCGCCCGCCGTGATTCGTCGAGCAGTTTCGGATCGGCGAGATCGGCCGGCGTTAGACGATCGCGGTAATGGCGGGTAATCCAGGCTTTGAGTGATTCGTAAAGTTTGTCTGTGAGGAAGATCGCCGGGTTGACGTGGGACCGCTCGTGATCGCTCAGGACGACCCGCAGGCGAAGGCAGGCGGGGCCGCCGCCGTTGTTCATGCTTTGACGAACATCGACGAAGTAGATGCGGCGGATGGGCGTGCCGAAATTCGGAAGCTCATCGAGGAATTGTTTTGCGCGGGGATTGTCGCGCGATTCGGTGGGAGCGATCAGGGCCATCGTCTGATTGGGCAGGGTTACGATCTGGGAATTGAAGAGATAGGACGAGATCGCATCGGGCAGCGGCACCTGCGAATCGGAAACTTCGATCAGATGATGCGGGCGATCCTCAAAGAAATCGCTGATGATCTCTCGAATCGGTTCGGTGAAAGCTGCCGCATGGTAAAGCAGAACATTTTCGTTGGCGACAGCAACGACGTCGTTGTGAAACGCCCCGGCGTCGATGGCGGTGGGGTTTTGCTGAATGAAACGTACGGCGGCGGGGTCGAGATTGTGAAGCCGGGCGATGGATTGGGATGCTTCCAGGCTTTGCCGAGCGGGGAAGCGCGCGGGTGAGATTCCATCTGAAGCGCGGCGGCCGTAGACGAAAATTTCCAGAGCATTTTGGCCGTGGGAGGTGCATAGGCGCAGGTGATTGGCGGCGCCTTCGTCGAAAAAGCGCGGCGTGGCAGGCAATGGTTCATGATGGGCGAAGGCAGATTCATCGGCGAATATCTTTTTCAGAATCATTGCCGTGGTAGCGGATTCGAGGATGCGATGAAATTGGGACGCGAGGTTGGCGGGTGTGAAATGCAGGCGGCCGTCGAGCGCATCGAAGCTGGAGGAGACGGTGGCGGCGTTGGCGGCCCACATCGCCGATGCCGAGCCACATGAGGCCAGCAGCCAGAGATGCGCGCTGGCGGCTTGGAGCACCTGCGCATCGGAGCCGGTGAAACCGAGCTTTCGCAGCGTGAAGAGATCGGGGCGGTCATGCGGTGGGAGCACGGCCTGGGAGATGCCCAGGTCGGCGAGATATTTCATCTTGGCCAGGCCCTGAAGCGCGGCCTGGCGCGGATTGGACGGCTGGTTGGTGTGCGCCAGTGACGCGAGATTTCCCGGCGACAGGCCGCCGTAGTTGTGCGTGGGACCGCAGATGGCGTCGAAATTGGTTTCAATGGTCGGCATGAATCACGAGGGTCGATGGACGTCGGCAGGCGGCGCATGGAGATAGCGGCCGGCGAAAGTGATGAAGGTTGGCCAGCTTGGAACATCCGTGTGGCCGCCGTTGTGCAGCTCAAAAGCGAGATCACCATCAATCAGTGGAACATCGACGGCGGGCATATCGGCGTCGCCGAGATCCTTTGCGCCGAGTAATCGGTAAACCGGCCCGGCAGCGATAGCGGCCATAAACATGCCGTGGGGATCGACCCAGGAATCTCCGTTTGCGCCGCCGGTGATCAGCACGGGACGCGGAGCGCACAGGGCGATCAGCTCGTGGGAATCCACCGGCAGGTCATCCCAATGCCCGGCATATTTGAGGAAATTTCCGGCCATCCAGTGATATTCACCGGAACTGGCCACATTCTCGACGAGTTCACCAAAATTTCTGCGAAGCAATTTCGCGCCGCCCTGGCCGGAGGAGCTGACGTACGCGATGGCGAAGCGCTGGTCGAGCGCCATTGCCAAAAGAGCGGCTTTCCCCCAGCGGGAATGGCCTTCGAGACCGACCTGGCGAGCATCGACGGCGGGGTCGGTTTGGAAATAATCCAAAGCGCGGCTTGCGCCCCAGGCCCAGGCCGAAAGGGCTCCCCAATCGTCGAGAACGCGCGGCTGTCCTTTGTTGCACAGGCCGATGATTCCTGATGTGAGGCCCGCGCCGTTGTCGGCCTGGATGGTGGACGTGTCAAGCGTGGCGTATCCCCAGTGCTGGGCCAGAACGAGTTTATGCCAGTCAATTGAGCCGGGCGGTGGAGTTAGAGCGGCAAACCGGCGGAGGAAAAAACCGCTGGTAAATTGCATGATGACCGGCACCGGAGCTGCGACATCTGCGGGAGTTATCAGCGTGAGCTGAATATTCACGCTGATTTGCGGATACGAGGAATTATCGACGTGGCCAATCAATTTCTTTGTGACGGTGACGCCGTCCGTGGTTTTGCTCGTCAGTTCCCATGTGACAGCCGGCGTGGTTTTCGGGGTGCGGCCATAGATTTCGCGCTGAAAGAGTTCGAGAATTTCCGGGCGGCGAAGGTCCCACCATGCCCGGGATGTGGTGACTTTTTCACCGTCATTGAGTTTCAGCGGATCGGGCAAACTTGGGTAGGGGTTGGCCTTGGATTCATCGAGATTTGGATGACGGCCATCGGCGCCGGGAGGAATGGAGGTGAGGTTCAGCAGTTGCATAATGCGCTGGTGATCCTGCTCGGTGGTGAGTTTGACCGGCGCGGGCTGGGTGGTGGATGCGGAAAGAGCGAGCAGGCCGCAGAGGAGAACGCAGGCGAGCGATTGCAAAGCGAACACGGTGGAGTCTCCTCAGGTGATGACGATTCCCGGAAGGGGTTTTTCGGGCAATTTAGCGATGGGAGATTCGAGGGAAGCGACAGGATAAGCGGCATAATCGGCGGCGAAAGAGCCGCCCGGGCGGTGGTTGCCGGATTGACCGATGCCCCCGAAGGGAAGATGGCTGCTGGCGCCGGTGAGAGGGCGATTCCACGCCAGAACACCGGCACGAATCTGGTTTTGAAATTGGTCGTAAAGATCGGGGTTACGGGAGATCAAGCCGGCGGAGAGGCCGAAGGCGGTGCGATTGGCCTCTGCGATGGCGGCATTGAAATCATCGACGCGAATCAGTTGCAACAGGGGGCCGAATAATTCGGCATCGGTTCGATTGCGCGCGGCGCTGACATCGATTAATCCAGGCGAAAGCAGCGCGGGATGACGGGAGGAGCGTTTCATCTCGACCAGCGTTACCCCCCCGCCACGAATCAGGTCTTCCTGGGCCGCCAGAAGTTTCTCCGCAGCCGCGGCGGAAATGACGGGACCCATGAACGGAACTGGATCATCGCCGGGCAAACCGATGCGGATATTTCTCAGCATGGTGACCAGTTGTCGCAGCAGCGCATCGGATTGGTCGCGTTGAACGATCAATCGGCGGGCGCAGCTGCATCGCTGGCCGGCGGTGATATAGGCGGATTGAATGATGTGATACGCCGCGGCGGCGAGGTCACCCGGATCGTAAACGATAAGCGGATTGTTTCCACCCATTTCCAGCGCGAGTATTTTTTCGGGATGATCGGTGCAGGCGCGGCGGAGGGCGATTCCACCAGCAGTGCTGCCGGTGAAGAGAATTCCATCGACTTGAGGATGCGAGGCAAGTTGAGCGCCGGTTGACTTGCCGCCATGCACCAGATTGAAGACCCCCGGTGGAAATTTCGCGGCAGCGAATGCGCGGGTGAAGATATCGCCCGATTTGGGCGTCAATTCGCTGGGTTTGAGGACAATCGTATTGCCGGCGAGGATCGCAGGAATGATATGGCCGTTGGGCAGATGGCCGGGCATGTTGAACGGACCGAGGACGGCCAGAACGCCGTGCGGCCGGAAGCGGGTATGGCCAACGGCATCGGGCAGGGAGCGCGATTGCTCGGCACAGCGCTGCGCGCGGGCCTCGATGGAGATGGGGATTTTTGCGGCCATCGCATCGGCTTCCTGGCGGGATTCCCACAGTGGTTTGCTCGTTTCGGCGGAAATCGCCTGGGCGATGGACTCCTTTTCCGAGCGGTAATGGGATTCGAGAGCGCGAAGAAACTCAATGCGCGACTCAAGCGGCATCAGCGACCACCCGGAGAAAGCGGCGCGAGCGGCGGCGATGGCCGGGGAGATTTGGGCGTCTTCAATCGGATTCATGGTCGAGATTTCTGGATGAACTTCGGGCGGGCACGGCGGAAGAGGGAGGCTCGGCCCTGAGCAGCGCGTGGCGAATGACGTCCCCGCGCGACACACCGAGCACTTTGGCCGCGCTGGAATCAATCGAAACGCGATCCGCATCCAGGGTTTTGACCGGTCCCATGGTTGCGCGGAATGTGGGGGAATAACAACCGATCATGCTGACGGGCGAATCGCCCGCATGATCGGTGACGCTATCCACCACGGCGGTGCGGCTTTGGCGGACGGTGCGGATGTCATCGCGGCGGCAACTGACGCAGGCGCCGGCGTCGAAAATGTCCACCATGCCGCTGAATTTGAAACCTTCGGCCTCAAGATTTTTCATTGCGGGCCGGCTTGTTTCGTGAACCTTTCCAATGACGCGCTGGGCATCAGGGGGAAGCAGCGGAACGTAAATCGGGTAACGGGGCATAAGATCGGCGATGAATTTTTTGTTGACGACGCTGAGATAATCAGCGCGGGGGAAATCGATCTCGAAGAAATGCTTCCCCACGGCATCCCAGAACGCGCTGCGACCCTGGGCGTCGATGATGCCGCGTAGCTCGGAGACGACGATGGGCTCAAACGCGTGGGGATACTCGGCAACGAAAAGAAAACGCACGAGCTGGAGAAACCGGCCGTAATCCTTTTTGCGATAATCAGGCGAAAGAAAAAGGGAGCCGACCTCGGCCGGGCCATCGTGCTCGCGGACGAGGTGGAGGACTTCGATATTCTTATGAACCTTGAGGAACTCGGAATCCAGCGGCTGGTTTTCCAGGCGATAGGCGTAGAAGGGTTCGAAGCCCCCCACCTTGGAGACGACGCCGCTGGCGCCGATAATTTTTTGCGAATCGAAATCGAGCATCACGAGCAGATAGCTTTCACCGCCGGGTTTGTCCGGAATATTTTCAACGGATCGCTGGGATTTGAGAATTCTGCGCCGGAGAAGATCGCGGTCGCTTGGCAGCGTCGTCAAACCAACCCCGGCGTGCTCGGCAAGCTGCACGAGCTGGTCGAGATCGGCAATCGAAACTGGGCGGATGAGCACCATGATGACTGGCGATGCGCTGCCTCCTTATTTTATCGGCAAACGGGGGAAGAGTGTTATGGAGCTGGAATTTCACCGGCGGCGATTTTCACCAGCAGGAGGGCCGTAAGCTGGGCACGCTCAACAAGACTGGGGATGATCATAAATTCATCGGGGCTGTGGATATGATCACCGCGGACGCCCAGGGTATCGATGTTAGGTAGCCCGGCTGCTGCGAGACGGTTGCCGTCGGAAGCCCCACCGGAAGCGCGGGTGGGGAGCGACAGACCCAGCTCGCGGCCGCAGTCGATGATGGATTTCAGCAGTTGAAGCGTGCGGGTATCGGGAATCTTGGGTGGAGATGCGAAATTGCCGTGGAGTTTGGCGCGGATGCCGTCAGCGGCGTTCGCCTCGGCGAGTATGGGATCGATGGCTGAAAGGATTTTTTGCTCGTCGGACTGATCGGTGGTGCGGATGTTGATGCGGCAGATGGCCAGATCGGGAACAACATTAGCGGGCCCCCCGCCGTCGATGGCGCCGATATTCAGTGTGATGCCGGGTAGAGCATGATTCAGTTCATGGAGGCGCAGGGAGATTTTCGCGGCGGCGAGGATGGCGCTGCGGCCTGATTCGAAAGCGCGGCCGGCGTGTGCGGCTTTGCCGCGGACGACGATCGAAAAGTTTCCAGACCCCTTGCGGCGGTCGATCAATCCGCCATCGACGAGCGCGGGTTCGAACAGCAGGCCGAAATGGCAATGCTTTGCAGATTGTGCGAGTAGCGCGCTGGAGCCGGGTGAGCCGATCTCCTCATCCGGATTGAGCAGAACGCGCCAGCCGATGCGGGATGCGACGGGGCTGCGCTCCACCGCCTCAAGAGCGGTGAGCATTACGGCAATTCCGCCCTTGGCATCGGCGACGCCGGGGCCGCGGAGGCGGTCGCCGTCGGGTGTCACCGTCTGAAAAGAAGAATCAGGGGGATACACCGTGTCGAGATGAATATTGAGTAGAACGCGAGTGGGAGATTCGGGGCGTTTATCGATGACAATCGCCTGACCGAGCGGGATTTGAATGTTTTGACCGCCGGGGCCGATGGTTTCTGCCGGAGGAAGATCGTGCAGCGCGATTTCGCCGCCGAGGACCGAGAAATCAGCGGCAACTTTTTTAGTGAGATGTGCAAGACCCGCGATATTGCGAGTATAGGAGTTGATTCCCGCCCATTGGACGACACGGGTCAGCATCGCTTCGTGCTGGGTCGCAATCCAGGCGAGAATTTCCTGCGTTTGGGCATCCAATCAAAAATATCTTACTGGCAGCGATGGTCGCGGGGAATAAAATCAAGCATCTTGAGCCATTGGGTCTATATTTTGATCGTGCTGGGGATCGCTCTGGTTGGCGATTATTTCATCCTCAAGCGAAACAGATAAGATGCTTCGATATGGAATCGCAAACACTTTTGATGGGGCTCGACATGTCGCGCGAGCGGCTGCTGGGAATTCTTGAGAAGATTGAAAAAAGCGGGCAGGAGCCGGCGAAGGTCCTGGCCTGGCGACCGGGGCCCGGAAGGGCGCACATCGGCTGGCAGGCGATGCACTGCGCGGCCACTCACGAGTCGTACTTTTCCAAGTCGATTCTTCAGCAGCCGCCGAAGCATCCGGATTTGATCGCCAATTTTGGCGGGGGAACGACGCCGTCGGATGCGAACGTGCCGACGCTGGCGATGATTCGAGAAACCCTGGCGGCGACGGTCGCACCGCTCAGGAAATATGTTTCGGAGCGGACGCCGCAATCACTGGAGCAGCAGATGCCCGGCCCAGGCGGAAAGATGCGAAGCATCGGGGAGATCATCCTGCTGCTGAACTGGCATGAAGCGCATCACCAGGGGCAGATTCATCTCACATGGAATCTTTACAAAGCGGCGCATGGGATCGCATAGATCAGATCGAGATTCCTGATTTTTGCATTTCGATGATCCATGGCGGAGTTTCGGCAAGAAATCGCTGCAGGTGGGGACCGCGCGAATGATAATAGAGCGCGACGGCGGCTTCAGCGGCGGCGGCGAGAATCAGTGAACTGTAAACCAGCAGATAGATTGTATGGGTGAGGCCGTTGGCCAAACCCGACATTTGGCCGGCAACCTGCGCATCGGCGGTGGATAAATCGGGATAATCGGAACTGGGGCTGGAGATCTCGCCGTAAAGTTTCCACATCGCATAAAGGAGGATCAGCGCTGCGAGACACAACTGGTTGATGGTGAGGACGCGAATGGATTTCTCGTCGAGGCGCGAGAGCCTGCCGCCGTGGACGAACTCGATGATGCCGATGGCTGCGAGGACAGCGCCGCCGAGCATATCGCCGGCACTGCCGATGCCGAAAACAAATGTGAGGGCTCCACACCCTGCGATGGTGAGTCCTTCAATTCTGGCGGTGCTGGCGGCACGGCGAATTTTGCGGAGCGATTGACGCGCGGCTTCCAGTTCCTGAAGATTCTCAGGGGTGAACTGCGGCGTGGGCGTACCGGCGGAGGGCATGGAGATTACGACTCCAATGGTACAAACAGACTCTGGAATTCGCTGTGAACCCGATCCGGCGACAATGACGCCAGCGGCTGGGCGCGCATCACGTGGACGCGCGAACCCA
>Ga0302326_10032282_pt1 | contig 10435 bp, 5 predicted proteins | sample Palsa_T0_3_FD_202264 | JGI IMG/M metagenome (GOLD analysis project Ga0302326, IMG submission 202264) | Peat permafrost microbial communities from Stordalen Mire near Abisko, Sweden - Palsa_T0_3 | ecosystem: Environmental > Terrestrial > Soil > Palsa > Peat permafrost | place: Sweden: Abisko... | reverse complement strand
CGGGTGGTGGCGGGGTGCTGGACGAGGTGAGAGCGGCCCTCGACGACGACCTGTCTACTCCTCGGGCGCTCACGGCTATAGACGCCGCCGCCTCCGACACCGTGGGGGAAAGCTCCCGCGGTGAGCTCGTGGAGGCGGCCGCGCTGCTCGGCGTCCAGTTTTAGCGATCCCGGCGGCCTCACGCGGTCCCTATCATTGGCGGGATGCCCACTGCCGATCGGACTGCAGGCTCGAGCCAGATATCCGTCACACTGCCCGACGGCAAAACGCGCGAGCTGCCTTCGGGTTCCACCGGCGCGGACCTCGCAGCCGCAATCGGGCCACGCCTTGCCCAGGCCGCGATCGCTGTCCTCGTAAACGGGGCCGAGCGCGACCTCGGGTCGGTGCTGCCCGATGGTGCGGCGGCGAGCGTGGTCACTGGATCCTCCGACGCGGGCCGGGCGATCTTGCGGCACTCCACCTCGCACGTGATGGCTCAGGCGGTCACGCGGCTGTGGCCCGGAGCACGCTATGCCATTGGCCCGGCCATAGAAGACGGCTTTTATTACGATTTCGAGCTGCCTGGCGGCGCCCGCTTTAGCGAAGACGACCTTGCCCGCATCGAAGCCACCATGCGCGAGATCATGGCCGAAGACCAATCCTTCGTCCGCGAGGAGCATTCGGTCCACGAGGGCCTCGACCTTTTTGCCGACCAGCCCTACAAGCGCGAGATTATCGAGGGGGCCGGGGCAACGCAGCAGGCGGCGGCGAGCAAAGGTGACGACGGGCTGGAGGCCGAAAACGAGGGCGCCGGTACTGGCGGGGTGAGCACCTACCGCAACGTCCGCCCGGCGTCGGGACCGTCCTCGGCGGGCGCCGACGACGAGTTCATTGACCTCTGCCGTGGCCCCCACGTGCCGACCACAAAAAAGCTTGGTTATTTCAAATTGACCAAGGTGGCAGCCGCTTACTGGCGAGGAGACGAGCGCCGCCAGCAACTGCAGCGCATTTACGGCACCGCCTGGGAGTCGCAGGCCGCTCTCGACGAATACCTTGTCCGCGTGCAGGAAGCGGAGCGCCGCGACCATCGCCGGCTCGGGGCGGAGCTCGATCTTTTCCATTTCCCTCCCGAAATAGGCCCAGGCCTCGTCGTTTTCCACCCCAAGGGCGGCATTGTCCGAAAGACGATGGAGGACTATTCCCGAGCGGAGCACGAGCGGGGCGGCTACCAGTTCGTGTTCACTCCCCACCTGGCAAAGTCGACACTGTTCGAAATTTCGGGCCACCTTGGCTGGTACGCCGAGGGGATGTACCCGCCGATGGAGCTGGAGGGGGCGACTTACTACCCCAAGCCCATGAACTGCCCGATGCACATCCTCGTCTACAAGGCCCGCCAGCGCTCTTACCGGGAGCTGCCATTGCGGCTCTTCGAGCTCGGCACCGTTTACCGTTTTGAGCGCTCCGGGGTGCTGAACGGGCTCTTGCGCCTGCGCGGCTTCGCTCAGGATGACGCCCACATCTTCTGTACAAGTGAACAGCTGGAAGCTGAACTGGCGAGCCTGTTGGCGTTCGTGCTCAAAGTCCTGCGCCGCTTCGGCCTGACCGAGTTCGAGGCGGAGCTGTCTACCCGCCCGGAGAAGTACCTCGGCACGATCGAGGAGTGGGACCACTCGACCAACGCCCTGCGCGCGGCGCTCGACGCTGCGGGCCTCGAGTACACGGTTTCTGAGGGCGGGGGAGCTTTTTATGCGCCCAAGATCGACGTGCACGTGCGCGACGCCATCGGGCGCAAGTGGCAGGTGTCGACGATCCAGGTTGATTACATGCTCCCGCAGCGCTTCGAGATGGAGTACGTGGGCGCCGACAATGCGCGCCACCGTCCCTACATGGTCCATCGGGCGCTTTTCGGCTCTGTAGAACGCTTTTTTGCCATCCTCGTCGAGCACTATGCCGGCGCATTCCCTACTTGGTTGGCGCCGGTCCAGGTAAAGGTGCTCCCCGTGCGTGACGAACACGAGGGCTACGCCGCTTCGGTCGTCGAGACCCTGAAGGCGGCCGGGTTCAGGGCCGAGACCTTGCCGGCCGATGAACCGCTCGGGGCACGGGTGCGGCACGCCAAGCTGGAAAAGGTCCCTTACGTTGTCGTGGTCGGTGACGACGACGTGGCGGGCGTGACCGTGGGGGTCAATGCGCGGGGGACCGAGCGGCCCGAGCGTGGCGTTGCGGTCAGCCAGTTCATCGAGAGGCTGCAAGCCGAAGTGGCCGTTGACGATCCCCAGGCTGGCTGAGAGCAGTCGTGGGCAACCTCGATGTCATCTGGGCGGGCTGGCGCTCCGAGTTCGTCGTCGCCGCTGCTGAGGCCGGCAAGGGCGAGGCCAAGCAGGGTTCGTGCGTGTTCTGCCGGATCCTGGCCAGCGGGTTGCCGGACGAGGAGGTCCACGTCGTTTGGCGCCACCCCTCCGGTCATGCCGTGGCGCTGCTCAACGCCTACCCCTACACGAGCGGCCATTTGATGGTGATGCCCACCCGCCACGTCGCGGAACTGGAGGATCTTGCGCCTGAGGAGTCAGGCGACATCTGGCAAGGGGTTGTTGCCGGCGTGAGGGCCGTCAAGGCGGCCTACGAGCCTGAGGGGGCCAACCTCGGGGCCAACCTCGGCAGGGCCGGCGGTGCGGGTGTGCCCGGCCATTTCCACATGCATGTGCTGCCCCGCTGGGTTGGTGACACCAACTTCATGACCTCTGTGGCTGATGCCCGGGTACTGCCCGAGCCGCTTTACGAAAGCGCCGCCAAGCTCCGCGCCAGTTGGCCGAAGTCCTAGCCCCCCGCTTGTAACTAGTCACTGCGGGAGCCCCGCCGACAGCACCGCAAGGCAAGAGGTATGATCGCAGGTAGTTGTGTGCCGGGTGGGCCAACGTCGTCCCGATCTGCACCAGGAAGACCGCAGGACGTTGGAAGACTACTTTGGAGGCGCACGCCACGATGTCAACATCTCACGGTTCGCAACCGGGCCGACGGCGACCAGATGATGCCGGAAAGCAACGAGACCCTCGCGCTACCGGCCTTTACAGGCCCGAGATGGAGCATGACGCCTGCGGGGTCGCGTTTGTGGCCGACATGCGCGGGCGGGCGAGCCACAAGATGGTCGAAATGGGCCTGGCGAGCCTCTGCCACCTCGAGCACCGCGGCGCCAAGGGAGCCGATCCCGATACCGGCGACGGCGCAGGGGTCTTGGTCCAGGTCCCGGACCGTTTCCTACGCTCCAGGTTCGACCTAGAGCTCCCGGCGCTCGGCTCCTATGCGACCGGGATCGCCTTCCTGCCCGCAGATAACCGGCTTGCTGAAGAAGCTTGTCGGCGCTTCGAGGCGCTGGCGCCGGAGGAGGGACTATCGGTGCTCGGCTGGCGCGAGGTACCGGTCGATGCCGACCTTCCGGGTGCGAGCGCACGGGAAGTGATGCCTCACTTCCGCCAGGTCGCTGTCGCCGCCGGTGCGGGCCAGGCTGGGCTGGAGCTCGACCGGCTCGCCTTTGTGTTGCGCAAGCGCGCAGAGCACGAGATCCCGGGCATTTATTTCGCTTCTTTGTCGGCTCGCACCGTCGTCTACAAAGGGATGCTAACTGCTCCGCAGCTCCCGAAGTTTTTCGTGGACCTGTCGGACCCGCTCTTCGAATCAGGGCTCGTGCTCGCACACGCACGTTTTTCCACCAACACCTTCCCTAGTTGGCCGCTTGCTCACCCGTACCGTTACAGCGCCCACAACGGCGAGTTCAACACCGTCCAGGGCAACCGGAACTGGATGCATACGCGCGAGGCCATGCTGCGGAGCAAGCTGGTCCCAGGCGACCTGTCGCGCATCTTCCCGATCGTTACGCCCGGGGGCAGCGACTCGATGAGCTTCGATGAGGTGCTCGAGCTTTTGCACCTGAGCGGGCGGTCGCTCCCGCACGCGGTGTTGATGATGATCCCCGAGGCATGGGAGAACAAGCACGACATATCTCCCGAGCGGCGGGCCTTTTACCAGTTCCACGCCTGCATGATGGAGCCCTGGGACGGCCCTGCGGCTGTCGCGTTCACTGACGGCGCGCTCATCGGTGCCCAGCTCGACCGCAACGGGTTCAGGCCGCTGCGCTACTGGGTTACCGACGATGACATGGTGATAATGGCTTCCGAGGTCGGAGTGCTCGATGTGCCGGCGTCGAAGGTGGTCATGCGGGGACGTATCCAACCCGGGCGCATGTTCCTCGTCGACACCGCCGCCGGCCGGATCGTCGACGATGATGAGATAAAAGACGGTCTCGCCGCTGAGCACCCGTACGGGGACTGGCTTGCAGCGGCCCGCATCGACCTCCAGGACCTACCCGTGCGACGGGCACTGACGCCCCAGTACTCGCGCCTGGTGAGCTTCCAGCGCCAGTTCGGCTATACCGAGGAAGAGATCCGCCTGGTCATCGAGCCAATGGTCAGGGCCGGCAGCGAGCCTGTGTCCTCGATGGGCGACGACACCCCTCTTGCAGTCCTGTCGCGCCGTCCGCGCTTGCTCTACGACTACTTCCGCCAGCTCTTCGCCCAGGTGACCAACCCGCCCCTTGACGCGATCCGCGAGGAGCTCATAACTTCCCTTTCGTCTTCGGTCGGGCCCGAGGGCAATTTGTTGGAGCCAGGCCCCCAGTCGTGCCATCAAATAATGCTGCCGGGGCCTATCCTCACCAATGACGAACTCGCGACGCTTCTTTACGTCGACGACGACGGCGTTGTCCCCGGGTGGCACACTTTTGCGATCGACGGCCTGTTCCCGGCCAAGAGCGCAGAGGCGAGCCCCGGCGAGCGCCTGCGTGACACATTGACCAAGATCTGCGACCAGGTCGAAGAGGCGGTCCTTGCCGGGGCGAGCGTCGCAGTGCTCTCTGACCGACATGCCAACGCCGAACAGGTCCCGATACCGTGCTTACTTCTCGTGTCAGCCGTCCACCACTTCCTCGTGGACAAAAAGCTGCGCACCAAGGTTGGCCTCATTGTCGAAACCGGCGAGGCGCGGACGGTCCATCACATGGCGTGCCTGATCAGCTACGGCGCGGCCGCGGTCAACCCGTACCTCGCTTTCGATACCGTCGTCGACCAGGTTCGGCGGGGCGCCATCGCGGACATGTCGGCGCGTAAGGCGCTCAATAACTACGTAAAGGCAGCCGCCAAGGGTGTGCTCAAGACGATGTCCAAAATGGGGATCTCGACCGTAGCCTCGTATACGGGAGCTCAGGTCTTCGAGGCGGTCGGCCTGGCGAGCGACGTCGCCGAACGCTATTTCACAGGGACTGCCACTCAGGTCGAGGGGGTCGGCCTCGAAGAAATAGCTGCTGAAGCACTTGCACGCCACCGCGCTGCGTGGCCGGACAGGCCGAGCGAGCTTGCCCACCGCGACCTCGACCCGGGCGGTGACTGGCAGTGGCGCCGTGAGGGCGAGTACCACCTGTTCAACCCTGAGACAGTCTTCAAGCTCCAGCATGCAACAAGGTCCAAGAGCTACAAGATTTTCAAGGAGTACACGCGCGCCGTCGACGACCAGTCGCGCCACCTTGCCACCCTCCGAGGCTTGCTCGGCTTCCGTGCGGCACACGAGACAGGCCGCAAGCCGGTGGCTCTTGACGAAGTCGAGCCGGTGTCGGAGATCGTCAAGCGGTTTGCGACCGGTGCGATGTCCTACGGGGCTATATCGCAAGAGGCCCACGAGACCCTCGCCATTGCTATGAACCGCCTCGGGGCTCGCAGCAACAGCGGCGAGGGTGGGGAGGACCCCGAGCGCAACGTGCCGGACGAAAACGGGGACAGCCGCCGCAGCGCCATCCGCCAGGTTGCGGCCGGGCGCTTCGGGGTCACCAGCGAGTACCTCGTCAATGCTGACGATATCCAGATAAAGATGGCCCAAGGTGCCAAGCCCGGCGAGGGCGGCCAGCTTCCGGGCAAGAAGGTCTACCCCTGGATAGCCAAGACTCGCTACTCGACGCCCGGGGTCGGCCTGATATCGCCGCCTCCTCATCACGACATTTACTCGATCGAGGACCTGGCGCAGTTGATTTACGACCTGAAAAACGCCAACCCGCGCGCGCGGGTGAACGTCAAATTGGTGTCCGAAACCGGCGTCGGCACGGTCGCTGCCGGTGTCGCCAAGGCTCATGCCGACGTAGTGCTCATTTCGGGCCATGACGGTGGTACCGGCGCGTCGCCGATGAGCTCGACCCGCCACGCTGGCGGCCCCTGGGAGCTCGGGCTCGCCGAAACCCAGCAGACCCTCTTGCGAAATGGTTTGCGCGACAGGATCGTCGTGCAGGTCGACGGCTCGATGAAAACCGGAAGGGACGTGGTGATCGCAGCGCTGCTCGGGGCCGAAGAGTACGGTTTTTCGACCGCGCCGCTCGTGGTTGAGGGCTGCATCATGATGCGTGTGTGCCATCTCGACACCTGCCCGGTCGGGGTGGCAACACAAAACCCCGAGCTACGCAAGCGTTTCAAGGGGACTCCTGAACTGGTCGTGAGGTTCTTCGAGTACATAGCCGAGGAAGTCCGGGAATGGTTGGCGACGCTCGGCTTCAGGACGGTTGCCGAGGCGATCGGGCGGAGCGAGGTGCTCGAGGAGCTGGCAGCGGACGAGCACAGCAAGGCTGCGACGCTAGACCTTTCCGCCATCTTGTACCCACCTCCGCCGGGGGTGCCGCTCAGCTGTACCCACCAACAGGACCACGAGCTCGAGCGCACATTGGATGCGAGGCTGATCGAGGCCTGCCGCCCGGCGCTGGAAGAACGCCGGCCAGTGCAGGGTTCGTGGCCCGTTGTCAATTCCAACCGTGCCGTCGGCACCATGCTCGGGTCGGAGATCACCCGGCGCTATGGGGGTGCCGGTTTGCCGGAGGGCACCATCGAGCTCGAGATGACCGGCTCGGCCGGCCAGAGCTTCGGAGCTTTCGTGCCCTCAGGGATCACCTTGCGCCTCTTCGGCGATGCAAACGACTACCTGGGTAAAGGCCTTTCTGGTGGCCGGATAATCTTGCGGCCGCCGTTGGGCGTGCCCGCCGGCTTTGTCGCGGAGGCCAACATAATCGCCGGCAACGTGATCGGTTATGGCGCTACCAGCGGGGAGATTTTTATCAGAGGCGTTGTAGGCGAGCGATTTTGCGTCCGCAACTCAGGAGTTCTTGCTGTCGTCGAAGGCGTCGGCGACCATGGCTGTGAGTACATGACCGGTGGGCGTGTCGTCGTGCTAGGCCCGACCGGGCGCAATTTTGCCGCCGGCATGTCCGGTGGCTACGCCTATGTCTACGACCCCCACGGGCGCCTGCCGGAGAGGCTCAACAAGGACATGGTGGAGCTGGACAACATGAGCGACGACGACGCTGCGTGGCTTCGCAGCGTGCTCGGCCGTTACGTGGCCGAGACCGCCTCTGCGGTCGGCGAGCGCATGCTCGGCAACTTCGAGGCCCATGCCGGGTTGTTCGTAAAAGTTGTGCCGACTGATTACCGCCGCGCCCTGGACGTGGCCCTCCTTTCGGAGGGTGAGGCCGACGCAGCTGCAGCCATAATGATGGCCGCCGCGCATGGCTGACCCGGATGGCTTCCTCAAGCACAAAAGGCGCGAGGCAGAGCACCGGCCGGTGCACCTGCGCGTCCGTGACTGGGGCGAGATGTACGAGCGGGTTGATCTCGCGACACTGCGCAACCAGGCCTCGCGCTGCATGGACTGCGCCATACCGTTTTGCAACAGCCTGAACGGCTGCCCCCTCGGCAACCTGATACCGGACTGGAACGACCTGGTTTACCGCGACCGATGGCGTGACGCGATCGACAGGCTTCACGCCACCAACAATTTCCCCGAGTTCACGGGGCGAATGTGCCCAGCTCCCTGCGAGAGCGCGTGCGTACTTTCAATCAACGACGACCCGGTCACGATAAAGCAGGTCGAAAACGAAATAATCGACTACGCCTGGGAGCACGGCTGGGTCACGCCGGTGCGGCCGACCTCGTTGACCACCAAGCGCGTGGCGGTCGTGGGGTCCGGGCCGGCAGGAATGGCGGCGGCCCAGCAGTTGACCCGGGCGGGCCACAACGTCGTCGTCTACGAACGCGACGACAGACCGGGCGGCCTGATCCGCTACGGCATCCCGGACTTCAAGATGGACAAGTCACTCCTGGACCGCCGGGTAGCGCAGATGGAGGCAGAGGGGACGGTCTTCGAATGCGGGGTCGACGTGGGGGTTGACCTTTCGGTGGAGGACCTGCGCTCCGGCCACGACGCCGTCGTATTGGCGATCGGCGCCCTCTGGCAGCGGGAGCTCGACATACCCGGCCGGCACCTGGGTGGCGTCCACCTGGCGATGGAGTACCTCGTCCCCTCGAACAGGGTGCAGGCGGGCCTCCTCGACCGGGCCCCCATCGACGCCGCTGGCAAGTCGGTGATCATCATTGGCGGCGGCGACACCGGCGCGGACTGCCTCGGCACGGCTCACCGCCAGGGCGCCGCATCGGTGCACCAGTTCGACATCCACGAACAACCTCCCGACGAGCGCCCCGAGAGCACCCCTTGGCCTCTCTGGCCGCTCGTGCTGCGGGGCTCGCTCGCCCACGAGGAAGGGGGAAAGCGCGTCTTTGCCGTGCAGACCGATGCGTTCCTGGGCGACGAGAGCGGGCGCGTGCGCGCGCTGCTGGCACATCAGGTGCGCGAGCTCGGGAGGCGCAACTACGAAGACGTCCCCGGCAGTGACTTCGAGCTGCCAGCCGACCTCGTACTGCTGGCGATCGGCTTTCGCGGCCCAGACGGCCAGCTTCTCGACAGGCTGGGCACCGAGGTGACGGAGAGGGGCAATGTTGCCCATGACGGCTCGTGGTCGACCACGGTGCCAGGCGTTTTTGCCTGTGGGGATGCCACCAGGGGAGCGAGCCTGATCGTCTGGGCCATTGCCGAGGGCCGGGCTGCCGCTGCTGCCGTTGACCGCTACCTGGTCGGCGAGACCCTTCTCCCCGCCGCGCTCTAGGTACTTCCTCCCCGCGGGGCCGATGTCAAGTCCCTGGACATGGGAACGCCGGCCGAGAGCTGCCGTGCGCGTTGGGGATGCGGTCCCGGCGCTAGCTTCCGTAGGCTCCCCAGGGGTGAGGGACCTGATCGACCCGGGCGACCCCTGGCTGACCGGGGTGCTGAGAGAGGCGTTCTCGCCGTTGGCTGACGAGGACAGTTGGCAACTTGCCGCAGTGGCAATAACCGGCGATCGGACTGGTGCGTGGCTTTCCGGTGCCTCGATGACGTCCGCCTTTCAGATCGGCTCGGTAACTAAGACCTTTACGGCCCTTTTGCTCGCCACCATGACGACGAAGGGGCAAGTTGCACTGGAGGGCCCAGTCAGCCGCTACCTCCCCGCCGCTGCAGGCTCGGGCACAAGGCTCGTCGACCTTGCGACCCACACCTCCGGATATCCCAGGATCCCTCGGGGCGTTAGGGCGCGAATGCTGCTGCGCCTCCGCGACCCCTACGCCCTCGTTCGAGACCGCCACGTCGATAGGTCGCTGCGGAAGTTGAGCCGCAACCTTGGCCCGGTCCCACACCCGTTCGAATACTCCAACTTCGGCTACGGCGTGCTCTCACGCGCGCTCGCGGCGGCTGGTGGTATGCCCTTCGGCGAGCTGTTGCGCCAGGAGGTCCTGGCGCCCCTCGACCTTGGGGAGGTGACCCTGGAGACAGATCCCGACCCGGACAAGCGACGGCTGTTCGGCCATAACGCTTCCATTGGTGAGATGGAACACTGGCACAACCCTGCGTTGCAGGGTGCCAGTTTCCTGTTCTCATCTATCGAAGGGATGCGCCGTTACCTCGTTGCCAATCTCTTCCCTGAGACGACGTCGCTGCGCGTGCCGTTAGACCTGGTTCACCAGGCCCGCTACCCCGCAGGCCCCGGTATGCAGGTGGCTCTTGGCTGGTTGGTTCGCAGCACCGATGAAGGCCCTGTCCACTGGCACAACGGGGGCACTGCCGGTTTCGGCAGCTTCATCGGCTTCGACCTCGAGCGCCAACTCGGTGTGGCCGTCCTCATAAGCCGAGTTCATACCCGTCAGCTGGACGAAGCCGCTATCAGCGTGATCTCGGAACTGAGGCAAAAGCCGTAAGGACGATCTGCGGCTAAAGCACCTCGACCGGGCAGCTGAGAGCGACCGGCGCATCCCGGATGCGAGCATCGGCAGTTAGCAACGGGACGTTGCCCAGCATCTCGGCGAGAGCTATGTAGGTCGCATCTTGACCGGTGAAGTTGCCCCGCAAAGCCCACATCCGCCCCCGTAACCAATCGGCGGGGTACCTCACAATTTCCATAGCGCCGAAGAGATCCAACGCCGTTGCGCCTTCGTCGTCTGTCAGCTGCCTTCGAAGGACCAAGCTGCGAAGGGCGTTGACAACTTCCGAATCGATCAGGTGGGGGGCAACC
>Ga0302326_10032279_pt1 | contig 10436 bp, 6 predicted proteins | sample Palsa_T0_3_FD_202264 | JGI IMG/M metagenome (GOLD analysis project Ga0302326, IMG submission 202264) | Peat permafrost microbial communities from Stordalen Mire near Abisko, Sweden - Palsa_T0_3 | ecosystem: Environmental > Terrestrial > Soil > Palsa > Peat permafrost | place: Sweden: Abisko... | reverse complement strand
GCATCAGCGCGGAGGAAGCATCGCTCACACTGGCCGAATATCTGCGCCGCCGCCGTCAGTTGACGGGCACGAAGGTTGTCTGTGCCGAAGGTGATTGCGGGGCATGCGCGGTCCTTCTGGGGCGGGTTTCATCAGATAGAGAACGACTGGAATATTCGTCAGTGAATTCCTGCATTCAAATGATGTTCCAGCTTGACGCGATGCACGTGATTACCGTTGAAGGGCTGTCGAGCAGCGAATTGAATCCGGTTCAGGATGCGATGGTCCGATGCCACGGGGCACAGTGCGGGTATTGCACACCTGGCTTCATTGTCAGTCTCTATGACTTGATGCAAACGCCCAATGAAATTACGGTCCATGACGTACGCCGTGGACTGGTCGGGAATCTGTGCCGATGCACCGGGTATGATTCGATCATTCGCGCGGCGATGGAAGCGGATCGCTCGAAGTTGAAACGGATCGACGAACTATATCCACCAGAGGCAATTCTGCCGATCCTGTTGGCAGCTTCCGAAGAAGATGTCCGACTTGATCATGACACATTTCGTTTTTACAAGCCAATTTCAATTCAAGCCGCGGCGGAATTCCGCGCGGAAAATCCTGGGTGCCTGATCATCGCCGGGGCGACCGACATCGGTGTGCAACGAAACAAGGGAACGCGGGAGATCACTGTCGTGATGAGCACCGTGGGAATTAAATCGCTCCGCAATATCGACATTTCGCAGGATTCGCTGTTCGTCGGCGCGGCGGTTACGCTCAGCCAGCTGGAGCGCATTTGCCAGTCGCATCTTCCGGAATTCGCCGAATTCCTCGCGTTTTTCGGCTCGCCGCTGATCAAGAATGCCGCGACCTTGGCGGGGAATCTGGTGAATGCCTCGCCGATCGGTGACACGATTCCAGCGCTTTTCGTGCTCGATGCGGAGATTGAATTGATCGGCCCCGCCGGCACGCGACGGATCAACATCAATCGCTTTTACACTGGGTATCGCAAGACGGCGATGGCGGCGGACGAGATCGTCAGTCGAGTTCGAATTTTTCTCCCAGCGGCGGGCGATACGTTCAAGTTGTACAAAGTTTCCAAGCGGAAGGATTTGGATATTTCCAGTTTTGGCGCGGCCATTTGGATGCGCCGCGATGGGCGATCCATTTCGGATATCCGCATCGCCTACGGCGGCGTGGGACCGATGGTGATTCGCATGGCGCGCACCGAGGATTTTCTGCGGGGCAAAACGCCGTCGCTGGAATTGTTTGAACATGCCGGGACCATCGCCGCTGATGAAACGACGCCGATTTCGGATGTGCGCGGATCAGAGCAATATCGCCGGCTGTTGTCGCAGAACATTATGGTAAAATTCTTTCACGATCTGGATAGTGGTGAAGACACGACTGCGCCGTCGCCGCCGGCCGGATCGCTGGGGCGCGAGCCGTCGCTGGCGCGCAGCCCAGATGGAGGTTTCCCATGACCTCAATCGTTGGAAAGGATATCCCGCATGATTCGGCGGTGACGCACGTGACCGGCGAGTCGATGTTCGTCGATGATGTCACCCCGCTTCCGGGCGAATTGCTCGCGGGCATTGTGCCCTCGCCGGTTGCACGTGGAAAACTCAAACGGCTGGATGTTGCGGCAGCTCGAAAATTGCCGGGGATTGCGGCGATTCTGACGCATCACGATATTCCCGGACACAATATTTTCGGCCCGGTGTTTAAGGATGAATTGCTGTTGGTGGAGGACGAGGCGGTGTTCCTCGGGCAACCGCTGGCGATCATCGCGGCGGAGAATGCCGAGGCGTTGTCGGCGGCGCGGAAGGTGGTGACGTTCGAGATCGAAGAACTGCCGGCGATTCTCACGATCGATCAGGCGATTGCGGCACAATCATATCTCGGCACGCCGCGGAAGCTGGAGCGCGGCGATTTGGCGGCGGGATTTGCGGCGGCAAAACACCGCATTGAGGGAGTGTTGGAGATTGGCGGGCAGGAGCATTTTTATCTGGAATCCATGGCCGCCATCGCCGTGCCGGGGGAACAGGGAACTATCACCGTTCATTCCTCGACGCAACATCCCAGCGAGGTGCAGGCGATGGTGGCCGAGGCGCTGGGCGTTCCGTTCAATCATGTGATCGTGATCTGCAAACGAATGGGCGGCGGGTTCGGTGGAAAGGAAACGCAGGCCGCCCAGCCGGCGATGATGGCGGCGCTGCTGGCGGCGAGCACGCGACGGCCGGTGCGATTCGTGTACAACAAAGATGATGACATGCGTTTCACCGGCAAACGGCATCCGTTCAAGACGATCTATCGCGCCGGGTTCGATGATGATGGGATGATCACGGCGCTGGATTTGGAACTCTATTCCAACGGCGGCTGCTCGGCGGACCTTTCGTTTGCCGTGCTCGAGCGCGGGATGTTGCACAGCGACAACGCCTATTTTCTGCCGAATGTGCGGATTGTTGGAAGAGTTTGTAAAACGAATTTGCCGAGCAACACGGCATTTCGCGGGTTTGGCGGGCCGCAGGGCGTGGCGGGGATTGAGAATGTCATCGAGGAAATCGGGACGGTGCTCAAGCGCGATGCGCTGGATGTTCGGCAGGCCAATTGTTACCGGATCGACGAGCGAAATGTGACGCCGTATGGGCAAATTGTGTGGAATAACACATTGCCCGGTCTCTTTGCCGCCCTGCGGCACGAATGCGATTACGATGCGCGGCGGCATGAAATCCGGCGATTCAACGAGCAATCCCCCACGCAACTTCGCGGCTTGGCGCTCTCGGCGGTGAAATTCGGCATCTCCTTCACCCGTCGAACCATGAACCAGGCCAACGCGCTGGTGAATATTTATCTGGACGGATCGGTGATGGTCAGCACCGGCGCTACTGAGATGGGCCAGGGCGTACACACGCGCGTTCGGCAAATCGTGGCGGAGGAATTGGGAATTGGATACGACTGCGTGATCGTTGCCGCCACCGGCACGGATAAAAATAACAACACCTCCCCCACCGCCGCCTCGGCTGGCACCGATCTGAACGGCGCGGCAGCCGTCGATGCGTGCCGACGATTGCGCGGTCGGTTGGCGGAAGTGGCGGCACAGATGCTGGCCGTGCCGGCTGATGGATTGGCGGCGGAAGCAACCAGTATTCGGTTTGAGGGGAATCAAATCTTTGATGTCCGCGCGCCGCAGCGGAAGCTGGCGTTTGTGGATGTCGTGCGGCAGGCGTATGAACTGCGCATCAGTCTCGGCGAGCGCGGATTTTATGCGACGCCGGGCGTGGATTTTAATCGTGAAACCGGACGCGGAACTCCATTTCTGTATTTCACCAACGGCGTTGCCTGCAGCGAGGTTCTCATCAACCGCCTCACCGGCGAGATGAAGACGACGCGGGCCGATCTGATTATGGACCTGGGAAAATCGATCAATCCCGGCATCGACCGGGGGCAGATTGTTGGCGGATTTGTGCAGGGGTTGGGCTGGGTGACGACCGAGGAATTGGTTTACAGCGCGAAGGGAAATCTGCTGTCACACTCGCCGACGACGTATAAAATCCCGGCGGTGACGGATCTTCCGGAGATTTTCAACCTTCGATTCCTGGATAATCCGCACAATGAAGTGAGTTTGTATCGCAGCAAAGCCGTCGGCGAGCCGCCGCTGCTATTGGGTGTGAGCGTTTGGCTGGCGGTAAAGAACGCGCTTTCGTATTCCGCAAACGGAAAAAGCGTGCCGCTCAGTCTGCCCGCAACGGGCGAAAAGATTCTTTTGGCTCTGGATCAAGCACTGAAATCAGCACCAAAGTTGACGGTGAAGTGATCTCCCCTGTATCGTGCCGATGTCCGGGGCGTGGCGCAGTTTGGTTTAGCGCGGTCGCCGCGGCGACAGATCGCAGGTTCGAATCCTGTCGCCCCGATTTGTATCACGTTTACGTGCTTCGTAGCGAGAAAACGGGCCGACGATATGTCGGTTCGTGCCAGGATTTGGTGAATCGTGTTGCCCAGCACAATCGCGGCGAGTCAAAGTCCACACGGCACGGCATCCCATGGACCCTTATCTATGATGAGCGGTTCGAGTCCCGCTCAGATGCCCTACGACGAGAACGGTATTTCAAAACCGGAAAGGGACGAGACGAACTCGATGCGTTGACTGTTTAGGACGGTTACCGCGGGCGCAAGTCGCAGGTTCGAATCTCAATGCCATTTGACGTTTCTTAGGCATCCCTTGTATTGTCATGTGAAATCGTCCGGGGCGTGGCGCAGTTTGGTTTAGCGCGCTTGACTGGGGGTCAAGAGGTCGCAGGTTCGAATCCTGTCGCCCCGATTTTTGTCGAAGTCAAAATAGAGCATTGGAGAAGTAGGCCTATAGAGCAAAAGAAATCCGGACAGATCAACGACCCACCGCGATCTACAAAAATGGAAGCCGGAATCTTTTTTAAGAAGCTTTGGTCCGACGATGATTGCGTTGAGATCGAGGTTGTATCGTCGGATGGGGCCTCCTCGTTTTGCACAAGGGTATACATCGGCCATCAAAACCTGGAGATGCTTGTCGCGGACCTTGACCGATTCAAGGTTGCCATTCATGGAGGCATTTACGACGTTCGTATTGGCGAATTCGGGCCAGAATTTGCAAACGGCGCATTTCATGCTCGGTTGCATTTTTACCAGCCGGGACACGGAAGGTTGTTCACAACAGTTCACGCGGAATCCGCGTGGCATGATTTCACCTCGACAAAGGTCGCGAGCGAGGCCACGCTTCATCTCACGACAGAACCCGTTTTGTTTGACAACTTTGTAGAGGAACTCAGGGAACTCCAGACGGGCAAAACCGTTGAGGCAGCGCTTCGTTTAACCTAACAACGTGGCCCTGAATTCCCACATGCAAAATCCTCCCGTCCCGCCACTCTTTCCCGCTATGATTACCTAATGCCCGTCTCCGCCCAAATCTCGCCCATGTCCGATCAGCAAATCATGGCCTGCATGGAAATCTGGGGCGGGAATGAATCCATTGACACTTCGATTCGAATGCCGGGGCTGGATGCGTGGGTTTATGCCAAGCCGTACAAGCGGGCGAGTTCCGGCGGGGATGTGCATTATGTTTCCAGCTGCGCGACCGGACGGATCACTCGGCTGCTGCTGGCGGATGTATCGGGACATGGCGAGGAAGTCGATGGAGTTGCCCGGCTGTTGCGTGATCTCATGCGACAATTCGTGAACTTTGTCGATCAAACCCGATTCGTCCGCAGCATGAACCAGCGATTCGCGGCCGTGTCGGCAAGCAACATTTTCGCGACAGCATTGGTCACGACATTTTTTTCGCCCACGCGAATGTTGACGCTTTCTAATGCCGGACATCCGCCGCCGATTCTCTATCGCGCCGCCAGCGGGACGTGGTCGATCCTGGAATCCAAGCCTACCGACGCTGATGGTGGGCCCGCCAATATTCCGCTGGGCATCATCGATTCCGCCGACTACAGCCAATTGGAGGTCCGTCTGGAGACCGGCGACTTCGTGCTGCTTTACACCGATTCGTTGATCGAATCGCGCGACGGCGATGGTGAGTTCCTGGGTCCGACCGGCGTGCTCAGTGTTCTCAAGTCTCTCTTCGCAAGCGAGAAGCAAATCGACGCGGCCCTGGTGATCCCCAAGCTTTTGCTGGCCATCTCATCGCTTCATGCAAACAACCTTCATGACGACGATGTGACCGCCCTGCTGATCCGCGCCAACGGCAGCGGCGCGAAGGTGCCGTTCAAGGACAAATTGCTCGCCCCGGCCCGGATCATCAGAGGAGTCGTTACATCATTGTTAAACGGTGGAAAAGCGCTGCCGATCCCGGAAATGACGATCCGCAGCATCGGCGGCGCGCTCATCGACCGGCTGAGTCAGCGCTAGAATTGCGCTGGCTGGCCTCAATAATCGAAACCAAATCGCCGTGAACTGGAATGATGCGCTGGCAATCCAACGCGGCGCTGCTTAGGAGGCTCTTCCATTCGATGGCGCTGCGTTCTTTGCCGCCGGTAGCCGTCAACATATTCAGGTCGCTCATCAAACGGTGTTCGAGGCCGACATCGACATGGTCCACGACATCGGGGAGCACAAATTCGATCACTAACAGCCGACCCTCGACCGGCAGAACAGACCGGCAATGATCGAGAATTTCGATCGCCGCGGCATCGTCATATCCGTGTAGCACGTGTTTTAACATGTAGACATCCGCGCCGGCCGGCACGCTTTGGCGCAGGTCGGCGCTAATCGTCTGGCAACGTGCGGCAAGGCCTTCTTTTTCGAAACGCAATGCCGCTTTGTCGATAAATTCCGGCCGATCAACCAACATTCCACGGACGTTGGGAAAATGGTTCAGAATGGCGGCAATCAATGCACCGCCACCGCCGCCGAGATCGGCGATAGTGTGATATTTAGAGAAATCCCAGGCACGCGCGATGGGCGCATAATTCTCCGCTGGCGCTGCGCCCATCACCGCGCCGAAAATATCTTTGGCATTGGGGTCTTTCGACCAGCGGGAGGCAACACCTTCGCGTTCCATGATTCGACCGGCGTTTTCACCGGTGCGAACGCACTCCGTCAGATACGACCAATTGTCGGCGAGCAGGTCGGCCCAGAATATGATCCCCGCCCACACTGAATTAGGCGCGTCCTTGCGGAGCGGTTTGCCAAATGCGGTGAGGATGAAATGGCGCGGGGAGGTTTCGAGGACGACGCCGAAGCTGGCCAGAGCGCGCAAAAGTCGATACAAGGAACTCGGCTGCGCGCCGCACAATTCGGCCAATTGATCGACGGATCGCGGTTCAGCTTCCAACACATCCGCCAAACCCAAGCGCGCGGCGGCGGCTAGGACTCGGCTGCGCGTATAGCCCATCGCCATTTCAGACAGCGTTTTGTTTGGCGCAATATTTCCGATACCCCTGCCCGACTCAGCCATATTTTTTCCTCCCTCTGTCGGCGCAGATGATTATGAGGTCCGGTCAACGACAAAGGAAGGATCGGTGCAAGGCAATAAAATTGAACGATGCCAGGTAGGTTGGTATTACACAACATCCTGGCCCTGAGCGTCGGCGAAGCCATATATTCTGTTAAGGAGTACTGCAATGGCAATCGAACGAATGAAAAACCTGATCATCGGAAGCGGCGAATCCGGTAAGAACTTGGCCTGGTACCTGGGTCAGGCCGGTGAGCAAACCGTCGTCGTCGAACGGCGATGGATTGGCGGCTCATGTCCAAACACCAATTGTCTCCCCAGCAAAAATGAAATCTGGGGCGCCAAGGTCGCAAACCTCATTCAACATGCCGGGCATTTCGGAATAAAGATCGGCCCCGTCTCGATCGATATGGCCGCTGTCCGCCAGCGCAAACGAAATATGGTGGATCACGAGATCAAGCTTCATTTAGAACGGTACGAGGCGACACGCGTCGAGCTGATTATGGGGAGCGCCAAATTCACCGCACCTAAAACCGTCGAAATTCAACTCAACGACGGCGGCACGCGTACTATGTCCGGCGAGCGCATTTTCCTCAACCTTGGCACGCACGCGCTCATTCCCAATACGCCCGGACTGGCCGATGCAAAGCCGCTGACGCACATCGAAATGCTCGAGCTGGATCGCGTTCCAGAACATTTGATCGTGATCGGCGGCGGATATGTCGGTTTGGAATTCGCCCAGGCATATCGCCGGTTCGGCAGTCGAGTCACGATCATCCAACACAATTCCCAGTTACTGGTTGGGCAGGACGAGGATGTGGTCGCGGAGATTTCTCGAATACTCGTTGCCGATGGAATCGAGATCATGACCTCCGCGGAGATTGCGTCGGTGCGCGGGCGATCTGGCGCTCTAGTCGACCTGGTCGTACGAACTGCCGGCGGCGACATGGCTGTTCACGGAAGCGACATTTTGGTAGCGGCCGGACGAACGCCCAATACATCGGGCATCGGCCTGGATTTGGTTGGAATCGAAGTCGACTCGCGCGGCTATCTGAAGGTCAACGAAAAACTGGAGACGACCGCGCCAAATGTCTGGGCCATGGGCGAATGCGCGGGCAGCCCGCAATTCACCCACGTCGCGCTGGATGATTTTCGGATCATTCGCGACAACATCGCCGGCGGAAGCCGCAGCACGCGCGATCGGGTGATTCCATCCTGTTTGTTCACCGATCCACAGGTTGCGCACATCGGGCTCAACGAGGCGGACGCCAAACGCATTGGAAAGGCGGTGAGGATCGCGAAAATCCCCGTCGCATCTGTTCTTCGCACGCATACGAATGATGAGACGAGCGGCTTCCTCAAAGCGATGATCGACCCCGAGACCGATCAAATCCTGGGATTCACGATGATCGGGCCGGAAGCCGGCGAAGTGCTGGCGGTCGTGCAAACGGCGATGTTGGCCGGGCTGCCCTTTATCACCTTGCGCGATGCGGTCCTCGCACATCCCACCATGGCTGAGGGGCTCAATGTGCTTTTTTCAAGCATCAAACCAAATACCCTTCGCAATTGAGTAAATGGCCTCTATCGGAGTCGAACCGATACGCCCTTGCGGGCACTGGATTTTGAATCCAGCGCGTCTGCCAATTCCGCCAAGAGGCCGGGTGCGGTTTTCACTTCGGTAAAACCGCTGATTCGTTCGATGTTACCGGATGGAATCGAATCGGCAAGGCTCTCGCCAGTTTGTGCGCCAAGATGCGCCGAGTTTCGCTGAATTGCGTGGTTTGGTGACAAGCTGGCTGCGCGCAAAGTAGCAATATTGTGTTTGTTGTAGTCTGTCCCTGTCGCAACGGCAATTTGCCGGGCGCTGGAAAGGTCCGGCAGAGTGCCGATCGCGCCCGCTAAATCTTCCCGCCGAAGATGCGTGTAACGATCCATCGTCAATCCGATGGTGGAATGACGGGCAAGGCGCTGGGCCGTTTTTGGATGCACACCGCCGGCGGCAAGGTTTGAAATGAACGTGTGCCGCAGGCTGTGAAAATCAGCGCAGCGGCCCGCATCGTCGCGGTAGGCCAGGAATGTGCTCGCCTCGCGTTCCTCGCGTTCGGCTTGCGAGCCAGCGGCGGCAATCCATGCTGTGCGAGCGGCGGTAAGGTCGGCCTTCATGCCGTCGATGATCCGAAAACGGTTCGGCATGTTGAATGCCGACGCCACGGGCATCTTGCCGCGCAGATGATCGGCCAGCGCCGTAGCGGTGCCAGGCCTCAGCGGTAGCACATCTTCCCGGCGATTCTTGGCGTAGGCGGCGGCAATCGTCACGGTCGGATTTTCGCCAAGGTGAAAGCTCCCCCGCGTCAAGCTGGCAAGCTCCGTGCTCCGCAAACCAGTTTCGACCGCCAGCCGATACAGCAGCGCCCGCGCCGCCCCGCTCATGCCGTACCGATCCGGCCCGGCGGCGGTTGTATCCAGCAACGCGCGAAGCTCATCGACGCAAAGCGCCCGCCGCTCGTGCCGTTTGTCCGATCCTGCATTCACACCTTGCAGATGTTCCAGCGGGTTTGAACTGGCCCGGCCGTCGCGGATCATCCATCGGAAAAAACTACGGGCGGCAACCAGATAGTGATTGAAACTCGCCGCACTGATTCCACGGTGTACGATTCCCTTGGCGTCTGTCCGCGATTGCCGCAATCCCGCCAGAAATGTTTGCACACGACCCGGCGAAACGTCGGCAACGGTTTTGAGGCCCAGCCCGGCCACGATCCGCCGTACTCGGCTTGCGGATGTCTCAGCATGTTGCGCCGTTCCACCTTTTGCCAGGATCGACGCGCGCCAGTCCTCAACGTGCATGGCCAGCGGTTTTGCCATTGCCGCCTTTTCGGGGCGGATGATGTCCCACCTTGCCAGCCGATCCAATATCCCGCCGGGCATGTCGGCCACGTCGCGGGCAAGGTCCGGCGGCAATGTTTCGTTGGAAGCGCGCAGGCTATTCAGCCGGTTCACTACGCGGGCCATTCCTTCCGATGATTGTCGATCCGGGTACAGCGGTATGCGGCGGAGCACACCGGCAAAATCGACAAACACGGCATAATACTTTTCAGACTTGCGGCGCACCTTGCCCCCGCCGGGCGTTGTCTCAACGTATGGCATCTTCCGAAGTTTCACGATTCACCGTCCCTTTCGCTTTGGCGGTCGGCCAGTCGGCCGATGTTTCACTTTGGCCAGTTCCTTCGCATCAATCAGCATCATGCGCGGAGTTAGATACCGCGCCTTGATTCGCCCGGCCGCAATGAAGTGCCGTACACGGCCGGGCGTTACGCCCAACTTGGCGGCGGCTTGCGACACTGTGATTTCCATGCCAGTAAGTCTATCGACGTGATTACTATTTGTCAATCACAATCGGAAATGAAAACCGGCACCCCGCCACAAACCACTGCAAGCGGGGTGCCGGCCAGCCGGACCATCCGGCCTACAATTCGGCCAGCAGGTCAAACGCTTTCTGCTCATCGGCTTGTGCATCGGCGAGTTC
>Ga0302326_10032278_pt1 | contig 10437 bp, 7 predicted proteins | sample Palsa_T0_3_FD_202264 | JGI IMG/M metagenome (GOLD analysis project Ga0302326, IMG submission 202264) | Peat permafrost microbial communities from Stordalen Mire near Abisko, Sweden - Palsa_T0_3 | ecosystem: Environmental > Terrestrial > Soil > Palsa > Peat permafrost | place: Sweden: Abisko... | reverse complement strand
GCCAAGACTCCAGCCGAGCACGGCCACGGCTGCGGGCGCGGTCACCAAATAGATCGGCAGGATGGCGTAGACCAAGGTCACGCGTTCCACGGCGGACATCCACTGCGCCCGGCCCTGACTCTCGGTGATGCGGAAGAGCCAGTTGGCGCGGAGTTCGGCGGGCAGGCGAAAGACATGGCGCAGGCCGGGAATCACGATCATCGACGCCACAATCGGCCAATAGTACACCATGAACTTCAGCGTGGAAGCGGCGCTGGCAGACCAATGGGCCGCGGCCTGCGAGATGAGTACGCTGTTGATCAGGATGCCCGCGGCGGAACCGGCGTAGGCAAGCAGAACCAGGCGATGCGTGCGGCTGCGGACCAGGGTATTGGCCATGAAGTGAATGATGGCCGCTTGTCTGGGATCGCGGGCCAGCAGGTTGAGAACGTTCCATCCGCGGCGTGCACCCGCGGCTTCGCGGGGCGTTTCGAGCAGTAGGGTGCGATAGCGCCGGTAGCTGACGAAATACACCAGCACTGCCAGGAATAGAGAGACCACAAAGGCAAACCCGGCGCGCGCCGCGAAGACGTGCATCACCGGCTCGCCGCTGCCGTGGAAGGTCTGCTCCAAACCGGCAAACCAGACGGGGGGCGCCCAGGCAAAGCGCCGCAAGAGCGTCTGCCGGTCCGGCGCCCATTGAGAGACATGAAAACTGCTGAGGGCGCCCAGCAATAAAGCGCAGCTTAAGACGCCTTGCACTGTGGCGGCGGCGCGGGCGTACCAGCGGCCGCTCAGCGTATTTACCAGCAGGCCTTGCAGCGCGACGATGGCAAAGAACGGGAAATAACATGCCAGCGCCCACGGGATGCCGCTGGCAAATGGCGCGCGCACAAGCAGCGCGGGAATCGCGTTGAGAGCCAGGACCACGATGGTGGCGAAAAGGCAGAACGCGATAAACCGCGCGGTGAAGATCTGGCGCGGGTTAACCGGCAACGAGGCCAAGGCAAAGTAGTCGGCGCGGCTGGGCATCAGCATCTGCCATTGCAGAATCGCCAGAAGGCCGCAGACGCACATGAGCAGCATCAGCGGCGCCAGTTGGCTGGAGAAGTGCATGAAGCGCACGGCTTCAACGGATGGATGCGCGGCTCGGCGGAAGGGCGCGGCATTTTGCATGTCGAAAAGCGCCATGCGCGCGGCCAACAGCATGGCCAGGCAACCGGTGGCCACCGTCCGCCACTGACCCGGCGTGGCGAATAACTCGCTGTCGAAGATGCGCGCCAGGAAGTGGCGAGTGAGCTCGAAAACCGGGCCGTGGGTTTCGTCCAGGGGCTTCACGCCTGCATTACCTCGATGATGCGGCTGGCGAAGGTCTCGGTGCTGAATTCCTGAGTCAGGTGGGCGAAGATCTCTTCCAGCGATGGCAGATGCATCAACTCGCGCAGCCGCTCAACGGAATCGTCGGCGGCTACGCGGCCCTTACTGAGGATCACCACCCGCGAGCAGATTTTCTCCACCACCTCCATTAAGTGCGAACTGAGCAGGATGATCTTGCCTTGCGCCGCGAGCTGACGCACCAGTTCGCGCAGCATCAGGATCGCGCCGGCATCCAGACCGGACATGGGTTCGTCGAGAATCAGGACGTCGGGATTATGCAGTAGAGCGGCAGAGAGGAGAATCTTCTGGCGCATTCCTTTCGAATAGGAAATAACTGGCGCGTAGCTATCGTCCCAGAGTGAGAACAACTTGAGGAACTGGTCGATCTTCGGCTCCAGAATGGCGCGCGGGATGCCGCGCAGGCGCCCCGCGAGCTGCAGATACTCGCGGCCGGAAAGGTGGGGATAGAGATTCGGCTCTTCCGGAACGTAGCCGATGCGGCGCTGGAAGGCGGGAAGATCGTCGAAGATACTTTTGCCTTCGAAGAGAATGCGGCCCTCACCCGGCTCCAACAGGCCGACGAGGATTTTGACGGTGGTGCTTTTGCCCGCGCCGTTAGGTCCCAGATAGCCGAGAATCTCGCCGGGGCGGACCGTAAAACTGACGTCCTGAATCGCGGGGACGCCATGGTACCGCTTGGTGAGAGACTGGACTTCCAGCATGGAGGTTAGACATCGGGGCGGGAACAATTGTTCCCGGTTCGCGAAATTGGCAGGAGGAAGCGCCTCCCCACCTTAATGCGCGCCGACCGTCTCTTCCACCGGTGCGAACGGGCTGATCAGGTTGTTTTCGCCGTCGAATTCGAAATCGATCGCGTCCTCAATTTCGAGCTGCGGGCTGCTCTCCACCTGGGCGCGCAGGTTTTCACTGATACCGATGCGTCCGAGTTCCATGCTGTTGCGGATCCAGCCGTAAGTAACCTGGCTCAAATCGAGTTTGCCCACGGTGGGCGTGAAGCGCTCCAGGCACTCGCGGTCGGTGGCAAAGTGGACGGGCGTGCGAATCGCGGCCGGCGTGTTAGCGGTGAGCGAGTTGATGATGGTGGGCTCCCAATTGGTTCGGTCCACGAGGCGGTCGGTAACCACGTCCGCCATGCCAAGGCCGACGGCGCTGTTGTAGGTCAGCTCGCTCAGGTCGCGGACAAAGATGCGCTCAAAACGCGGCGTGTTGGGCCACGGATTGTATTCGCCATTCACGCCGCGATTCACCACTTTGGTGTCCATGCCGGCGCCGCTGATGTTCTTGCCGATCTCGTCCAGAATTAGAATGTCGAGATCCATCGGTATCTTGGCCATCCACGATTTCACCAGCGCCAGATTCTCCGCTTCGCGCTGCTCCATGGCTTCCACCGGGACGGCGTCGATCTTGCCGGTATTGTGGTTGGCATCCTCGAGAATCGCCAGGCCGCCGAGAATCTTGCCGGACTTTAACACCTGACGCCCCACCGTGGTGATTACGTGTTCGAGGCCAAGTCGGTAGGCATAGGAGTGGTAGCGCTGCGCGCCGGCGAATTTGCCGAGACCGATGGCCATCATCTTAAAGAGACCGCTTTCGATTTTGCCGGCGAAATCGGTATGCCACTTGACGCGGCCCACCAGCATCACCCCATCGGAATCGTAAGCGAGCTTATCCATGAAGGCTTCAATGCCGTCGTCAGTCTTACCGAGCGACACCACTTCGAGCTGGCTCACCAGGGGGCAGCCCATGGACGCCTCGGTGATGCCGTAGTGCGCCAAAACGTCGGCCTGGCCGGCAGCCGACGCGGCGCCGTGGCTGCCCATGGCGGGGAAGAGAAACGGCTGCATGCCGGCTTCTTTCCAATATTGGACGGTGCTGCGAACTATGGAGGCGATGGCGTGGATGCCGCGGCTGCCGACGCCAATTGCGATGCGCGCGCCGGGCTTCAGCCGCGCGGCGAAGCCGGATGCGGCTAGCTGAGTGCGGACCTCGGCCGCGACGTCGGGAATGCGGCGGTCGGGGAACATCTGCCGGACGAGGAGCAAGCGGGGAAATCCCATAGCTTTATTCTAAGCATTTTCGGCCATGGGAGCCTCCGGGGCTGGCGTCGCGAAGCCTCGGCTATTTAGTTTAATTACTGGAGGGCAAGCTAAAGCATGCCCCACCTATCTATCCACGATCAACGTGACCGGGGATGTGTGCGTAATACCTCCGCCAGTGGCCGTGACGGTGATGGTGTACGAACCGGGCGTGGTGTTCGAGGCCACTGTCATGGTCATGGTGGAACTGCCCGAGCCGGGCACACCGATGGACATGGGGTTGAAGGACACAGTCACGCCTGTCGGCTGGCCAGCCGCCGACAAAGCGATCGCCGAATCAAAACCGCCCGAAGCCGTCGTGCTGATGGTGGTGGTCCCTCTCGATCCCTGTACGACGAAGACGGCAGTTGGCGATGCTGAAATCGCGAAGGCCGGCGCGGTCACTGTGAGTGTAACGGTGGAGGTGTGGGTAATGCCCCCGCCCGTACCAGTGACGGTAATCGTATACGACCCGGGTGCGGCGTTCGAGGCCACTGTCACGGTCATGGTCGAGTTACCGGAGCCGGGCGCGCCGATGGGCGCGGGATTGAAAGCCACGGTTACGCCTGACGGCTGACCAGCCGCGGACAAGGCGATGGCTGAGTTAAAGCCATTCGAAACCGTCGTCGTGATGGTGCTGGTCCCTTTGGCTCCCTGTTGGACAGAGACCGAGGTTGGCGAGGCTGAAATCGCGAAGGCAGGCGAGAGCACCGTCAGAGTGACAGTGGAGGTGTGCGTAATGCCTCCGCCCGCGCCGGTGACGGTGATCGTGTACGCACCGGGCGTAGTGTTCGAAGCTACCGCCATGGTCATGGTGGAACTGCCTGAGCCGGGCGCGGCGATGGGCGTGGGACTGAAGGTTACGGTCACCCCTGTTGGCTGACCAGCCGCAGACAAGGCGACCACCGAGTCAAAGCCGCCCGAAACCGCCGTCGTGATCGTGCTGGTCCCTTGGGTGCCCAGTACGATGGACGCTGAAGCCGGCGAGGCCGACATGGTGAAGTTGGGAGCCGTCTTGATTCCGGCAAGTGTGTTGATGAGGCCGGTCCCGTTTGGGCTGCCCCAACCGGTCACGAGGTCATAGCCGGTCGCCGCCGAATAACTGCCGCTCGACCCGCTGGTGATGTCATGGAAATTGGCGCCATACGCGGAGCCCGCTGCCAACGGATAAATAGTGGGATTAATGAAGCCGAGAAGCGTATTGCCATTGAGAAGCGCCTGTTGATTGACCAAAGCCATGTAAGCGGCCCACATGGGCGTCGCGAAACTGGTTCCGCCATACTCGTTAGCAGTGCAGGCGGTTTGGTCGGCGCACACGTAAAAAGTAAAGTTGGCGTTGGCCGATACGTCCGGGCCGTTGCGATAAGTGGTCGAGCCCTTGTTACTCGAGTTGATGACACCCGCGATCTGCTGCCACGAGGGAATCGCGATCCTGTCCGGGGAGATGCCGCCGCCGCTGTCCGCCCAGGCAGTTTCCGATTTCCACGGGCCGGCCGCACCGGCGGTGATCAGGTCCGTGCCGCCGACTGAAATGACATTTGCATCGTCGGCCGGCCACGCTTCGTTTCTCGACGACCAGGTGGAATCGTCGCCGGATGCCGCAAAGAAGTTCTGGCCTTGAGCGGACATCCTCTGGAAGTACGGGTCAAGCGTGCTTGCATCCGCCGGCGTCCAACCCCACGAACAGCCAATCGTGGTGGGCAGCGGGTTGTGCGTGGTCATGGCGCTGATGATTGCGGTATCGGTAGACCCGACGTACATCACCAGGCTGGACAGCCCAGGCGCCATGCCGAGCGCCTGGGTCATGTCGAGCGTCTGTTCGGTGTCGTCGCACTGACTGGGGCCTCTGGAATAGACGCAACTGGTGCTGGTTCCGTCGGTGGAGAATAGGGTGAGCGGCACGTTGTTGGTCTGGCCAATGTTCGCGAAATAGTTATTCAAGTCGGTCAGATCGGTTCCATAATACTCAAACAGTCCTAGGTTCTGGCCTGCGCCGGTCAGAGCCGTTCCGCCGTAGTATGCCGCGCGCATGTCGCTGCCTAAGAAAGAAGCCGAAGGGCCGGAGCCGGTGGTGGCTTGGGGCACGGGGTTTTCCCGGCCGGAACCATGGGACTTCACATAGTCGCTCTTCTTGACCAGCATGGGATGCGGGATTGAATAGTTGTCCAAACCCGAGACATGCCACAGAGGAAACGGCAGGCCCACGGTGGGCTCGCGGTCCGGAGCATAGAATGTGCGCTCTTCGGTGGGGTGCTGGTAGACGCCCATGCTCACATGGAAGGCCTTCTCGATGACCGCCACCGAACCCTCGACCTGGACATCCATTCCGTCGCGGGAGCCGCCCACCACTTGTAGACCGTTGGCCACAGCATAGCGGGTCAGAGCGTCATAATCTTCTTCGCGCGGGCCAAACTGCGCGGTAAACTCCGCGACCGTAAGGAACTGGCGGTAAGAGGGGCTGGCAGGATCGTGGAGTTGCTGCAAGAACTGATCCAACGCGGCCTGATCGCGCAGCGGCAAAACAATGTCAAGGCGCAGGGACTGAGTGGCGGGCAACGGGTTCAGGAACCTCGCCTGACCGCTGGTAACTGCTTCACGCACATGGTGCGTCAGCGCAGATTGCGCCAGCGCCGGCGCTTGCATGACTAAGAGAACAGCGGCCGAACACAGCGCGACGTGTAAACCTCGCAGGATTGCGATTCCATAACTTCCGGACGATTGACTCATTCGTAAATTCTTCCCTGATTCATCTGAAATTAGTACCTGTTCCGGGTCCCTAACAGCGGCCTGCCCTCGCGCGGTTGAAGCTTCGCGAAAAGGTTAGCGCCGAGGCGCAAATGAGGAGTGGAGCACCGGAAAGGCGGCGTCGTCATGCTGCGAGGCAACATTTAGAAACTCCTCCGAGGCTTCTTATCGGCTCATTTCCGCCGACTTTCTACTAATTTTAAGCATGATTTTAGCCACAAACTACGGCTCGCGCCAGGAATCTCAAAATGCAGTACTAGTCCTGGCATTATTGGGCCGTCCAATCTCTGAAAACTCCGCGCGCGTGATACCATCTCTGCCATGATTGCCCGGATTACCCCGATCTGTTTTGCGGCTATCCTCTTCAGCACCTCTATGCAGGGGCAGCCCGGCCGCGATTGGGCGACCCTGGGACATACGCCGGCGATATCCGCAGGCACGGAGATTGAGGCGAGAACCGGCGGCAAGCGCTACCGCGGTCAATTCAAAGCTGTCGAAGATGACGCCCTGGTCATAGTCACTGCGAGCGGCGAAGAGCGGCTGGCTCGAGCCACAGTCTCGCGCGTGTCGGTGAAGGGGCCGGGACACAGGCTGCGGAACATGCTGATCGGGTTGGGCATCGGAGCGGCTGGAGGCCTGACGCTTGGGGCCATAGCAGATGCCAGGTGCACCGGGAATTGCGTGGAAGGGAAGAGGCCGTTGGGGAAAGAAGCCGGAACGCCGTTGGGCGCCTTGATCGGGGCAATTATCGGAGTTGCTCTGCCGACCGGCGGCTGGCGGGTGGTTTACCGCGCGCCTTAGATGTTTGATGAGATCGAGATATTAGTTATACCGCTTCGCGGCACTACTGGGCAGGCTAAAGCGTGCCCAACCCATTGTGAACCTACAATGGTAGATCCATGGTTGGCGTGGTTGATAATATGCGGCTGGCCGTCGAGGCCGTTCGCGCGCACAAACTCCGTGCGGCGCTGACGGTGCTCGGCCTGACTATGGGCATCGCCACCCTGATCACGGTGATGACGCTGGTGCAGGGCGCGAATCTGTATGTGGAGCAGAAGATCGCCAACCTTGGAACCAACGTCTTCCGGCTGGCGAAAACTCCGTTCGCGGTCGTCGACTTCACGGTTACCGTGAAGGCGCTCAAGAACAAAAATATCGATATCTCCGACTATCAAGCTGTCGCCGAACTCTGCCGGGCATGCGAGCAAGTGGGCGCATCCGCCAGCGGCACGCTTTCAGTGCAGTACCTGAACAAACAGGCGGATGACACCAGCATTATCGGATACACCCCCAACATGGTGGATATCGACACGCGCACGCTTGACCTGGGGCGCTACTTCACGCCCGGCGAGGACAGGCACGCGGCATTCGTCTGTCTCCTCGGCGCCTCATTGGTGGATCAATTCTTTCCTGGCGTCAATCCGATCGGCCGCAACATTCGCAGCGGAAGCCTGGAATTCACCGTCATCGGCACGTTTCAGAAGCTGGGTTCCGTGCTCGGCCAGGACCAGGACAACTTCGTGATTGTCCCGCTGAACACGTATCTGAAGGTGCGCGGATCGCGGTCTACCCTGACGCTCGAAATCAAAGCTTCGGGCGGCGACAAGAATTTCAATGCGGCGCAGGACGAGGCGCGCGTCATTATGCGGTCGCGCCGCCACGACCCGCCCGGGAAGGAGGATAGCTTCTTTATCGGTACGTCGCAGAGTTATATCGAGCTGTGGCAGAGCATCAGCGGCTCATTCTTCGCGGTATTCGTGATGGTGAGCTCCATTTCGGCGGTGGTGGGCGGGATTGTCATCATGAACGTGATGCTGGTCAGCGTCACCCAGCGAACCCGCGAGATTGGCGTGCGCCGCGCGGTGGGCGCCACGCAGTCCGACATCCTGCGCCAGTTTCTGGCGGAAAGCCTGCTGCAATGCCTGATCGGAGGGGCCGTTGGCATCGCGATCGGTTTCGGATGCGCGCTGGCGCTGCGGACTCTCACATCGTTTCCGGCTTCGGTGCAAACCTGGGTCGCACTGCTGGGCTTTGTCCTCAGTTCGGCGATCGGGCTGTTCTTCGGCATCTATCCCGCGCGCAAGGCGTCCCGTCTCGATCCCGTAACCGCGCTGAGAACGGAGACCGGATGACGCGGCACGAGGCGATTGAGAACTTATCGGTGGCGCTCGATACGCTGCGCGCCCGTAAGGTGCGCTCGGGCCTGACCATCCTCGGAATCGTCATTGGAGTGACCACGGTGATCGCGGTCGCTTCGATCATCGACGGACTCAATGGCGAGATCAAGGACCGCGTACAGCGGCTCGGATCGAATACGCTCTTTGTGACGCGCATCCCGCCGATACAGAACACCGCCCGGTTGCCGGCGAAGATCCGCGTGCGGAAATACCTGCAAGAGGAAGACGCGGCTTTCATCGAAGAATCGAGCCCGGCGGTTTCCTACGCGACCGTATTCGCGAATCGCATCAATTTCAACGACCAGGTGGATGAGATTCGCTATGGCGACGCGCACGTGGAGCGTTTCTTCCTGCGCGGCGTGCAACCGGAGTACATCAACGCGTTCCCGCTCTTCGCTGTCGCCATGGGCAGGTTCATTTCGGCCTTCGACGAAGAGCACGCGCGCAACGTGATTGTGATTGGGCGCGCCATCGCAGACTCGCTCTTCCCTTCCGTGGACCCGCTGGGCAAACCGGTGCGGCTGAACGGGCGGCTTTATGAAGTGGTAGGCGTCTTTGAACCCGACCAGGGCCTCTTTGCGAGCTTCGGCGTGGATCAGTTCGCCTGCATCCCGATGAGCAATTTTCGCAAGAGTTTTCCGGAGATCAAAGAGCGCTTCATCGCGGTGGCGGGCAAGGATGGGTATTCGATTGACACGATGAAGGGGCAAGTGGAAGAGGCCCTGCGGCGAAAGCGCCACGTGCCGCACAACGCGGAAGACGATTTCGACATCACCTCGCCGGACTTTCTCAGCGACTTGTGGAATCAGCTGACCGGCGCTATGGTTCTGCTTACCGGCATTATCAGCGCGGTGGGATTGCTGGTGGGCGGCATCGGCGTGATGAACATCATGTTGATCTCCGTGACGGAGCGGACCAGTGAGATCGGCCTCCGCAAAGCCGTGGGTGCGCGCAAGTCGGATATTCGGATTCAGTTTCTGCTGGAAGCGGTCACGCTCTCGTGCATTGGCGGCGTGCTGGGGATACTGGTAGGCGCGCTGATTGCGTTGGCGGTGAGAACGGCGCTGCCCGCGATTCCGGCGTTTGTATCGCCGTTATGGGTCATGCTGGGCTTTACGATTTCCGTGAGCGTGGGGCTGTTCTTCGGATATTATCCAGCGAACCGGGCGGCGAATTTGGACCCGATTGTCTGCCTGCGCTATGAGTAGGTGGGGCATGCTTTAGCTTGCCCTGCTTGACGTCTTAGCCCGCCAGAACGACCGGGATCGTCTCCCGTTTCGCCAACGCGGCCGCGCCGCGATCGAGGGTAGCCAACATGCCGCCATGGCTCGCGGCCAATTTCAAGAGATAGAGATCCACTACTTGCCGGTGGCCGAAGATCCGGGAGCCGGCGATCGCGGCCGGTAGAGGCAAATCGTCCGTCCAGAATTCGTGGCCGGGAAGTTGGACGATTCGGTCTAAAAGGTCCAGCGCTTGCGGTGGCGTGACGGCCGCGGGCGTGAATGCGGGATTCGACGAAATACGGACGAAGCCGGTCTGCGTGATAGGACAGGTGCTGAAGCTTTGGCGCGCACCGTGCGCGAACCAAATGGATGCGTCGCGATGATGGATATGGTTCGGCCAGGCTAATGCGAGCAAGAGATTCACGTCCAGCAAGAGCGGCTTCGCCTTCACAGTTCGTCTTCCATGGCAAGCGTTTTTTCGAGAGTGATCGGCGGCGCATCGGGAGCGACGGAAAAGCAAGGGAACCCACTCTTGGACTTAACGCTGACCGGGGGCCGGAGACCCTGCCGGACCAATTCGGCGACGGCATCTCCCAACGAGAGATTCTTCGAGTGCGCCAGAGACCGGGCGACTTCATAGACGTCGTCGGGGAGACTCAGGGTGGTACGCATCATGATGAGTATAGCATCATGATGCGGTCCTGGCCTCTTCGCCCCGCTTACTGCAGAACCGTCAGCGTGAAAGCCGATTCCGGAGCGTCGTCCGGCACGAACAAGCTGCCTTCAGTGACTCCTTGCGGCGCGATGCGCCGCAGCGCCTGCGCTAACTCGCGCCCCGTC
>Ga0302326_10032276_pt1 | contig 10437 bp, 7 predicted proteins | sample Palsa_T0_3_FD_202264 | JGI IMG/M metagenome (GOLD analysis project Ga0302326, IMG submission 202264) | Peat permafrost microbial communities from Stordalen Mire near Abisko, Sweden - Palsa_T0_3 | ecosystem: Environmental > Terrestrial > Soil > Palsa > Peat permafrost | place: Sweden: Abisko... | reverse complement strand
AGCATCGTCGTCACCTCAGTGGTCGACCACGCGGTCGGCGTAAGCGGATACGTACCGCTGCCGTCCGTGATCGCAATGTGCCCGGAGGCGGCCGGAAAATTCCCGGCGATCGTGAGCGCCCCGTTCGCCGCGCTCTCCGTAACATAGATTAGCGAGATCGAAGGCAGACTGTACTCAATCGGCGGATTCGCTACGCTCTCGCCGCCGAAGTCGGTGATGATCAGGCGCGCGAGCGTGCCGTCGCCGATCGGCGGCCCGAGGGCGTTGGTCGCATACTTGTTATCCGATTGGGTATAGCGCTCGGTCGTCGGGGGCGTAGCGATTGGGCTGTTGCGGTTTTCCGCGGCCATCGCCGCCTCGATGTCGTCGAGCGGAAATGGCCGCTGCGCCGGCGTGCGCTGGTTCGCGTACTGATTCAGCCCGGTTTGGATCGCTGCGCCGGGCGGCTGCTCGCCGAGCATCCGGTCGAACATGAACGCGTCGGTCTCGTCGGCATCGTTGCCGCCGACTTCCTTCGTCCAGCCGAAGTAGCGGCCGACGCCCGCGGATTGCAGGACGCCTTGAACGGTGCTTGCGATTTCCGGGTTCTGTCCCCAGCACGACTGGTTGTCGAAGATGGCGCCGGGGTTGAAGGTGAGGTGTTCCGTCAAGAACGCCGCCGTAAATGCGTAGCCACATTGGCTACAGCCCAGAGCAATCGTCGTCTTTTGGATCGTGAGGTAGATCGCGCTGATCAAGTTCCCCGCGTTGTAATCGGCTTGGTACTGCGTGGTAACCGCGGTGCTGATCGGCGTATCCGAGAGCCACGCGTAGTAGGTGTTCGTCGCGAGCGGGTTGTCCGGATCGCTGCCGATCATGCCGTGCGTGTCGATGCCGAGAAAATCAAACGGGTGCCCGCTGCCGAGGGACGCGATATTGGCCAGCGTCACGTCCACCGCGTCGACCCCGAAGCCAGTCGCGGCGCCGAAGCCGCTCTGCGTGAAGGCATTTCCGTACGCAAACTGACGGGTCGGCTGGAACGCGCCGCTCGTATCAAGTTCGTTGACCAAGATCCCGATCTCGTGCGCATTCGGCGGGCTCAGCGGTAAGTCGAAGCGGCCCCGCCTGGATGACGCGCGTGCTCGCGCGTCTGCGGATGCGCCGCCCAAATCCTCGGGCCGGTCCGCAAAGACGAGGACCGGAGTCCCGTCCGGCAACTTGGCCGCGATCCCGCCAGGTTCGACCACCGCCGATCGGTACGCACCAGAGGAGACCATCTGCGCCGCCAGCGTGTTCAGGTCGGTCACCAAGTTCGTATGAGGCAGGTTCTGGTAGCTTGCTTGAACGTTTTGAAGGGCCGTCGCGATTGCCGCCGGCGCGAGGGTAGCCCCCGAACTCGGCACCGCGCTCGGAACCGAAGAGCCTCGAGGCGTCGGGCTCGTCGGGGCCGACGAGCCCCGAGCCTTCGTGATGACCGGCGCCACCGAAATGCCGGAGGAAGCCGAACAACCGGCTGCGACGGCCAAAACTGCCAGCCCGAGAAACACTCGCATCCGGATCGTCATGTGCACGCTCCCCATCGTTTAACGCCACCTTGCAGTTGGTCCAAACACTCGGCCTCCGCCTCCGGCGTCCGTTAAAGCTTGCGCCATGCAAGAAACATTGAGGCCACGCCGGCGTTCTGCGTCCGCGCGTGGCCGTGGTTTCTCAACCGCGCCGGGAGAAGGCTAGCCCGTCTCCCGGCAATCGTTGCTGGTTACCGGCGATAGCCGTGGAAGAACGGGTGGTAGTAGCCGCCGTACCAGCCGCGGTAGACCGGGTGGTAGTATCCGCCCCAGTAGTGCGGGTAGGGCGCCGGAGCGACCCAATACGGCGGACCGGCCGGAGCGGCGTAGCCGACGTAGCCGACGTTGGCGACGAAGCCCGGGCTACCGTACGCGAAACCGTAGCGGATCCAGGTGCGGTGGTAGCCGTCCCAACGCCAGCGCGGATAATTACCGATGCCGGCGCGGACGAAGACGGCCGCGTCCGCAGCTTGCGGAGCGGCGTTGAACGGCGTCGATGGAGTCGAACCGGCGTTGGCCGCGCCGCCGAGCACGACGGCTGCGGTCGCGGTCGCGGTAAACGCGAGTGCGGCGGCGAGGCGAGGGAGAGTGCGCAGAAGAGCTTTCACGAGATGGGCCTCCGATAAGGAATGAGTGCGTTTCCATCATAACGTGAGGCACCGGGGTGACGTGGTGAGAGCGCGGTGAAATTCCGCTGAGTGTCACCCAGGCAGTAAACCTGGCCCGCCGGCCGGCGGAGGCGGATTTAGCGCCGGCGGAGTTCTTCTCCGAGCGGTGCGAAGCCGGTGCTGCGGGGCGCGGCGCTCGCCGCACCGTGCAGGGTGGTGAGCACGACGCGCCGGTTGCGCCGGTCGACGTAGCGCACCGAGACCTCGATCGCCTCGCCCAGCGCGTAGTCGGCGGGATCGGCATCGCTCTCGCGGACGCTGCCAACGAGGCCCGGCGCAATCTCCACTTCCAGGCGCGGATCCTTGGCCACGACCTTGCCCTGCAAGACGTTGCCCGGACGCAACAGCGCGGCGTGATCGCGGATCGGATCGGGCAGCGCGTTCTTGCGCGAGAGGCCGATCTTCCTGCCCCCTTCCTCGATACGCAGGACCGTGACCCCAATGCGTTCGCCGACCTTGAGCACGTCCTCAACTTTCTCGACGCGGTCGAATGCCAACTCGCTCATGGGAACGAGCCCTTCGACGCCGCCGATGTCGACGAAAGCGCCAAAGGGCACGAGCCGTACGACGACACCCTCGTGCTTCTGACCGATCTTCAGCGAGCGCAGCAGTTCCGTCCGCTTCGCGCGCCGCTCGTCGTCGAGAGCGCGCCGCTGCGAAACGACGATGCGGTGCCGCTTTTGGTCGACGTCGATGACGCGCAGCGGGACCTTTGTCTTCAACAGGCTTTCGAGCGCCGCACCCACCTCGAGCCGCGTTTGCGACGCCGGCAGAAATCCGCGCACGCCGCCGACGTCGACGAGCAGACCGCCTTTGACGGCCGTCGTGACCGTCCCGTGCAACGTTTCACCGCTCTGCAGCGAGCCGGAAACGTGCTGCCAGTGCAGTTCGACACGCTGCTTGCGTTCCTCGACCGAGGGATCGAAGCCAACCGTCCGCGGCGCGCCGCTCTTATGCGGCGCGACCGGCGCAGTCTCGGCGGCAATCGACTCCGTCCCGAGCACTTCTGCAGCGGACGGTTCGGGCGCGACGGCCTCGCCGATCGGGTCTGCGGACGGCGCCTCGGCGTGCGCGGGGGCGCTCGGGAGCAGCGCATGCGCGACGTCCGGCAGCGCGAGCGCGGATCCGTGCTGCACGATTGCAAGCTCGTGACCGTGTGCTTGCCCGACCAACTCCGCTAGTGCGTGCGGAGGCGCGGCCTGTTCTGCGACCGCGGGATCGGGCTGCGCGTCGCCGGACGCTGCGATCGGCAGATTCTCGTTTTCGGTCACTTGGCAGAAGCTACGCCGAGCAAGCCTCAGTCACCCGGTTGCCAGCCCTACGAATCGCGGAGCGCCGCCTCGAGCGAACCCCGTGCGATGTCAGCCCTGATCGCAGCGATCGCGGTTGAGTCATTACGTTCGATGGGTAAGGAATCAATATGAGTACCTCTGATAAGATCCAGAAAACCATCCACAACGCGGTTAGCAACGTCAAGGACGCCACGAGCGAGACCCTTCATCGCGGCGCTGCCGAAAGCGAGAAAGCCCGTCGCGAAGTTGCGGGCGACACGATGACGACCAAAGAAAAGGCCGGTTCGATGGCCGAAGAGGCCAAGGACCGCATCGAAGGCGGCATCGACCACGCCAAACAGGCCGTTCGCAAGAACACCTAGCTCGGTCTAAGCAACACGAAAGCCCCGGCGCCAGCCGGGGCTTTCTGCTATGACGTTTTGAATCAGTCCGCCGGGCGCAGCACGACGCAAGCGTCGCTGCCGCCGTCCGGCCGGCGCGTCACGTTGAAATCGGCGGCCAATTCGGCGATGACGAAAAGGCCGCGGCCCGACTCGCTATACGGGTCGAACGGCAGCTTGGCGGCGAACTCAAAGCCCGGCCCGCAATCGCGCAGGCGAATCACGGGGTGACGATCCACCCACTCGAACGTCATCTCGGCGTGCCCCGGCGCGTAGCGCAACAGATTCCCGACGAGTTCGGCAAGTATGATCTCGCAGTAGCGGCAAAGATTTTCCGGGTAGCCGCGTTGCGCGAGCCGTTCCATGATCTGCAGGCGAGCGCGGCGCGTCGTGTGTTCTTCGCCGGCATCCAGGGTCCAACGCAGGACCTGCGGCTCGCCGACGGTGCGAACCGTAAGTATCGCCACGTCGTCCGTCGAGCCCTCGGCTAAGACGGCATCGTAGAGTTCCTTCGCCGGCCGCGCGGATGAAACGATGGACTCCGTCTTGAGGGCTGCCAACAGCCGCTGCTCTCCGGCCTCGATATCGTGCGTCGATTCGACCAGGCCGTCGGTATACAAAACCAGCAGCGAACCCGGCGGCATCCAGAGGGTTCTCGAGGGTGCCTTGCCGTCGGCGCTCACTCCAAGCGGAACGCCACCGATCTCGAGCGGTATGCAGGTCGCATCCGGGAGCCGTAAGATTGGCGGCAGGTGCCCAGCGGACTGATACTTGAGCGTTTGCGTATTGCGATCGATGACCCCGACGAACGCCGTAACGAAGCGTGACGGGTCTTCGCTGCGCACCACCCGATTGGCGAATTCGAGCATCAGACCCGGATCGGGATGAACGTGAGCGACGCCTCGAATCGTTTGCCGGACGCTCGCCATGGTAATGGCCGCTCGAAGACCGGAGCCGGCTACGTCGCCGACGGAAATGACGAGACTGCCGTCGAGCAATCGGAAAGCATCGAACCAATCACCGCCGACCAGCGCCTCCGCGCGCCCGGCCTCGTAAATCGCGTCAAAATCGTAGCCGAACTCTAGCATTCTCCGACGAGGAGTGTTAGACTCATACGAACAGATGTTCGCTCGCTTGCTTGAGCGGGCGGAGGACGGGTGCCGGTGGCCTTCGGCAGGCTTCAAACCTCGACGATTCGTGGGCTCTTACGCGATCGAAATTTCTGTCTATATTTCGCAGGGCGATCGGTTTCTGCCGTCGGCGACAGCTTCTACAACGTCGCGCTTATTCTCGCCGTGTTGCAGTCTACTCATTCGATCACTGCGGGAGCGATGGTGTTGATAGCCGGCACGATCCCGCTTGTGATGTTCACGCTCGTAGGCGGCACCGTGAGCGACAGGTTGCCACGAAACCCTGTCATGCTTTCGAGCGATCTGCTGCGTTCGGCAACGCAGTTTGTCATGGCAGCGTTGCTCTTTCGATCCAACCCCCCGTTGTGGGCGCTCATCGCTATTCAGCTCTGCTATGGTACGGGCGATGCGTTTTTTGATCCCGCCTCGACGGGGCTATTACCGCAAATCGTCGCGTCGGCAGATCTTCCCGCCGCTAATAGCCTGCTTCAACTTTCGTCGAACAGCGCAGTCGTCGTGGGCCCCGCGATTGCGGGTGTGATCATAGCGCTTGCCGGCGCACCGCTGGCTATTGCATTCGACGCCGTATCGTTCTTGGTATCCGCGATCTCGCTCTACTTCTTGAGCGTGCCGAGCGGCGGACTCGCCATCGCGAGCCATTCAATGCTGGAACAGTTGAGAGTAGGCTTCGTCGAGTTTCGTCGGCGAAAATGGGTGCTGGTCACTGCGTGCTATCTCGCATTTCTGGCATTTGCCTTCAACGGGCCTATCTTTGCCTTAGGCCCGGCGGCTGCACTTTCGCGGCTCGGTGGGCCTACGGCGTGGTCGCTCATGCTTTCGGCCTTCGGCGTTGGGCTGATCCTTGGGAGTGTCGTTGCGCCCAAACTGCTGAAGAGCAGGCGTGCGCTCGGGTGGGCGTATTTGGGAAACTTCGGCGTCGTACCCATGCTGGCTCTGCTGGGGACGAGTGGTTCGAGATGGTTGGTTGTAGCATCAAGCGGCTTGGCCGGCGTCGCGGCGTCGGTTTTCGGAATGACGTACGCCACGCTGCTTCAGCAGACTATCCCCAACGAGATACTGTCCCGAGTCGGATCGTATTTCTGGCTCGCACGCATTGCCCCGACTCCAGTCGCGCTTGCGATTGTCGGTCCGATATCCGCCCGGTTCGGAATCCCGGCAGTGTTCAACGTCGCTGCGCTGTCAATATGTGTGGCGACGCTCGCATGCGCGGCCTGCCCGGAAATCTGGTCGGTTCAAGGCGCTCCCAAACAGGTTGAGGATACCGGCTAACCCGATCGAGAAGCCTTCGGCCGCAAGCGCACGGTGGGCGGCAAGCACCGGCCGGCCTCTTGCGGACGCCAGAATGCCGCGCAGAATGCATCGCCGATCGTCTTGGCGGAAAATCGGCTGAGGATGGCCGAAAATATGTGCACTGCCCTCCGGGCCGGGGTTCGTCGTCGGGCTCAGTCAAGGTGAGACATGCAAAGCTCTCTGCCGATGTCGCAGTGAAGGATACGTCATGACCAGCGTTGACGCGATGGCGAATCCGCAAGGGCCATACGCCTATCTCGACTCTACTGGTTTGGTGTCGAATCAAGTGATCGCTGCGCCTCATGGGTAGCGATGATCATCCGGCAGTAGATGCCGACGACGTGATAAATGTTCCACCCCGCTTCCTAAAGTATGTGGCGGCCTTTCCGGCGGCGCGAGATTACAGGGCTTTTGGCACGTATCCCGATCTGCCCAGCCAACCTTGGTATGAGGACTATCTCGAGCTGCCGAGTGAGCTTGAGCGAAACGCAGAACTGATCACCGAAGAGTTCAAGAGACGCGCCGGCTCAGGCTTTCATAGACAGTCTGAGCCGGGGGTAGCGCGCGAAGGTGAATGGGACGTGTGTATCCTATTCGAGCGCGGACTCCGCAGAGGTGAGAACTGTGCTCGCTTTCCGCTCCTTACGAGGATTCTCGAGTCGCACGACATCATCAAGGGCCTTGCTGGCCTCGTCTACTTTTCTCGACTCGGACCTCATACGCGAATTGCCCCGCACACGGGGCCGACGAATATGCGGTTACGATGCCACCTCGGAATTCTTATTCCAGATCGTTGCGGAATTGCGGTCGGTGGAGTGTCGCGGACGTGGCGTCAGGGGAAATGCATCGTTTTCGACGACTCTTTTCTTCACAGTGCTTGGAACGACAGCGACGTTGATCGCATAGTACTCGTTGCCGACATCTGGCATCCAAGACTCTCGTCGATCGAGGTTACGCTACTTAAGGGGCTGCATCGATATGTCGATTTACAAGCAGCGAACCTATCTCGTTATTGGCAAGAGAACGAGCGTGCGCGTCTTTCCGGTGCGCGGCAGGCACGCGAAGAACGACCGGCGCGGCCAGAGTGAGACCCGAAAATGCATTCTCCGATGCGTTTGCCTCCGCAAACGTTTTGAGTAACTCGAGGTGCTCGAATTCACCGTATCTGCGCCGGAGGCCGCCTGCTGCACGTCGACACCACGGGACGTAGCACCCCGAAACAAAGACGTTTCGTCCGTAGGCTTTAGGCGTTAGAACGGATCCCATCGGCGGTTCGGCGCGTTCGGTCGACCAGTGCCACATCGTGTACCCGTCGAGCGATGCGTGACCGCCTTGGCGGCTTCGGCTGCCCGAGGCGCCGACGCCACCGAAGGGTGCCCGCGGATCGTCGTTGACCGTCTAGTCGTTGATGTCGATCATGCCGGTTCGCAAGCGCCGCATCCCACCGGGCTTCCGTTTCCGCGTCGCCTCGGCGCTACTCACGAACTTCCACCTGCCGGCCTCGACCCTGCTCGTTCTCGTAAGCGCCTTCGGCGGCTACGAGCGCCTTCGCGCCGCCGTCGAAGTCCGCTACCGGTTCTTTTCGTTCGGCGACGCGATGTTTCTGATCCGCGAAAGCCCGGCCGGTCCCCCGAAGACCTAACAAGTGATCTTCGGTTCGGACCGGTCGCAACGGCGTGCCGCACCTCAAACAAGACCGCACCGCGTCTCGAACGCTAAGACTGTTCGAGCGCGAGTGCGACGGCTGCTTCGGGCGTGAGGATTGTGCCTTCTGCTAACATGACCGCGAGGTCTTCGGGCGCGAGGTCCTCGCGCAGGAGTGCGGTGAGGCGGTCGTGCGTCGTCCTCTCGGTGAACTCGCGGGGAAATCCGTGTCGATGGAACGCGGCATCGGCGTAGCCTTCGAGCGTCGCTGCGCGCGCGCGATCGCCGCGCAGCGCGAAGACGAGCGCTAGGTGCTCGATCGCAATCGCGACGAGGTTATCGTCCGGATCGCGCGCGGCTTGGATCGCTTCGCGAGCGGCCGCGACCGCGGCGGGAAGATCGTCCACGACAGCGAGATAGGCCGCGAGGTTGCTAAGCAGGTTCATGTACTGTGTGACATGGGACCGCGCCGCAGCAAGAGCCTCGCGAACGATGGCAATCGCTCGCTGCGTCTGACCCCGGGCGTGTTCCAACTCCGCGAGGTTGAGCGTCGCGAGCCGCTCTGCGAAGGCATTTCCGAGCAATCGGTGCTCCTTGCGGAGCTGCTCGTACATACGCGCGGCCGTCTCGAGATCGCCACGACCGGTAGTTAGGAGTGCTCGGGCTAGGAGCAAGTTAATGCGAAGGTCAGCCGAGGCCTCCGGCATCGCTTCGGCTTGCGCCAACGCTGTCTCCGCGTCGTCAAGCCGATGGAGGAACGTCGCGGCATCCGCGTACCCGCGCAGCGCCCAAACCAGCGACGAGGCGTCGCCGCTGGCCCGCGCCTGCTCGACCGCCTGGGTTGCCAGCTCAAAGGCACGCACCTTGTTTCCGGAAATCTTGACAAGGAAGGAGAATGCGGTTGTGAGCCGGCTGCGCAGCCCCCACTGGTCCGTCGGGAGCGCCGTGAGATACGCGTCGTACCGTGCGATGCCTTCCGCTTCGAGTCCGATGGACGACCAACTCCTTTCAATGTTGGCGAGCAATTCAGCGCCGTCGATGACTTCCGAACGCCCGAGCGCACCGTCGAGCGCCGAACGCACGTCCTCCAGTTCGGTCTGCAGCGCCGCAAGAAGATCGCCGGTTCGTGCCGTCTGCTCGCGCTGTTCCCGCAACCGTGCGAAACGGTCACGCAGGTAGCGCAGATGGCGACCTGCAACGAGATCGCGCTCGCCCGCATCGGCTAGTTTTTCCGAGGCATAGGCGCGTGTCGATTCGAGCAGCCGGTAGCGTAGCGCGTCACCCTGCGGTTCGGCGAGCACCAGCGACTTATCGACCAGCGACGCCACCACGTCGAACACGTCGAGTTCGCCGAGGTCCTCGCCGCTCCCAATCGCAACCGCTCCCTCAAACGTGAATCCGCTGATGAAGATACCCAGCCGGCGAAAGAGCACGCGCTCGCGCTCGTCGAGGAGGTCGTGGCTCCAGTCGAGCATCGCGCGGAGCGTCTGTTGGCGTGGAAGGACGTCGCGGCTACCGCCGGTGAGCACGTGAAAGCGCGCGTCGAGGCGCTCTCGCAGTTGCCGTGGACTGAGTATCTTTACGCGTGCGGCAGCCAATTCGATCGCTAGCGGAATCCCATCGAGCCGGCGACAGATCTCGGCGATCGTCGCCGCGTTCTCGTCCGTGAACGTAAAGCGCTTGTCGACTGCATGCGCCCGCTCGACGAAGAGCGCAATCGCCGCGCTCTGTATTGCATCACTCGCGTGCAAGAGACTGGCATCGTCGTCGCTCGGAACGGCGAGGGAGGGCAGTCGATACGTCTCCTCGCCCGCAATTCCCAGGCCTTGGCGGCTTGAGGCGAGGACCTTGACTTTCGGGCAGCCGCGCAGAAGCGCTGAGATAACACGGGCGGCCGGCTCGACGAGATGCTCGCAATTGTCGAAAACGAGCAGCGCGTATTTCGCTTTGAGCGCGCGCACCAGGTTCTCGACGGGATCGCCTTCAGATGTGAGCGTGAGGCCGAGGACTTGTGCCACGGTCGTCGGGATGTAGTCGCCGCTCCCAAGCGGTGCCAGCTCGATGAACCAGACCCCGTCGCCGGAACCGTCGAGCAGATTCGCTGCAACGTGCAGCGAAGTGCGCGTCTTGCCGATGCCGCCCGAGCCGACCAGCGTGACGAGTTGATGCTTTTCGATCAGCGCGGTGATCTCGGCAATCTCCGTCTCGCGGCCGACGAACGAGGTCGGCATTCGGGGCAAGTTGTTGGGGAGTGCGTCGAGCGAACGTAACGGCCGAAACTCGGCCACGAGATCGGGTGCAAGCAGCTGATACACTTGCTCGGGGCGCGCGAGGTCCTTGAGGCGATGCTCGCCGAGATCGCGGAGGCTCGCTTGCGGCGGGAGCGCGCCTTGGACCAGATCGCTCGTTACTCCCGATACCAGTACCTGGCCGCCGTGGGCGATCGCGAGCAGCCGGGCAACCCGATT
>Ga0302326_10032273_pt1 | contig 10438 bp, 10 predicted proteins | sample Palsa_T0_3_FD_202264 | JGI IMG/M metagenome (GOLD analysis project Ga0302326, IMG submission 202264) | Peat permafrost microbial communities from Stordalen Mire near Abisko, Sweden - Palsa_T0_3 | ecosystem: Environmental > Terrestrial > Soil > Palsa > Peat permafrost | place: Sweden: Abisko... | reverse complement strand
GCCCGGTGCAGGACGCCCTCGTCCAGGACGCACCAGAGTTGGGGTGCACCCGGCCGCTCCAATACTGACTGCCTCGCCAGTCGTACGGCCACTTGCTCGTCCAGGTCGTTCAGATCTCCGTCGGGACGGGCGCTCAGAATGGCCCGCGCATACTCCTCCGTCTGCAGCAGCCCGGGCACCACGAGCGGCTCGTACCAGCGCAGCGCGGTCGCCTCGGCTTCGATGTCCGCCCACTCCTGGAACCAGCCGTAGGCGCGCTGCTTCAGGCTCTTCTTCAGATGGCTCCACAGCCGGGTGAGCGCACCCTGGGTGTCCAGTTCGGGTATCGCGTCGAGACGCGGCGGGAAATCCTCGGCGGGCGGCCGTTCTCCCGTCTCGATCTTGCTGATCACGTCATGCGAGACATTGGCCCGCGGCGCAAGATCCTTCTGCGACAAGCCTGCCCGGGTCCGGTAGTAGCGGAGCTCGGCGCCGAACACGCCCGCAGGCGTCCCGGCCCGTTCGGCATCGTTCGGCATCTGATCGGCATCCCTTCGGGAAAGACGGCCGGATGCCGGCAATCAGTGGGCATCCGGACCGATTCCGTTCCCAACGGTAGCCCCGCCGGACAGGCTAGGAAACACAAATAACCCGGCCTGGGAGAATCTGGTGACCACGACAGCGACGACGGCAGGCACGTGCCGCTACACCGGCAGCTACCCCGCCGAGCCGGTCCAGGTGAGGCAGGTACGGATCGTGCTCGCCGCCCTGCTCCGCGACTGCCCGCGAGCCGACGACACGATCCTGGTCGCCTCGGAGTACGTCACCAACGCGATCGTGCACAGCGCATCCCGCGGCGGCGGCGAATTCACCCTCCGCGCCGAAGTCCAGCCGGGCCGCCTCCGGATCGAAGTGGAAGATGCCGGCGGCCCGTGGCCCGAAGGCCCGTGCGATGACGACCGCCCGCACGGATTCGACGTGGTGGCCGCCATTGCTGGCCCGCAGAACTGGGGCGTCGACGGGGGCGCTGGCGGCCGTATCGCCTGGGCCACCCTTAGCTGGTAACACGCACATGACCAGGCTGCCCCCACCCGAGGAAGCGAAACTGTCATTACCTACATCTCCGCTCACTCTTGACACCCTTCCGGCTGACCGAGGATCCGGAGTCTTCCCATAACGGCAACTACGTCCTCTACCCGCCACCGAGCGGGCTCGCTCAGTCTGGGTATTGGGTGGGTTTGGTGGTGTAGGTGCGGCCGGAAGCGGTGGTCCAGCGGAACCAGCCGCGCTTTTCGCCGTGTTCGAGGTGCCAGCCGGGTGTCTGCTTGTCGCGGTGATGGTGCCGGCAGACTGGTCCGCCTTCGCACAAGCAGGTCCGCCCGCCCTTTTCGAACGGTGTGCTGTGCTCGTAATCACAGGTGGGGTGAGGACGCCGGCACGTCAGGAATGTGCAGCACTGGTTGAGGATCCCGGTCAAATGCTTCAGCTTGACGCCGGGATCGTGCCCGGCGGCCTGATGCTTATGATCACACGGCCCGGTGAGGTTCTCCAGCCTGAACTCGAGGTCGCCCGCGCCGCGAGTACCGGTGGTGTTGCCGGTGAGGGCGGCGATGTCTAGCCGTATGGTTCCGGTTGGATCGAGGCCGCCGCCGGGCTGGGCTGCGGCACGTTTACCCCGGTCGCGTTTTCTGTCGCGGGGTGGTGGGCGTCCGCAGCCGTGGGCGATCGGCCGGTGGTCGGTGCCGGTAACCGTTATGCACCAGGTGGAGCTTGGGTTGCGGGCGGCTGCCGCGGCCAGCGTCCGGGCCAGGTCCGGGTCGACCGGGCCTATGCGGGACATCGTGCCGGGCCGTTCGGCTAGGCCGAGGAAGGTCAGCAGCGGCATTGTCAGGTCTGGCAGGGAGAGGGTCAGGTTCACCTTGGCCGCGAAACCCGGCGGGACCTGTCCCGGCGCCGTACCGCCGTCCGGGGTACCGGGCTTTGGCTTGCTGGGACCGCTAGGCTGGTTCCCGCCGTTCCCGGTGCTGTCTGCTGCCGTGCCGGCGTCGTTCTCGGTGGCGGGGGTGGCGCCGGGTCCGGGGGTGGCGGGGTGGGGGATGGCGGGGTCGGGGGCGCCGAGCATGTCCAGGCAGGCCAGGGTCCGCAGGCAGTCCATGTCTCCTGCTACCCCTGCGGCGCGGAGCTGGCGGGCGCGGGCCTCGATATTCCCGATCGCGACCAGGGCCAGCTCTGGCGGGAGCTCCCGCCCGGAGATGCAGGTGTTCCCCGACAGTTCCGGGAACATCTCGACCCGCTTGTGACGTTGCGCGGCCTCCCGCCGCTTGCGGGCCGCCTCGGGGTTGACCTCGATGACGGCGCGGGCGATCCGGTCGCGGATCATCCCGCTCGTCATCTCTTCCACGTCGCCGCGCCCGAACAGGATCCGCTCCGCCCGCCGTGCCTCCTCGGGCGACAGGATCAGGCAGGTCATGGAGATAGCCCGGGCCTTGTCCACGTCCATGATCCCGTCACGCAAGGCCGCGCGGGTCAGCGGGAGCTTGACGACCAGGTCCCGGGCCAGGTGCACCAGCCCCGCCGCCACGCTCGCGGTCACGTGCAGCTGAGCGGCCAGGTCCGCCGCCGCGTCCTCGCTGGCCGCCTCCGGCATCCCGTAGGCCGCCAGCGCGGGATCAGCGTCCGGGTGGGGACGGCGGCGGATGAACTCCGCCACCGCGGTCAGTTCCTCCCAGTGCTGCCGTGAGATCAGCCGCTGCCGCGCCCCGACGAGCCCCATCAGCTGATCATCCGTCACGTCGGCGAAGGAACGGTCCTCGCCGGAGGCTTCATCAGCCAGGCCGGACATCACGGTGGACGGCGCGGCCAGGTCGAGGGGACGGCCCTGCCCGAACCCCGCCGCCGGGCCCTCCGGAATGCCCGGCACCGGCGGATCGCCCTTGACATGCGCGGACTCCGACTGCCCCGCCGCGGCGAGCCGCGCGATCAGCTCCTGGTATTCCGCGCCGTCGCGCTCCGCGCGGGCGGTGAGGATCTCCCAGGACTCCTGCTCGTTGTCCGGCGGGGGCCCCACATCAGGATCGTCGTAGAACGCGGATACCGGATCCTCCGGCTCTCGCTCCTCGCACCGGTCGCCGTTCTGCCGGACCCACTCGGCCTCATCCACCCACCACGGCAACCCGATGCCCGCAGACACACCCGGACCATCCGAGCCGCTATAAGCGGCATCGCCCGGGGGTGGCTGCGGCGACTCGGGGTCCACGGCGGCCTCCCTCCGGAGCGACTAGTGCGGTGCGTTTTATTGAGAGGAAAATGAAGATCCTTATTCGAACATTTTATCCTAAATCCTATTCATAGTGTAACGACGAACAGAAAAGGTATGAAGAACTATCCGCGAGGTAAGGTTGTCGCGACGTACGCCCGCGGCGATTTCACGCCGGATGCCGGGACTGTATATGTAGGGCGAAAGCGCATCGTCAGCGTGCGACGCCAGCGTGGGCCAGACGTCAGGGGCTGCGCGTCTCCGTCGCCTCGGTGAGGATGAGAGGCCGCAGACTGCGTGCGGCAATCTCCATGCCCTGCTAGGCGTACCGTTGGGGCTTGCACTGGGCAGGCACGTACCGGGCATGCCTATGTACGTTCACTACTGATCTGGTCTGCCGGAACGACTTGTTCCAGCAGCCGGCGAATGACCTTCTGGTCGCCGTCAACGCCAACGGCCCCAACGCAGATGGCCGTCTGGAGCTGGGAAGGCGCTCCGATGAGTTCTCTGAACGTCTTCGGGTCCGTACGGATCGAACCGTCAGGTTTCGCCGTTTCCCCGACCTGGATTTCGAGTTGCCCATCGTGGATGAGTGCCGTCCAGCTCTGACCGTCCAGTTCGATACGTACGACAGCTGGGAACTCAGTTGGATCCGGGTGTGCCCGGGATCGAAGGTACAAAAGCACGGTAGTGGGCCCGATGACGGCAGGTTCAGGTGGTAGCGGGCTCTGGAGTCCCCACAACCCAAGCGTCAATAGGACCGGTTCCAGCTGGCGACCCCAGGGGGTCAGTTCGTATACCCAAGACGCCGCCGGTGCGGATAGCTGTCTTCGCTGGATGACGCCGTTGGCTTCAAGCTCTCGCAGCCTGTCGGCAATGACGTTCGAACTCGTGTTGGCAAGCACACGACGCAGCTCGGAGAAGCGCTGCGGGCCGAACAAGAGCTCACGCACGATGAGGAGTGCCCATCGCTCACCGACGACGTCGAGTGCACGGGCGATCCCACACAGGTCTTGGTAACTACGACTGGTCGGCATGGTCTCCCTCAACTCGATCCATGGTAGTAATTTACTACCTTGAAGTTGTTTTTAGCTACCATCGATGTTAGCGTGTGGCTCGTCAGGATCATCTATCGGAAGGGCCGGCGCGCGGAGCGTGGTGAGAACGACATGAGGAAGCTGATCGAAACCACCCACGTGTCTCTTGGCGGAGAGGTTGGATCAATCGACGACTGGGTGTTCCCTTATCTCGATGAGGAACACAAGGCCTACACGGCGCGGCAACTGCGTGAAGCGGACAGCCTCTTGCTCGGGCGGATGACGTATGAAGGATTTTCCGCGGCGTACCCGACCATGAGCGGAGGCGATTCCGCAATGTTCACTGAGTTCATCGAACGCATCAACGCCATTCCCAAGTACGTGGCATCGACCACCCTTCGAGAGGCAACGTGGAACGCCACCGTCATCGACGGAGATGTGGCCTCGTTCGTCGAGGATCTAAAGCAGCAGCCCGGTGGCAACATCATCAAGTACGGCAACGGTCCTCTCGATGTCAGGCTGATGGAGCATGGACTGATCGACGAGTTCCACCTGCTGCTCACGCCGGTCGCCGTCGGCAAAGGTCAACATCTGTTCGAGGACATCGACACGGCCCCGTCGTTGAACCTCGCCGATGTCACACGGTTCCGGAACGGTGTCGTCGTACTCGTCTACACCCCAAGGTGAAACAGTCGCGACACCCCGAATCCTCGACGTCATCCCGCTCTAGACACTGACCTGCCCGACTTTGCCGATCCCGTGGACCCTGAGATCCTTGGCCGGGGGCAAGCACGCCGGTTCGTTCGGGGAAAGAACTTCAGGTGTTGCGGACGGGCAGCGGTGCTACAGCGTGGCCCGCGCGCCCGGTCGCGACCAGCGCTGCGACCCGCCCGCCCGCGGTCCCGCGTATGCGCGTGAGGACTATCGCGAGCGCCAGGACGTTCAGGAGCCTGAAGAAAGGTCTGACAAGGGCGACCCCTGTCGGCCGTCACCAGGAGCAGGGGCAGCCCTCCGGACCACACACCGGTCTGCTGCATGACCAGGGCCAGCAGAACGAGCAGGTCCAGCACCAGCGGGAGGCACGCGACCGCCGCGGCGGCCCCCGTCGGCCGGCCAGCGCCAGCAGCATCACCGCCAGCCAGCCGATCATCACCGCGGCGGGTGGGGTGCCGCACCGAGGAGCAACAGCGTGCTGTCCTGGGCAGGTTCGGTCCCGTCATGGCGGGCCCGCTACCAGGGCCAAACGGGGCATCAACCCGGCCGCATGTCTTGGGTCGCAGCGCCGAGGCGCTCGCAGGTGCGCGAGCGTCCGAGGGCGGTCACGTATCCGACGCGCTCGTTTGACAGGGGGCTTTAGCGATCTTCTTCCCCTGGCCCGGGCCGGTTAGCGGGGATGGCCAGGCCGATGCTCTCGCCCGTTTCCCTGACCGTCTCCTCGATGTGCTCAGCATCGGGATTCCTGGGAGTCTGGTCACCTACGGGCATGCCGGTCAGGTCGGCGCCTGGCTCCACGTCGAAGGCCAGGCCTTCCGGCCGGGGCATCTTGTCGGACGGCGTTACGGCCAGCGGCCCGGGGGTCTGGTGACGGTTCACCGCGGCATCTGCCGGGTCGTAAGCGCCCTGGCCCGGAAACGGCGGTTCCGGCCGCGGTTGCCCGGGTTCCGGGATCGGTGAGGGGGCTGGCGGCTGTGGTTCCGGCGGCACGGGGGAAGGCGACGGCGGACCTGGGTCAGGAGGCAGAGGCGGGTTCGGTTGAGGCGGGTCAAGCGGGGGTGTTGTCATGGGCCCGGCCTACCCGCCGTCAGCGTCCCTACTCGCGCTCCGCCTCAGGTCAATGTCAGTACCCGGGCCCGTAACGGCTTGGCCGGCCTGCTATGCCACCTGCCACAACGGGCCGCTCTTTCAGCTTGCGCTGGCTGTAGCAAGAGGCTCCCGATCCCGCTCGGGATCGGGAGCCTCAGCTCAGGCTCTACTGATGCGACCGCTGCTCTGCTTCAGCTGCGCTCGCCTTCGCTCGGGCCTTCTCCGCTTCAGCTTCCTTGGCCGCCACCTCGCGCTCCGCGGCGGCCTTGTCCTGCTGAGCTTGGCCTTCTTGCTTCACCGACTCGTTCCCGGTTACGGCCCCGACCGCCTCCTTGGCTCGGCCCTTCACGTCTTCGGCGACGCCTTTGACGCCTGCGTTGGGTCCAGACTCATTCGCCACGATCGTCTCCTATCGTTTCCCTCACGTAGTGGTGCTCTCGCCCCGGCCTGGGGCGCTGACTGCTACCCGGCCATCTGGGGCACAAACGCAGCGGCCGGGTCAAGCCGGGCACCGCTGAGAGGACTCACGAGCGCGGCGACCAGCAAGCTGCGCCCGCCGGGATTGATCAGGCTGGCCGCTTCCGGGGTCCGGTCGGCACGTTGAACTTTGCGGGGTGATCGCGCCTGCTGTAGCGGCGAGGGCAGATAGCGGGCCGCGCTCGAGGACCTCGGCGAGGCGCCGAGCGGTGGCGAGATCGGCCTGGTTCCGGTCCACAGGTTCCAGCCCAGGTGGATGAAGCCGATGTGCAGCTGGTACCAGTGGTGGCGGGCGGCGTCGTAGAGGAAGTCGCCGCGGACCGAGCACTTCCAGGACAGCACCGCCTCGACCCGGCCGGCGTCCGGGCTGAACAGCACGTTGCCGTGCAGGAGATCGCCGGGTACCAGGTCCCGGCGTTCGGGGCAGGCCGCTGCCGGGGTCCGGATCCGTTCGTCGACCGCCTGGGAGAGAACGGCCAGGTCCGGGTCGGCGGCCAGGGCGGCGCTCCAGCCGTGGACCAGTCTCTTGACAGCGATCGTTCTATTAGGTCAAATGACTTAGGCGTACGACTAACCGAGTGAGCTGAGCACCTGGCTGACAGGGAGAGAGCGTGTCATGGCGGCGGTGAGCCCGGCCGTGCCGAAGACGGCGGCCCGCGCCGCCGCCGAGGAGGCGCTGCTGGATGCGGCGGAGCGGCTGCTGGCCCACGCCGGGTGTGCGGGCATCACCACGCGGCGGCTCGCGAAGGAGGCGGGCGTCAACCACGGCCTGGTCCACTATTACTTCGGCTCAAACGAGAACCTGCTGGTGCACGCGCTGGAACGGTTCACAGGACGGCTGATCGCCCGTCAGCGGGAGCTGTACACGGCCGGCGTGCCGTTCGCGGACAAGTGGCGCACGGCGATGCATTACTTGGTCAGCGAGGATGTCAGCTACCAGAAGATCTGGCTTGAACTGCAGGCACTGGCCTGGAACAACCCGGACATCAGGGCACGGCTGGCGCGGGTGAATGCCGAGTGGCGGGCCGTGCTGACCGAGGCGTTCGAACAGCCTCGCCGCGAGCTGGGCATCGGGCTGCCGCTGGAGGCGCTGGTCTCGCTGGTGATGACGTTCAACCTCGGCATCATCGTCGAGCGGCTGGGCGGCATCGACACCGGGCACCGCGAGCTACTGGATTGGATCGACCAATGGATTTCCCGGTAACTGAGCCTGTCCGGGAGCAGTCACGGGCACGGTACCCAGACAGCTTCGGCTACCTCAAGCGCGACGGCGTGCGCCTGTACTACGAGGTGTACGGCTCGGGCGAGCCGACCGTCTTCCTCCTGCCGACGTGGTCGATCATCCATTCGCGGCACTGGAAGATGCAGATCCCCTACCTGGCCCGGCACTGCCGGGTCATCACGTTCGACGGGCGCGGCAACGGCCGATCCGACCGCCCGGCGGCCGGATACTCCGAAGCGGAGTTCGCCGCCGACGCGCTGGCGGTGATGGATGCCACCGCGACCGGGCACGCGGTGATCGTCTCGCTCTCGGTCGGCGCGCAGCGCGCCCTCATCCTGGCGGCCGAGCACCCGGACCGGATCACCGGGGCTGTCTTCATCTGCCCGGCCGTGCCGCTCGCCTCCCCGCAGGCAGACGACGCGCGCTACCTGTGGGATGAGGTGCTGCCCACCGACGAGGGCTGGCCGAAGGACAAGTTCTCCGGCTGGCTGCGGGATTACCGCGGCTTCCTGGAGTTCTTCTTCTCCCAGTTTTTCACCGAGCCGCACTCGACCAAGCCGACCGAGGACTGCATCGGCTGGGGCCTGGAGACCACCGCGGAGACCATCATCGCGACGGAAATCGGCAACGGCCTGGACGAGGAAACCGCGCGCGAGCTGTGCTCCCGGGTTCGCTGCCCTGTGCTGGTGATCCAGGGCACCACGGACGCGGTCACCGGGCCCGGCCGCGGGATAGCGCTCGCCGAGGCCACCGGCGGCGAGCTGGTCCTGCTCGAGGGCTCGGGTCACGGCCCGCACGTACGCGACCCGGTCAAGGTCAACCTGCTGCTGCGCGACTTCGCCGTCCCCGCGCGACCGCGCCCGCGCTGGGTGCGCGGCAAGGCGCGCCCCAAGCGTGTCCTGTACATCTCCTCACCGATCGGCCTCGGTCACGCTCAGCGGGATGTGGCGATCGCCGCCGAGCTGCGCAGGCTGCATCCCGGCGTGGAGATCGACTGGCTTGCCCAGCATCCGGTCACCAGGGTGCTGGAGGCGCATGGTGAGCGCGTTCACCCGGCCAGCGCCTACCTGGCCAGTGAGTCCGGGCACGTCGAGTCCGAGTCGGCCGAGCACGACCTGCACTGCTTCCAGGCCATCCGGCGGATGGATGAGATCCTGCTGGCCAACTTCATGGTCTTCCACGACCTGGCCCGCGACGAGGACTACGACCTGTGGATCGGCGACGAAGCCTGGGAGCTCGACTACTACCTGCACGAGAACCCCGAGCAGAAGCACGCCGCCTACGCCTGGTTCACCGACTTCGTCGGCTGGCTGCCGATGCCCGACGGCGGTGACCGCGAGGCGTTTCTCACCGCCGACTACAACGCCGAGATGATCGAGCACATCGACCGCTACCCTCGCGTGCGTGACCGCGCCATCTTCGTCGGCGACCCCGGCGACATCGTCCCGGACGGGTTCGGCCCCGGGCTGCCGCTGATCCGCGACTGGACCGAACAGCACTACGACTTCGCCGGCTACATCACCGGCTTCGACCCGCGCCAGCTCGAGGACCGGCAAGCACTCGGCTACCGCGACGGCGAACGCGTCTGCATCGTGACCGTCGGCGGCTCGGGGGTGGGCGGACACCTGCTGCGGCGCGTGATCGCCGCCTACCCCGAAGCCAAGCAGCGCGTGCCTGACCTGCGGATGATCGTGGTGACCGGCCCACGGATCGACCCCGGCAGCCTCCCGGCTCACGACGGCCTGGAAGTGCGTCCCTACGTCCACGAGCTCTACCGGCACCTGGCCGCCTGTGATCTCGCGATCGTCCAGGGCGGGCTGACCACGGCGATGGAGCTGACCGCGAGCCGGCGGCCGTTCCTGTACTTCCCGCTCCGCCACCACTTCGAGCAGAACCTCCACGTACGCCACCGGCTGGAGCGCTACCGGGCCGGACGCTGCATGGACTACCAGACCGCGGGACCGGCCGACATCGCGGCGGCGATCGCCGGCGAGATCGGCCGCGAGGTCGACTACCGCCCGGTCGCCACCGACGGCGCCGCCCGCGCGGCGGGCCTGCTCGCCGACCTCCTCTAGCCATCGGCGGCCCGGCCCGGAGATTGTTCCTCGTACAGGAAGTTGTTGTGATCTAGTCTTGACGCAATCCCGGGCCTGATGTGCTGCGGGACCAGCGCAAGATGATCACGACCGAAGCCACGACGAGTCCCGCGGCCGAAGTCCCCGAACCGGCGCCCGCCGTCAGCAGGACCCGAAGCACGCCGGTTCGTTCGGAACTTCACGTGTTGAGGCCGGGCAGTGGTGCTACGGCGATCGGCTACATCGTGGATCACGCCTGGTGTGTCCGCCTGGCCCGCTTCGTCCAGGAGGTGATCGCCACCGGCCACACGAGCACGGTGGCCAGCGAGCTGCCGAGCAGGAACACCGCGTAAACCGTCTGGTTGCCCGGGAAGGCGAAGTCGCCGACCAGGCTGGGCAGGAACCCGATCGCGAGCAGCGCCGCGACCCGCCCGCTCGCGATGCCGCGTCTGCGGGTGAGGGCTATCACGACCGCGACCGCCAGGACGTCCAGGAGCCCGAAGACGGAATCCGGCAGCTGCACGGCAGGGTTCGCCAGGATGACGACGGTAGGCCACCCGAGGAGTAGAGAAAGGCCCGCGGTCATCAG
>Ga0302326_10032271_pt1 | contig 10438 bp, 7 predicted proteins | sample Palsa_T0_3_FD_202264 | JGI IMG/M metagenome (GOLD analysis project Ga0302326, IMG submission 202264) | Peat permafrost microbial communities from Stordalen Mire near Abisko, Sweden - Palsa_T0_3 | ecosystem: Environmental > Terrestrial > Soil > Palsa > Peat permafrost | place: Sweden: Abisko... | reverse complement strand
CCTACCGCTCGCGACCGGCGCGGCGGTGGCGTGCCCTGACCGCAAGGTCGTGTGCCTCGAAGGCGATGGCAGCGGCATGTACACACTGCAGGCGCTGTGGACGCAGGCGCGCGAAGGCCTCGACGTTACGACGCTCATCTTTTCGAACCGCACCTACGCGATCCTCAAGGGCGAGCTCGCCAATGTCGGCGCCGGTAATCCTGGCCGCAAGGCGCTCGACATGCTCGACATCGGCAATCCGGACCTCGACTGGGTCGGCCTCGCCAAAGCGATGGGAGTGCCGGGCGCCAAGGCCACGACGATGGAGGAATTCAACCGACGCTGCGCCGAGGGTCTCGCGACGCCTGGACCCTACCTCATCGAGGTCGAACTCTGAGGCTGCGCAACGGCGCCGCCGGTCTTATCCTGCTGACGGCCGTATTACCGCATGGCGTGATGGCGGGCGCCGGCGCCCGAGATGTTGCCTACGGCAATTACATGGGAAGCGGTCGCGCCTGCTACGGTATGCTGACAATCACCTCGCGCGCCGTCACCTGGATGACGCCGCTCAGTCAATGCGGGACGTCACCATACTCGGTTCACGACCGCCAGGAGGGAGCGGACGGCATCCGCATCTCCTATCAGCTCACGCGGCCGAGCGCGACGTGCCTCTTCCACGTCGTGGTGCTGACCCACAACGCGAGCGACGATATGGGTATCGGCTGGAATGTTGTCGGCTACCCATCGCTAGAGGACGTGATCCAGAACCGGGTGGGGGACGCCCTCGGCTGCTATCTTTACCGGCATTAATGAGAAAATTCTTCGCGCAACCGGCGTTTTGCGCGATCAAAGCGTTAGCGACTTGGTGATTGGCGGCGGGCGATAAAGCCGACGAGACGGCACAGGAGATTGGCGCCGCTGATGGATGACGGAATTCAAGTCAAGGAGGCCGTGCGAAAGCCGCGCGCGGCTCGGAGTGTAGCCCAATCTCCCACGCGCGCCGATCCGCAGATCGAGGCGATCGTCGCGGCGCGCCACGGCGACCCGTTTGCTTATCTTGGCATGCACCAGGACGCTGGCAAACTTTGCGTGCGGGCGATGCTGCCGGGCGCGATTGCGGTTGAGGTGATCGACGCTCGTACCGGCGAAGTTGCCGGAGAAGGCGAACTCGTGCACCCGGACGGGTTGTTTATCGCCAGCCTCAACGGCCGAACGGACCGGTTTTCCTATCGCCTGCTCGTGGATTGGGGCGGCGTCAAGCAAGAGTTCGACGACGCCTACCGCTTCCCGCCAGTGCTCGGCGATCTGGACCTGCACTTGCTGGTCGAAGGAACGCATCTCGACAGCTACCGCAAGCTCGGCGCCCATGTTGTGACGCATGACGGCGTCGAGGGCGTGGCCTTCGCGGTGTGGGCGCCTAACGCTCAAAGGGTCAGCATCGTCGGCGTGTTCGACGCATGGGACGGGCGCCGCCTGCCGATGCGCAGGCGCCACGCCGGTGGATTTTGGGAGATCTTCGTGCCTGGCATCGGGCCGGGTGAGGTCTACAAATATGAGATTGTCGGCCCCGATGGTGTGGTGCTGCCACTGAAGGCCGACCCCTACGCGGCGCAGGCGGAGATCCCACCGCGTACCGCCTCGGTCGTCGCCGCACCCAGCCATTTCCCCTGGCAGGACGGCGAATGGCTCGCCTCTCGCGGGCGGGCCAACGACCGCTCCGCGCCGATTTCGGTCTACGAGGTCCATCTCGGTTCGTGGCGCCGCAACCTCGCGGAAGGCGGCCGGTATCTGAGCTACCGCGAGTTGGCCGATCAGCTAGTACCCTATGTCGCCGATCTAGGATTCACTCATATCGAGATCATGCCGGTTACGGAGTATCCCTTTGACGGCTCGTGGGGATACCAGCCGGTATCGCTGTTCGCACCGACATCGCGCTACGGCTCGCCGGATGATTTTCGGTTTTTTATCGACGCATGCCATCGCGCCGGGCTCGGCGTGTGGCTCGATTGGGTGCCGGGTCATTTCCCGAGCGACGCGCACGGGCTGGCCCGCTTCGATGGGACCGCGCTTTACGAGCACGCCGACCCGCGCCAAGGGCTGCATCGCGACTGGGATACGCTGATCTACAATTGCGGCAGGCGCGAGGTCGCCAATTTCCTGCTGTCGAGTGCGTTGTGCTGGGTGCGCGACTTCCATATCGACGGCCTCCGAGTCGATGCCGTCGCCTCGATGCTTTATCTCGACTACAGCCGGCAGCCTGGAGACTGGATTCCCAACGTGTACGGCGGACGTGAGAATCTCGAAGCAATCGCCTTTCTGCGGCGGATGAACGAGGTGGTATTCGGCGAAGACACGGGCGCGACGACAGTCGCCGAGGAGTCGACCGCCTGGCCGATGGTGTCGCGCCCGGTTTATGTCGGCGGGCTTGGTTTCGGCTTCAAATGGAACATGGGCTGGATGCACGACACGCTCGGCTACATGTCGCGCGACCCGATCCACCGCAAGCACCACCACAACGACCTGACTTTCGGGCTGCTCTACGCGTTCCACGAGAACTTCGTTCTGCCGCTAAGCCACGACGAGATCGTCTATGGCAAGCAGTCGCTGATCGGCAAGATGCCAGGCGACCGCTGGCAACGCTTTGCCAATCTCCGCGCTTATTTTGCTTTCATGTGGACGCACCCTGGTAAGAAGCTTTTATTCATGGGCGGAGAGTTCGCCCAGGAGCGCGAATGGAATCATGATATTGGCCTCGACTGGCAGCTGCTCGGCCATCGCATGCATGCTGGAGTGCACCGGCTGGTGCGTGACTTAAATTGGCTCTATCAAACCACGCCGGCGCTCTACCAACGCGATTGCGAAGGCGACGGCTTTTCCTGGATCGATGCAAATAATGGCGCCGAAAGCGTCGTTTCCTACCTGCGTCGCGGTGCCGATCCGACGACGATCGCGGTGACGGTCTGCAATTTCACCCCGGTGCCGCGCCATGGTTATCGGATCGGCGTGCCGTATGCCGGCTGGTATCGTGAGCGCATCAACACTGACTCGCTCGACTACGGCGGAAGCGGTATCGGTAATCTCGGAGCGGTCGAGGCTGAACCGCACCCGATGCATGGCCATCCCTATTCGCTGAACATGCACTTGCCTCCGCTGGGGGTGGTGATCTTTACGACCGAGCCGTGAGGCAAGGCTGATGGCGTCGCCGCGGGTATGGCCCGGCACTCCCTATCCGTTGGGTGCGACCTGGGACGGGCGGGGCGTCAATTTCGCACTGTTCTCCGCCCATGCGGAAAAAGTTGAATTGTGCCTATTCGATCGCAGCGGGCACCAGGAACAGGCACGCATCGTTTTACCGGAATATACCGACGAGGTGTGGCACGGCTACCTGCCTGAGGTGCGCCCGGACCAACTTTATGGCTATCGCGTCCACGGTCCCTACGATCCGCCCAACGGTCTTCGCTTCAATCACAATAAGTTGCTGCTCGATCCTTACGCCAAGGCGTTGCACGGCCCATTGCAATGGAACGATGTCGTATTCGGCTACCGGGTCGGCGGTCCGCGGGAAGATCTCGGCTTCGATCGCCGCGACAGTGCGCGCTATATGCCAAAATGCCGGGTAGTGGAGCCGGCTTTCACCTGGCGTGACGATCGCCCACCGCGCACCGCATTGGAGGAATCGATCATCCTCGAGGTGCATGTCCGCGGCTTTACCATGATGCATCCCGAGGTCGATCCGGCGCAGCGCGGCAATTTCGCGGCATTGGCGACACCCGCGGTGATCGATTACCTGGTCGAGCTAGGCGTGACCGCGGTGGAGCTCTTGCCGGTTCACGTTTCAGTGCCAGAGCGTCAGTTGACCCAGCGCCGGTTGACCAATTACTGGGGTTACAGCTCGATCGGATTTTTCGCGCCCGACCCGCGGTTCTTGCCGACCGGCACGATCGCCGAATTCAAGACCATGGTCCAACGGTTACACGACGCCGGGATCGAGGTGATCCTCGACGTCGTCTACAACCATACCGGCGAGGGCAATCACCTGGGGCCGACGCTGTCATTTCGCGGAATCGACAACTTGTCTTATTACCGGCTGGCAGACGACCGCCGCTATTATCAGGATTTTACCGGTACCGGAAACACGCTCAACCTGGACCACCCGCGGGTGCTGCAGCTCGTGACCGACTCGCTGCGTTATTGGGCCTGCGACATGCACGTCGACGGGTTCCGCTTCGATCTCGCGCCGGCCTTGGCGCGCGAAGGCGGAGAATATTCGCAAGGCAGCGCATTCTTCGACACGCTCCGCCAGGATCCCGAGCTGGCCAATGTTAAGCTGATCAGCGAACCCTGGGACGTTGGCCCGGGCGGCTATCAGCTCGGTAATTTCCCGCCGGGTTGGGCCGAGTGGAACGGCCAGTATCGCGATGTCGTGCGGCGCTTCTGGAAAGGCGATGGAGGCCTCGTCGCCGACATGGCGTCGCGGGTGGCGGGCTCTTCCGACATCTTCGGTTATCGTGGCCGCCGTCCCTGGGCGAGCATCAACTTCATTACCGCGCATGACGGTTTCACGCTGCAGGATTTGGTCAGCTACAACGACAAGCACAATGAGGCGAACGGCGAAAGCAACCGCGACGGACATGACGCCAATTTCAGTTGGAATTGTGGCGCCGAAGGGCCGACAGACGATTCGTCGATCCTCAAATTGCGCGACCGTCAGAAGCGCAATTTGCTCGCCACGCTGTTGCTGTCGTTAGGTGTGCCGATGCTGGTCGCCGGCGATGAATTCGGGCGTACCCAGCGCGGCAACAGCAATGCTTACTGCCAGGACAATGAAATCTCTTGGCTCGATTGGCAGCATGTCAGGCCCGAGGACGAGGCGTTGCGCGGCTTTGTGCGCGAGCTCATTCATCTGCGCCGCCGTCACCGGGTATTTTCACGGCCGCGCTTTTTTCGCGGCGAGGTCTTGTCCGAAGATGGGCTCAAGGACATCACCTGGGTGACCCCAACGGGCGAGGAGGCGACCAACGAGGATTGGCGCAATCCGGCTGCGATGACGCTTGGTTATGTACTCGGCGGCGCCGCTGGCGAGTTCTACACGACCGGCGGCCAGCGCGACATCGACGACAGTTTTCTCGTCATGATGAGCGCGTACCATCAGGATCTTGATTTCCGCTTCCCTCGGCTCAACGCATCCCTAGCGTGGCAGGCGCTGGTCGATACTGCCGAGCCGAGCGGTCTCGTCAACGACACAAAGCTCTACGTTGCAGGGCATGCCTATCGATTGCGAGCGCGAAGCTTTGCGCTGTTTATCAATCGGGCGGATGCCGACGGCAAGCCTGTGTTTCCAGAGCCGGCGCTCCGCGACCGGCAATGAGCAGCAGCGAGGCACTCCGGTCGGTCGCCGCGCTGCTCGGCATTGAAACCCGTCATACCGACGCGCTCGGCGTCACCCACGAACCGGATGCGGAGACACTGTCAGCTATCGTCAGCGGATTTGGCCTGCCGACCACGCCCGACCAGGCGGCTGCGGCGACCGCCGAACTCATCCATGCCGCGCCGCTCGGACTCGATCCGCTCTATGTGGTCGCGGCGGAGGCGCCGGTACTAGCGCTGCCTCTGGCGGCCAGGAATGGCAGCGTGGATTGGCATCTACATTTCGAGGGAGGCGGCGACGCTGAGGGAAGCTGGCGCACGGGCGACGGTGAATTTCGGCTGCCTCATTCGTTGCCGCTGGGCTACCACCGGCTCGAACTGGCAATCAATGGCGTGGTCGCGAGGATCCAATTGGCGGTGGCGCCCGCCTTCTGCCATCTGCCCGCCGAATTGCTGCCTGGCGCACATACTTGGGGCCTGACGACTCAGCTTTACAGCTTGTGCAGCGTGCGTAGCTGGGGCATCGGCGACTTCACCGACTTGGCGCGGCTCTCCAGGGTTGCCGGCTCATGCGGCGCCGTGACGGTTGGGGTCAACCCGCTGCACGCGTTGTTTGCCAGCGAACCACGCCACGCAAGCCCCTATTCGCCGTCGAGCCGGGCGCAACTCGATTACCTTTACATCGATCCGGCCGCGGTCCCAGGCTTCGTCGAGGACGCCGCGATACGCGCGCTTGTGCCCGAGGCGACGCTCAACGCGGCCCAATCGACTGAGTTGGTCGATCATGCGGCGGTAGCCGCCCTCAAGCGTCCGGTGCTCGAAGCGCTATATAGCCGCTTTTACGACAGCCAATTGCGCGGCGGCGCCAAAACCAAACACGCCAAGGCGTTTCGCCAGTTCCAGACGGATGGCGGTCAGCCGCTGGTTGCCTTCGCCACGTTCGAGGCGCTGCATGAGCACCTCAACAGCAATGGCAGAAGTTTCTCGTGGCACGACTGGCCTGCCGAGCTTCGCGATCCGAATTCCGCCGCGGTCGCAGAGTTTGGCGAGGCACATCGCGGACGCCTCGAATTCTTCCAGTTTTTGCAGTGGCAGGCCGATAGTCAACTTGGTGCAGCCGCTGAGGCTGGCCGCGCGAGTGGCTTGTCACTCGGGCTTTATCGTGACCTCGCGGTCGGGGTGAACCCGCAAGGCGCGGAGGCCTGGGCAGACCAGGGCCTCGTCGTCCCCGGCATGGGGATCGGCGCGCCCCCCGACGCGCTGAGTCGAGCCGGGCAGGATTGGGGTCTAGCGCCAGTTAATCCGCTGGCGCTGCGTCAACGAGGCTTCGCTCCATTCATCGCGGCTCTGCGAGCCAACATGCGCCATGCCGGCGTGTTGCGCATCGACCATGTGATGTCGCTACGGCGGCTGTATTGGGTCCCGGCCGGGCGGTCGGCGGTCTCTGGCGCCTACATCAATTATCCGTTCAACGAGTTGTTGCGACTGGTCGCCCTGGAAAGCCATCGTCAGCAATGTGCCGTCGTCGGCGAGGATCTGGGCACCGTGCCGCCCGGGTTCCGCGAGACAATGCAAGCCGCCAAGCTGTTGTCTTATCGCGTCGTCATGTTTGAACGGCGCTGGGACGGTAATTTCATTTCGCCGCGCGACTATGAGCCACTCGCGGCGGCCTCGGCGGCGACCCACGACCTTCCGACGTTGCACGGATTCTGGCTCGGTCGGGATATCGCCTGGCGCCAGAGCCTTGGCCTCTATCCTGACGTACAGGCCGAAGCAGCCGATCTGCGCGATCGCCACAGCAGCCGCTGGCAGTTGCTCGAAGCGCTTGAGCGTGAAGGCTTGATGCCGCGCGAGCGGTTCGGCGAATTTCTGCCGCACGATGCGGCGCCCGTCTTTACTGCGGAATTGGGCGAGGCGATCCTTGCCTTTCTTGCCCGCTCGCGCGCTCGGCTGATGCTGGTTCAGCTCGAAGATATTACTGGCGAGGTCGAGCAGGCGAACCTACCCGGCACCAGCGATGCTCATCCCAACTGGCGTCGGCGGTTGTCGGCGCGGCTCGACGACGTTCTGACCGGACCGGATTTGAAGCGCGTCGCCGCGCTGGTCAACGCGGAGCGCCAACGCGCGGCGTAGCGACGCTTGCGGGCTGCGCGACCTTGCGTCCAACATGCGGCCGGTGTGGCGACGGGGCGGGCAGGGACAGTGGACGCAATCGAGACGGTGGTGGTTGGCGCCGGGGTCATCGGTCTCGCCGCCGCGCGGGCATTGGCGCTCGCCGGCAGGGAGGTTGTCGTCCTCGAAAAGGCTTATACGATCGGTTTCGAGACCTCGTCGCGCAACAGCGAGGTTATCCACGGCGGGCTCTATTATCCCAAGGGAAGTCTGAAGGCGACGGCCTGCGTCGAGGGTCGCGAGCGGCTTTACGATTATTGCCGCGATCACGGCGTGCCGCACGAGCCGATCGGCAAGCTGATCGTCGCCACCAGCGAGGAAGAGATCCCCGGCGTTGAGAAGATTGATGCGGCGGCGCGCGCCAACGGTGTCGATAACCTCGAATGGCTCTCGGTCACCAAAGCGATGCGCATGGAACCGGAGCTTCGTTGCGTCGCCGCGTTGCTGTCGCCCTCCACCGGGATCGTCGACAGCCATGCCTTGATGCTCGCCTATCAGGGTGAGGCCGAGGACAACGGCGCGATGGTCGCTTTCAAGACGCCGCTGCTCGGCGGCAAGGTCGTCGCCGATGGGTTCGAGTTGGAGGTCGGCGGCGATGAGCCGACGACCATCCGCTGCCGCTATCTGGTCAATGCTGCCGGGCTTTACGCGCCCGCATTGGCGAAGTCGATCGACGGGATTCCGCTCGATACGATCCCGCCGGCATATTTTTGCCGCGGATGCTATTTCACGCTGACCGGTAAGACGCCGTTCCGCCGGCTGATCTATCCGGTGCCGGTGCCGGGCGGGCTAGGGGTGCACATAACGTTGGATTTGGCGGGACAGGCGCGGTTTGGGCCGGATGTCGAGTGGATCGACGAAGTCGACTATTCGGTCGACCCGCGGCGCTGCGACTCGTTCTACACGGCCGTGCGCCGCTATTGGCCGGGGCTCAAAGACGGTGCGCTGCAGCCCGGCTACGCTGGCATCCGGCCGAAGATCAGCGGGCCGAACGATCCGGCCGCTGATTTTTCAGTGCAGGGGCCTGCGGAGCACGGTGTGCCGGGCCTCGTCAATTGCTACGGAATTGAGTCGCCGGGGCTGACCGCGTCGCTGCCGCTGGCGGACGCGGTCGTCGAAAAGCTGAGCGACTGAAACTAGCGCCGCTCGGCGACCCGCAGCCACAAGGCCAGCGGCCAAATCAGCACATCGCGGAAATTGCTGCGGAACACTATGATCTGCCGGCGCCAATGGAAATCGCCGGGCGCAGCCGGCATCGGCGGATGCGCAAAGATCCCGGCGCCGATGGCGAGATAGATCAGCGCGATGATGGCTGGTGTCTCCATCGTCCCCATATTCCGTCAGCGGTGAGGCAGGATAGGTAAATTAACCGCTCCGGACTGGTACGCTGCGGCTTTCACGGAGGCCGCGACGACTCGCCGCAGACCGGCGACGGAACTTTCATGAAGGCTAGTGTCGAAATCCGGCACGGCGATATCATCAGGCTGGCGGAGTGCAGCGATGCTGATCGGCGTCCCGAAAGAGATCAAGACGCAGGAGTACCGGGTCGGGTTAGTGCCTGGCAGCGTGCGCGAGCTCGTTCATCACGGACATAAGGTCATCGTCGAGAGCGGCGCCGGCGCAGCGATCGGCTTCGACGATCGAGCCTACGAGGCTGCGGGCGCGGGGATCCTGGCGCGGGCCGCGGATGTGTTCGCCGTCGCCGAGCTGATCGTCAAGGTCAAGGAGCCGCTGGCCGAGGAGATCGGTGCGCTGCGCGAGGACCAGCTGATTTTCACCTATCTGCACCTTGCTGCTGACCCAGCGCAGACCGAAGGGTTGATGCGCTCGGGCGCGATCGCGATCGCCTATGAGACGGTTACCGACAATCGGGGTGGGTTGCCGCTGTTGGCGCCGATGAGCGAGGTTGCCGGGCGCATGGCGATCCAGGTGGGCGCTCATTGTCTGGAAAAGCAGCAGGGTGGCACGGGCGTTTTGTTAGGCGGTGTGCCTGGCGTTCCGGCGGCCAAGGTCGTGATCCTCGGGGGTGGCGTCGCCGGCACCAACGCGGCGCGCATGGCGATGGGTGTCGAGGCTTACGTCACGGTCATCGACAAATCGCTGCCGCGACTTTACGAGCTCGACATGCAGTTCGGCGCGCAGCTGCACACGCTATTTTCGACGGTCGAGAACATCGAGCACGAGGTCGCCGCCGCCGATCTGGTGATCGGAGCGGTGCTGGTGCCGGGCGCCGCTGCGCCAAAGCTGGTCGGCCGCGATCTGGTTCGGGCGATGCGGCCGGGCTCGGTGATCGTCGACATCGCGATCGATCAGGGTGGCTGCTTCGAAACCAGCCGTCCGACGACTCATGCCGCCCCGACCTATGTCGAGGAAGGCGTTGTCCATTACTGCGTAACCAACATGCCGGGCGCGGTCGCGCGCACCTCGGCGGTGGCGCTCAACAATGCGACCCTGCCGTTCGTCGAGGCGATCGCCGGCAAAGGGTGGCGGCGTGCGCTGTCCGACGATCCCCATCTGCGCGATGGGCTCAATATCTGTCGCGGAAAGGTAACTCACCCGGCGGTCGCGCGCGATCTAGGCCTGACATTGTTTCCCGCCGATCGAGCGATCGAAGAATGATTCGACAAGCTCTTGAGCCGCGCTATGAAATTTCCTATTTCACCTTAGGATGGATTGAATAGGGCAAATGGCGTCGCTCCAGATCCCGGCCTCGATGGCGTTCGACCAAATGCGGCAGGCCGCTTCCGCGGAGGAAGCAGGGTTCGCGCAGATCGATGCTATTGCGGTAGCGGCGATCACCGAGCTCTACCGCGAGGTGATGCCCTCCGGTGGGGCGATCCTCGATGTGATGTCCAGCTGGGTCTCGCATCTGCCGCCGGAGACTCATTACCGGCGCGTCGTCGGGCTCGGAGTCGATGCT
>Ga0302326_10032270_pt1 | contig 10439 bp, 10 predicted proteins | sample Palsa_T0_3_FD_202264 | JGI IMG/M metagenome (GOLD analysis project Ga0302326, IMG submission 202264) | Peat permafrost microbial communities from Stordalen Mire near Abisko, Sweden - Palsa_T0_3 | ecosystem: Environmental > Terrestrial > Soil > Palsa > Peat permafrost | place: Sweden: Abisko... | reverse complement strand
GAGCCCTTCTTCTTGCCTCCGCGCGTCTACGCTGTTAGGCGCGAGGCTCTGGTTACGCCCACTGGATGACGACGTCGCTTTGCTTCATTGGATCGACCTTCACCGGAAGCGTCGAACCCGGCTGGACGCGCGCGAGCAAAACCATCGGAAGCACTTCTTTGCGAACTGCGTCGTATTCCGGCCGGTCCGGAAGGTGAACGCTTAAGCCTAGTTCGACTTGCGGATTGTTGTTGATGTAGACGCCGGTTTGCGCGATCGACGTGATCGTGGCAGTTCCCGCGATGCCGGTCGCACTAACCCGCCGGGCATCCTTCGCAGAACGCATGGACCGGAGCCCGAAAACGAGCAAACCGATGCCGGTGAGGCCGAGGATCAACGCAGTGACGCCGAATCCCATCGCCGCGTCGCCGCCCATCAGCGTGCCGGCGGCGAAGCCCGCGGCGAGCACGAGTTCGAAGATCGCGGTTGCGATCAGAGTCCATGCCATGTAAGAGCTGGTTGCCGGCATGATCTCTAGCTCGCATCCAGGACGCGGAAGGAGACCGCCGAGGATGGTCTATTCTGCATGTTTTTGACTGCCTTCTTTACGGAAACCGGAAGTGCAAGAGGTTCCGAAGGCATCCTAACATCCGGTCCGTTCGCGAGCGTCCGGAACAAAACAACGCCGGCGAGTCTCCTCACCGGCGTTGCGATTTGCGTGGTCCCGGGGCTCCCGGCTTAGACTTTCTCGATCTGGTAGAACTCGAGCTCGACCGGGGTCTCGCGACCGAAGATCGAGATGAGCGCGCGAACCTTCTCTTTTTCCGGCTGGATCTCGTCGACGATCCCGGTGAAATCGAAGAACGGGCCGCTCGTGACTTTGACGCGATCGCCCTTTGCGAAGTCGATCTTGAGCTTGGGCGTCTCGATCCCCATCTGCTTGAGAATCGTCTTTACTTCTTTATCTTGCAGCGGGACCGGCTTCTCGCCCGAGCCCGGCGAACCGACGAAGCCCGTGACGCCCGAGGTGTTGCGCACGACGTACCACGACTGGTCGTCCATGTCCATCTCGACGAGCACGTAGCCCGGGAAGACCTTCTTTGGAGTGATCTTACGCTTGCCGTCTTTGAACTCGACTTCGTCTTCCATCGGAACGAGCACGCGGAAAATCTTCTCCGACATGTTCATCGAGTGGATGCGCCGCTCGAGATTCGCTTTGACCTTATTCTCGTAGCCGGAGTACGTGTGAATCACGTACCACTTGCGGCGTTCGTCTTTCTTGCTGAGCGGAGCGGCCTGGGTCGCGGTATCTTCCGTCGCGTCCGTGATTGCGTTTTCCAAGATATCTTTCTAGTGGTGCGTTAGCAGGCCGAAGACCCAGCCGAAGAACTGATCGAACAGGTAGGTGTACAAGCCGATCACGACCACGAGCCCAATCGTGAGAATCGTCGCCGACACCCATTCCTGACGGGTCGGCCACGTAACGCGCCGCATCTCGCTGACGAGGTCGCGGATAAAGCGCTCCGCACTCGCCTGGCGAGCGGCTCGGTCGGCGGTCGTAGCGGGGCGCCGCGCCGGAGTTCCCGGCCTCGTCGTCGTCCCACTTCCACCTGATGGCCTATTCATCGACTTGCTCCTTAACATCGGGGGGCTTCGCCGCCCCGACTCCGGGTCCGGACTCCCGGTCTCTATTGTACGTCACCGGTGAAAAATTTGGCAGGGCGGACAGGACTCGAACCTGCAACCGACGGTTTTGGAGACCGCAACTCTACCAATTGAGCTACCGCCCTAAGCGTGGTTTGCGTGCCGCTACTTGGTCTCGCGGTGGGCACGGTGGCAGCGGCAGAAGCGGCAGTACTTCGACAGCTCCAGGCGGTCGGTTGTATGCTGCTTGTTCTTCTGCGTGTTGTAGTTACGGCGCTTGCACTCTTGGCAGGCCAGGACAATCATCACGCGGTTCTCTTTTTTCGCCATTTCTCTATCTCACAGCTTCGGGTCTGACATAAAAAATACGGACGCGCGGTCCGTTCCGCAAGGGAGTATAGCATAGGCTGTCTCTGCCTGCAAATCCGGCTGGGCTCGCTGGTTCTGGGGGGCGGGGCGGGCTGCGGATGTGGCTCGGTAGCGGCCGGGCGTGTTTTGGGGGCGGGCTGAGTAGCGGGCTTCGGCTGGTTCTGCGCAATTCGGAACGTGCGCCCGAGACGATTCGAACGTCCAACCTGAGGCTTAGGAGTCCCCCGCTCTATCCAATTTGAGCTACGGGCGCGCGCAGAAGCTGCATTATCCGGCTGCTGCAGTGAGCCCCTTTGCCGAAGGAGCGGGCGAGGCGTTTGAGGGGTCAGCGCGTGGCGTTGGGCTGCGGCCGCCACACCGAGCTCGAGGCGAACTGGACCCGCACCGGGGAGATCGTGACCGAGGCGACCTTGGGGCCGTACGCGAGTGAGGTTTGGGTGCACACCCAGTAGGCATCGCCGACGGGACCAGTGCCGGGTACGGCGCCGGGATCGGGCGCGCGTTCGGTCGCGTCATCGACCGCATCCGAGCCGACCTCGTGGCCGCTTGCATCGAAATAGTTGCGCTCGAAGCGAACGCTGCGGATGTTCTCGTGCGCGACGTTGCGATAGCGCACACACGACGCGTTCACGGAGACGGGCTTGCCGTCAGCGCCGTTGCGCAGATTTACGTAGGCCGTATCGATAACGACCGGTGCGCCGGGGATCGTCATGAGTTTGACGACCCGCGTGCCGGTTTCGAAGCCCGCCGGCGGCGCGTGGTCGTCGGCGCCGGCGGGTGACGGCATGGCGGTCACGCATCCGGCACAAAACATGGCCGCAGCAACGGAGACGATTGTTCGAAACATGCGATGACCCCTGAAGTGAAGCGGATCGTTACTATATCCCGGCGCGCCCGATCTTGTCGTCCGAGTAGACGGCAAACCAGGCCGTGTCTGCATTCGCGGCGGTAATGCCGGCAGGCACGTCAGGCCCCGGAAGCGCCGTTTCCGTAATCTCGCCTGACGTCGACGAGCGGCCGATCGCGTTTGGGTTCACTACCGTGAACCAAACATCACCTTGCGGCGCGGCTGCGACCGCTCCCGGATTTCCCTGCGGGATGGGAAAGGTCGTTACCGTTCCAGCGGTGGTGATGTGACCGATGCGGCGCGACAGGGGCTCACTGAACCAGAGCTCGCGATCCGGACCGACGGCAAGCCCGCTCACGTCGTTTGGAGCCCGCGACCCGAGCGTATATTCGCGAACCGATCCGCCGGTTGAGATTCGGCCGATCGCATTGCGGCCGCGATCGGTGAACCAGAGAGCACCATCCGGCCCGGCCACGATGTTCTGCGGAACTGCGTGCGACTCGGCGACCGCGAACGTCGCGATCTTGCCGCGAATTGCGAAGCGGCCGATCTTTCCCGCCAGCGGTTCGGTGAACCAGACGTTGCCGTCAGGCCCCGCTGCAATGCCTGCGGGCCGCGCCTTCGGGTCGTCGCTCACCTCGAAGAGCCGAATGTCGCCGCTCGTCGTGATACGACCGAGCGAACGATAATTCGGGACGGTAAACCACAGCGCCCCGTCGGGGCCTGCCGCAATACCACCGGGCTTTGCATCGTCATGCGGAAGGCGGTATTCGGTGATCTTTCCGTCGGCCGTGATGCGTCCGATACGATGACCGTGCAGTTCGGTAAACCATACCGCTCCGTCGGGACCCTCGGTAATAGCGCCCGGCCAGCGATCTCCGAGCTGCGCGATTGGAAATTCCGCAATCGCAACGGCGCCGGGGTGCGCGTTCGTCGTCGCGCACGCGGCGAGCCCGGCAAGCAACGTGAACCGCAGGGGCGCGAGCCCGCGCCGGAAGGCGCGGGCTCGCATCTGCGTCATCGATCTGCCGGCGAGAACTTTTGGACTCTCTTTCCAGTGTCGACTTCACCTTCGTAGAAGTTCCCGTAGGAATCGACGTCGGTGACGTGCACCCAGTGGAAGTATCCGGCGTTGCGGCCGTTGTGACCGAAGATGCCGGTTATCGGACACGCCGTACTAGGTGTCGTTTGCCCGCTCGTCCTCGACGGTCTCGGAAGAAACTCGTAGACGACTTGGTTGGTGCCGTCGGTACCGAGCAATACGTTGTCGGTGCCGCGCGGATAGAACTTCAGGTCCCACATGGATCCCGGCCCGAGCGTACCTTGCGCGAAGTAACACTGCCCGACGTAGGCTCCCGCGGAGGTGAACACCTGAAGCCGGTCGTTCACGCGATCGCACACCCACACGTACCGAGTCACCGGATCCACGGTCACGCAGTGCACCGGGTTGAGGAAATGATACGTCGGTGCACCCGCGCTGTACGTGTACGCGGGATACGTTGCCGCGAGCGGCGGGATTGCGCCCCAGCCGGTCGTCATCGCACCCTGCGTGGCCGTCACGCCGAACGCTCCCCAGGCGCGCTTAAACTTACCGGTTGTCGCGTTGAAGACGACGACGCGATTGTTGCCGTAGCCGTCTGCCACGTAGAGTTCGTTGTGCGGAACGTCTACGTAGAACTGCGCGCCTTTGCAGATATCGACCGTGTCGAGATTGTTACACGTCGTACCGGGCGAACCGATCTGCATGATGAAGTTCCCGTTTTGTGTGAACTTCAGGATCTGGCGGTCGCCGGCACCGTTTCCGGTGATCCAAACGTAACCCGCGTCGTCCGCATAGATCCCGTGCTCGACTTTGACATAGTTGTAGCTCGTCGGCTCGGGATCGTTGGGGTTGCGTCCGGGCACCGTCGTGCCTGCGGCGCAGCACGTGATGTTCTCTACTGGTCCCCAGGCATTGATCAAGTCGCCGGCCCCGTTGAACTCAAGCACCGGAGGTGCCGGCAGACAGCATATCGCGGCTTGTGGGCTCTGGGCCGCCCACAGCTCGTCGGCAGTATCGGACTCGGGCCGTTGATAGACCCAGATGTGGTTGGCTTTGTCGACGGACAAGCCGCCGACTTGCCCGATAATCCAGTTGTTGGGCAACTGTTTGGGCCAACCCGAATCGACTTTGAACGTCGGGCCGCCAAACGATCCCACCGCGGCGTTCGGATTTGAAGACGGCATCAACGGAGCCGCTCGCAACAACGTTGCGGAAGAAATCAACGTGGCAACGAACAGCAACGTTAAGATAAGCAGCCCTCGCGGGCGCAACAATTTACGCATGAACACTGCTCCTGACAAGATGAAGCATCAGCGTGAATCTGAGCGGCCCGTCGAACTTCCAATGCGCAAGCCGCGCGGTTTCTCCGCATTCAGATAGTATGAGTTCAAGATTGGCGCGTCAAGGAAATTACTGCCGTAATTTCTCTCAGGCAATGAACTAAAATCTCCGCGTTCGTTAATATCGAAAGTAATCGAACGCGAAATCGTGATCGATCGTGTACTCGTGCAACAACCTTTGCGATCGCGCGTTAGCTCAGTCACCGAGTAAGCGAGCGAGGAGGTCGTGCGCGCCATCCGTTTGGTCGTAGACTGTTGCTTCCTTCGTCACGATATGGGGCGCCAAACGGATGGGCTCTGCGGCGTAACCCACGGGCGCCATTGCCAACTTCGGCGCGCGGGTATAACGTGAGCCGAGCATGGAAGTCGTTTTGCGCAAGGTCACTTGGATCGTGGCAGCTCTCTTGATGGCCGGGACGCCCTCCGTGGCGGGGGCGGACGTGAAGCCGATCGTGGCTGTCCTTCCGTTGGCGGCCAACGATACGGGCATCCCGTATAGCGTGCTTCCTTCTGCCTCGGAGCTGAGTATCATGACCGGGCAGCTGCGCGCGGGTCTGGAAGGGGCTAGCGTTTCGCTCGTCGTGCAGCGTCAGGTTGCCCTTGCCGCTTCCACGGCCGGTTTCGACCAGACGGTGCCGGCGCGTTCGTGCGCGGTCGTCGAGTGCGCTCAATCGATCGGCCGCGCGGTGCACGCGGACGAGGTCGTCGTCGGCGCGGTAACGCGGCAAATGGCGGTCATCTGGGGAACGAGTTTATCGATCGTCGATGTTAGGACCGGACGAATCATCGTCGCGGAAAACTTTGGCTACAAAGGGGACGTCCAAGCGATGGAGCACGGCGAACGAACCGCCGGGGGCTGCCTTGGACGCGTTATCCGCGGCCAGAAACCGTGCCCGCCGGATGCGGGTTGGTAACGTGGCTCGCGCCATACGAAAATGTATACTGACATTGTAGACAGGAAGGCGGGGGCGGGGTATTATGAAGTCCCCTCTTCTTGCGGCGGTTGACGCGATCGTCCGCGACACGAAACGGCACCGCCTGGGTGCCGTTTTCGCTTTCTCGAGGCCGGTTTAGCCGATAGCCAAAGGGTGATGACGGAACCCGGCCGCGCAGGAGCCTCAGGGCGATTCGCGCTCGCGGCGCTTGGCGTGCTGGTATTGGCGTTCGCGCTTGCCCCGAGCGTTCGGCCGGCGGGACTCATGCGGGATTTCAACGCGTTCTATTGCGCGGGCCGGACGCTCAACGCGGGCGCGGACCCGTATCGGGCTGAGCCGCTTGGTGGCTGCGAACGCGCTCCCAAGCCGGAGCCGCTGCTCGCCGGGCAGGCGTGGCTTGCGGCCCCTGCGCCGCTGCCGCCTTATGCGCTCGTTCCGTTTCGGGGGCTTGCGTTGCTGCCGTATGTGTGGGCTGCGTTGGCGTGGACGCTGCTTGGGATTGGGGCGGTCGCAGTTGCGGTTTGGGCGACGCGCAGGCTCACCGGACTTCCGATCGTGCCCCTAATCGCGGCGTTTGGGCTCGGAGACGGGTATGCGTCGTTGTGCCTTGGGCAAGTGGCACCGATCGCGGTGGCCGCGATCGCGGTCGCCGCGTGGCTCGTACGCGAAGGCCGCGACGAATGGGCGGCAGCTGCTGCCGCAGTCGCGATGATCGAGCCGCATATCGGGCTGCCGCTGTGTGCGTCGCTGTTCTTCTGGCGTGCGCGCACTCGCCTTCCGCTGCTGGGCTTTGCGGTTCTTTGCGTCGTCGCGTCGGTGCTGACGGCGGGTGTTCCGATCTCGCTTGAATACGTTCGCGGCGTGCTGCCCGCGCACGCGGTTTCCGAGATCGCGAACGAAAAGCAATTTAGCTTGACGTATGCGTTGCATCGCCTCGGCGCCCCGGACGAAGCGGCATTGCGCGCGGGCGAACTCTGGTATGCGAGCATGCTTTTTGGGGGCATCTGGGCCGCTCGCAAGCTCGCGGCGCGCTACGAGAACGCTGCTGCGATTGCGGTCATTCCGCCGGCGCTCGCGGTTCTCGGTGGACCGTTCGTGCACATCGTTCAGATCGCGGCGGCCCTTCCCGCGGCGCTGCTGCTCTATGTTGCGACGACGGCGCGGGTGCAGCGCACGATTGGGATCGCGATCGTTGCGCTTGCGATTCCGTGGATTCAGTTCGCTAATCTTGGAACGATTTTCGTCGCCCTCGCGGCGCTCGCGGCTGCGCTGCTTGCTGCGTCTCTTGTCGATGAGCGGCCCATTTTCGGCGTCATCGCGGGTTGCGTGGCGATCGGGATCGTGGAAACGGCGATCGCGCTCGTTCGGCCCGTGCCCGATGTGAGCGCGCTGCTGAGAATTCACTAAGACCCCGCGGCGCTTGCCGAACAGAACTGGGCGCTGTACGTCCGCGCAATCGGCACGGCCAACGCGACGGCGTTTGATTTCGCGAAGCTCCCGACGGTTGGAGCGCTCTGCGCCCTTGCATGTGCCGTATTTGTCGAAGCGTTTCGCTTGACGGAAGGCCGCCGCGCTGCTTTTCTACCGAATGGTGAGAAAGGAGCCGTCATTCCTCGGCGAATCGCGCAGTAGCTAAAGGCCGGCACTTCGCCGGATCGTCGAAAGGAACACGAGCCTTGGGTCTCACGCAGAGCGCGCAGCCGCCGATGAACGCCGCACCCGCAGGGTTCTCTATCGAGCGGGATCTTGCGCCCGGTTTCGCCGCGTTCTATCGGCCGCTGCACGACAAATTCACGCCGCGGCAGCAAGCACTCGCAGCCCTGCGTAAGCGCGTGCTCGCCGCTTCGCAAGCGGGTGAGCGCCCGACCTATCGTCCGCCTTCGGCGGCGACCACCGAAACGTGGTCGATCGAGCTGCCGGCCTGGTGCTTGGACCAGCGCAACCAGATGACGGGGCCGTCCGACGAAGCTGATCTTTGCGTCAAGATGCTCAATTCGGGCGCACCCGGAGTGATGCTCGATCTCGAAGACTCGATGGACAACGCGTGGGACCATTCGATGGTCGGCATTCGCAACGTGATCGCCGCGCTCTACGGAGAGCTGACGTACGAGGATCTCAAGCGCGGCGGCACGGTCTCGATCAAGGATTCGCCGACCGTCACCTGGACGCGCGTGCGCGGCTTGCATCTTAGCCAAGCGGGCGTGTATAGCGACGGTTTGACGTCGGGCTCGCTGTTCGACCTTGCGTATCTAGTCTATCAGCTCGATTTCTCGCGCTTGAAACATCCGCTGTGCATCTACATTCCGAAATCGGAATCCGCGGACGAAGCGCTGTGGTGGCGCGACGTTCTGCAAACACTTGCGGAGCTCAAAGGGCAGCCGAAAGACTACATCAAGTGCATGGCGTTGTGCGAGGCGCATCCCTTCGCGTTCCAGATCGAAGAGTTCGCCTACAATTTGCGCGAGCATCTGCTCGGCATCAATCTCGGGCGCTGGGATTACATGGCGAGCTTGATTCACTTCAACCTCGACGATCCGGCGTGGGTGCTCCCCGATCGCAACACGATCCCGCACGATGTCGCGTTCTTCCAGAATCTGCGCACGCTGATTCCGTCGATCTGCCACAAGCACGGCATGCTCGCGATCGGCGGCATGACGGCGCTCTACCCGAGCCGCGAAGATGCGGAGCTGAACGAGCGCGCGCTCAAAGTGCTCGCGCAAGATAAGAAGAACGAAGCGACCTGTCTCATGGACGGGGCGTGGACCGGCCACCCCGATCAGAATGCGATCGCGGTCGCGCAGTTCCCCGAGCCCAATCAGCTCGCCAGCTTCAAACCCGGCTTCGACGCGCATCCCGATTTGCGGCCCTCCGTTGCCGGTGTCGGCAAGACGACCGTGGACGGCACACGCGCGGCCGTGCGCACGGTCATCCGCTACCGTAACGGATACCTGAACGGCAAGGGCGCGAGCCTGCTCGATGGTTACATGGAAGATCTGGCGACCGACCGCATCTATCGCCTGATGATCGCGCAGCGCATCAAGCACGGCGTCATCTCGGCGGCCGACGTCTCGACGCTGTTCGATGAAGAACTCGCCAAGCTGGTCGAATCCGGCAAAGATGCGGGCACCCCCGAGACGCTCCGCGAGGCGCGCGCGATCGGCGAAGCGATGATCCTCGAGGGCCACTTCGACCCGATCTAGCCCGCATCGTATTTCAGTCCGGCAATTTGAGTGTGCCACCACGGTGGCACACTTGGCGGCTACCGCGTCAGCATACCATTCGGCGAGTTCCGCGCCGTACGATCTCATCATTGAAAGTCCGGACGATAGGCTGTTTCGAATTCAAGTCAAAACGGGACGGCTTTCGAACGGCGTGATTCGCTTTGCGGCGGTCTCGTCGCATTTTCATCGCGGACGCCCAGCCGCCCGCTACGACGGTAAGATCGACGCTTTCGCCGTCTATTGTCCGGCAAAAGATTCGTGCTATCTCATCGACGTAGCCGATATCTGCGTCCGTGGAAACTTTGGTTGGCTCCGCGTTGAACCACCGCGCAACAACATGGAACGTGGCATCCATTGGGCGTCCAATTATCTGATGCGAGACAAAGAGAGCCCCGAACTCTTCCGTTCAAGGCTCCCCATGGACGATGGAGCCCCCGACGGGGATTGAACCCGTGGCCTCCTCATTACCAATGAGGTGCTCTACCGCTGAGCTACAGGGGCGTCTAATTTTGGAGCGGACGGTGAGAATTGAGCCTGTTGGCGCGACGGTCATAGTAGGGTGCCGACGGTCGGAATCCCTCGTCAATCCGCCAATCTACCGCGCCGGCACCTCTCTAGGGTGTCGATGCTCCAACCATTGAACGCGGCTCCATGAACTGGGAAGGGCTCTCCGCCATCAGTACCGCCGTGACGGCGGTCGTCATCCTCTTTACAGCTTTACAGCCGTTATGCAGCGCGGCAAGTCGCCGTGCTGAACGAACAGTCGAAGGCACTGGCGGCACAACTCGAACATCTGCGCCGCGCCACCCAAATCGTCGCGCAGACCTGGGCGAAGCTCAAACCACTCGCCCTCGAACAGCGCCAGGTGACCGGAGTAAAAACGATGTGGGAGAGCTTCGAGATGCCCGCGCAACGAGCCGCCCTCAACCTGGCAGCAAAGATTCTCGCTAGTCACCGGGCCCAACAAACGAGAGCCCACAGGTTTCCGAAGGACGGAAGTATGCGCATCATAGCTTGGAACGTTGCTCATCGAGAAGTTCCCAGGAGACCCGCCGTGCCCAC
>Ga0302326_10032267_pt1 | contig 10439 bp, 9 predicted proteins | sample Palsa_T0_3_FD_202264 | JGI IMG/M metagenome (GOLD analysis project Ga0302326, IMG submission 202264) | Peat permafrost microbial communities from Stordalen Mire near Abisko, Sweden - Palsa_T0_3 | ecosystem: Environmental > Terrestrial > Soil > Palsa > Peat permafrost | place: Sweden: Abisko... | reverse complement strand
GTAGGGAAAACGGCCGGCCCAATCAAGTACTGCTGTGGCTGATAGCGGGAGGCAACCTGCATTGGGGAACCCATCTGTTTGAGCCACGCTTCGACCTCAGCGGTGGTGAGCGGCCGGCCAGTTTCGGACTCCCGGTCCTCAAGCTGGGATTCAAGGTTGGCCCTCAGTTCAGCGATGATGTCATCCTGCCGCTGCCAGGGCAGGTGCTTCTTCACGGCTTGCAGGTAACGATCCAGGAGTTCCATGGCGTCTTCCTTATGTCTTTACAAATTGCTGTTGGTAGTTGAGTTGGTGGTTGCGTTGGTCGAGTTGATGGCTGCGTTGATCGATGCGTTGATCGCATGCCACTCCTCAAGCAACTGGCCGAACATCTGCACGCCGTCGCTCGAGAGGCGATAAAACCGCTTGTTGCGCTTGTCTTCTTCACGCCATTCGCTGGTCAGCAGCCCCTGGGTTTCCAGCCGGCGCAGCAGCGGGTAGAGCGTGCTCTCGTCAATATCCAAACCGCGCCCGGCCAGGGCCTTGCGCAGCGTGTAGCCGTAATGCTCCTGGCGAAGCTGCGCCAGCACCGCCAGAGTCAGGCAACCGCGCCGGAGTTCCAGGCGAAGATTCTCGAAAAGGTTTTCGGCGAGGGTCATGCTGTACCTCATACACTGTACATCAACTACTGTATTATACACAGTGTTTGGCGTCAAGTACTATCAGAGATTTTCTCCCTGGAAGAATCTGGATTGGTGTTCCGCTTCCCGGCCCTCTGGACATTCGGCGTGCGCAGGCCCTATTGTTCCGTTTTGACTAGATTGTCGGAAGTGGATTCTCGGGTCTGGCAAGTCGGCCCGCGTCTGGGGTGTTCATGCGGGTGCTGCCATGGATTTTGATCTTGCCAATTTTGCTGCCTACGCAGCAGCCTGAGCCGCGGAAGGCGGATGCGGGCCCGACGGTTCATACCACGACGGGTGAACTGCGTGGAGCGCTGCAGAGAGATGCGGCGGTCTTTCAGGGTGTTCCCTATGCTGCGCCTCCAGTGGGGCCTTTGCGCTGGCGGGAGCCGCAGCCTGTGGCAGCATGGACAGGCGTTCGCGATGCTACGACGCCGGGCCACGCTTGCGTGCAGAACGACACGGGCCTGGATCGGTTTGTCGCTCCGCTGGCTGCCACATATGGGACAACCTATGTTGGACATACGGTGGCTTCATCAGAGGACTGCCTCTACCTGAATGTGTGGGTGCCACATTGGAGTGCTCAAGGACATACGAAGTCTTCCCTGCCTGTAATGGTCTGGCTGCATGGCGGGAGCAACACGGCCGGCAGCGGGGCGCAGACAACCTACGACGGCGTCGGTGTGGATGGGGCTGGCTTGATTTCGCATGGAGTGATTCTGGTAACGATCAACTACCGGCTGGGGGTGTTTGGGTTCTTCAGCCACCCGGAGTTGAGCCGGGAATCCAGGCATCATGCTTCGGGCAATTATGGACTGCTCGATCAGTTGGCGGCGCTGCGCTGGGTGCGGGAGAACATTGCGCAGTTCGGCGGCGATCCTGCCAATGTGACGGTGTTTGGCGAGTCTGCTGGTGCGATCGATGCCGGGGTGCTGATGACTTCGCCCTTGGCGTGGGGGCTGTTTCGGAGGGTGATTTCAGAGAGCGGACCGCCGTTTGGATTGGGCGCGATCCATACGCTGGCTGAGGCCGAAGCTGTTGGGACGGCGGTAGGCCGGGCAGCAAGTGGAAAGTCTCCATCTGCGCTGGAAAATCTACGCAGTCTGTCGGCCGCCGACGTGGTGAAACTGGCGGCAGGGGTGATGCAGGGCCAGTTCAAGGGATTTGCTCCGAATTCGCCGATCGTCGATGGCTGGCTACTGCCGCTGGCGCCGGCGAAAGCCTTCGCGACAGGCAAGATCCAGATGGTTGACTTGTTGATTGGAGTGAATGGGCGCGAACTGAGCGCGTTTCGCATTGGCGCGGCGATGCTGGCCAAGCAGGCTGGGCAAGACCAGAAGAGCGGCGGCATGGGCGATGCGCTGAAGACGTTGGCAAATACGACCCGGCCACTCTATGGAAGCTGGACCGATGCCGCGATTGGACTCGCGATGACGAAAGTGCTGGTGCATCGCGATGCGGCGCGTGATGCAGCAGTAGACCAAGCCACCAATGACATGATGATGGCTTGCCCGGCGGGCGCTGTTGCGGCGCTGGTAACGCACGCCGGCCGGCGGGCGTTCGTCTACAAGTTTGACCATCCGATTCCCGGCAAGGGCGAGAGCGAACTGGGGGCATTTCACGGTCTGGAAATCCCCTTTGTTTTCAATGCTTTTGACGACCCCGGCTGGCGATGGCTTCCCTTTTCGGCTGCGGATCACCAGCTATCGGGCACAATGGAGACGTATTGGACCAACTTTGCCAGGACAGGCGATCCCAATTCGGCGGGAATGCCGCGCTGGGCGGCCTGGAGCGCCGGCGACGAGGCTTACATCGACTTCGATGAGAGTGGGAAAGCTGTGCCTCGGCGCGGTTTTTCACCGGTGTTTTGTCATCTTTCGCCGGATCGGCTCAAGGGGCAGTTGGCTGGAAATTGAGGATTCACGCTCGGCATTGCTCCCGCACCGATGTGTGACAGACACGTGGTTTTGCTTGCCGCAGGCTGGCGCCCGATCTGTACCTGCTGACCTATGCGCTTACACAGAATCAGGTGCGCGTAACGCGACGGTCTACCATATGGCATAGGGCCGCCGAAGGATGGCGAGCTGTTTTCCATCAAGGAACGCCCGTCGAGGACCGAGACTGAATGCCATATTGCTCACCCGAGGCGACCGCTAGTGGGTTAGGATTTTCGAGGCTCGAAAACGTCACACCCCAGGACGACAAAACCTATGCAGACTTCACATGTAGCTCTGATTTTGGCAATGCTCTGCTCGCCTATCGCGGGACTAGGCTGGCAATCTGCTCCCGCTGGCGATGCACAAGCGCCGGCATCGCAAGCTGACGCTTCGCCTGCGAAAGACGCGCCGCACGCGCCGACCCAGGATGCAGACCCCCCTCCGTCTGGTCTTTTGCAGCCCTCGCTCAATGCGCTGGAGCAGGCTGTCGAAGCGGTGAGGCTGGAGAAGTGGAAAGGAAATGCAGCGCGCGCGGAAGCAGATTCAAATATCCGTTCGATCGAGCATGACCTCGAATCGACGTTGCCCAAGCTGCTGAAAGAGGCCGATTCTGCCCCCAGCTCTGTAAGCAAGGTGCTGCCCGTTTCAACCAACGTCGATGCTCTATATGACGTGGTGCTGCGCGTCGTGAACGGCGCTCGCATCGCAGCCCCTCCCGATCAGTTCAGTCCGTTGCAACAAGCGATGGCCGGCTTGGAAAAGGCTCGTCACTCGCTGGACGATCACATGCTGGAGACCGCTGCCGCCGGGGAAAAGCAGGTCGTCGATCTGCAGGTTGCGTTGAAGAGACAGTCCGCAGTGGTGTGTCCCGCTGTGCCTCCGCCCGCGCCCGCTCCGGCGCCAGCGGCAAAAAAGAAGCCAGCGGTAAGAAAGAAGCCGAAGCCGGCGACTCCACCAGCCCCGAATTCGCAGCCCGCCACGACCCCTAAGCCGAATCCATAGGCAAAGTTTGTTGGCGCAGATTAATTTCAGGGCTGCGAAACGGCCGTCATTTGATGGGGAGAAATTCGATCTGAACTTCGGATGCCGCTGGCTTCAGGTCGAAGTCGGCAGTTACGAAGATGTGGTAGGGAGAGTCATACGCCAACTCGACTCCGAAGCAGTCGACGTAGGGGATTTTGAGCCGCGCCTGGATGCGCGCGCTCCCGATAGCGCGGTCGGCGCTTGCTGGAATGACTTCGATTCGGAGTGCCATCAGCTTAGCCATAATAGATTCTTGTGTGCTTTCCCCATGACGACGCACAAGCTTGTGAGCCAATTCACCCCAATGCAAAGCGGTCATGACGGCCCAGCATAGGCCTTGCGCGTGGCCGTCCAAAATGACGTGTACCCGGTCGTATCCTGCTTCCCGATCGAGATATCGCAGGACCGCGCTTGAGTCCAAAATATAGATTTTGCGCGAATCGGAGATTCCTGGATTGGGCAACGAGGGCAACGACAGGCTGCTCACTGCGCAGCCTTATCGCGCAGCCAGGCCTGAATCTCCTCTTCATCCCGTTGATGTTGCGCTCGGCGTTCGGCGAGGAGTTCGTCGGTCATTGAACCGTGGCCGGCGGTGATGCCGCAAAGTTCATCCACCAGGCTGCTGGTTACCGGCTGAAGAATTATGCGAGTGCCTTCCGTCGTCAAGGCTACTTTGGTGCCGACTTCAATGCCCAGTTGCGCGCGCATCTCAGAGGGGATGACGAGTTGACCTTTGGCGCTGACGGTGGCAAAAGTTGGCCGCATGGCTTACATTGTCTCACAGGTAAGACAACTTTCATAGTAGCTTACATTTCCTCGAAAATACGATCTCGGATCAAGCGGGCGATGGCCTGAATATCCGGAGCCGGAATACGATCCTGGTCGAGATGAGGCACGACCGCCCGAATCGCCGCGTGGGCGCGCGCTACCGCCGGACTTGGCTTAAGCGGCAAGCGGTAGTCCAGACCCTGCGCGGCGCACATCATCTCTATCGCCAGGATGAATTCCAGGTTCTGGGTAATCTGGCGAAGTTTGAGCGCTCCGGTCATGCCCATGGAAACATGATCCTCTTTGCCGCCCGAGGTGGGAACCGAATCCGTGCTGGCGGGATGGGCAAGCACTTTGCACTCGTTCAACAAGGCCGCCGCTGTTACATGCGCGATCATGTAGCCGCTCGACAGGCCAGCGTCCGCGCAAAGAAAGGCCGGCAGCCCCTCGTTGATGTCCGGGTTGATGAGGCGATCTATGCGGCGCTCGCTGATGCTGGCAAGGTCGGTGAGCGCGATGGCGGCATAGTCGAAGGCGTATGCCAACGGCGCGCCGTGAAAGTTGCCGCCAGACAGGACTTCATCGGCACTTCCCTGCTCCGCCGACGTCGTTACCGCGGGAAAAACGAGCGGGTTGTCAGTAGCAGAGCCGGATTCGGTTTCCAGGATGCGCGCGACATGGGCCAGAACATCTCGAACCGCGCCGTGAACCTGGGGCATGCACCGGAGGCAGTAGGCATCCTGAACCCGGGGGTCGTTGGCGATATGCGAATTGCGGATTTCGCTGTCGGCGAGAATTTCGCTGAGATTGGCCGCGGAGGCGATCTGCCCGGAATGCGGCCGCGCTTGATGGATGCGAAGGTCAAACGCCACAGGAGTGCCCATGAGCGCCTCAAGAGACATAGCTCCGGCAAGGTCGGCCAGATGAGCGAGGCGACCGGCATGGGCTACGGACAGCGCGCCGACGGCGGTCATGGCCTGCGTGCCATTGAGCAGTGCGAGGCCTTCTTTGGCAGCCAGGTGTATCGGAGCTAAACCAGCAGCGGCGAGAGCTTGCGCGCCGGGCAGACGCTCGCCATTGTGAATGGCTTCGCCTTCGCCGATCACCACCAACGCGAGATGGGCAAGCGGAGCCAGATCTCCGCTCGCGCCTACGGAGCCTTTGGCAGGGATGATGGGGTGAACGCCTGTGTTGAGCATCTTCACCAGTAGGTGCAGCAGCTCAGGGCGAATACCGCTGTGGCCCTTGGCGAGAACATTGGCGCGAAGCAGGAGCATGACGCGGGATTCCGCTTCGGAAAGCGGCTCGCCGAGACCGCAGGCGTGGCTGCGAACCAAATTGGTCTGAAGCAGGGCGAGATGCTCATCTGGAATGCGCACGTCAGCCAGTTTGCCGAAGCCAGTGTTGACTCCGTAGACCGTCTGGCCTGTGAGCACAATGGATTCAATGACCTGGCGGCTTTGTATTACGCGAACCATGGCCTCAGGAGCGATGACAACAGGCCGATTTTGCTCTGCCACGGATTCGATTTCTGCAAGCGTGAGCGGACGTCCGTCAATTATCAGTGGAGCGAACTGCATGAATTCGATGGTAGGCCGATGGCTAACGAGGGTACAGATCAATTGCACGGCAAGGGTTGGCCTCTGAGATGAAATCCACTATGCTGAGTTGTTATGGCAATGGATTCCACGGAAATTGGCTCCAGCTACCTCATGGATAGCTTTGGACGAAGCCTCTTGGCAGAGCTCCAGGACAACGCGCGCCTATCGATAGCGGAGCTGGCGCGGCGCGTTGGGCTGTCGGCAACGGCGACAGCCGAACGCATGAAGCAGATGGAAGAGGTGGGCATCGTGCGCGGCTACACCGTCGAGATGGACCGCGAAGCGCTGGGACTTGAGGTGCTGGCGTTTATCCGGCTTACCTGCGACGGTCAGCATTACTTTCGGCTCATGGAGTTTGTGCAGACGCTGGAAGAGGTGCGCGAATGCCACCATTTGACCGGCGGAGACGCGTTTCTTCTCAAGGTGACGACAACATCCATGGCCGCGCTTGAGGCTCTCATCGAGGCGCTGCTGCCGTATGGAAATCCGGTAACGAGCGTAGTGCTTTCGACGCCGGTTGAGCGGCGAAAGTATGCGGTGACAGGGAGCCTGACTACGGCGCCGAAGAAGCGGACCGGATCGGGCGCGGCGGGCTGGTCGGGACGACGGTGAAAGTTGTGGAACGCCTGGAGACAGGCTCCCAATAGTGGATCAAATTTCGCTGATTTTGGCGGAATCGGGCGATGATTCCTTGGCCAGTTCAGGGCGATACCAGTAATACTTGTTTCGGCCCGAACGTTTGGCCTCATAGAGCGCCAGATCGGCAGACTTGTAGAGGCCTTCCTGGGTGTCACCGTCCTGAGGAAACAGGGCGATGCCTATACTGCAACTTTCTTTCAAGTTGAGGCCTTTGAAGGGGATGCAGTCGAGAAAGCTGTCGACGATTCGCGTGCAGACCGTGTCGACACCCGCAGAGGCCTCCGGGTTCATAAGCAGGATGGCAAATTCATCGCCGCCCACGCGAGCCACACAATCGGACTCTCTCACCGCTGCTCGCAGACGGACCCCGGTTTCGATCAGGACAGCATCGCCCGCGTCATGCCCATAGGTATCGTTGGTGAGTTTGAAGCGATCAAGGTCAATGAGCAGCAGCGCAAATGGAGTGCCCTGTCGGCGAGCCAGCGCCAACCGGGCGCGGAACTGTTCGGTAAAGAAGCGCCGGTTCGGCAGAGACGTCAGCATGTCATAATAGGCGATCTTTTCAAGCTGGCGATGGCTTTCGCGCAATTCTTCCGTGCGGTCAGCTACTTCGCGCTCGAGGAGATCCTTCTGAGCCACAAGAGCGCGCACGCGAAAGCTCCAGATACCTCGGCCCACGAAAAACGCCACCACCAGGCAACTACTTAGAAACCACCACGACTGCCACCATGCCGGCCTTACGCTGAAAGCGAATCGCGCAGGGACGGGGCTCCATATACCGTTTGGACCCGCGCCAATTACCTCGAAGACGTAGCTACCAGAGGAGAGATTTTCAAAGTGAACGCTTCCCTGGCGCGTCTCATTCCAGATGCTCTTATTGCCCAGCAGACGATATCGATACCGTGTGCGGGATTGGGAACCGTAATTCAAACCGCTGAATTGAATGAAGAGAGAATTCTGCGCGTGAGTCAGAACAGGCTTGTCTACCGCCTGATATTCCTGCGTCACTCCCTGGATCGACGTGAGAACAACCGTGGGCGCAGAGTCAGGAACTGGATAGCGCGGCGCGATGTAACGGGAGAGGCCCTCGGAAGTTCCAATCCAGACGCTGCCTTGCTGATCGACGTAAAGGGCATGATCGTTGCCGTCATCCCAGATCAATCCATCCTCACGGCCATAGCGGCGCCAGCGGCCTTGGCCTTGCTTCTCCCGGCCATGCCCCTCGTCGTCGAGGACGGAGACCCCGTTGTCAGTGCTGGCCCAGAGCTGCCCCGCGCCGTCGAAAACGAGAGCATAGATGAGATCGGAGGACAGGCCGTCCTGGGTGGTAAAGCTGGTCACTTCAGCCTTGTTGCCCTGAAAACGGAGACGCGCAATGCCGAGAGCGTCGCGATAGGCGATCCAAACCTCTCCCTGCTTCACCGCAATCCCCGAAAGATCGGAAGACTTGAGCCCATCGCCCTTGGCGAAGACTCTCCAACTACTGCCGTCGAAGCGGCCCAGGCCGTTTTGCGTAGTGATCCAGACGATGCCGTCCTGATCCACCAGCACGTCACGGTAGTACGCGCGCGCAGGGATGCCGGGGACATCCAGATGTTCGAGTTTCAGTTCGGCATTGGATCCGCTCCTGACCGGCGCCTGGCTGCGAAAGCACCCTCCCGGCCCCACCACCCACATGCGATTTTGGCGGTCGAATACGATCGCATTGACCTGCTGCGCAGTCAATCCCGATGCCGCGCCATAAGTTTGCAGTAGGATGCCCTTTGGACTGAACCGGCTGATTCCGGCCGGATCGGTTCCAACGAAAACGTCGCCGGATGGGCCTGTCTCGATTGAGAAAACACGATCGCCGAGGAGTCCGTTGCGGGTGGTGTAAGAATGCGCGATTGCGCCTTCAGGCGAAAAGATGGTGAGACCGCCGCTGGTGCCCACCCACAACTGCCCGGCGCGATCATGCAGGGTAGACCAGACGCTGTCGTTCATCAGGCCATCCCGCTTAGTCCACGAAAGCCACTCACCGTGGCCCAGGCGGCGTATCAGACCGCCTCCCAGCATCCCCAACCAGAGAGATTCGTCGCGATCGATGAGAACGGAACCTGCAACATCGGCCGGAAGTCCGTGCTGAGGATCGACATAAGTCCGATCTGACTCATCGGAGCCATCAAGGATCACCACGCCTGAATTGGTCGGCACGAGAAGGCGGCCCTGGGAGCCGAAATAGAGACGGCTGCGCGATGCGTGACCAATGCCCTCTGAGCGGTCAATGAATTGTACGGACGGCTGGCCATGCCCCTGCTTTACCTCATACAAGCGGGTTGGGCTTCGCACCCATAGATTTCCCTGCCCGTCCTGTGAAATTGCATCCCATTGATCCGCCGGCAAGCCTGTGGAAGGCCCGATTTGCTCGGCATTTGAGCCGCTCATGTGCCAAAGCTGATGGCCCTTGAGAAACCAGACATCCTCGCCGTTTACGAAGAGTCCCGCAATCGCGCCCGGCACTAACATGCTGAATTGATACGTGCCTGTGCCGTTTCGCACGCCGCGGATGATTCCAGAAGTATGCTCCAGATAAATCTGGCCTCGATTGTCGAAGGCGATTACTTCAAACAAGCCTTTTTCGCCGACGTCCACGGTTTCAAACCGGCTTCCGGCGCGACGGGCCACACCACCCTGCGTGGCGACCCAAAGTACGCCGTCCGGCGATTCAGCGAGGCTGCGAATCTCGGAGTTTTCCAGCCCTTCCGCGTGGCCGAATTCCTGAAAGCCGCTGCCATCGTAGCGAAAAAGCCCATTATCCGTGCCGACCCAGAGGTAGCCGGTGCGGTCCTGCCGCAGGCAGTTCACCGCCAGATTGGTTAAGCCGTCACTCGGACCATATTGGCGGAAGGTGTATTCCTGGGCCGGAAGCGCCATCGGGAAAGCGAGCGCCAAGAATGCGCAGAGGCACGTGAATCGGACGTGGGCAGTCGACTTCATCGTCCTTCACTCATCTCTGTCAGCATCCCGGAAGGCTCCTACTATGGTATGCGAAATTTACGGAATCTTACCCTCAGATTCTCGCGTGTGCCTGCTTGATAAAGCGCAAAGCCGTCAGGCTTGCGGAAACAGAAGCTACTTTGGTGTCAATAAAACCTTCTTGGCGGAGTAAGGTGCGAATCTCGGTTTCGCCGATGAGCTTCCCAGGCCCTTTGAGCTTGCTAGTCCCCTTGCGATAGATGATCAAGATCGGTGGGTTGCTGGGGTGATGTGCGTAGACATCCAGCGCGTAGTCGAGATCAGCGGCGACTCTCACGCCGGCGAGGATGAGGTTAGGATTCTTGCCATCGGTGGTGGCGGCCTGCGCGATGGCGCGTTCCAGCTCGTCAGTCGCAAATTCGCCGACCAGCAGCAGCCGGGTTGTCGGCGAAATACCTAGTTTGGTCGCCAGGGTTGGCGGTGGAGTGGCGATCTTCTCTGCCCACCTCTTCGCCAGATCTGCTCCTAGGGTAAGCACTACAGCCTCTTCTCCAACCTGTAAGTGGAGTTCGCCGCCCTGAACAAATACATGGGTCAGGGAGGAGATAAGCGTCCGGCGGGAGATTGCTCCGCGCAGAATCAGTTCATTGCTTTCGAGCAGGACTCTGCATTGGCCGGATACGCCAGACCATTGGCAGTGGCAGGTTGCTTCTCGTCCCATGTGCGGTTGTTTCCTGCTCCAGTTATAACCCTCCGGATGGCGGCCAGAGGATCTGCTGGAAGATTTTTCTGAGCCGCTCTCCCTTTCCGGGATTGACGCTTCCCATAAATGCGATGCGGCCTGCCAGATGCGCCTG
>Ga0302326_10032266_pt1 | contig 10439 bp, 7 predicted proteins | sample Palsa_T0_3_FD_202264 | JGI IMG/M metagenome (GOLD analysis project Ga0302326, IMG submission 202264) | Peat permafrost microbial communities from Stordalen Mire near Abisko, Sweden - Palsa_T0_3 | ecosystem: Environmental > Terrestrial > Soil > Palsa > Peat permafrost | place: Sweden: Abisko... | reverse complement strand
TCGCGGCCGGCCACCCGTCCAGGACCACGGGGATCATGCTCCACCTGCCCAAGGCGCTGATCCTCGACAGGCTCTCCTACCGCACGATCCTGTTCGCGTTCCCGGTCTGGACGTTCGGCATCATGGCCGGCGCGATATGGGCGGACCAGGCCTGGGGCAGGTACTGGGGCTGGGACCCCAAGGAGACGTGGTCCTTCATCACCTGGGTGGTGTACGCCGGCTTCCTGCACGCCCGGGCGACGGCGGGCTGGCGGGGCCGGCGGGCCGCCTACATACAGATCGTCGGATTCGCCTGCCTGATGTTCAACCTGGTAGGCATCAACCTCTGGGTGACCGGCCTGCATTCGTACGCGGGCCTGAGCTGACGCCGGGTCATCCGGCTCGCGTCTGGGGTGGTCACGTCAGCTGACGCCGGTCGCCCGGGGCGGGTGGTCAGCTGCCGGTCGCCCCGGGCGGGTGGTCAGCTGCCGGTCGCCCCGGGCGGGTGGTCAGCTGAGCTGACCACCAGCGGTCAGTAGTAGTCGTCGCCTGGGTCGGGCCCGTCAATGAACCGGCGCCGGAGTTCACGCAGGAACTCCGGATCGTCGTCGGGCCCGATCGGCAGTGAGATGCCGGGTACCGGGTAGTCAAAAGGGTCTGACGGCTGCGTGTCGGCGACTGGTTCCATCTCCCGGCCCGCGGGATGACGCCTGATCGCCTCCTGCTGCCCGAGCCGCGGGGTACCGGCGAGATGGTGCGGCATCATCGGCGTCCGCCAGCTGCGCGCGGGCCGGCCGGCGAGCAGCCATGCGATGGCCCCGATCACGGGCAGGATGGTGATCAGGAATGCCCATCTCAGCGTGGTGAGACTGCGGAGCTCATGCTGCGGCGTCATGATGGCGTCGATCAGGCAATACGCCCATACGCCTACTGCGAGCAGGACAAACAGCACGCCCAGAGGCACCATGGCGGCAGCCTAGCCGCTGCCATGGGTCACTGATCGGCAAACTGGACTAGTCATCCTGACCTACCCTGAGTGCCCATAATTTATTACATTCCGTTACGAGAGATGACGATTGAGCGGAACCCGCATAGCCTGGCTGCCTGACGCGATCCAGGGAGTGCAGGACATGCGGCTGCGACTGTTCGATCGTGTCCGCCGTGCGTACGGCCGGCACCCGCCAAGGGAGACTTCCGCGCGGGCACGGACGGATACCGCGCCGAGGCCAGCGGGGCCGCCGGCCCAAGCCGGTCTGGCCGGCCATGTCCCCGGCAGCCACCGCAGGGTGGGCCCGGCCCCGGTCCTACCCGAGCCGTCCGCGCGGGCGGGCGGCCCGGCCCCGGTCCTACCCGAGCCGTCTGCGCGCGCGGCGGATCCGGCCGGCCTGGCGCCGGGCCCCGGGCCAGCCCCCCGCCGGCCTGGCCCGGCTCGCGAGGAACCGCCAGCCGGGCGCACTGCGCTGCGCCGATGGGGAGCCGCGCGGGCGGCGGTCCGCTCGGCGCCAGCGGCCAGCGAAGCCAGGGCCATTCCGGTGGCGCAGCAGCGAAGGGCGGCTCGCGAGGTGGCGGCGGCGCGGCCGTGGTACGAGGTCGCTCAGTCCAATCGGACCGCCCCTGGCCACCGCCACTGCGGCAGGCTCGAGGAGGTGATCCGGAGGGAGTGGGAGGCGGACGCGGTGCCCCCGCCGGCGGTCGTCCGGGCCATCGATCGTCTCGCGGAGTTGCCGCAACTGATGAAGGAGAAGCTGGCGGCCGGGCTCGACGCCATCCACGTCGGAGCAGGCGGCGTACCGGATCTCGACGATATGTCCAGGCTGAGCGGTGTGCCGCTGCCGTCCGGCCGCGCCACCTGGGATGCTTGCGCTGGAGCGTACGGCGAGCGCAAGATCATCGTAGGCTCGCGGCCGTCCCCGAGCCCGGACGTGATGTGCCACGAGATCGGGCATGCGCTTGATGACATCGACGGATTTGAAGGGCAGTGGCAGTCGGACTCCGGCGAGTTCCGGGTGCTCTACGACCAGTGCGTTCCGCATATGGTGAGCGACTTTCACCAGCAGCCCGGAGTGCTGGGCCGCCGGGAGTTCTTCGCTGACGCGTTCGCCGCGATCGCGTCGAGGCAGCGCCCCGCTCTCGTGGACATGCTCGGAGGCGATACCAGGGCAGCGCTGAACGTGATGCTTTACTTCAATGTGCGCTACGGCATCTAGGGGTGGCTGGCGATGTTCGTGATACGGCTGCCAAACGGCAACCTGATGGTTCCCGAGTCAGTGATCAGTGACGGCGGGCAGCTCATCGGCGATGCGTATGTCGAGATCAGCCCCGGCGAGGCCGACTATGAGCGGTTCGCCGCCCGTGCACTGACCGAGGACGAGGCGGCGGAACGGCGCCGCCAGTGGCAGGAAGGGGACGAGCCGCTGCGGCGCGAGTTCCTCGATTTTCTCGCCCGCCACGGCCACCCGGGACGAGGGCAGAACACTGGCGACGGGCACGGGCCAGCCTGACATGACGGGCACGGGCCAGCCTGACATAGCGCGGTCGCCCGAGATCGGCGTGCCCGCGCCCCGGCCCGGGGGCGGGCACATAGCGCGGGCGGGCCGGTATCGCGTGGCCGGGCCGGTGATGTCAGGATGGCCCTCCCCGCTGAGGGCCTCCGCGTCAGAGGACGGAGCGGTTCTCCGCCGTGGCCCGGGTATCGCCGCCCAGCAGCGCCCGTACTTCTGATTCGCGGAACCTCCGGTGCCCGCCCGGCGTCCGGATGCTGCTGATGCGTCCGGACGCGGCCCAGCGGGTGACGGTCTTCGGATCAACACGGAAGAGGGCAGCGACCTCCCCGGGAGTGAGCAGCCGCTCACTGTTGCCGTCCATTAATATTCCCCTCCAGATCACACCGTTGTGGCTTGTCCCAAGTGTCGCGACAAACATCGGTTTTCTCCCTAGTTTCCGGAAAATCTGGTCGACTAAATCTCCCTTTTGGGGATGGTTTGGCTGGGCGAGGCATCCGGGACTCGATCAGGCAGGGTGCCCGACACGTCCGCCGGCCCGGCACGGCCCCGGACTCGCACGGGACCAGCTGCCTTGACGGCCCTGTCCCCGCAGTTCACGGGCCCCCCCGCGGACGGCCCCGGCCCCGTGCGGGACTGGCCTACCCGGATGGCCGGGGCCCTAGGTCACCGGCTCCCGCGGACGGCCGGGCCCGCACGTCACCGGCTCCCGCGGACGGCCGGGCCCGCACGTCACCGGCTCCCGCGGACGGCCGGGCCCGCACGTCACCGGCAGTTAGATTGGGCAGGTGACGGACCTGGTTTCGATGGCCGAGATCCGCGCCGCCGCCGCGCGCCTCCACGGCGTTGCGCTGCGGACGCCCCTCGTGCCCTTCCCCCGGATCGAGCCCGTGCTGCTGCTGAAACCGGAATCGCTCCAGCCCACGGGCTCGTTCAAGGTACGCGGCGCTTACGCGAAGATCTCGGCACTGCCGGCCGAGGCCAGGCGGCGCGGGGTGGTGGCACATTCGAGCGGCAACCATGCCGCCGCGGTCGCGTATGCCGCCGCGCTGCTCGGGGTACCGGCCTCGGTTGTCATACCGTCAAGCGCGCCGGCTGTGAAGATCGCCGCGGCTCGCGGGCTCGGCGCGGAGGTGATCATCTCGCGGCCGGGCCTCGCCGCGCGGATCGCCGCGACCGAGCAGCTCGTCGCGAGGCACGGGTACGCCGTCATCCCGCCGTTCGACGACGCGGCGGTGATTGCCGGGCAGGGCACCGTCGGCCTGGAGATCGCCGCCGACTGCCCGGCGGTAGACCTCGTGCTGTGCCCGGTGAGCGGCGGCGGCCTGATCTCGGGGGTCGCCGCGGCGATCCGGGCGATGTGCCCGGATGCCAAGGTCATCGGGGTGGAACCCGAGCTTGCCGCCGATGCCCGTGACTCGCTGCGCCAGCGGCGGCGGGTCGCGTGGTCATCCGCGCGAACCCAGCGCACCGTGGCCGACGCGCTCCGGGTCGAGCAGATCGGCGAGCTTCCGCTGCGGCACATGCTGCGTTACGTGCACGACGTGGTGACGGTCTCGGACGACGAGATCCGCGCGGCGATGCGCCGGCTGGCCGCGGAGGCCCGTCTGGTGGCCGAGCCGGGCGGCGCGGCGGCGGTAGCCGCCTGCCTCTTCCGGCAACGCGAGCTGCCAGCCGCCCGGATCCGGGTCGCTGTGCTCTCCGGCGGCAACGTGGACCCGGCCCTGCTCGCAGACGTGCTGCGGCCCGCCCCTCCCGCTGCGACAATTTAGTCCTTTTTGAAACTTATACCGGACTGAGAAACCTGAGACCGGACATTAAGTCGATTAATTCCGCATTAATTCGGTATAAGATGCTCTCTCCGCCGCTTCGCGGTGCTTTTCTGACCCGAAACTGGGCCAGTTCCGGGCCAGGCTGCCGAGAGGGACTGGCAGCTACCGTCAACGGGCCCGCCACGGCGAGCCGCCGTCAGTGCATAAACTGTCAGCACTATGCGCGCCACACTGGCTTACACCACGGCGAGGATCCTGCTCTTCTTCGCTGCCGTCTTCCTGCTCTACTTCATCGGGGCGCGCGGGATACTCCTCGTCGGCCTGGCGCTGGTGATCAGCGGCATCGTCAGCTTCGTCGTGCTCTCCCGGCAGCGGGACATGATGTCCGGCGCGCTCTTTTCCAGGTTCCGCCAGGTCCGTGAGCGACTCGACGCAGGCGCGCGGGCCGAGGACGACTGACTCCGCCCGGCGGGAATCAGGCCTGCGGCTCGGGGCGAGATCAGGCCTGGTGCTCGGGGCGGGATCAGGCCTGCGGCTCGGTTTCGGACAGCCAGCCGCCGGACTTCAGCAGGCCGAGCACCGCGGCCGTTGCCTCCGGCCTGCTCATCGCCGACGTGTCGATCACGAGGTCCGCGTCGGCGGGTTCCTCGTACGGGTCGGATACCCCGGTGAAATGGTCGATGACCCCCGCCCGCGCCTTGGCGTACAGGCCCTTGCGGTCACGGGCCTCGCATACCTCGACCGGCGTCGCGACGTAGATCAGCAGGAAGTCGCCCGTCTCGCTGACCATCTCCCGGACCCGCGCCCTGGCCGCGGCGTACGGAGCGATCGGCGCGCATATCGCGATGCCGCCGTGCCGGGCTATCTCGGCCGCGACGTAACCGATCCGCAGGATGTTTAGGTCACGGTCGGCGCGGGAGAAGGTCAGGCCAGCGGATAGCAGGCGACGTACCAGGTCGCCGTCGAGCAGGGTGACCCCGCGATCGCTGCGCTCGGCGAGGGCGTCACGAAGGTCCCTGGCGATCGTGGACTTGCCCGAGCCCGACAGCCCGGTCAGGAAGAGCACGAAGCCGCGCTGCGCGCGCGGCGGGCGGGCGCTGCGCAGTTCCCTTGCGACGGCCGGCGGCGTGAACCACGCGGGCACCTCCGCCCCGGCATCCAGCAGGTCCCCGAGCTCGCCAGGGGTGAGTTCTGCCCGCTCCGTGCCGGCCTCGATCAGCGCGAGCGGCCGCCAGACGTCCGCCGCGGGGTCATAGGCCCAGTCGCCCGCCGAGACGACGGGGATGACCGCAGCGGGCACCGGGCCCGTGTCGCCGTCCGCTCCGGATGACCCAGGCCCGGATGGCCCCGGCCCGGATGGCCCCGGCCCGGATGGCCCCGGCCCTCCCTGCCCTGCCGGGATGCCGGGATCGGCGTTGTCGGTGAACAGGTGCGACGCGCCGTAAGCGGCGGCGACCACGGCGCGGGCGGCCATCTCGTCAGCCGGGCCGCCGCGCCGGGCCAGCGGTACCGGCACGACCAGGGTGCTGGCCGGCAGGCTGCCCGCGGCGGCGAGTACCGACCGGATCAGCGCTTCGGGCCTGGTGACGACGTCAGCCGGACCGCTGATCAGCGGTAGCAGCAAGATCCTCGCCCTGAGCTGACCAGCCAGGTGCCGCAGCTGCCCGATCTGCCGGCTGTTCAGCGGGCCGCGGGTGGCGAAGGCGAGCACGGGCACGTCGCCGAGCTCGGTCCTGGCCTCGGCCGGGCTGAGCCGCAGCCGCCGGAACGGGCCGTGCTCAGGCTCCCGGTTGGCCGTGACCCTGCCGCCGAGCCGGACCAGCGCGCCGCTACCGGGCCCTCCGTCGTTGTCCGCGCCGCCGTCGTTGTCCGCGCCGCCGTCGTTGTCCGCGCCGCCGCCGTTGTCCGCGCCGCCGCCGTTGCCAGTCCCGCCGCCGTTGCCGGGCCCTCCGTCGTTGCCCTCGTCGGCGTAGACCGGGCTACGGTCGGTGACCTCGAGCACGGCCAGCGGCGTGCCCTCGGGATCGTTGAGCATGACCCGGTCGGTGTCCGGTGCGATCGCGCCGGCGGGCACGTCGAGGGTGACGGGAAACGGCCACGGAGTACCGTCAGCCAAGGCGGCGTGCTCGGCAACGGCGGCGACATCAGCCCCGCTCATGAACCCGGCGAGCGGCGCGAATGCTCCCGAGAGGAGCAGCTCTAGATCTCCGAGCTGCCGCTCGTCGAGCGTCCAGGACGGCCACCCGGCGGTGTCAGTAGCGGCGTCGGCCTGCGCCCCAGCAGTCACTTCATCCTCCGTCCGGCACGGCACCACCCCGCGGCGCACCGGTTACCGCGAGAAGTTCGGAGCCGCCAGGCACCCGAGGGTACACGGAAGGTAACGCTCGGGGGCAGGCTGGGCGCTGTGTTGGCCGCGGCGCCGGCGCGTGGCCCCCGGGGGGCTTGGGCCGGGGCTTGGGCTGGATGGGGCTTGGGGTGGACGGATCAGCAGCCGCTGGCCGTTGTCCCGCCGGGGTCGTCGCGCGCCCCGGCCGGCGGCAGCGCCAACTACAAAGCGCCAACTACAATGGGAGCGTCCCGCGCCCCGGCTTCCGGCGGGCCCGATGGGCAACCTCAGGCATGCCTTCCGCCGGGCGAGGGCACTTCGTGCTGCCTACAGGGCGCTTGCCTGAACAAGGATGCAATTGAGCCTCTCCGGTCTCCTCGCAGTTATCACCGGCGACCCGCAGCTGCGGCGCGCGCTGGAACTGGCCGACGGCGACGCCGGCGATCTCGTCCCGGCGGGGGCGGCTGACGCCGCAGGCGCCGACCTGATCGCCCCGGCCGCGCTCCGCCCGCTGCTCGCCGCCGCGCTGACCGGCGCGCCCGGTGCGGTCGCGTCGCTCGCCCCGAACGACCCCGCAGACCCGAACGCGTCGCTCCCCCCGAACGACCCCGCCGGCCCGAACGACCCCGCCGGCCCGAACGACCCCGCCGGCCCGAACGACCCCGCCGGCCCGAACGCCCCCGCCGGCTCGCCGGCCCCGGCCGGCCGGTTCGTCCTCGCCATCACCGCCACGGCCCGCGAGGCCGAGGACCTGACCGACGCGCTGAACTCGCTGCTGCCCGCGCCCAGCGCGGCCTACTTCCCGCCCTGGGAGACGCTGCCGCACGAGCGGCTGTCGCCGCGCTCGGACACCTCGGGGCAGCGGATCGCCGTGCTCCGCAGGCTCGCCCGTCCCGATGCCGGCGGCGACCCGAGGTCCGGCCCGCTGACGATCGTGGCCACCCCGGTCCGCGGCCTCCTCCAGCCGATCGTCGGCGGCCTGGGCGACCTGGAGCCCGTCACGCTGCGGGCCGGCCAGGAGGCCGACCTCGACGAGGTCGTGATCCGGCTGGTCGACATCGGCTACGCGCGCACCGACCTCGTGCAAAAACGCGGTGACCTGGCGGTCCGCGGCGGCATCCTGGATGTGTTCCCGCCCACCGAGGAGCACCCGGTCCGGATCGAGTTCTGGGGCGACACGGTCGAGGAGGTCAGGTCGTTCAAGGTCGCCGACCAGCGCAGCCTGGCCACGACCGCCGACGGCCTCTGGGCGCCGCCCTGCCGCGAGCTGCTGCTGACCCCGGCCGTCAGGGAACGGGCCAAGGCACTGGCCGCGGAGCACCCTGGCCTGGCCGACGTGCTCGGCAAGCTCGCCGACGGCATCACGGTGGAGGGCATGGAGGCCTTCGCGCCGGTGCTGGCCGACCGGATGGACCTGCTGCTCGACTACGTGCCGGCCGGCGGCTGCGTGCTCGCCTGCGACCCGGAGCGGATCCGGGCCCGGGCCGCCGACCTGGTCCGCACCAGCCAGGAATTCCTCGAGGCGTCCTGGGTGAACGCAGCCGACGGGGCGGAGATCCCGATCGACCTCGGCGGCGCGGTGTTCCAGCCGATCACGAGAGTCCGCGCGGCAGCGGCCGCACTCGGGCTGCCCTGGTGGACCATCGCCCCCTTTCAGTCGGAAATCACGGGCCAGCCGGGAAGCACGGGCCAGCCGGGAAGCACGGGCCAGCCGGGAAGCACGGGCCAGCCGGACAGCACCGGCAAGCCGGAAAATACGGGAATAACGGGGCCGTCGGACGACTCCGGCCGCCAGCGCGATGACGCAGTGGCGGGGGATGACACCGCGCGTCCCTCGTTCAGCATGGAAGCGAGCCCGGCGGAGGCCTATCGCGGCGATACCACGCGGGTGATCGCGGACGTCGGCCAGTGGATCCGCGCGGGCTGGCGGGTCGTGCTGGTCACCGAGGGCCACGGGCCGGCCCAGCGGCTGGCCGAACTGCTGCGCGGCGAGGACCTCGGCACCAGGACCGGCGACCTCGACGAGCCGCCGGAACCCGGCATCGTGCACGTCACGACCGGCATGCTCGATCATGGCTTCAGCTGGCCGTCGGTGCGGCTCGCCGTGCTCTCCGAGAACGACATGGCGGGCCAGCGCGCGGGCGGCAGGGACGCCCGCCGGATGCCGAGCCGCCGCCGCGGCGGCGTCGACCCGCTGCAGCTGACGCCGGGCGACTACATCGTGCACGAGCAGCACGGCGTCGGCAGGTACCTGGAGATGACCAGCCGGACCGTGCAGGGCGCGACCAGGGAGTACCTGGTCATCGAGTACGCGCCGGGCAAGCGGGGGCAGCCGCCGGACCGGCTGTACCTGCCCACCGACCAGCTGGACGAGGTGACCAGGTACGTCGGCGGCGAGGCGCCAACGCTGCACCGGCTGGGCGGCGCCGACTGGGCCAAGACGAAGGGCCGCGCCCGCAAGGCCGTCCGGGAGATCGCCGCCGAGCTGATCCGGCTCTACTCGGCGCGGACGGCGTCCCCCGGGTACGCGTTCGGCCCGGACACGCCCTGGCAGCGCGAGCTGGAGGACGCCTTCCCTTATGCGGAGACGCCCGACCAGCTCGCTGCCATCGACGAGGTCAAGCGAGACATGGAAAAGCCGATCCCGATGGACCGGCTGATCTGCGGTGACGTCGGGTACGGCAAGACCGAGATCGCGGTGCGGGCCGCGTTCAAGGCCGTGCAAGACGGCAAGCAGGTCGCCGTGCTGGTGCCGACCACGCTGCTGGTGCAGCAGCACACCGCCACCTTCGGCGAGCGCTACGCGCCGTTCCCGGTGACGGTCCGGCCGCTGTCGCGGTTCCAGTCCGACGCCGAGGTGGCCGGGACGGTCAGCGGCATGGCCGACGGCACCGTCGACGTGGTCATCGGCACGCACCGGCTGCTGTCCCCCGACACCAGCTTCAAGCAGCTCGGCCTGGTCATCATCGACGAGGAGCAGCGGTTCGGCGTCGAGCACAAGGAGTACCTCAAGCGGCTGCGCACCGAGGTCGACGTCCTGTCCATGTCGGCGACCCCGATCCCGCGCACGCTGGAGATGGGCGTCGCCGGGATCCGGGAGATGTCCACCATCTTGACCCCGCCGGAGGAACGGCATCCGGTGCTGACCTTTGTCGGGCCGTACGAGGAGAAGCAGATCGCCGCGGCGATCAGGCGCGAGCTGCTGCGGGACGGCCAGACCTTCTTCGTGCACAACCGGGTCGCCTCGATCGGCAAGGTCGCGGCGCGGATCGGCGAGCTCGTCCCCGAGGCCAGGATCGCGGTCGCGCACGGCCAGATGAACGAGCACCTGCTCGAGAAGATCATGATTGATTTCCTGGACCGGGCCTACGACGTGCTGGTGTCGACCACCATCGTGGAGTCCGGCCTGGACATCCCGAACGCCAACACGCTGCTGGTGGACCGGGCCGACGCCTACGGGCTGGCCCAGCTGCATCAGCTCCGCGGCCGGGTGGGGCGCAGCCGCGAGCGCGGCTACTCCTACTTCCTCTACCCGCCGGAGAAGCCGCTCAGCGAGATCGCGCACGAGCGGCTTGCCACGGTCGCCCAGCACACCGAGCTGGGCGCGGGCATGTACGTGGCGCTCAAGGATCTGGAGATCCGCGGCGCGGGCAACCTGCTCGGCGGCGAGCAGTCGGGGCACATCGCCGGCGTCGGCTTCGACCTGTACGTGCGGATGATCGGGGAGGCGGTCGCCGAGCTGCGCGGCGGCGGGCCGGCCGAGCGGCCCGAGGTGCGGGTCGAGCTCCCGGTCAACGCGCACATCCCGCACGAGTACGTGCCGGGCGAGCGGCTGCGGCTGGAGGCCTACACCCGGATCGC
>Ga0302326_10032265_pt1 | contig 10439 bp, 10 predicted proteins | sample Palsa_T0_3_FD_202264 | JGI IMG/M metagenome (GOLD analysis project Ga0302326, IMG submission 202264) | Peat permafrost microbial communities from Stordalen Mire near Abisko, Sweden - Palsa_T0_3 | ecosystem: Environmental > Terrestrial > Soil > Palsa > Peat permafrost | place: Sweden: Abisko... | reverse complement strand
GGCCATGAGGTATTGGTCAAGCGGGGCCATGGCCGGATAAAGAGCCTTGTTCTCCTGGGACGGTGCGGGTTTGGGAGAACAAGGCGCGGCAAGCATCACTGCAGCCGCAAGAACCGTTGCTTTCAAAATCTTTGTGATCATGTTTCGCTCCTGAGTTCGGATTTTTTTTCGAGGGGGCCCGTGTTTTTCTCGACGGACAGGTTGGCCTCACTGGAACAAGCGATTCTGCATACGGGGCTGGTCGAACAGCAATTCGAGGTAGTGGCGCAGGTGGTCGAGGCATTGTGCGGCAATCGTGGCGCCGTGCCTGGCTTTGGCCAGAATGAACGCTCCCTGAATGGTGGCCTGCGTGTACAGAGCAAGGCTCTCGGCAGTCCAATCGCCGCGCATGCCCCGCTCGCGCATGGCCTCTTCAATGTCCGGCACAAGCGTAGCCGCGTGTTTGCTGATGCTCCTTTCGGAAGCCTCGCGAAGCGCAGGGTGCGTGGCGTAGACCTCTTGCACCATGGTTCCGACCAGGCACGTGAATTCCCTCAATTCACCCACCAGAAGAGCTTTGCGGAAGTCCACATAAGCCAGCAGGCGTTCGAGCGGGTCGGCATGAGCGTGATAGGGCGCAGCGGCGAACATGGCGCTCGTGCCCTCAATCCAGTAGTTTGCCGCGGCCAGGGCGAGGGCTTCCTTGCTTTCGAAGTGGTGGAAGAAACTCCCTTTCGTCAGCCCGGCGGTTTTGCAAATGTCCTCAATCCGCGTAGCAGAGTAACCCTTGTCGCGGATCACAAGCAGCGCCGCATCCAGCAGCTTGGTCTTGGATTCGTGTATGGATTGCTTCGATGCCATGGGCTTTTTCAACATCTGGAAGACAACGTACCAACCAGTCGGTATGTTGTCAAGAGATTTCTGCGCCTAAGTCCAGGTCCGGCGTCCAGGTCTCCGCTTATGTGGAACTTCGCTCACGGGCAGTGCGTAACAACTCAAGACTGGTGAGGTGTGCCTATGCGCAGTGCTGTTGCTCTTTTCTCTTCGATCCTGCTGTTGCAGGTTCCGGCTTTGGCGCTTAGCGATACGGTGGTCGACGATCTGGCGCATCATCCCATGGTGGCGGAGTTTCCCTCCGGCGGCCAACTCGACCTGCACATCCGCTCGGCTGAGATTCATATCGTCGGCAGCGATGAAGACAAAGTCGTTGTGCGCGTGGAAGGAAAGCGCGCCAGCGAATCGACCGACATGAAGGCCAGCTTTGAACGAACCGATCGCTTTGGCAGACTCCGGATTCGCGGCGGGCCGTCCAACGATGTGAAAATCACCATCCTGGTTCCGAGGAAGTCGGATCTTTCCATCCACATCTTCGCAGGCGACGTCGAGGTGAAAGACATTATCGGGAACAAGGACGTTGATTTGAGCGCCGGAGATTTGACCATTGGCGTGGGCAACGTTACGGATTACGCCCACGTAGAGGCATCGGTAACTTCGGGCTCAATCGAGGGCGGCCCGTTCGGCCAGTCGCAGGGCGGATTGTTTAGGTCGTTCGAGAAGTTCGGCAGCGGCAAATACAAGCTGGTGGCACATGTCGGCGCCGGCGACCTGACGTTGAAATAAAGCGGCGTCGCGGGTAATGCCGCCCGGCGTGAAGAATCCTCACGACGCGATTCTTGTCCCTTTGCAGACCGTCACAGCCGACCCTTTTGCCAGGAAGGCCGAATCCGGCGCACGCGTGAGGATTCGCGCGATCTCAGCGCCGTAGAGACGTGTGGCGTCTCCGGAATAGCCGGCCTGCTTTGCATTCCAGACAGACCACCGCGGATGCTGGACTTCGTACTCGAGGCTGCCGCCGTCCTTCTGCGCGGCGTAGCCCCAATAGTGCTCGGTAATGAACTGGCTCTCGGATCCTTCAGCGGGAAGAAAGCTCGGGCCCTCGGTCTCGATTTGCATGGTGCATTCTTCATGTCCCGAATGCCATGAATACGCGACGCGCGCTACTTCACCGCCTGTGCGAGTCTCAATGCGATGCGACATGGGCACGCGCAGATACTTCTCATTGAATACCCATCGCGCGATGGCGGCAACGGCGCGCTTCGGCACCAGTTCGCGAACGAAGACGACTCCCCTTTTCTCTCCGCGCCGGACATAAAAGCGGACGTTGACTTCTTCGAAGTTCTGGTGAAACGGAATTGCAAAGCCAAGCACGCGGGTGCGGTTGAACTGAAATCCGATCAGGCTGAGGAATGTCTTCCCGCCAAAGGAATCGAGCTCGGTGCCGGTGGGAACGAAGCGCCGCAGCACGGAGGGTTCGACCGCGTAGTTGAGCATGAGCAGATTGCGCCATTCGGCGGTGAGAAAGATTGGGGACATGCTAATGCGGCCTCATAAATGGCTTTGTGTCAGGGCACGACTTTAGTCGTGCCGAAATGGCCTCCAAGACGTGCTGGGCTTCAGCCCCTGAGGGCTCTTCTCCTGGGCTCAAAACATTTGTGAGGCCAGCCCTAATCATCCGATTCGCGTGTCTCATCTCCCTCTTGAGAGGCTCAAGCGGTTATCCGAGCGGCAGGGTCAGGTTTTCGGCAGCGGCCGGACGACTGCGTGGGGCTTTTTTGAACGTTGCGTCTCGCCGATGGAGAGGATACTTCGGCTGCTTACCGTCCAGAATCTGCTGAATGGTCAGGATTTGGAGACGCGGATAAGTCGTGCCGTCAGAGGATTTGTAGAGGCCGGCTTCGGCGGCTTCGCGCACCATGGGTTTGGTTGGCTCATCGAAGGTCAGGAAAACCCCCATCTCGGCCTTCTCGCGACCTAACACGCCGACGAAATCGCGAATCTGGGAGACTGCCACCTTGCCGGCCTTCACAGAAAAGATGATCTGCCTGGATTGGCCGGAGTCGTCGTCATGGAAGTAGAGACGGCCGTCGATGCCGCGGTCGGCTCCTCGCTTGCTGCTGTCCGCGACTCGCGCACCGCAAAGTCCGAGCGACCAAGCTTGAAACTGGAATTTATCCTGCGCGGCCAACTGCGCTGCACCCGCGTAGTCAGTGGGCTCGCCGACGACATCGTAGGCGGATTTGATCTCCGGGCCGAAGGCGTCGGAGAGGCGTTTCTTAATAAGGCCGATGGCGAGGTGGGTAATGTCGATGCCGATCCAGCGGCGATTGAGGCGCTGAGCGACTTGGATGGTGGTGCCGCAGCCGCAGAACGGATCGAGCACGAGATCGCCTTCATTGGAGCTCGCCTTGATGATGCGTTCGAGGAGGGCTTCGGGCTTTTGGGTGGGGTAGCCAAGGCGCTCCTGGGCCTGGGAGTTGATTGGGAAGATGTCGTCCCACAGATTCTGTAAAGGAACGCCAGGCATTTCATCGAAATAGCGCTTGTAACGCGGCACTTTTCCGGGCGCTGGCTGAATCACTCTTCCTTCTTCAATCAGCTTCGCCATTTTCTCGCGAGAGTAACGCCAGAATTTGGTAACACCCATTACTTCGTAGCTTGGATTTCCCTTTGACGCTCCGCCGGGTCCGGTAATATTGTCCAACATATAAAGACGGCCATCGGCGTCCCGATTTGAATACTTCCTTATATGGTCGGGCGAATATTCCGCGTGCTGGTGATTGAATAGATTATCGATTCCCTTGCCATAAAACAGGATGATGTCCGTCACGTTGCCGAAGGCCTTCCTACCTTGTTTGCCGTCGCTATGCGCCGTCGTCCTCTTCCAGGTGATTTCGTTTCGGAAGAACTGCGGCCCGAACACCGCATCCATCAAAATCTTCAAGTAATGGCTGGCGGTAGGGTCGCAGTGGAGATAGATGGACCCGGTCGGCTTGAGGACGCGGCGGAGTTCGATCAGGCGCGGAGCCATCATGGCGAGATACGCCATCATGTCGGTGTTGAAGAGGAAGGTCTTGAAGGCGACTAGGGCATCGGCGACACGGCCGCCCTGCTCCACAATCAGCTCATAGGCGCGCATCGACTCGTTGTTCCACTCCCACGTGTCTTCAAAGGCGTGAATCTGCGAGCTTGACTGGGAGCCGTCCTTCTCTGCAAATAGGACGTTGTAGTCCTGACGGGAATTGAACGGCGGGTCGAGGTAAACGAGATCGACAGTCTCATCCTTGACGTAGCGCTGGAGGACTTCGAGGTTGTCGCCGTAATAGAGCTTGTTTTTTTCGCTGGCCACAGGTTTGGGTAGAGGTTAGCACAGCGCGACAAGGAAGAAGGTCCCTCGAATCATCGCGGAGCGCCATGCGAACTCTTCGGGAAACTCCCCGAAAAATATTTGCGTATAATTTCGACGTCTTGGCGCACAATAAGAGATACAGCGGATAGAAGTACACCATCCGAGGCCGGGAAGCAGAAATACACTACCCCTCCCCCGATTTCGTCCCATCCTGCTGAAAATAAGCGTTTTACGTCGAAAACTCCACTTTCCCCTCTTAAAACAAAGGACTTACGGCGTCGACGCCCCGAGCTGGCCAGAGAGCGTTATGCCGTTGGCTTGTCCGGCGCCGGCATGGAGGCCAGAAAGCGATTGGCGAATTCGTTGCTGTATTGCTCCAGCAATTCCTTCACCCGCTGTGGATCACCGGACCTCACGATCAACCCGGCGTGGTGGTGCTTCTTCATGCGGTAAACAATCTCCGGCGCATCGAAAGCCGCGGTGTCGGGCTCTGCGGTCTGCGCCAGGCACAGCACGCTGCCGGCGTAGCTCTCGTATGTTTCCGGAAGAATGTAGGGCTCGCCGCGCAGGTTCGCGACTTCGAGCCGCGCCCACTCCCGCCATAGGTTCACGCCAGTGGAAGCCTCGACCAAATCGGCAATGAACGCTCCGCCGACGCGCGCTGCGATTTCAAGAAAGTAGAAGCGCCCGTCCGCGTGGGCCTTAATGTACTCCCCGTGCGTCACGCCGCGCGCCATGCCCAGCGCCGGCGCCAGCTTGGCATTCAAGGCAGTAAGTTCGGCCCAGTCGCTGCTGGTGCGATCCACAGTCCTCGTGGTAAAGACGCCGCCCTCGTGCATCACCTGCATGGGAGGCCTTCCATATTGGTGGGCAACGGAAAAGACGACCTTGCCTTCGCTGACGATGGAGTCCACGTGAAAGATGTCGCCGGGGACAAACTGTTCGAGCAGAAAGCGGCTCTGGCGGTCACCCAGCTCGTCAAGAGCGCGCCAAAGCTGCTCCGGCTCTTCTATCTTGCGAATGCCCAGCGCGGAGGCTTCGGAGCGCGGCTTGAGCAGCCAGGGCGGCTTGACGCTTTTCATGTAGGCGCGCAGCTCGTCGTAGTTGAGTACGCGGCAGAATGCGGGAACCAGAAAGCCGGACTCCTGCGCGCCGATGCGCATGGCCAGCTTGTCGCGGTAGTAGGCGGAGGCAGTCACGCCCATTCCGCGAATGCGCATGTGCTCGCGAATCTGGGCCGCGGTTTCGAGGTCGAACTCGTCCAGCGCAACGATGCGGTCGATACGCTTGCTGCGGGCGAGCCACGAGACGGTATTGAGAATCTGCTCCACGGTCAGGCCCACCGGCATGGTGACGATGTCCTCCAGAATCTCCCGCGGCCAGTCGGCGTCACGCAGCTTTTCCACGGTGAGCAGCAGCGGCTTCACGCCCATCTCCGCGCACTGCCGCATGAAGTCCTGGCCCTTTTCGTAGCTGGCTATACAAAGAATTCGCTCTGTTGCGTCGGCCATCGACCCCTCGCTGAAGGCAACAGCTGTCCCTCGGGCTTGGACTCCCATCCCTTGCGTTTGGAATCCAGGTGAGGATAGTTCTACCATAGACGCTGCACCGGCAGCCGCCAGCATTGCGCCAAGGATTGTTTCGACCATGCTTTCAGCAATCGAAATCGTGAATCTCCAGGACCAGTTGACCGAGACCTGGCACGCTGAGACCTGCGATGTGGACATCGACGCGGACAACCCATGGCTTAGCCTTGTCGCGCGTCAGCATCGCGCCAACTTCGAGCTTTGGCACATTGAAGACGAAGCGCGCGCGCCCGGCGCAACTGAGGCTGAATTAGCCGACGTGAAGCGGCGTGTGGACCAGACCAACCAGCAGCGCAACGACCTGGCCGAGGCGCTCGACCGGTTCCTGCTCGAATGGCTGGGACCCCGCGGCCTGCCCAATGCTGAGGCTCCGCTGCATTCCGAGTCGCCGGGGCTGATCATCGACCGGCTGTCCATCCTGGCGCTGAAAATCTACCACACCCGCGAAGAGGCCGATCGCGCGGACGCACCTGCCGGCCACGACGAACGTAACCGCGAGCGGCTGGCTATTCTCGAAGAGCAGCGCGACGACCTGGCCCATTGCCTGGACACGCTTTGGCAGCAGACGCTGGCAGGCACGCGGCGCTTCAAGCTTTACCGGCAGTTGAAGATGTACAACGACCCTTCGCTCAACCCGGCCGTCTATCGTAAACTCGTGAAGGAACAGGCCCCATAATTGCGCTTGACCGGCAGCCCATTGACGCAGGCCGGGGTAATGCGTATAAAGATGGCCTGAGCAGCGTTAATCCCTGGCGCGTGTTTTAAGCCGGCAGCAACCGGCAGGAATGTGCGAGCAGGAAGAGGCATTTGCGCAAACCCATGATGCAAGAGGCCCGATCCTTGGCGCACGATCGAAAGAAAGAACCCTCTCCTTCAGGCAAATCCGGGAGCCACCCCTCCACGGGGCCGGCGTTCCAGCATTACCAGTCTGCCGTGCAACTGCTGCAGCAGGGCAAGTTTGAAAAGTCGTTGGCGGCTTTTGAAAAGATGCTTCCCAGCGCGCCCATCGAGCTGCTCGACCGCTGCAAAATGTACATCATCACCTGCCGGAGGCAACTGGAGGTGAAGCGGCTCACCTTCCTCACCCCCGAGGAACACTACGACTACGCCATCTCGCAGCTGAATACCGGCTACTACGAGGAGGCGCGGGAGCAGTTCGAAGGCATTCTCCACGGCCACCCCAGCGCGGACTATGCGTTCTATGGCCTGGCCATTCTGGATGCGATCACGGGCCGCGCGCAGGATTGCCTCTCCAATCTTGGCCGAGCCATCGAATTGAACCCGAGGAACCGGCTGCAGGCGCGCGCTGACAACGACTTTCAGAGCATGGTGGACGATCCCCGCTTTACCGAACTGCTGTATCCTGAGATTCCGTAGAGCCTTGCCTTGAAATCTTCAGCACCTGATAACGGAAATGAGCTGCAGCATCCGCAGGTCGTGGCAGAAGCCGCAGCGCCGGCAGAGGCCATGCGCGTGGTCGCCATCGGCGGCGGCACCGGGCTTTCCACGCTGTTGCGCGGACTGCGCGAGCACGTAACGCCAGCCCATCCGTCGGCCAAGCCTGGACTCATCTCCGACCTGGCCGCGGTGGTCACAGTCACTGACGATGGCGGTTCCTCCGGCCGTCTGCGCCAGGGCTTCAACATGCTTCCTCCCGGCGACCTGCGCAACTGCATGATGGCGCTCAGCGAGGAGGAGGACCTGCTGGCGAAGCTGTTCGCCCATCGGTTTCGCGGCGGCGACGCACTCCAGGGACACAACTTCGGCAACCTGTTTGTGGCCGCGCTCACTGAGATTACCGGCGATTTTGCTCACGCGATTCAGCTCACATCAAAAATCCTGAATGTAAGGGGCTCAATTTATCCCGTTACCACCACCAACACCACGCTGGTTGCCCACATGGACGATGGATCGGTGGTGCGCGGCGAAACCAACATCACCGCCAGCCGCAGGCGCATCGTGGAACTCACCCTTGACCCGCCAGACGCGGCGCCGCTACGCGAGACGCTGGACGCGATCGAGCGCGCCAACCTCATCACCGTGGGGCCGGGCTCGCTTTACACCTCGCTGATCACCAATCTGCTAGTCGATGGAATTCCGGCAGCGCTGGCCCATGCGCGCGGTGTCCGAGTCTACATCTGCAACCTGATGACGCAGGCCAACGAGAGCTTGAACCTCACCGCATCCGAGCACATTGAGCGGATATACGAACACACAAAAGCGCCCATCTTCGACTGCGCGCTGGTCAACACCGGCACGTTTTCACCGGAAACGCTGGCCCGCTACGCAGCCGAGGGCGCTTCGCCGATCATCCCCGACATCGAACGCATCCAGGCCCTGGGCGTGCGCTGCATCGCCGGAGACTTCGCCAGCCCGGTTACCAGTCAGGACAGCGTCGTCCGCCACGCCCCCGGACGCGTAACCGGCGCGCTGCTGGCGCTGGGGCGGACCGGACCGGCATTGCAGGTATTTTAGTTTGGGCTTCCGCGCCCGAATTTTGTCGATTTTTCTTTCCCGCCGCATTGCCAGTGCATTAGAGTGAGGCTCGCAGGGAAGCACCTGCGCACCCAACCAGGAGGAATGATGCGCAAGACCCGAGTTTGCTTCGCAGTGGGCTGTTGCCTGTTAGCCATGACCACCCTCGTCCAGGCGCAGTCGAAACGGAAACCCGGCCTTTGGGAAGTCACCAGCAGCATGAATATGGGCGGGCCGGGAATGCCTCAGGCGCCGCAGGCCCAGATGCCGCAGTTGCCGCCGGGCGTGCAACTACCTCCCGGCGTTACGATGCCGTCGGGCGCCGGAGGCCCGATGGGCGGACCGCGGACCACCCAGGTGTGCGTGACCCAGGCCATGATCGATAAGTTCGGCGGGCCCTACCAGAATCCGCCCAGAGGCGATTGCCAGGTAACCAACGTCCAGGTGACGGCGACCGGCATGACCGCAAACGTCTCATGCGTCGGATCGATGACGGGAACCGGCACAGTCGAGACCACGTTCGTAGACGCCGACACCGCCCAGACCAAGGTGCACATCACCGGCACAATGCAGATGGGGCAGAACTCGCGGCCCATCGACGTGACCATGCAATCGAAGTCGGTTTACAAGGGGCCAGACTGCGGCAGCGTGAAGCCGATGGAGATGCCAGCGGCGAAGTAGCCGTAAGAACTTACACAGAAATAGATCGGCGATCATTGGGTGCCCCACATCTCGATTTTGAGATGTGGGAGTGCTCAGCCCTCCACAGTCCGCTTCAACTGCCCGCAGGCGGCGTAGATGTCGCGGCCGCGCGGGCGGCGAAGGTGCGTCGGAATCCCTTCCCCGATCAGCGTAGCGCGGAAGGCTTCAACCGCTCCCGCCTGCGGCATAGAGTACGCGATTCCCGGCCCGGGATTCCATGCGATCAGGTTCACCTTGGCCGGCAGCCCTGTGCGGCGCACCAGTCGGGCGACTTCTCTGGCATGAGCAGGCTGGTCGGTCACGCCTCCCAAGAGGACGTATTCGAATGTAACCCGCTCCCGTGGCCGCAACTTGACCTGGCGCACCGCATCCACCACCGACTCGATGTTCCACTTGCGGTTGATGGGCATAAGTTGTTGACGAATCTCATCATTGGGTGCGTTCAAGCTGATGGCGAGCTTGGGCCGGAACTCCGCAGGCTCCTGTGCAAATCTTTCAATGCCGGGGACGATGCCTGAAGTAGAAACCGTCATCCGCTGCGGGCTTAGGCCGACCTCCCGCACCAATAGCCGGACCGCTGCCATGAAGTTGTCGTAGTTCAGGAACGGCTCGCCCATGCCCATGAAGACCAGGTTGACGCGGTCGCGGCCTACTTCGACGCCTTGGCGGTCGAGCACCGCAATCACCTGTCCGGCAATCTCGCCCGCGCTCAGGTTGCGCTGCAGGCCGAGTTTGGCGGTGAGGCAGAACTGGCAGTTGACCGCGCAACCCACCTGGCTCGAGACGCAGATGGTGGCTCTGCTCCTCTCAAATCGGCCCTGCTTCGAGGTTTCCCCGGCCTCCGAATCGAGACCCTTCGACAGGCTCAGGCCAGGCTCCGGGGCACCCAATGATTTGGGACTGGCAGAATCGGTGCCGTCGCCGGACTCGCCGTCGTCGCCTTCCGGCATCCACACGGTCTCCACGGTCTCATCGGCCGACGCTCCGGCACCCCGGCACTGCACCAGGTAGCGCTCCGTTCCATCCACGGATTTGAAAACCTGGGCGATCTTTGGTCGACCCACTTCCCAACCAGCCTCGACGAGCTTCCGGCGTAGCGATTTGGATAAAGTTGTTATCTCACTTATGCCTGCAACTCTTTGACGATACATTGCTTCGCACAACTGGGTCCAACGCCACTTTGGTTCGCCCAGCTCGCCCATGAGGGTTGCGAGCGCCTCCCCATCCAGACCGAAAAGCGGCTGGCGCGGATCGCCTGAATCTCTCCGGACCTCCGCATTGGGTTTGTCTGCGTCTAATTGAACGAGTTGGCTAGGATTTCCGGTCACGGCTGGGTCCAGCATAGAGCATCGCGGGCAGAAAGCCCCTGCCGCACCCAATTAACCTACAATCGAATTGAAGACCAATCATGAGCAACCCTGAGCGAAACCTTCGCCGCACCGTATTGCCGAACGGCCTGATCGTGCTGACCGAGCGCATGGAGTATCTGCGCTCCGTGGCCATGGGCGTCT
>Ga0302326_10032264_pt1 | contig 10440 bp, 7 predicted proteins | sample Palsa_T0_3_FD_202264 | JGI IMG/M metagenome (GOLD analysis project Ga0302326, IMG submission 202264) | Peat permafrost microbial communities from Stordalen Mire near Abisko, Sweden - Palsa_T0_3 | ecosystem: Environmental > Terrestrial > Soil > Palsa > Peat permafrost | place: Sweden: Abisko... | reverse complement strand
ATGCTCTTCGCAGCGAAACCGGGCCACGTGGCTATACGAAAGCCGGCAATTCCCGCTGCTATAAGCAGTATGACAATGAATATCCAGAAAATGCGTAACCGCGCGATGAGGGACGTCTTGCCGCGCCGCCGCACGGCGCTCATGCCGCGCTCAAGATGAAACGCTCGATCGCTTCGGCTACGCCGTCATCTTCGACGCCGGCAACAATCGCGTCGGCCTTCTCGGTCAGTTCCGGCGGGGCCGTCCCCATCGCCACGCCGAAACCCGCGCACGTCAAAAGCGGTACGTCGTTCCAAGAGTCGCCGATCGCCATCGTCTCGGTAAGCTCGACGCCATAATACTGCGCAATCGCTTGCAGCGCGTGCCCCTTATCGACGCCGGCATCGATTACTTCGACGAATTCGGGTTGACTGCGCGTAACGTTTGCGTCACCAGCGAGCCAAATACGCAGCTCTTCGGCATACGCAGCGGCTCGCTTAGGGTCGAGGACGCAATTGATCTTCGTTGAGGGTCGCTCGGCAAAGAACTCTGCTAAGGGACCGACGACATGCGCTTCGACTCTCGCAAGCGCTGTGTAGCTGCGCGTGAATTCGTCGTCGACTTCGGTGTAGAGTCGATCTTCGAAGTATCCGAGCGCGCGGACCCCTTCCTGCGCAGCGCGCGCGAAGACCCGTACACCGATCGGCGCGGGAATAGGTGTATGTGCAAGACGCTCGCTCGAGGCGACGATATAGGTTGCGGCGCCTTGATAACACACGATCGGGCCTTCGATTCCAATCGCGGTTGCAAACGGGCGTGCAGCCGCGAACATCCGTCCCGTTATCATCGTGAACGCGACACCTGCGTCGCGTGCTCGCGCGATCGTCGTCTTGACGTTCTGCGAGATCTGCAGCTTCGTTGAGATCAACGTCCCGTCCAGATCGAGCGCAACGAGACGTATCCGGCTCATCGTTTGCGCATTCTCGCACTCTGCGCATGGGCTGGAAGGCCCTCGAACTCCGCCAGTGACGCGAGGACGTCGGCATCGTGTTGCATGCGCGCATCACTATACTCGACGAGCGACATCGTCCGCATGAAGTCGCCCAGGCGCAGGCCCGATCCAAAGCGTGCGGCACCGGCAGTTGGTAAGACGTGATTCGTCCCCGCGATGTAATCGCCGGCTGCAACCGGCGTCGATGCGCCGACGAAAATGGCGCCGGCATGCCGGACGCGCGGGACGAGCTGCATCGGATCGCGTGTTTGAATCGAGAGATGCTCGGGCGCGAAGCGATCGATAATGTCGACGATCTCCTCTTCGTCGCGCGCGTGTATCAGCCAGGCGCGCTCGTCGAAGACTTGCCGCACGATGTCGTTGCGTTCGGTTTCCGCCGACGCTACGAGCACATCGGAAACGCGCGCCAAGACGTCGCGGCTCGTCGAAACGGTCGCAACACGCGCGTACCGGTCGTGCTCCGCCTGCGCAAGCATTTCACCCGCAACGAGCTCCGGCCGGGAGCTCTCGTCGGCGACAACGAGTACTTCTGAGGGACCGGCGAGTCCGTCGATTCCGACGACGCCGAAGACTTGACGCTTTGCTTCGGTGACCCAGACGCTCCCAGGCCCGACGATCTTGTCGACGCGCGCGATTCGAGACGTTCCGTATGCAAGCGCGCCGATTGCTTGCGCACCGCCGACGGCGTAGAGCTCGTCCACTCCACACAGCACGCACGCGAAAAGAATCGCCGGATTAACGCCCAGCCCGAGCCCACTTCGCGCAGGCGGCGTCACGACGACGACGCGCCCAATGCCGGCCAGCTTCGCCGGCACCGTCGTCATGATCGCCGACGACGGTAACGACGCGGTACCACCAGGCACGTACGCGCCGACGCTCGCAAGCGGGCGCACGAGAATGGCGTAGCGCGAACCGTCAGGCTCGTCATATTCAATATCCGGAACGCGCTGCCGCGCGTGAAACGCGAGCACGCGCTCACGGGCTAGCTCGAGCCCCGCCGCGACCTCACTTGGGACGAGGGTGCGTGCTTCTTCGAGTGACGGCAGGGTGACGCGCAAGCGCTCGAGCCTGAAATCCGGATCGTCGAAGCGGCGCGCATAATCGCACAGTGCATCATCGCCGCGCGAACGCACATCGCGCAAAATTTTGGCGACGCTCGCCACGACATCTTCGTTCGGCGTCCAGCCGGGCGCGTAAAGTTCCGCGAGCGCGTTCCGGTCGCGGCTTTCGATGATCGGAGGCGGCCTCACGCAGCCGCTCCCAGCCGCTCCAAAAGTTTGCGAAGCTCAGCATACTTCGCTCGGAAACGAATCGGATTGACGACGAACCGCGCTGTCGAGCGATCGATTTCATCGACGATAACGAGATCGTGTTCCCGCAACGTGTTGCCGGTTTGCGTGAGGTCGACGATTAAGTCGGCCAGGCCGACGAGCGGTGCAAGCTCGACCGAACCGTGCAGCGGTATGATCTCGACCGGAAGGTCACGCTCGGAGAAAAACACTTCCGCACTTCGAACGTATTTTGTCGCGACGCGCAGGAAGGTCGGAAGCGGCGCACCGTCATGATAGCGATCGATCCGGCGCGCAGCGACGACCAGCCGGCAGGCTCCAAAGCCAAGATCCGCGAGCTCGCTAACGTGCCGATCGGTTTCCCATAGCACGTCCTTGCCGACGATGCCGCAATCTGCAGCCCCGAACTCAACGTATGCGGGGACGTCGCTCGGGCGAAGAAAGACGAGTTCGGTAGCATCGTCGACGCGTACGGTGAGCCGCCGCCCGGCATCTTCCGGAACATCGATGCCGGCAGAACGCAATCGAGCCGCTGCATCATCGAAGAGCGCACCTTTGGGGACCGCAATGACCAAGCTCATCAGTGAGATGCCCGAAACGGACTCTGCACTTCAACCGGCGCCGGCGTTGCCTTTCGGACGCGAAGCTCCTTAACGGTGCCGTTGCGTGAAACGAGGATGCGCGGAATGCCGTGCGCGCGCGCGTCAGCCATCAACGCATCATCGCTGAGATCAGCTGAAGCGCAGCGAACGACGTTCCCCGCCGCGCGTTCGCGTGCAGCAACGATATCGGAGCCTGCAACCAGCATGTCGATGCGCGGATACTTGCGATCCAGATGCCGTCCGCGGCGTTCGAGCGCGATGAGAATGCGCTCGATACCGCCCATCCAGCCGACCGCCGGAACGTCGTAGCCGAAGCGCGGCAGCAAGTTGTCGTAACGTCCGCCGCCACACAGCGAGAAACCAATCTCTTCGATGTAACCTTCGAAGACGAAGCCCGTGTAATATTCGAGATCGCGCAGCATCGCGAAATCGACGTTGATCCGGCCGCCGATGCCGAGGCTGGCGGCACGATTCAGCAGCTGCTCGAGACGATCGAGCGCGATCTGCGAAACTGGCGTCACGCATAGCGGCCGCACGCGCTCGAGAGCGTCGAGCCCGCCGCGCAGCATCGCATATTCGGTCAGACGCGAATCGTACTCGCGCAGTGCAACGACGTTTCGATCCGAGATCAGTTGTTTGCAGCGTTTGCGCTCGCCGGGCGGAACCTCCATCGCTTCCAAAACACCATCCACGACGTTTGCATCGTTGATGTCGAAGCACGCATCCGACAAACCGACCGCATCGAGAATCTCGACCGCCATGAACAGCGCCTCGGCGTCAGCATCGACGCCACCCCAGCCGATCAGCTCAACGCCGGCCTGGGTGAATTCACGCATCCGGCCTTCTTGCGGCTCTTCGTAGCGATATGCCGGCGCGATGTATGAGAGCCGTAGAGGCAAGGGATCTTCGCGCATGCGCGTCGAGACGAGGCGCGCGATCGGCGTCGTCATCTCGGGTCGAAGCGCAAGTGCGTTCGCCTGACGGTCGTTAAACCGGAACGTCTCGTCCGTTAGCGTATCGCCCAAGCCGAATTCGAGTACCTCGAAGCGCTCGAACCCGGGCGTCATCACTTCCTGATAGGACCAGCGGCCGAAGACAGCACGAATCTTCTGCTCGATCTCGCGTTTGCGAGCAAGCTCGTGCGGAAGCCAATCCCGAACACCCGCGGGAAGCCGCATTAGGGTGGACCCTCGACGACGTTCACTGCTCCAAAGATTCGCTCGAGCTGCTTGCGAACGCTCGCGCTCCCGGTAATTCCGCGCTGGACCTGCCGAGATTCCGCCCCAACGTGCAAAACGACGGGTACCGGTCCCGGAAACTCCGCGCACAACGCGGCTAGGGCGTCGACTTGATCGCGACGCCCGACCGAGAGATGCCAGCCCGGCGGCAATGGTTCGCTCACCGGACGTATGAACGGCGTCGCGGTCGAGACCTGCAGTGTCGCTTCAGGCGGCGCGTCCGGCGCCACGTTCCCCGGGCGTTCGCGCACGCGCACGCGGCCGGAAAGAACCACGATATGGTCTTGCAAGAACGCCGCCTGCAAGTCGTCGTAGAGTTTCGGATAGACGACGCACTCGATGCTCCCGCTCATGTCTTCGAGCGTCGCGATCAACATCTGCGACTGCGCACGCGTCAATGTCCGCCGCACGTGGGTCAGTAACCCCGCGATCGTAACGACCTCTTCTTCCGTTCGCGTCTTCGCATCGCGGATATTGATCGCGCCGCTGCGTGCCAAAGCTTCCGCGATATCGGCGAGCGGATGCCCAGAAAGAAACACGCCGAGCGTATCACGCTCCCAACCGAGCATCTCGAGCGTCGGCGGCGCCGCGAGGTTACGCAGTTTCGGCGCGATCTTTTGCGTTCCGGAGGATTCGCCGAATAACGAGAATTGTCCGAGCTCGCGCTCGCGCGCATGCGCCGCGGCGAGATCGAGTGCGGTGTCGAGCGCATCGAGCTGTTGTGCGCGATTGCCCTCGAGCGAATCAAGCGCGCCCGATTTGACAAGCGCTTCAACGACGCGCCGGTTGGCGTGCTTGGGATCGACGCGGCTCGCGAATTCGAAAATGTCGCTGAACTTGCCGTCGGTATCGCGGGCTTCCAAGATTGAGTGCACCGCGTTCTCACCGACGCCTTTGATTGCAGCCAAACCGAACCGGATCTGTCCGCTGCCCGCGTCTTGTACCGAAGTGAAATCGACGAGCGATGCGTTGACATCGGGCGGCAGGACGGTGATTCCGATCTTACGTGCTTCGTCGATGTACTCGACGAGCTTGTCGGTCTTGTCTTTCACGGACGTCATCAACGCCGAAAGGTACTGCAGCGGATAGTTCGCCTTCAAATACGCGGTTTGGTACGCAATCCAGCCGTATGCGACGGCGTGTGCTTTATTGAAGCCATAGCCCGCGAACGGTTCAATAAACGTGAATATCTCATTTGCGATTCGCCGGTCGACGCCCTCACGCTCCGCGCCCTCCAAAAATTTCTCGCGATAGACCGGAACCTGGTCCTTGAGCTTCTTCCCCATGACCTTGCGCAGCTCGTCGGCTTCGGACATCGAGAATCCGGCGATGTCTCGCGCGATCTGCATGATCGACTCTTGGTAGATCGCGATCCCGTATGTGTCGCGCAGAATCGGTTCGAGCTTGGGGTGCACGTACGATATCTGCTCGCGTCCGTGCTTACGCGCGATATATTTCGGAATCCATTCCATCGGACCGGGACGATAGAGTGCCACGAGCGCGACGACATCATCAAACGAGCTTGGCCGCAGCTCGGTGACGACGCGCTTCATCCCTTCGGACTCGAGCTGGAAAACCCCGATCGTCTCCGCGCGGCTAAGCATCTCGAATGTCTTGTGATCGTCGTCCGGGATCTTCTCGAGATCGAAGTCCGGCTTCGTCGTGCGCCGGATCTCGTCGGACGCATTCTTCATCACCGTGAGGTTCCGCAGCCCGAGAAAGTCCATTTTGAGCAGGCCGATTTTTTCGACCCAACCCATATCGTATTGCGTGTTGACATCGCCTTCGCCGAGCTTGATGAGCGGCGCGTAGTCGATCAGCGGCCCCTTTGATATAACGACGCCGGCGGCGTGCGTCGATGCGTGGCGCGCCATCCCTTCGATCGTTCGCGCGGTGTCGCACAGCTCGCGAATCTGCGCGTTCAAGTCGTAGAGCGAGCGCAGCTCCGGAATCGACGTCAGCGCTTGCTCGATCGTAAGTCCACCTGGACCGGAGGGGATCAACTTCGCAACGCGGTCGACGTCTTGCAGCGGCACGCCGAGTGCGCGTCCTGCGTCGCGAACCGCGGCGCGCGCCGCCATCGTTCCAAAGGTTACGATCTGCGCGACACGTTCGGAGCCGTATTTCTCGGTGACGTACCGGATGACTTCATCACGGCGTTCCACACAAAAATCGGTGTCGATATCCGGCATCGAGATGCGATCGGGATTGAGGAACCGTTCGAAGATCAATTTGAACTTGAGGGGATCGAGATTCGTAATTCCCAGGCAGTACGAAGCCACCGAGCCGACCGCAGAGCCGCGACCCGGGCCAACCGGGATGTCGTGATCCCGCGCGTACTTGATGAAATCCCAAACGATCAGGAAATAGGACGCGTAACCCATCTTGTTGATGACGGAAAGCTCGTACTCGAGCCGCTCGCGGAGTGCCGTGTCGTTCGCGGCGCGCTCCTCGCCGTAGCGTTCGCGCAGCCCTTCGTCGCACAGCTCGCGCAGATACTCGTCGGGCGAGCGCTCGACCGGCAGCAAATCGCCGCTGACCGCGTCTGCAATCGCGATCGAGGTCGCAACCGCCGCGTCGCGCCCCAACACCATGCGGGGCGGCACGGGATAGTCGGGAAGGTGAAAAACCTTCTCCGGGATCTTGATATCGATTCGCTTCGCGATCGCGATCGTGTTGTCGCACGCATCCGGCACGTCGGCAAAGAGCTCGCGCATTTCGCTGGCGGATTTGACGTAATACTCGGGCGTCGAAAACTTGAGGCGGTTCGTATCGGAGACTTGCTTACCGGTACCGATACACAACAGCACGTCGTGCGCGATTGCGTCGTCGCGCCCAAGGTAGTGGGAATCGTTCGTCGCGACCAGCGGGATGTTGAGCTCGCGCGCAACCTTGATCAGGCCCGTATTGATCGCTTCTTCTTCAGGCATGCCGTGACGCATGATCTCGATGTAGAAACGGTCGCCGAAAATATCCAGATACGTTCGTGCGGCACGTTTCGAGCCTTCATAATCATTCTTGAGAAGGGGCGCTGCGCACAAGCCGGACATGCAGCCGGAAAGGACGATCAGGCCGTCGTTATGCTGCGCGAGCAAATCCAGATCGATCCGCGGCTTGTAATAGTAGCCTTCGAGAAAACCTTTCGATATGAGTGCGACCAGGTTCCGATACCCGACGAGGTCGGCGGCAAGAAGTGTGACGTGTGCCTCATCTCGCACGGTCCGATCGAATCGTCCGCGCGGCGCAATATATGCCTCGCAGCCGACGATCGGGGTGAGCCCCACATCCTTGGCGGCGTAGTAAAATTCCATTGCGCCGAACATAACGCCGTGATCTGTGAGCGCGACCGCAGGTGCTCCGTCGTCGGCAGACCGGCGGCACAGCGCATCGACGCGACATGCACCATCGAGTAAAGAGTACTCGCTGTGCACGTGCAGGTGGACGAAGGAGTTCAAACCGCTCACAAGGGTTCTTTCGCGGCATAGGACTGCCCTCGGAGGCCTCCGAAGGCGTTTGTTATAGTGGCCGATCCCACCGTTCTTTCGCTTGACGAGTTGCGAGCGCGTGTCGATGAGCTTGAACGGCGCCTTTCCGAGGTTGAATCGGAGCGCAACGAGCTTGCCGCTGAAAACGCGGAACTGTTGGTTTTCCAGCAGGTCCTCTCGACGATCAACGCGAGCTTGGCGATCGATGACATTCTCTCAATTGTAATCCGCGGCGTGCGTGAAGCGCTACGCTTCCGCCGGATCATTCTTTTCGACATGGTCGAGGGCCGCGCGCGCCGCCGCCTCGAGACCAACAACGAGGGCAACGTCGTTCCGTCGCGGTCCGGCGATTTCCGCGAAAGCTCGTCGCTGCGCGGCGTCGTGCAACGGACGATTGACTACCACCTCGGCTCGTCCGGCGACGGCGAATCGCCTGTCGGCGGAACGAAGGGCGCGTACGCCCTCGTCCCCATGATCAGCCGCGACATCGTGCGCGGCGTCCTGTACGTGGAAGGCCCTCCGACCGAGGGCATCACCGACATGCAGGTGCGGATGCTGATCGACTTCGGTTCGCAGGCCGCGATCGCGATCGAGAACGCGCAGCTGCTCGCCGAGACGCAACAGCTTGCGATGACGGATTCCCTGACCGGGCTCCTCAACCGGCGCGCGCTCGAGCAGATGCTGGATCGTGAGCTGCTCAATGCCGAGCGCTACAGCGCGCATCTTGCCTTCTTTATCTTCGATCTCGATGACCTCAAGACGATCAACGATACCGGCGGGCACCCCGCCGGGGACACTGCCCTCAAAGCGCTTGCTGAAGTCCTTAAAGGAAGCGCGCGTAAGGGCGACATCGTGGCGCGATACGCCGGCGATGAATTCGTCTTAGTCCTCACCAACACCAATCGTCCCGCTGCGGTGCGTGGCGTCGAGCGTGTCTTCACGAATCTCGAGCGTCACCACGTCAAAGCCTCGGCGGGCGCCGCGATCTTCCCGAACGACGGGACCGACGGCAAAGCGTTATTCCGCTCGGCCGACGCGGCACTCTACGTCTCGAAGCAAGCCGGCAAGAACCGCTTCTTTTTCTTCGACGCGCTCACGCAAGCTGCGCAAGCGTCACGCCAACGGGGTTAGCTACCTAACCTAGTCGACGTCGATGAGCTTGGTGTGCCCGTCATCGCAGCTGACGAGCACGTTCGTCATGTGATCGACGACGGTCTGAAGCGTCTTGTCCGTGCAGCGGCTGCGAACGCGCAGCCAGACGTACGGCGCGCCCTGGCGCATCGTGTATTTCACGAAGTTGTACTCGATCAGCGGTAACTTGTGCTCGCTATATGGATCGATCCGGTTCTTCGCGAGCAGTGCCTCCGCGATCTTATCTTGGGTTTGCTGCGTGATCAGCGAATCGCGCTGCGCCGCAGACAGCGTCGCGCCTTCCGAGAAATCGGAATTGTTCTCGACCGTCCAAAGCATGAGACGGTCCCAGTCGTCATCCGCGATCGACTTCAGCTTGAGCCCGTACCGGTAGTGGTCGACGCCCTTAACCTTGACGACGTCGCTCCAGCGCACCGTTCCGATTACGGTAAACGGCTTGGATTGAATAACGGCGCCGAGCATGAGCTCGGCGGAAAGATCCTTGACCGGCTGTTGTAGGAGAACACAGAGGCCGCCGCCGCTGATATCGAGTCCGACAAGCGGCACACGCTCCCCAGGGGTAGCGTAATAGACACCCTGAAAAGGCTTAGTCCGGCGGAAAAACTTCCGCCGGTTCGGAGTGGACGGCTGCTGCGGCGCCGTGGTCGCCGAGGTCGTCTTGGCCACCGTCGCTATTTAAGCGTAGGCCGAGTCGTATGCCTGCACCCCTGCCCGGATGCCCGGCCACTTTACCAAAACTTACAGGGGGAAGGCCACCCGGGAAAGGGGAACCCGCAGACGGCCCCAGCCCTCAAAGCCGGTCGCCATTCGGAGGGTGAACTTTTGCGTCTCGAACGCCATCAAGCCACGGGCATCGGCCTGCTGCTCATTCACGTAATCGCCTTGGCAGCATTCTTGCCGATGTTCTTTAGCTGGTCCGCGTTGCTGGTCGGCCTCATCTTATACAACATTACGGGCCTGGGAATTACACTCTGCTATCATCGCGCGCTGACGCATCGCGGCCTGCGATTGAACAGGCCGTTCGAATATCTCGCCGTCATCTGCGGCGCCCTCGCACTGCAGGGCGGACCGATCGAATGGGTCTCAACGCACCGCAAGCATCATGCGTTTTCCGACGGTGAAGATGACCCGCACACGATGGCCCGCGGTTTTCTCTGGGCGCATTGCTCCTGGCTGTTCCGTCAAAATAGCAAGATGTGCAGCGACGCAGACGTCCGCCATTTCGCGCCGGAGCTGGTTGACGTTCCGTTCTATCGTTGGGTCGATCGCAACACGCTTTGGCTGCAAGTCGCGCTCGGGCTGGGACTGTTTGCCGTCGGCGGCTGGTCGTGGGTCGTCTGGGGAATTTTTGCGCGCCTCGTAGCGTGCTATCACATCACGTGGATGATCAACAGCGTCGCGCACATGGTCGGCTACCGTTCGTTCAAGACGACCGATCTCTCAACGAACTGCTGGTGGCTCGCGCTCCTCTCGTGGGGCGAAGGTTGGCACAACAATCATCACGCGTTTCCGTTTTCGGCGCGTCATGGACTTCGTTGGTTCGAGTTCGACCCCACTTGGGTGATGGTGCGCGTGCTGCGACTCATGCATCTTGCGCACGAGATCAAGATTCCGACGCGCGAGATGCTCGATCGTCTGCGGAATCCTAGCGTGCGCCCAACAGCGCGCGTATCTTCTCGTGCG
>Ga0302326_10032261_pt1 | contig 10440 bp, 6 predicted proteins | sample Palsa_T0_3_FD_202264 | JGI IMG/M metagenome (GOLD analysis project Ga0302326, IMG submission 202264) | Peat permafrost microbial communities from Stordalen Mire near Abisko, Sweden - Palsa_T0_3 | ecosystem: Environmental > Terrestrial > Soil > Palsa > Peat permafrost | place: Sweden: Abisko... | reverse complement strand
CCATGCACCGCTCCCCGGCGCTGCCGTAGCCGGCGCCGATCAGCGCATCGACGGCCTGATCCAGGTCGGCGTCCGGCATCACGATCATGTGGTTCTTCGCGCCGCCGAAGCACTGCGCGCGCTTGCCGGTGCTCGTCGCCGTGGCGTAGATGTACTGGGCGATATCCGAACTACCGACAAACCCGACGGCGGCGATGTCCGGGTGGGTCAAGATCGCGTCGACAGCCTCCTTGTCGCCCTGCACGACCTGGAACACGCCCGCGGGCAGACCAGCCTCGAGGAACAGCTCGGCCAGGCGCACCGGCACCGACGGATCGCGCTCAGAAGGCTTGAGAATAAACGCATTTCCACATGCCAGCGCGGGGCCCGCCTTCCACAACGGGATCATCGCCGGGAAGTTGAACGGAGTGATACCGGCGACCACGCCCAGCGGCTGGCGCAACGAATACACGTCAATGCCCGGCCCGGCGCCCTCGCTGTATTCGCCCTTGAGCAGATGCGGGATGCCGACACAAAACTCGATGACGTCGACACCGCGCTGAATGTCTCCACGCGCGTCTGGCAGCGTCTTGCCGTGCTCGCGCGACAGCATCTCGGCGAGCTCGTCGAGATGCTCGTTGACCAACTGGATAAACCGCATCATCACCCGGGCCCGGCGCTGCGGATTGAACGCCGCCCACTCTTGTTGCGCCTGCGCCGCCGAAGCCACGGCGGCGTCGACGTCGCTCTTGCCACCCATAGGTACCAGTGCCTGGACCTGGCCGGTGCTGGGGTCGAACACCTCGGCGGTGCGACCGGACTGCCCGGCCGTGCGCTGGCCGTCGATGAAGTGCGGGATTTGTGCGGTCATGGATGCCCTCGGATACGCAAAAGATGTCAGTGGATTACTAGGACATCCTAGTAATGGAAACGTCTGGGGCTATAGACCCAATGGAGGGCATCTGTCTCTTCCTTTGGAGTGATGCCCTCCCGACAACCAGGCCTCTTAAGCGCGCAAGGGCTTTACTCCTCCCGCGCCGTCCATATACCAATCGACCGTTCCGTGTATGTGGCGGCCGGCAAATCGACTGGTGAAGGGTCATCGCTGGGCAGCGAGACTCTGGACGGTAGTGAAAAAAGAAAACCGGCCAGAGCTTGTGGCTCTGACCAGCATCTTCTCAGTGGAGCTGCCGGGAATCGAACCCGACGCTCTACCTGGGCCTTTGCCTTCTGAGCTGCCGGTTCGTTCCGATTCAGTCCAGTTCAGTACAACTCGTTACCTGCGGTTTCGTCCTCACGTCTTGACCGCGTCAAGATAGCTTACGGCGTTGCGCGGCACCGTTTTGTTCCTTTACCCTTAAATGGGTAATCGCTGTGCCGAGTTCGGGAGAGGCTGCGGCGGTCAGGGATTGAGTGCTGCGAAAGCGGTACTGATCCGAAACACTTGGCCCAGCTCGGTTTAAGGACCTGCGAAGTCACCGACGGCGATCATCTTGTTGCCGTCCCAGGCGATTGCGAAGCCGGCTGCGGTGAATGCGCAGTCCAGGATGATCGCTCGGTGTATAGGACTTTCCATCCATAAGTCGAGCGCTGCGCTCGGAGTCGCATGGGATCCGGTGCCCCAGTACACGATCTCACTCGTATAGCCGGTCCTGGTGTAGCCCGCATCGGCGATACGCGCCTGGGGCGAAGAGCCGTCCGAACCGATGTGGCCGCCGCCAATACCGTTCATCAGCATGTCATTGGCGTGCCGCTGCGCGGCGACCGTCAAACGCGGGTCATCGCCGATCACCCCGCATGTCTGACGAAGCTGGTTGACGCCGTTGTAGATTGCGGCCCCCAAATCGTCTGCGCGCGCAGCAAAACCAGCAACGGTGCCGAGAGCCGTTATGACGACCGTGCAGATAGAGAATGCGGTGACGATCTTGACTTTCGTGGTCATGTTGCCTTCTGCCGCGCACCCGCTTTGCTGACATAGCAAACAAATGCTACTCAACTCCGACGATGAAAGGTCAAGAACCGCCAATCCGTTTGCTATGCCGACACGTGCACCTCGCTGCACAGGGGCGCGAACTCAAGCGAAACAACCAGCGCGGCCCCTTCGAACGTTTCGGCGAAGTCACCGGTGCCGTGCCAGCGGTGGCAACGTATAGGTGGGGTGTACATCCACGGCCGTGTCGGCGCATCCTAGTTCCACAGCCGTTGCGGGCCGAGAGGAGAAACCTATGGCCCCAGACCGTCTGAGGAGTCTCGTCGGCTTGTGCGCCACGCCGCTCACGATCGCCCTGTCACTTGCCCCAACTGCCTTCGCCGACAATCCATCCTGGAACGGCGATTACGCGATCACGTTCATGGTTGGCCCAAAGTCCGGGACCAGCATGGCTGTCGGTGAGCCCGAGGGCCAGCACACCGAGACCTACGGATTCCGATCAAGCTGTACGAGCGGGAAATGTGTCGCCACGATTGTCAGCGGCCCTCCGCCGAGCAATCCGACAGTTCCGCAACCCGTGCAATTCACCTGGGACGGGTCGTCCTGGACGCAAGTCAGCGATTTCCAGTGGGACTGCATGATGCCCGATACCACCATCCAATGGAGTCCGGCGCGATCCAAGGTGCGCTACACGCCCCAAAGCAACGGAACACTTGCCGGCGTCATGCACACCGACATCTTGAGCGGACCGTGCCAGGGCTGGATCGAGATGGACGTGACGGCCGAGCGAACATGAACGACATACCGGGAACCCGGTTCATCGATCACGGTTTATCGGTCACTACATCGATGCGTGATCTCCTAGTTGTGTGACAGCCCGTCACGGCCATACCGTGTGAACCGATCTTTTGACGTCACCGAAGGGCTCTGCGTGCCAAATGTGAAAGCCCGGGCAATTTTCGCTGCCGTCTTCGGTCTGGCTGCGTGCTCGTCGTCCTCACCTTCGCCGCTTCGGCGATTTCAGCGGCGTGATGGGATGTTGATGAAAAAGAAAACTGGCCAGAGCTTGTGGCTCTGACCAGCATCTTCTCAGTGGAGCTGCCGGGAATCGAACCCGTAGTATTTAGGCCTCTGACCTGCGAAAACAGGCCTGCGAGGCGACTCTAACGACCTGTTGCGACCTGCGGGAACCTGGAACGTGGTGAAAAATTCACCAACCATTGATGCGGTCCTGACCGACCCCGGCAAGGCGGCGATCTTCGACTCGAGCGGGGTTGTTGCGGCCAGGGCCCTCGACGCCTCTGTAAACCGGGTAGCGTTCTGTAGCAACAGGTTTCGAACGTCTCACGTGAACAGGCAGGAATCCTCCCAGTTCGTTCCCAGTCGAATGATGCCGCCTTGCCCAGCCGAGAGCATCACCACCGCGCGAGACCCCACGTCACGGAATCGGTTCTACTCAACTGGGCATGTATCCAGTCCCGACGCAATCGCCCTGTCGGATTCAGCAGTCGGCCAAACGCTCCATGATGCCGGCGGCTTTGAGCAATGTTCGACAGTCGGTGGGCGTTAGTTGCTGGTCGATGGCTGTTTCCAGCCAGGCTTCCCGAATGGGGACGAGGCTCGAGAGGAGCTTGCGCCCCGAGGCGGTGATCGCCATCAATGTTTTGCGCCCATCTGTGGGGTCGGGTTTAGCCGCCACGAGTCTGTCCCGACGCAATGCGGCGACCGTCTCGGCCATGGACTGGGGACGTACGTGCTCGGCGTTGGCGAGAGCGCTCACCGTAGTGGGCCCTTCGGTGGCGATGCGATTGAGTGTACTCAGTTGCGACCACGTCCAGCGCATGTCTCGGGGGGTCGACTCGGCCCGCAGGCGCGCCCGTAGCCGAACCATAGCCTGGGGAAGCCGGCGGGCAACCTCGCGCGGATGCGGTTCGGTCATGGATTACCGTTCCGTTCACTCGAGCCCGTCGAAGTATGGCCGGGCGTCCGATCCAATTTTAGCCAGGTAGCCTGTTTAGATTACCTGCAGAGTCGCATTGTAGTCGGCGCCGATCGCCAAACCGCGTGGCGCTGTCCAAGCCCGTGCTGCCAAGGAGTGCACATCCATGACATTGTCAACCAGTGAACCGATGATCGTAGCGCGACGGACGGCGATGATGCTGCTGGATTTCCAGCCAGCGATACTGGCCCAGGTCCCCGACCGGGACGCCCTGATAGATAGGGCTCAGATCGCACTGGGCTGGGCCCGCGCCCACGGCGTCAAACTTGTGTTCGTGCGAGTGGCGTTCGCACCGGATGACTACGACGCGATCCCAAACCACCACAAGGCTTTTAACGCCGTCAAACAGAATCGACTTTTTGCCGACGGGGATCCATCCTTCGACATCGACCCCGCCCTGGAAGTACGCGACGCCGACCTCATCGTCCGCAAGACCCGTTTCGGCGCCTTCAGCACCACCGACCTCCACGCCCTCTTCGGCGATGAGTCGATCAACACATTGGTGATCGGCGGCATCACGACAGCAGGCGTAGTACTGTCCACAATCCGCGAGGCCTCCGACCAGGACTATCGGATCTTCGTACTATCCGATGCAACCGCCGATCTCGACCCCAAACTCCACCGGGTCCTCATCGACGAGGTATTGCCCCGCCAGGCGGACGTCATCACGACGGCCGACCTCAATCACCTACTCGGCATCGCCTGACCAGGCGATCTCACGGTCCCACCGACGCCGTCCTCAACTCGAGGGCCTGATCAATGTTTTAGCGGGACATGCTCGATGCCCTCGGCCGAGCGGATGTGGCTGCACACTACCCAAATGCAGTCGCCAGTCTATACAGGCGCACTGTACAGGTAGCCTGTATATCTGGTAATCTTTAGCCGCCGCAGGAAAATGCGGTACGGCACGGACTCCGGGCGGAGGAATCGATGGCATCGTCGCAGAGAACGGAACCTGGCGCGCACAGTGACGTCTGCACCGCAGTATCAGCCGATGCCATCCGACCGGACCAGGCATTCTCGTGGCGGTTTGTCACCCCACTGTTGCTGAGTTCAGCGCTCAACCCGATCAACACCTCACTAATTGCGACCGCACTGGTGCCGATCGCGCACGCCTTGAACGTGCCGGTCGGCCGGACAGCGATCCTGGTATCGGCGCTCTACCTGGCCAGCTCGATAGCCCAGCCCACGGCCGGCAAGCTCGCAGAGCCTTTCGGCCCGCGGCGCGTACTGGTGGGCGGCATCTCGCTAGTACTCCTAGGAGGGATCATCGGTGGTGTCGGGCAAGACATTCCAACGGTGGCCGTTGCGCGCGTCCTGATCGGGATCGGCACCTCAGCCGGGTATCCGACGGCGATGATGATCATCCGCCGCCGCGCAACCTTGGCCGGCTTGAGCGAGCCGCCCGGCGGGGTGCTTGGCGGCCTGTCGATCGCCGGGACGGTCACAATCGCGGTCGGCCCACCCATCGGTGGTGTGCTCGTGAATTTTCTCGGCTGGCGCTCGACGTTCCTGGTCAACATTCCGATCACCGTCATAGCCCTGCTGCTGACCAAGATGTGGGTTCCTAAAGACGCTCCGCTGCAACGGCGTCCACTGCACGCGATCGCCAGCCAAATCGACGTCAGCGGCGTCCTACTGTTCGGAGGCACGATGAGCGCCGGGCTGGTATTTCTGCTTTCGTTGCCCAACCCGCACTGGATTGCTCTCGCCGTCGCCGTGGCTTTGTGCGTCGCGCTCATTGTGTGGGAGCTGCGAACGGCCATGCCGTTCATCGACATGCGGATCCTCATAACCAATCCCGCGCTGACCCGCACCTACCTGCGGGGTGCCTTCACCTTGCTGTCGGTCTACACCGTGGTCTACGGCCTGACCCAATGGCTAGAGGCCGCCCGCGGTCTCTCGCCGCAGAAGGCGGGGCTAGTGCTGCTGCCAATGGGCATCGTGGCTGCGATCGTGTCGCAGCCCATCGCAGCACGCAATCTTGTCCGCGGCCCGCTGGTCGTGGGTGCCGCGAGCCTGGTCTTGGCGTCGGCGGTGATCCCGCTGTTCACCACCGAAACTACCCTCGTAGCACCCGTCTGTGTCACGTTGCTGTTCGGGATCACCCTGGGCACGACCTCCGTGGCCAACCAGGCTGCCCTGTATGTCCAAGCACCCGCCGAACATATCGGCACCGCCGCCGGGCTCTTTCGTACCTTCGGTTACGTCGGATCGATTGCATCATCGACTATTACCGGAATCGCCTTCAGCCACAGCGTCACCGACTCTGGCTTGCACCGGTTCGGCAGGATCCTTTTCGGGGTCAGCGTCGTCCTCCTGGCCTTGACCGTGCTCGACCGCACCCTCAAGACTTCGTCGGCCACGCCCCCGTCGGCGATGCCAAACGCCAGACGCGAATTCGCACTGCCCAAGGGAAGGAGCGCGATGACTCGCCTTGTCAAGCGTGGATGGATACCTATGGTCATGGTGGTCGTTGTCGCCGTTGCGGCGTTGACGGTTGTGCGGCTACATGGGGTCTTCGGCTCGCACATGTACACACCGGATAACGGCAACGCCGATGCGATCATCCAGTTCAATCCCAAACACGTTCTCCTCGAGATCTTCGGCGCGCCCGGAACCGTGGCAGATATCAATTATTTGGATGAACAGGCCCAGCCCCAGCACGTCGATGCGGCGGCGTTGCCGTGGTCATTTGAAATCGTGACCACGTTGACCGCGGTCCTAGCCAACGTGATCGCCCAGGGCAACGGTGACTCGATTGGCTGCCGTATCACCGTCAATGGTGTTGTGCGCGATCAGGAGTCGGCCGAGTCCTATCACGCGCAGACCGCCTGCGTGGTGAAGTCGGCATGACCAGCCGCCACAGCGCGCCGCTCGAGGCTGCCCCACGCCCGGTGATCGCCCGCGCTATCCGGTTGTTCGCGATCCCGATCATCGTGGGTTGGATCGCGCTGACCGTGTTGGTCAATGTGATCGCACCCTCGCTGGATAAAGTCGGCGCGGCGCACTCGGTGCCGATGACCAGCAAGGATGCCCCCTCCACGATCGCTATGCTGCGCATCGGCAAGGACTTTCAGCAGTTCGATTCCGACACCACCGCGATGGTGTTGTTAGAAGGTCAGAACAAACTTGGTGATGACGCGCACCGTTTCTACGACAAATTGATCGATAAGTTCTCGCAGGACACCCACCATATCGAGCACATCAACAACTTCTGGGGTGACCCGCTGACCGCCGCGGGCTCACAAAGCACCGACGCCAAATCGGCCTACGTGCAACTGAACCTGCGCGGCGACCAAGGCGGTACCGAAGCCAACGAATCAGTGGCCGCCGTCCAACGCATCGTCAATTCCATACCACCGCCGCCGGGCATCAAGGCCTATGTCACCGGTCCGGGTCCGTTGGCCGCCGACCGCCGCGAGTACGGCGACAAGGGTGTGCAGAAGATCACTCTCGTCACCCTGGTGGTGATCGCGGTGATGCTGGTGATCGTCTACCGCTCGATATCTACCACCCTGGTCATGCTGGTGACGTTGGGAATCGAGTTGCAGGTTTCCAAGGGCGCGATAGCAGTGCTGGCCAACAACAACCTCATCGGGCTATCCACATTTGCGGTCAATTTGCTTGTCGTGTTGGCGATCGCGGCCTCGACCGACTACGTGATCTTCTGGGTGGGCCGATATCAGGAGGGCCGATCGCGAGGCCTGGATCGTGAAGCCGCCTACTACAACATGTTCAGCGGCACCGCGCATGTGATCGTGGGATCGGGCCTGACCGTGGCCGGTGCGATGGCGTGCCTGAGTTTCTGCCGGCTTCCCTACTTCCAGACCCTCGGCGTGCCGTGTTCGATTGGTCTGCTGGTTGTGTTGGCGGCCTCACTGACGCTGGGCCCGGCGTTGGTTGCCGTGGTCAGCCGGTTCGGGGTGCTCGACCCCAAGCGAGCCCACCGCGAGCGGGGCTGGCGCCGCATCGCCACCGCGGTGGTGCGCTGGCCCGCCCCGGTGTTGGCCGCCACCACCGCGATAGCCCTCGTCGGATTGCTCGCGCTACCGGCCTACACCACCAACTACAACGACCGCTACTACATCCCCGGCTACACCCCGGCCAACGTCGGATACCACGCCTCGGATCGGCACTTCCCGCAAGCCCGCATGGAGCCCGAGCTGCTCATGGTCGAAGCCGACCACGATCTACGCAACCCCGCCGACATGATCGTGCTGGACAAAGTCGCCAAAAACGTCTTCCACATTCCCGGGATCGCCCGCGTGCAAGACATCACACGACCACTGGGCACACCCATCGACCACAGCACGGTGCCCTTCCAGATCAGTTTGCAAACCGCCAATGAGGTCGAGAACCTCCAATATCTGCACGGCGCTATCTCCAATCTGACCAAGGTCAGCGACCAGCTACAAGTGACCATCAATATCACCGAGCAACTCGCCGACCTGACCCATCAACTCACCGGCGTCACACACGATCTGGACGGCCAAACCCACCAGATCAAGGCCGACACCAATGACTTGCGCGACCACATCGCCGACTTCGACGACTTCTGGAGACCGATCCGCAGTTACTTCTACTGGGAGAAACACTGTTTCGATATCCCGATGTGCTGGTCGCTGCGATCGCTGTTCGACAGCCTCGACGGCATCGACACGCTGACCGACGACATCGGCAACATCACCACCGACATCGACAAACTCGACGTCATCCTGCCGCAGTTGGATGCCCTACTGCCACCACTCACCGTCACCCTCAAGACAGTGCGAACGCTCACGATGGCCGCGGTGAGCACCTTCGCGGGACTGATCAATCAGCAGGACACCCTAACCAAGGGCTCGACCTTCATGGGCAAGGCGTTCGATGACTCCCACAGCGATGACACCTTCTTCCTGGCGCCCGAGGCATTCGAGAATCCCGACTTCCAACGGGGTCTGAAGCTGTTCTTGTCCCCGGACGGCAAGTCCGCGCAGTACACCATCACCCACAAGGGCGATCCCGCCACCCCAGAAGGCATCTCACACATCGACCCCATCATGCAGGCCGCAAGCGAAGCGGTGAAAGGCACACCCCTAGAGGGCGCCAACCTGTACCTGGGCGGCACCGCAGCCACCTACAAGGACATGCACGACGGCTCCATGTATGACCTGATGATCGCGATCGCGGCATCGGTCGCCCTGATCTTCATGGTCATGCTCGGTATCACCCGAAGCCTGATCGCCGCCGTGGTCATCGTCGGCACGGTCGCCGTGTCGCTGGGCTCCTCCTTTGGCATCTCGGTACTGGTTTGGCAACACCTGCTGCACATGCCGCTGAACTGGCTGGTGCTCCCGATGGCCATCGTGATCATGTTGGCGGTGGGATCGGACTACAACCTGCTGCTGGTCTCGAGGTTCCAAGAAGAGATCCACGCCGGGCTGAAGACCGGCATCATCCGCTCCATGGGCGGCACCGGCGGCGTCGTCACCACCGCCGGCCTAGTGTTCGCCTTCACCGTGGGCTCGATGCTGTCCAGCGACCTGCGCATCGCCGGCCAAATCGGCTCCACCATCATGCTCGGACTGCTCTTCGACACACTGGTAGTCCGGTCCTTCATGACGCCGGCCATCGCGGCGCTGCTCGGGCGGTGGTTCTGGTGGCCGCGGCGAGTGGCCACCCACGCCGCCCCACATACGCCACCAGCCACCACACAGGACACAGCCCCCACCCAGCCCCTTGCGGCAAGCACGATGAATCCCGAAGGCCAACAATGAGATTGGGGTTAGCCAACTGCGATGGCCCGAAAACACGTGCGAATGAGCCGTGGGAGGGAAACTTATCCGCCGAGAACTCCGGATCGGCGCCGAGCGTCTCTAGTGCCTTTACAGGCCCAAATTTGTCGACCATCTTCTGGAACTTGTCGGCCGAAGCCAGGTCCTCGAACGAGGTCGAAGACTGCTTGCCATCGAGCCGGTACAGCACCTGCATGTAGGTGCTGTAGTCCATGCGCAGGCCAGCCCGAAGCGACGCCATGACGCGAGCTCGGACGAACAATGTTGATGCGATGTTGATGAAAAAGGAAACTGGCCAGAGCTTATGGCTCTGACCAGCATCTTCTTTGTGGAGCTGCCGGGAATCGAACCCGGGTCCTACGGCATTCCCTCAAGACTTCTCCGTGCGCAGTTCGCTATGCCTCTACTCGGATCTCCCGGTCACGCAAACAAGCCGAGATGACGATCCCAGTCGCTGTTCAGTGTCCCCGCGGGTCCCGCGACCGAACCCGTGGGTTTGTCCCTCTAGCTGATGCCAGGGTCCGGGCCGAGGGCGCTCCCGGTCTGACAGACACGCAGTCGCTTAGGCAGCGAGTGCGTAGTCGCGCTGTGTTGAAACGGCGCTTATATTGTTGCAGCGACGCTTACGGTGGTCTCTTGCCTGCACCGGCACGCTTCCCTTGATTCGATGCGCGAAGTCGAAACCGTTCAGCCCCTCGCACCCCTGCCGATTTTCGGCAAGACAACTCATACTACGCGCTTTTCAACAGCAGGTC
>Ga0302326_10032259_pt1 | contig 10441 bp, 9 predicted proteins | sample Palsa_T0_3_FD_202264 | JGI IMG/M metagenome (GOLD analysis project Ga0302326, IMG submission 202264) | Peat permafrost microbial communities from Stordalen Mire near Abisko, Sweden - Palsa_T0_3 | ecosystem: Environmental > Terrestrial > Soil > Palsa > Peat permafrost | place: Sweden: Abisko... | reverse complement strand
ACTCAGTTACTGGAGTTGCTCGATGAACGAACCGGCCAGCGAGAACCCGAAAGCGCCCAAACGGTCGAAGCGTAAACCCGCCATGGAGCCGCTCGGTTGGGACGAAATCGTCAGCCAACCGGGAATGGGTGGCTATTTGTCGTTTTTGAACGGTCCGGTCCCCTTGCCCCATCTTCAAAGTTCTACTGGACTCGCTATAGTCCCTGTGGTTGTTTCGCCACCAGAGTCGAATGAGAATCCTGATATTATCTCAACCCCTGTAGTTAATTCATACCCTGAGGCTAAATCAAACGCTGAGCATCTATCGAGCTCAGATATCGCAAACGGCCCGGCTCATGACATAATCCCTGGCTCTGGGTCAACCCCTGGGGCTGTTTCATCGGCACCGTCGAAGATTGCCAAAGAAAATCGGTATGCCTCCCCTACAACCCCTGAGGTTGTTTCGATCCCTGCAGTCCAGGGACGCCTTCGCATTCGCAGGTGCCTGGCGACGCATGACGGCCACTCGCTCGGCGAAGAGGTTCTCTACCAAGCCATTTGGAAGGCCGCCCATCCGGAAGGTGCCGACAGCCGCACCATCGCGATTGGCTGGCGCGGCATGTCACAACTCTGCCGTATGACTCCTAAGAACTGTAAAATCAACACACAACGCTTGATTCGCAAGTTGGCTCTGGAAGTTCTGTCGCCTTACAATACACCCGAATCCATCGGAACCACTTACCGCGTTTACTCCGACCTGGCCATCTTCCAGCGGAGGCGCGCGGCAAGTTTGGAATGGGTAGTGCGGAGTAGGGGAGTCGAATTCGTCGATCCAGCCACCGGCACCAGCATCTTGCCCATTTGTGCGCATACGTATACCGATAGCCCTCGTTAATATAATCCTAAGAAATATTGGGAATACTGCCTGCATTCACCCACCTATCTTTCCTAACGACCTTACAGGCAGGGCGGGGAAGGCAGCGGGCCTTCTCCCAATTATGCGCATTTGCATCGTAGGCGGCATTTTCGATAAGCCCGCGGACTACCGTAATCGGCACGCCATCTCGCCTGAGACCGTGCTGGCGGACGGCCTGCGCCGGCGAGGTTGGGCAGTGACGGTTTGCGGACACTCCACGCCGCTGCCACCGGAGGACTTCGACCTTGTTCATGTGCATCATTTTGGCCGCGCGGCCTTGCGTCTGGCGACGGCGGCCCGGCGGCCGCCCTTCGTCTTCACTACCCACGATCCATTCGCCATGAACGGTCTGGCCGTGGGCTGGCGGCGGCTTCTTACGGACCGCTTCGTACTGCGGAGGGTCGACGCCGTAGTCGCCCTGTCCAATGCTGAACGCCACTTTCTCGCGCGCCGCCGGGGTCTCCAGCCGGAGCGTATCGCGGTGATCCCCAACGGCATTAGCACAGCGATATTCGACCGCATGCCAGGGCCGCCGGAACCCAACAATAACCTGCTGTTCGTCGGCCAACTTCAGGAATTCAAAGGTCTCGACTATCTGTTGAACGCTTTGCCCGCCGTACGCGCGGCTTATCCGCGGGTCAAACTGCAGGCCGTCTACCAAACGAGCGCTTTGCTCGGCAGGTACCAGAGGCATGTGGCCGAGCTCGGGCTAAGCGGATGTCTGGAATTCGTGGGTTCCAGGACAGCGGCGGCTCTGGCGCGGCTATATTCCACCGCCGCCATCGTCGTCTCACCCAGTTTGGGTGAATGCCTGTCTACGGTGGTGTTGGAGGCCATGTGCTGCGGCGCGGTTGTGGTCGCCACCGATGTAGGCGGCATTCGCGAGCAGTTGGATGAAAATACGGGCGTGATCGTCCCACCGCGCGACAGCGCCGCATTAGCGCGGGCAATTTGCGCGTTGTTGGCGGACGCCGGCCACCGTCGCCAATTGGGCCAAGCGGCGTGGCGAAAGGCGCACGCCCAATTCAGTGTGCGCCAGATGATAGACCGTCACGTACGGCTTTACGAAGAACTGCTGGAGACGCATGCGCGCGCTGCTTAGTTGCTCAGACGCCGAGCTGTTGAGCCTGGCGCAAACCATTTACGAGATTCCGTCGCTGGCAGCCTGGCGAGCGGCCGAATTGAAGGCCTTGCGCCAGTGTACGTTCGTTCCCCCGGTGCTGGAGATCGGCTGTGGAAATGGACGCTTTGCGTCGCTGGTATTGCCGCGCGTCGAGTGGGGCATCGACCTCAATCCCCGTGAAATAAAGCTGTGTACCGGGCGCAAGGGCCTCTACGGCCGCCTCTCTTGCATGGATGCGCGCAATCTCAAGTTCACCGACGGGGTCTTCGCCACGGTCTTCGCCAATTGCGTCATGGAGCATATCCCGAATCTGCCCCGAGTGCTGGCGGAATGCCGGCGCGTCCTGCGGCCGGGGGGCACATTGATTGCCACTGTTCCGCTAATCGAGATGAACCGGCACCTTCTGCTAGCCAGCGCCTGGTACGCTCGTTGGCGAGCCGAGCAACTGCAGCACCGTCATCTGCTGACCGAGGACGCCTGGGTCGCGGCATTGTCCAAAGCCGGCTTTTCTACCGTACGCACAACTCCCTACCTATCTGCCCAAATGTGTGAACTCTGGGATCGCGTGGATGGCCCACTTTCTATGGGCGCGGGCCCGCTGACCTTAAGCCGGGCCTACCGCCTAGGGTTGCGGTTACTGCCCACACCCTGGCGCTCCAAATTGAACCGTCAATGGCAACAATACTTTATAAAAGCGCTCCAGAAGTATCCGCCGGAGACGCCCTGCGCGATGTTGATTCAAGCCCGCACCCCCTCCGGGCCGGGAGACTTACCGCCACAGCCGGCAACATAGGTCTCATACTGGGCGGGCAGGCCTGTCTCTCGGCGAGCCGCTTCGCCGCATTGCTGCTGGTATCGCATTGGGTGGAGCCCGCGCGCTTTGACGAATGCGCCATCTACGCCAGCAGCAGTTTGGTAGTAGGCAACATCTGCGAACTGGGTATCAACATTTCCTGCCTGAAGTTCGCCGCGGGCGCCACCGGCCCCGACTGGCTGCGAACCGTTTCGCGCTTCCTGTTGCTGCGTCTGGCGCTGACAGCCGCAGTGATCGCAGCGGTATTCCTGCTTGCGCCTTTGGCCAGCGCCCGATTGCTCCGGCATCCGGAGTACTGCGCGGCGCTCCGCATGGCTTGTGGCAGCGCCGTAGTGGCCTCGATATCCTCCTTCAGTCTGACTTTGCTGCAGTCGCGGCTCCAGTTCGCACGCATGGCCTGGCTCAGCGCTGCCGGCTCCATCCTGCAGCTTCTGCCGCTGCTGCTGGTGCTCCGTTTCGGGTTCTCCGGCGTGGCCACCCTGTTCGCCGGGGACGTGCTCAGCCGATTGTGGATCGTCGCCGCCAACCTCAGTCTGCTGACAGCCGTGCTGGCAGCAGCCCGGCAGGCAGGCGGGCGCCCAGCCTGGAAGACCATCGCCGTCTTTGCCAATTGGATCACGCTGTCCACTATGATCGGTTCGCTTTACAGCTACATTCCGTCGGTCGCGCTGTCGCGATGGGCGGCGGCATCGGCCCTCGGAACATATAGCTTGGGTATGTCGTTGAGCGGCGGATTCGGGCTCCTAATCAACACCACCAGCACAGTTCTTTTGCCGGAAGCCGTCGCCGCAACTACCCTGGAGCGCCGCCGTAGCTATTTGCGAAGCTATTTGCCGGGAGCAGCGCTGCTAGGGGTAGCGTTGCTCGTCCCGACCTGGCTCTGCGGACGGCTTGCCGCGCACCTATTCCCCAGTGCCATGCCTGGCGCAGTGCGCGTCTTCCAACTGCTGTCCACCGCGCACATCGCTCTGCTGGTAGCCAATCCGGTGCAATTCCTGCTCTATGGCGCGGGCCGCCCGGAGTGGTGTACGGCATCCGACGCCCTGATCACGCTGCTATTCGGCGCAATGGCGGTATGGCTGGCGCCGGTTTATGGAGCGGTCGGCGTAGCGTGGGCCTTGGTGATCGCGCAGACGGGCATCAAAACCGTGCTGGCCACCGGATTGGCGACAGCGGGTTGGGGACGGGAACGGAAGTGAGGACCGCTCTCATAGTGACCCTGGTTCTGATCACAGGAGCGGTCCACTTCGCCAACGGATCGCCTGCGGGGGCGAATGCTTACCTGTTCCTCGCCGTGCTATTGCTTTCCTTTGGCATTTATAGCCGGGGAATGCGTCGCCAGAACTACTGGCTCAGCCTGACCGGACTGGTGGAGGCCTGGTTCCTATTCGATTACTGCGCCTACGGAACCGCCGTATCGGTGTTGCAGCGGAGCAAAACGCCCTTGCCGGCGTCGATGGACGAAGCCTATTCGCGCACATACCTGGTGGGCGCTCTTGCGTTTCTGGCGTTCGCCTGTGGCGCACACGCCGGCTTCGCCCGATCCCGCATCAGCCGCGGCGCACGGAGCGCCGTACTGGCACTGATCGCCGCCATCCGGGCCCGTCGGCACGCGTTTCGCGGCGAGCGGCTGCGCCGCGGCGTGTTCCTTTTTTTTACCATTGCCGGAGTGCTGAGCGTGGGCGTATTGCTCCTCGATCCCGAGAGCCGGCACCAGCTTTTCTTCGAACATGTCGGACTCTCTCCACGCGAAGGCATGGGCCGGTACGCTTCCTTGTTCTTCATGCTGCCTACCACCGCCGTGGGGCTTTGGTATCTCTCTAAGCCGAAACGCCGGTATTCCCGCATCCTGACCATGGCCGGCCTGTTTTTGCTCGCAGCCCTCCACTTGGGCTGCGGCCGGCGATTGATGTGGGCCAGCACCATGCTGCTGGTTTTTCACCTGTGCAAAGTGCGTGGCATATTCACGCTGCGGGCGCGGCATTTGGCGGTAGCACTACCGCTGGTACTGCTGGTGTCGCTTTGGATGGAAGCCACCAAGAACATCGGCTGGTACGCGGCGGCAGGCGCCATCGACATCACTGCGCTGACAGACGGCGACAAAGTTTTCGATATGGTGGACAACTCCGTCGGCCGATTCGATACTACGGCGGCGCTGATCGTCGATCGCGAGACGCTGCCTTATTATTACGGCGAAACCTTTCTGATGGCGCCTTTGCAGGTGCTGCCGGTCTCAGCGGGATTTGAACGTTCCCGAGGGGTGCGAGAAGAACTGGGCGAGTTGATCTACGGCGCGTTCGACCAAGGCCTGGTTTCGCAGGAAGCGTCCCTAGTCGGCGAGTTGTACGCCAATTTCGGCTATTTCGGCGTGATGGGAGGATTTCTAATTGTCGGGTTCGGTGCCGCATTTCTGGACGGGCGCTGCCATCATAACCGGCATCCGATAGTAGCCCTGGGCTACGGATTGTGCCTGTTTCGCGCCGTGCACCAACTGGCAACCGCATCCACGTCCTGGTTCCCGCTCACATTTCTGGCATTTCTACCTTGGCTCTGTGCTGTAGCTGTGGCGCAAGTGAACTGGAGGTCCCGGCTATGATTGTGCACGTAGGGCCTTCCCACCTGCCGCTGCCGGCGCGGTTCGGCGGCGCCGTCGAGCGGCGGATGTTGGAACTGGCCGAGGCGCAGGCACGCGGCGGTGAGCGGATCATCGTGTATTCCGGCGGCCCGGAGACCGGTTGGCGGGAATATCGCGGCGTCTCCATCCGATACCTGAGCGGATCGCGGGCAGAGTTTGCGCTGCACTTCATAAGAGACGTCGTGCGACGCAAACCTCGCGTGATGCACGTGCACAATCGCGCTGAGATAGCATGGCTGGCGAGGGCCGCCGGACTGGGTCCCACCCTGCTTAGCTGCGACTACCCTTTCGAGCCTTGGCGGCGCTTGGCCCCCATGCGCAGGGTCACCAAAGCGGTGTGGCGGCAATGTTTGATGTCTTGCGACCGCATCGCACCGGTGTCGGACTATTGTCGCGAGACCTACCACGCATATTGGAATCTGCCTGAGACCAAACTGACACCGATTTCTAACGGTGTAGACTGTGCGCGCTTCCATCCCGACGCAGCGTTGCGTGCGGAGTGGCGTGCGCGGCTGGGCGTTGACGGGCGGCCGATAATCCTGTATGTGGGCCGGCTGTGCCGGCAGAAGGGTACCGACCTATTGATTGCCGCCTACCGCATGCTGAAACGGCCGGCCGCCCTGGTGGTGGCAGGGCCCTGCGAACGGTTCGGTAAGACGCAGCTCAGTGCGCTGGTGGCCCAGGTACAGGAATCCGGCGGTATCTATCTGCCTCCGCTGGACGATGCCGATATGCCGGGTATCTACAACGCCTGCGACGTCTTCGCGATGCCTACAAGAGAACTCGAAATGTTCGGCATGGCGGCGGTGGAGGCGCAGGCCTGCGGAAAGCCGGTAGTCGCCAGCGATCACGGAGGTCTACGGGAGACGGTTCCCGAAGCCGCCGGAACGCGCTTCCGAACTGGAGATGCAACGGACTTGGCTGCACATCTGGAAACACTCCTGGACGACTCCGGCTTGCGGGCTTCCCTGGGATCCGGCGCAATCGAAAATGCCGCGCGCTACGACTGGCCGCGCATCGCCCAGCGCTGCCATGAGGTTTACGACACACTATGAGCACACCGCGGGTAAGCATTGCCATGCCGTTCTACAATGCCGAGCGCACCTTGGGCGCATCCATCCGGTCGATTCTGCTGCAGAGCTTTTCGAACTGGGAGCTCTTGCTTTGCGACGATGGATCTACGGATGCAAGCGGCGAATTGGCGCGCACATTTCACGATCCGCGCATCGTGGTGTGGGGCGACCGGAAACGCCTCCAGTTGGGCGCGCGTTTGAACGAGTGCATTGAACGTGCGGCCGGCGCGTATGTGGCGCGCATGGACGCCGACGATATTGCATATCCGCAGCGCCTGGAGAAACAGCTCCATTTCCTCGAAAGCCATCCGGAAGTGGATTTGACCGGCGGTTGGGCTGTACTTTTCGCCGATGCCGGCGTGCCTGTCGGCAAGCGCGCCGATCCCCCTGCGCATCGGCAGATTGCCCGCTGGCCGCTTTATTCGTTCAAGCTGATTCATCCCACTTTCATGGGGAAAACCTCCTGGTTCCGACGCCATCCCTATCGCGCCGATGCCATCCGCTGCGAAGATCACGATCTACTCTTTCGCGCCTGCGCGGACAGCCGTTTCGCCAACCTCCCGGAAATCGTACTGGGTTACCGGCAAGGTTCCATCGATTTGCGAAAGAGTTTGCGATCGCGCTGGATGTGGTGCCGGTGCGCGGGGCATTATCTGAATTGCGCCGGGCGTCTGCGGGTGGGCGCCGTGGAACTATTGAAGAGCTGCCGCGACATTCTAGCGGTGGCGGCTCGGATGGATACCGCCTGGCTGCGTACGCGCTCCACGGCGCTCAACGAGGAAGAACTAAAGGAATGGCGGCAGGTGTGGGACTCGGTATCATGAACGCCACTGCTACAAGTGCCGTAGCCTGGCCCGCGCCGGATTATGGCGCAGTGCCGTCCAGCGTACGCGATCTCTTCCGCTTTCTGGGCCTCGACGCCGCCAATCCCTTGGGCCGGTGGATCAAGCCTGGCATGACCGTAGTCGTCAAGCCCAACTGGGTAAAGCACGAATTTGGCTCGACCGTTGGCCGCAACGTACTCTTTACGCATTCGTCGATCGTGCGCGTCCTCATCGACGCCGCGCTGACCGCGCTCGCCGGCCAGGGGCGCGTCTACGTGGCGGATGCCCCATTACAAGGCTGTGACTTCGCTCGCTTCCGGCGCCAAAGCGGGGTTGCCGAACTGGAGAAAGACTACGCGCGCGCGCCTGTCGCGTTCCTGGACCTGCGCCGGCAGTGGGCCGAGATCGACGACGCCAGCAGCTACGTGCGCGGCGTACATCCACTTGCGGGCGATCCTAACGGCTATTCGCTGGTGGATTTGGGAGCACGCAGCCGTCTCGTGTGCTTCGGCGTAAATGCGCACTTCGGCGTCACCGATTACATTGCCCGGTTAAACCAATCCGCGCACGCCTATCCGGTTGGCAACACCGTGCTGGGCGCCGACGTAATCCTTAACGTTCCCAAGCTCAAGACGCACATGAAGACAGGCATGACCGGCGCGCTTAAGAACTTCGTGGGCATCATAGGGTCCAAAGATTTTCTACCCCATTTTAGGCCCGGCTCTCCCAGCGTCGGCGGCGACGAATATCCGGACAAAAATTGGCTCAGCCACGCCGCCAGCCCCGTACGCGAGATGCTCCAGACGCGCGCGCCGCTATGGATGTGGAAACTGGCGCGCGCCGGCGCACAGGCAGCTTCGGCGTCGCTGATTCATGGCGGCGGCTGGTACGGTAACGATACCCTATGGCGCACTGTACACGACTTGGTTAACATTGCACGCAACTACGGCGTCGGAGGCGTCCCGCGATCACAGCCTCGGACCATCCTGACGCTCGTGGACGCCGTCGTGGCGGGCGAAGACTGCGGCCCTTTAAAGCCGCATCCCAAGCCTTGCGGCTTGCTGATATGGGGCGAAGATCCCGGCATCGTGGATGTCGCCTGCGCCACTATGATGGGTTTCGATTGGCGCAAAATTCCGCTGCTGAGTCATCTTTGCGACGACGAGGCGCACGTCTTTACGGAGTTCCAGGGCGAGACGCCTGCTGTGCCAGGCAGCGCTGGACAATTCGCAGCGCCGGTCGGCTGGACAGGCAGGATCGAGGCGATCCGGAAGGAGTAAACTTTAAGGTGCATGGCGACGTCAATCAGTGTTCCAGTCGAAGAATATTTGCGGACTACCTACCATCCGGATATGGAATACGTGGATGGCGAGCTTGTGGAGCGGCACGTGGGTGAACGCAGGCACAGCCGGTTGCAGACGCTAGCCGTCGGTTTGCTCTTACCCTTGGAACGAGTTCGCAGGTTCCACGTTTTTACCGAACAGCGGGTGCGCGTATTGGGAACGAAACACAGGTACCGCATTCCAGATGTTTGCGTGATGGCGCTGCCCTACCGCTCGGAGCCTGTGCTCGCCACTCCACCCCACTTGGTCATCGAGATCCTGTCTCCTGACGATGAGACGGCTGACACGCTGGCGAGAGTGGCCGACTATCTGCGGTTCGGCGTAGCGCACATCTGGATCGCGGATCCGTACAAGCACACTTTGCAGGAGGCCGACCGCGAAGGTATCCGGTATTGCACGGATCTGGTGCTGGAGACCGAGTTGGTCGGCCGCGTCGACTTCAACGATCTGTTTGCGCGGTTGGACGAACCCACCGAGTGACATCGCGTTGAGCGTCAGCCGCGCAGCGCGGGCGAATTTCCGTTTGGACCTTCGCATCCCATTCGTCGCGCGCGGTCTCGAGTTCAAATGAGCCGGCCACGACCTCCCCGTCGCACAGCGCTCGATTTTCTAGCCGCACATATTTTCTCGTTCCGTTCATTCTCTCTGCCGCGTGCGGTGCGAAAGACGTTTTTTAATCTCTAGAGATTAAGACCGTGTCATTTCGCACATATTGATTTAAAGCGACACTGCTCCAAAATGCTGCAACAATTCTATTCCGCACTTCCTATTGGCCTGCAGCATGTATGCGCCACCGCCCAAGGCGCCCAATATCGCCATTGGCGCTATGGCGGAGTCTTTCAGAGCTGCTTAGAAGCGCTCAAGCGCACCGAGTACCTGTCCGCGGATCGCCTGCGCGAATTGCAAACGGTCGAGATCCGCCGGCTCCGGCGATTTGTCACTACGCACGTGCCACACTATCGGAAACACGGTTCGGCGGCACTCACCGGCAAAGATCAAATCCAGGAGCGGCCCAAGGATTTCATCGCCGACACCTTTGCGCAGCGGGCGCTGGTTCCCTGGCACACCAGCGGCACTACGGGAAAGCCGCTCACCGTTTACTACAGCCGTGCAGCGATGCAGAGGATGTGGGCCTTCGTGGAGCTGTACCGCAATACGGCGGGTGTCACCAAAGACGAGCGGCGCGGTCAGTTCACCGGCAAGATGATTGTGCCACCGAGCCAATCTGCATCGACCAAGACTTTCTGGCGGCGTGACTTGGCCAACCGCACGCTCTTGCTTTCGACCGTTCACCTGCTGCCGGAGAACTTGCGATGGTATGCCGCCGCGTTGGAACGTTTTCAGCCCGTGTATCTTTCCGGCTACCCGTCTTCAATGTACGTGCTGGCGGATTATTACCGGCAGTCCGGCCGGCCAGCGCCACGGCTCAGAGCGGCGCTCACTTCCGCGGAAACACTGCTCCACAACCAGCGCCTGGCCATAGAAGAAACCTTTGCGACGCGCGTTTTCGACCAATACGGGCAAGCGGAGATGCAGAGCTTCTGGTACGAATGCGAAACCGGCAGCATGCATGCGCACCCTCTGGCTGGCGTAACCGAAATACTGCGTCCCGACGGCACGTCGGCCGCCCCGGGTGAGATGGGCGAGGTGGTACTTACCGGGCTGGTCAATTACGCTATGCCGCTCATACGCTATCGCGTGGGCGATACCGCCCGCTTCGCCACGGGAGCGTGT
>Ga0302326_10032258_pt1 | contig 10441 bp, 11 predicted proteins | sample Palsa_T0_3_FD_202264 | JGI IMG/M metagenome (GOLD analysis project Ga0302326, IMG submission 202264) | Peat permafrost microbial communities from Stordalen Mire near Abisko, Sweden - Palsa_T0_3 | ecosystem: Environmental > Terrestrial > Soil > Palsa > Peat permafrost | place: Sweden: Abisko... | reverse complement strand
GGCAGGATCAGGCGATTGAGAAGGTTGCGGAGATCTATCAGATGTTTCTGGCCGGGCTGAATGCTCCGGGGCGTCCAGTGGGAAATCTGCTGTTTCTGGGGCCGACGGGTTCGGGCAAGACGCGGGTTGTGGAAGCGATGGCCGAGTCCCTGTTCGACGACGCGCGCGCCTGCATCAAGATCGATTGCGCGGAGTTCCAGCACTCGCACGAGATTGCGAAGTTGATTGGCTCGCCTCCGGGCTACCTGGGACACCGCGAGACGCATCCGCTGCTGACCCAGGAAGCGCTCAACCAGTGGCATACGGAGAAACTGAAACTGTCGATTCTGTTGTTTGACGAAATCGAGAAGGCGTCTGACTCGCTGTGGCAGTTGCTGCTTGGAATCCTGGACAAGGCGACGCTGACGCTCGGCGATAACCGGCGCGTGGATCTTTCGAACTGCATCATCATCATGACCTCGAACCTTGGCGCCGCCGAGATGAACGGGTTAGTGGACGGCGGTTTGGGATTCGCTCCGAGAGCGGTGCAGGTGGATAACTCGCTCGACGACAAAATCACCCGCTCGGCGGTGGACGCGGCGCGGCGGAAGTTTGCGCCGGAGTTCATGAACCGCATCGACAAAGTGGTCGTATTCAAGACGCTGCGTTCGGAACACCTGCAGCAGATCCTGGAAATCGAACTGGGGATGGTGCAACAGCGCGTGCTGATGGCGGCGGGCGCGCACCAGTTCGTGTTCAACTGCACGCCGCAGGTGAAGAGCTTCCTGCTTGCGGAAGGCACCGATCCGAAGTACGGGGCGCGGCACCTGAAGCGGGCGATTGAACGGCATCTGGTGTTTCCGCTGGCGAACCTGGTGGCGACCGGGCAGGTGAAGATGGGAGATTTTGTCCGCGTCGATCTGCTGGGCGCAAGCCAACTCACTTTTGTGAAAGAAGCGGAAGGCGCGATGGTTCCGGTGCTGCTCGAGCGATATGGAGCGGCAGCGGCGACGCCGGCGGTAGCGGCGGCGAGGGCGGCGCGTCCGGTGATACAGCGCAAGGAGTTTGGCGCCGGATCACAGAACGAGAATAAGTAAGTCAAGTTGCTGGTAGGTGGGACATCGCTTCGGCGGTGTCCCTTTTTTTTGAACTTTTTTGGGACTTTTTTTAACTTTTTTTTGCGTCGGCCTTTTCAAGTTTGTGGGAAGTAGATAGTCTTGCCTGACATAGTCTTGCGGGACATTCTCTTGGCACAAGGAGATTGAGTATGAAGAAACCTCGCGCAACATCCTTCGCCCTTTGCGTGGGCGTCATGCTGATCTTCGGATTCTGGATTGCGCCCGCCAAGACCATGGCAGTCGACACGACCTCGCCTATCGTTGGATCCTGGGAAGGAACTCTCGACCCAGGCGCTCAACCGAAGAAGCGCATCGTGGTGCACATTACGGTGGGGCAGGATGGAATCTTAAGCGGCACGATTGATTATCCCGATGAGGACACGTCGGGCATCCTGATCACAGCTATTACCTACAAGGCGCACGTCCTGCATTTGGAAAGCAGCTCCGCTCTGGTTTCTTTTGACGGAGACATGAACAAGGACAATTCCGAGATCGCCGGCACCTGGACACAGGGCCAGGGCAAGCTGAATCTGGTTTTGAAGCGCACGTCGTAAGTGGCGTTCAGCGCGGCGGCCCTACCGCTCGGAGACAGAGTTGTTGTAGTTTGCGCGTCAGGCGGCTTCGATTCACCTGCTTCTCCCTGATGCATGCGTCACCCACAACACTGTGGAGGCCGTTAAACAGAAAGACGGCGGTGAAATGGGGATCGTCGATGGTCCATGCGCCGGCGTCAATGCCGGACTGCAGCAGTTCGACTAGATGATCTATGACGATGTTTTTGACCAGATTCTGTGATGGTGAGAGGGATGGCCGTTCGCCCTACCGCGCGCGGTTTCGGAATCGGCGGGAAACTGCTTAGTCTGACGGAAGACTTCACTCGCAAGCACGGCTATCGGCGCCTCTCTCTGTACACAACTGCATTTCTCGAACAGGCGATTCAACTGTATCCGAGGGCTGGGTTCCAGTTCGCCGGCGAAACCTCGAACCCACATGGCACGGAGTTGCTCCGCATGGTGAAAGCGCTGGCGGACGAGAGCGCGTGATGAGTCTTGAATTGGCGCTTTGTGTGCTTCGGTGGAATCCCACTCTAACGTCGCAAAGGGCGCGACGTTAGAATGGGGCACCCGGCCGTGGGAAGGGTGTCAGAGGTTCGTGATGGCACCCCCGGCCCTCAGCGGCTAAAGCCTCATTCAAAAATAGCGTGGTTATCGCAGCGGTGAACCGCTGCGCCACCCAAAACCAAGTGCAACATTGCCCAAAATCAAGCGCAACTCCGAATCCAAAATCAAGTGCAACACCGAGACTAAAACCGGTAGAGTCTAGTGGGGCGGAATTATCAAAGCTATGGTGAATCGGGCTAACGATAGAAAAACCGCGGCAGCCGGCCTTACGATCAAACCCGGAGAGCAGTGTCGGTGGGATTTGGTCAGTCTTGGCGAGGTGATGCTGCGATTCGATCCTGCGGACCGCCGGATATGGACCACACGGCAGTTCGAAGTCTCGGAAGGCGGAGGCGAGTACAACGTCGCACGTGGCCTGACCAGGTGTTTCGGACTGAATACCGCAATTGTCACTGCGATTGTGGACAACCCGGTCGGCCGATTGCTGCAGGATCTCATCTATCAGGGCGGCGTGGATCAGTCGCTCATCCGCTGGGTTGAATTCGATGGCGTTGGCCGCGCTGCGAGAAATGGATTGAATTTCACCGAGCGGGGATTTGGGCTGCGTCCGGCGTTGGGTTGTTCCGACCGCGGCCACACGGCGGTTTCGCAATTGAAACCCGGCGATATCGACTGGGACGAAATCTTCGGCAAGCAGGGCTCGCGATGGTTTCATACGGGCGGCATTTTCTGCGCGCTGTCCGAAACCACGCCCGACGTTGCCGTGGAGGCGATGACCGCGGCGCGGAAGAACGGAACTGTGGTCTCCTACGATTTGAATTACCGGGAGTCTCTGTGGAAGGCGATTGGCGGGAAAAAGCGCGCGCAGGAAGTGAACCGGCGGCTTGCTCCCCTGGTGGACGTCATGCTCGGCAATGAGGAAGACTTTTCCGCCGCCCTGGGTTTTCAAGTCGCGGGACTGGATGAGCAGATCTCGAACATTGAATCCGAGGCGTTCAAGAAGATGATAGAGATGGTGGTGAAGGAATTTCCTTTTGCCGTGGTGGCCACGACGTTGCGCAAAGCGAAAACCGCGACCCTGAATGGCTGGGGCGCGATCTGTTATGCGAGCGGCGATTTCTACGAGGCGAAGTACCGCGAAAACCTGGAGATCTTCGATCGCGTAGGCGGCGGAGATTCGTTTGCGTCCGGATTGATCTATGGCTTTCTCACCGGCCAGGGACCGCAGTGGGCGGTTGAGTGCGGAGCCGCGCATGGGGCTTTGGCGATGACTACGCCGGGCGACACCACCATGGCCAGCCTCCAGGAAGTGCTGCAGGCGATGACGGGAAAGGGCGCGCGCATCGCCCGCTGAAAGGCAAAACGTTAAAACGCAGAATGCTGGAATGGGCCCGCCCAAGCGGAGCTTGGACGGGGCACCCGGAGCATTGAACCCCGGACATTGAACATTATGAACAGGCAAGAAGTTGCGGATCGGATCAAGGAGGTTGGGATTGTGCCGGTTGTGCGTGCGTCTTCGCCTAGACTGGCGATGCTGGCCGTAGAGGCAGTGTGCGCCGGTGGGATCCCGATTGTGGAAGTCACCATGACGGTCCCGGGCGCGGTCGAAGTGATTGCTCAACTGAGCAAGAGCATGGGTTCCGAGGTATTGATCGGGGCGGGAACGGTTCTCGATGCCGATACCGCGCGACGTTGCATCGACGCCGGCGCTGAATTTATTGTGAGTCCCGGATTCGATCTGGAAACCGTGAAATTTGTAAATCATGCCGACAAGTTAATGATGGCGGGAGCGCTCACGCCCACCGAGGTGATCGCCGCGTGGAAAGCGGGCAGCGATTTTGTGAAGATCTTTCCTTGCGGAGCTGTGGGCGGTGCGAAATACATCAAGGCCCTGAAAGCGCCGTTGCCGCAAATTCCGATGATTCCGACCGGCGGCGTGAATCTCGACACGGCCGCGGATTTCATCATGGCCGGAGCCGCCGCGCTCGGCGTGGGAGGCGAGCTGGTATGGGCATCGGCGCTCGAGTCCGGCAATACAGCTCCGATTGTTGAAGCGGCTCAGGAATTTGTCGCTATTGTCCGCAATGCCCGCGCGAAGCAATGAGTTCGAGCAGTTTGCGGAAAAAGTCGCTTCTGAGCGAAAGCCACGCCCTCAGCGGCTAAAGCCTTATTTGAAATGGTGCAGTTACCGCAGCGGTGAACCGCTGCGCCACCCAAAATCAAGTGCAACACCGAATTTTTTCCGCAGCCTGCCAGGTACAAGGTTTCAAAGTGCCGGTGAGTTCTTGGAACCTCGATTAGCGGCGAGAAAAAAATTCCAATACTCCCGAACTGGATGGCTTGCAGGGCTCCGACAACGACCGCGCGAAGCCGCCCAAGTCTTTTTGCCGTCAAACTTGAAAGATGATTCCTAACATGGGGAGTTGCCGGAATAGCAGAGGTCCTGATTTATTTTCTTTTCAGACGCCACAGGATAGTGAGCGGATCGCGACCTTTGCCGGGGCTGATGAGTCCGCGCTGTTCCATCGCCTTGATGGTATTGCGATTGGCCGACAGGGGGCGTATTTTTTCATCGTCCTTCAAACGCCGTAGAATTGGGTTGGCGCCGAGCGAATCAGTTTCAAGCTGGTATCCGTCCTGGATGTGCGAGAGTAGGTCTTGTTCAGTCTCTGTGAGTTTCGGCACGGGACTAGCAGTTTTTTTCTTCGCCATGGTTTAGCTCATCGGATTCGATAATTCATGACCCGCCCGCAACTTCGTTGTGTCGCGTGCAGAAAAAGCGTAGGATGCGCGAGGAGAATCTTGTGGGTTGCCTCGTACTAGTGGTCTTTCTCGCCTTTCCTCGAATCGCGCTCGCATTGTTGTTCTTCTTCTCGAATTATTTACAACGAGCGTACCACGGTCTGATATTGCCCCTGCTCGGATTTCTGTTCTTGCCCCTAACCACATTGGTGTATGCGTGGATGGCGAATACACGACAGCCCATCGCTGGTATTAATTTGCTGATTCTGATTGTCACTATTGTGATTGACCTCGGCGGCCTTAGTGGCGGCGAATATCATCGACGGAGACGGTGGCAAGATTAGCTAAATTCAGAACTTTATCAAACCTTCCATACAAGAGAAATCACGAAAAGACTGGTTGGTGGTGAAAAAGGTATACGGGCTGACCGTCTCTTCCCATAGCCTTTGCGAGGCGGTTACGAAAGACAGTGCCCCGTCGAACAGTCCCGAAACGGGACTACAGGGTCAACCTATTTAATCCACTTCGCGTTAACGTAGTTCTCATATGGCGCTCCGGCAGTTCATGCCGCGCGGTACCTACTTCTCGCAACAAGGCAGAGGCTATGCACAATACAAACGCCCCCACATTACGGCGCAGCTCTCGCGTGCCGATCGCAGTCTCGATACTTGTGACAAGCTTAGAACCGGGAGCCCGGTTTTCTGAAGTCTGCCAAACCCTGGTAGTTAGCGCCCATGGATGTGCGCTGCGGTCTCCGATGAAACTGGAAGCCGGAGCTCCTTTGCACTTCCACAGCCAGGAGGGCCGGGAGACGACGGCGCGAGTGGTTGACTGCCAGCAGATCGGGTCCGACCGACAGGGTTGGACGCTGGCCGCGAGCTTTGACAAGCCGGAAAACTTCTGGGGGCTGGATACTTGTCCTAAAGATTGGGCGCGACTGGCGGCGCCTGCCGGCGAGAAGCTGGCTCCGAGGCTGTCGTCTAACAAGCCCCAGGCAATTCCGCCGGATCAGATGCCAGCTTCGGTGAAGATGGTGCTCGATAAGATCCGCAAGCAACTCTCGGACGAGCATCTGAAGGCCGTGCTCGCGGAACTGGTTCGCCCGCTTGAGACGGAGATGACGGAGGTCAGGGAAAAGCTGGCGCGAGCGGCAACGCGAAACCGGTTTGAAGTGTCGCTGACGCAGATTCCTCCCGAGCTCGAAGAGCAGTTGGAGCTCCGTCTTAAGAAAGACCTGGCGCCACAAGTGCTGCAGCAGGCGCGGCAACAGTCGGAGCAGGTTCTGGAAGCGGCGAAAGCGGCCATCGATCAGAAGACCCGGAAAACTCACGACGAATTCGTGCAACGCGTCACGGTGGAAATGCAGGCGGTTGAGCAAAGGGCGCAGGGCATCTCCACCGAGGTCGGCAAGAATCTGCGGGATCACCTGAATCGTGGACTCGGAGACGTTCACCTGCAGGTCGCGGACGCAGGCAATCGTCTGAAGCGGCTAAGTGAAGACCTGTTACGAGTTCTAGAACAGAGTTTGGGGCAGGCGCACGATGCGCGCACCGGGGAACTGGAGCGGCTCAGAGCTACGGTCGCGTCGGAATCATCGCGCCTGCAGCAGCAGGTCGCTGATCTCGACCGCCGCATGGCGAAGCTGGACGAATCCGCACGCCGGCTGGAGTCGGGTCTGGACAAACGCCTGTCGCAAATGGCCGCCGACACACTCAGCAGTGCGCGCAGCAACCTGGAGAGCGCGCTGGAGGTGGCTCTGGCTGAGCTCGAAACACGCAATGCACAGGAACTCGGGAATCAACTCGATGAGGCTTGCGCGAACTTGAAGATTATCCAGAAAGGGATTGAAGCGTCGGTGGCCGAGTCGCTGAAGATGCAAGCGGCTGAGGTTCTGCAATCTTTCGAGCAGGCCATGGACGACCTGGCTCAGCAGTCCGTGGACCGGTGGCGGATGGTGCTCGCCGGCGGGCTGAACTCGCTTGTAAGAACTCTTGGCGAGCAATTCGTTCTGCGAGCTGAGAATGATGGTGCTGCTGGGCAACGTTAGCTGCGGTTCTTCGAATTTAATGCGGCTTCGTTTGCGCGTTCTTGCCGTTGCTGGGATCGACTTCGAGAGGGATTATAGCGTTAGAGAGCCGCAGCCGAATCCTCCGAGTCAGAATCTGGGGTATTAGGCGGGGAAAATGCCACGTCGATTGCTTTGCGAACTCGACGATACCTTCGTCAACAGTGCCGACGTTTCCTTCGAATCCGCCCCCTCGTTTTCTCCATCTCAACGGCCCCTTTTGATACGCAGCGCCAGGCGGTAAACTGTTACTCGAACTCAAGTATTACAATCTCGGGATTTGACCCAAATCTGAGTGGTGGTCCCCACGTTCCGGCTCCGCTGGAAGTGAAAACCTGCATCTTCCCGATGCGGCTTAAGCCATATACAAACTGCCGGTAGATTCGTCGCGCCATCCAACTCCAGGGTATGAACTGCCCAAGGTGCGTGTGACCGGAGAGTTGCAGGGAAATGCCCGCCGCCTCGGCGATGTCCGGACGGTCGGGCGCGTGCGTCAACAGAATGCTCGCGCGCTCGCGGTCCAAGCGGACGCCGTGAAGCACCGATGCAAGCTCGCCATCCTGCGTCGCGTTCCGGTAAGGCACACCAATAATCTGCAAACCGTCCACTTCTACCTTCTCATTGCTGAGAACACGCACCCCGGCTGACGCAATGGCCTGCAGATACTTGCTGTCATCGCCAAATTGCTCGTGATTTCCCGCGACAAAATACACGCCATGTGGCGCTATCAGTTTGTTCAATGGTTGCGCTGCCTGCCCAGCATCGATGGCGGTCCCATCATAGAGGTCCCCAGCAATGAAAATCGCGTCCGGCTCTTCCTTTAAGATCTTCGCAACCATACGTCGCAGAAAACTGCCGTTTCGCACGTGTCCCAGGTGCAGATCGCTGATCAGCGCCGCTCTTCGCCCGCGCCATGCCGCGGGCAAGTTCGCGAGCAGAACGGTCGTTCGCGTGATTCTTGTCCAACTTGCGTTGAAGACCCCGTAGAGCCCGACCACTACTGCAGCACCGTACAGCAGTTCCACGGTCCGATGGAAGTTCACGTCCAGTCCAGCCAGACGCGCGACACCGAGGATAATCCAGGAGGAAATCGCCGCCAGGAAGAGGAAAGTCAGCAGACCCAGCCAAACCGCAGCAGCCCTGTAGAACGCACGGAGAGCGGCGTTTGTATAGCGATAGGCGAGTAGCGAGGCGGCAATGAAGCTGACCGACAACAACCCGAGAGCCAGCTTGATCCACAATGCCCGATGGGAACCGCTTCCCGTGGATGAAAATGTCCACGTCTCATAGAGGAGAAGGTGCGTCAAGAAAAGAACGGACTGAAGAATTACGATGAAACGGATTAGGCGTTTTCGTACCCGCATGGTGGATTAGATTCCCGATTTGCCATTAAGTCTTTATTTCCGCTGGGAAAAAATTGGTAGTGGTGCAGTTTGCGAAATCGTTAACCACCAAGCACGAACGTACACGAGGGAAGTATCTGAAGCCAAAAGCCTTCGTGATCCTTCGTGGTGCCCTTGGTGGTTCACCAGCCTTAGAACTCATTCCGCTGTGGTTGACGTGATCGAAACCCGGCGGCGGAAGAGCACGCGATTCTGGGAGTTGTTGTTATCCAGGCGCACATAGTACAGGTACGGATGACCGCCGATGACCGAGAAATTGAGATCGGGGGCGTCCGGATCAAGCAACGAAAAGTACGCATAGAGCCAGCTCCCCTTGGGGTCTTCAGAAAGCAGATCTTTCACCGTGACCACCAGCGTCGGCGTGGTCCAGTGCACTAGATCGGTCGAGGTCGTAAGGTACATGCCCGGCGGACCTAACGTGTCGTCCCAATAATCCCACAGTGTGGCTACTACCACATTCAATGGCGGATAGATATTGATCGCATTCACATATTCCATGTACGGAACGGGGGTATAGACGTGCTCTTCCGGATGCTCTACGGGGCCCGCATAGGGATCGACGAACGTCACCGAGAAATCCTTGCCGCTCCAGCTGCGCCACGATGTCGGATCGAAAACGTCCTGGGTCCGAATCGGCGCCCCGCCGTAGGGCACCAGACAGGCGTTCGGCCCGGTATCGCCCGAACAGTTTGGAGGCCAGGTATAGTCCGTGGCCACCGCATAAAACCACCCGCCATATTTCACAATGTTGGTGTCGACGCTGTAGCCCATGGGGCCATCGTCGATCACATACCGATAGGGAAATCCGGCTAAGAAATTTCCCGGTACCTTGGGCGTGTCGAAGTGATAGCCGCCATCCCGCGACAGGTGAAAAGTGTCCGAGTCGTATTCGCATGCGCCGTACTGATTGTTGCCCTGAATGTTGCACTCGCCCGGGATCGCCCAGCCGTGATACTCCGTGTGTGCGAGGACAGCGATGTTTTTGCTGTCCGACGTATAGAAAGAATCAAGCCAGACCTGATCATTGAATTCCGCCGGATTGGTATCGTTCTGCGAACTGTATGCAACGTCGCAACTGTGCTCGACCGTCCCGAGAGTCGGGCCAAGGCTTTGGAACAGTTGCGAACTCGCGGTTGAGAAGTGAACCGTCCCGGAGTAGTCACGAAACGCACGGGCCATGGCGTCCGGAACGTCGTTCTGGTTGCAAGAATCCTTGGGCGAAATGAAAATAGGGGTTCGGGGACCATCCAGTGAGCCTTTGACCGTGGGGGTCTTGAAGGCCAGATATTCAGACGTACTCTGCGCTTCGGAAACCGCAATCAGTGCTAAGACGCACAAAAGGGGGAACATGCGTTTCATGGTAGCCTGCCGTCCTTCGCGATGTCGTCCGTACCCCCCTACTTAACCCCGCGTTTCGACGGTCCACTCGGTGCTGGAAATCATTTTTATTGAGATTGTTGGATCGGTTTAACCGATCTTCCCGTCCGGACTCCACGTCGGCTCCAAGGTATAGCCGCCCGACGAGAGTCGGCTGCTCGCCAGCAATCGATTTGATGGCGATTTTCTAAGTTAAGGAAGTGAACTCCCGACACAGGTTACTTGGACTTATCCTTCATCACCTTCAGACTTGCTTTCACAAGCTTCTTTACTAACGTCATCGATATCGCTCTGTCTTCCGGGAAACTAACAATAGCCTTTGTTGTGGCACAACCTACAAGTGCCTTTTCGAGGTTTTGTATCACTGGGGGTCGTAAATGCAGTCGAATATATGGGTTTTTAAAGCTGAACCACACGAACATTCCATTGTAATCATAGCCCTCATAGGAATACCCAGGAAGTTGGAAGTAATCTGTGCGTTCAGTCGCGCCCGGCGCCGCCTCCAGTATCGTGGCCCTGATCTTCCTCAATTTGCCTTGTACTTGTTTTGGGGTATTTGCTATGTATTTGTCCACGCCCCTCGCTCCTGGGCGCTTCAGGCTCTTTTTCCTTACCATAATCCGGGATCTCCTTTTT
>Ga0302326_10032257_pt1 | contig 10441 bp, 12 predicted proteins | sample Palsa_T0_3_FD_202264 | JGI IMG/M metagenome (GOLD analysis project Ga0302326, IMG submission 202264) | Peat permafrost microbial communities from Stordalen Mire near Abisko, Sweden - Palsa_T0_3 | ecosystem: Environmental > Terrestrial > Soil > Palsa > Peat permafrost | place: Sweden: Abisko... | reverse complement strand
TAGCGCGGCCTGGCCGGCCGCGCGCGGCACATGGCCCTGGAGCCACAACCAGACGAACGCCTCGATGAACTGGTGGGCGCCTAGCAGCAAGGGGAGCCAGGCCAGCGCGATGAACTCGCGGCGCTGACGGATGTGGCGGACAGCATCAACGCCGATGGCGGTGATCACCAGGCCCCCGGCGATGTCAGCCTGCGGTGAGAAGCACACCCTGCCCCCCGGCCTCCGGCACCTGGTCCGGTCTGCGCCTTCGCCCGCCGCAGCCGGCGCACGCCCCGGCCCTACCGGGAACCTTGGTCATCTATCTCCCCTCAGGACCGCGTGCTCCGGCTCATCGCGGCTTCGCAGGGTCCTGCCGGGTTCAGGATCGCACAGCCCGCCGTGCCGCATCGGGCCGCGCCAGGTGGTGCGTGATCCTAGCCAGCGGCGCCCCGGCATTCGCCCGCAGGATCGACGGTCGGCGTACGGCTTAACGGTGGCTCTGCCTGGGCCGTGTACTGGCGGCAGACGGTCGCCGAGGCTGTTGCCGTGGCGGCCGAGGCGGCCGGTTTCGCCACCTTGTGGTCGGGGGAGCAAGCCGGGCGCCACCTCGCGCCCGGGCCAGCGGCGCAGGGGGCGGCGGGCATGGCCTGGCTGGCCGGGCTACCGCCCGGGGCCGGCGGGCGGGATGATGACATGAGGAGATGAGTCATGCGAGTACTGATGATCGCGCCTCCGGGCGCCGGCAAGGGGACTCAGGGCGCGCTGATCGCCGCGCACTTCGACATCCCGCACATCGCAACCGGGGAACTGCTGCGCGATCACGTCGCGCGGCGGACCGCGCTCGGCCAGGCCGTCCAGGCGTATCTGGACCGCGGCGAACTCGTGCCCGACCAGGTCGTCCTCGACATGGTGCGGGAGGCGATGGTCGCCGCGAAGGCGGCCGGAGGCGGGTATGTCCTCGACGGAATCCCGCGGAACATTCAGCAAGCCCGGGCGACCTACCTGATCGCCCGCGAGCTCGGGATGACCGCGGATGTGGCGCTGCACCTGCAGGCCGGCGACGCGGAACTCATGCGCCGGCTGCTCGCGCGCGCCGCGCTCGAGCATCGCTCCGACGACACGCCAGACATCATTGCCCAGCGCCTGGCCCTCTACCGTGAAGTGACATCCCCCATCATCTCGTGGTACCGGGACCGCGGAATCCTGGTCTCGGTGGATGCGATGCGTTCCGCGCCGCAGGTCGGCCGCGAGATCCTGGCCGCCCTCGAAGCGATGCGCCCGTTCCTGGACCAGGTGCCCGCGCTGGCACGGCGCTCCGTTGACCTCACCGGCCTGGGGGACGCGTTCGGCGCCACCGGCCCCGCCGGCACATCCGGCTGAGCCCTCCGGCCGGCCACCAGTGCCGGCCCCGGCCGGCATGGCCGCTGCCGGATGTCAGCCACGGCAGGACCTGCTCAGCGCCGCCGGGAAACCGCTGGATACTCCGCGAGACTTGACGGCCGGGTTCCACCTCGACATGGACAACCCGCCCCGGTCTCGCCAGGACGGCAAGACAGTCTGTCACGGAGAGCAACCTCAGTCTTGGCGCGCCCGCGCAAAATATCCGCCGTTCTGGTCGGAGGTCGGCACGATGCTGATCAAGACGCGGGCAATCCAGATCTGGGAATTCTGCGCGCCCGCGAGCCGATACGGACGGCTGTCGCTGGCCTTGTCTCGATGATGCGCCTGACCACGCCGGGCCTTTGGTCCGGTCGAGCCGTGTCCAGAGCCCACCCGCCACTTCGGCAATGACGCTGGCCGGCTCGCGGCTGGGGTGGCCGCGTTACCCTGGACCAACACTGGCTGGCGGGGAACCACCCGGTGCCGGCGGGGAGCCACCCGTTGCGAGGTGGAACTCAACGCGGGCGGCGGGGATGCGTTCCTGCTCGCGGGCCAGCAGGGCCAGCCCGCGAGCATCGGCAGCGGTGGGGCGGTTTACGTCCAGGGCGCGTGGCCACAGCCGGGCATAGCGGACGGCTGCGACTTCGGCCGCATACACCAGCGCCTGACCGACCAGGTACAGCAGGGCGAACATGCCTGCCACGGTGGCAAAGCTGCCATAAACGGGCCCGGCCTTGGCCACCAGCCTGGCCAGCAACGGCGTCCCGGCGTTGAGCACGACCGTCACCGCCGCCGCGCCCATGATGGCTCCCGGCCATAGGGCCCGGACCGGTGCCGGCCGCGCCAGCAGCAACTTGGCACCAAGCAGCAACACCGCGAAGACGATCAACGCCGACCCGAGCACCGCGGCCACCCGTTGCAGTCCGGGCTCGCCGGGCAGCGCGGTGGCCACCACGGTGAGCGCACCGGTCGCCAGCGCCCCGAGCAGCAGCATCGCCAGCACCACGAGCACCCGGACGTACCGGGAGAGGAAACCGGCCCGAAAGCGATGCCGGACCGCTGCGACATGGTTCAGCGTCTGGTAGGCGGAGAACACAACACCAGTCCCGGAGAACAGCAGACCGATCAGGCCGACAGCGAACGGGATCGTCGACGTCGGCAACGTGGCCAGCGAGTGCTCGACCGTGGATCGCAGCGCCTGCGGCACGATCGCGGTGATCAGCCGCTGACGCAGGTCCGGATGATCTGCCAGCACCCGCGACAGTACCGCCACCCCGAGCAGCAGCAGCGGGAAGATGCTCAGGAATCCGTAGTAGGTGATGAGCGCCGCCTGCCGGCCGCCCTCATCGTCGCCGTACTTCTTCACCACCGCGTAGGGGAACCCCAGCACACCATGCTTGCGCTGCAGCCGGTCCGCCCACGCGGTGATCCGGTTCATCAGGCCATTCAAACCTTCCAAGCTCATTGGCCCAGCCTGCCCGGAACCGCCCTGACTTGGGTGTGACCCAGGCGATTCACCCGTGCCGGGCGAGAGCGCAACACCAGGGACGCGAGATCCTTGACTGAGCCCGTGTGTAAAGTCCCCTGAGCGAAGGAGCGTGGCATGACGACAAAGGCCGCCTTTTCACCCGAGGAATGGAAGGTCGTGCTGGAGGGGCCGCCGACCGCCGGCATGATCGTGATCACCGCGGCGCGCGGCGGAATGTTCCGCGAGACGATCGCGATGTCCAAGGCCTACGCCGAAGCGCGCGCCGAGCATGGCGACAGCGAGCTCCTGGATGAGATCGTGGCCGCCAGACCCCAGACGGACCACACCAGATACCACTCTGCCGAAGAACTACGGGACAACGGGCTCAGGCACCTCCGCGACGCGGTGGCACTGGTCGATAGCAAGACGGCCACCGAGGAACGCGATGACTACCGCCGCTTCGTCCTCACCCTGGCCAACAAGGTGGCTGCCGCCCACAGGGAGGGAGGGCAAAGCGTGAGTCCTGCGGAGGCAGAAGCTATCCAGCAGATCACAGCGGCCCTCGGCACGGCTGGTCCCTGACCCCGAGTACACGGCAGACGACGACCGCCCCGCGAGCCTGGCATCGCGCTTGGCCGGTACGGGCCCTGGACACCCGTGCTTCTCGGGCCGCCAGGCTGGCGCCGCGCTGGGCCTGGGCCGCGGCGGCGAGGATCTCGGCATGGCGGACCTGGGCCGCGGCGGCTTTCTTCGCCGGGCTGGGGACCAGCCGGCCTGGGTCGTCCGGCGTGGCGGCGTGGGAGTCCAGGCGTCCAGGGCGAACCAGGTGCGGGCGTAGCGGAAGTAGTTCTCCTCCCGCCACCGTGAGGTCAGCCGCCAGCAGAGTTCCCCGGCGGCCAGGTCGGTGCGGGAGGTCAGCGGCTGGATCTGGCGGGTGCCGCCGTGCCGGGCGGGGACCCGGCGGGTGACCTGCCGAAGGCTGACCGCCTGTCCCTTGCGCGGCCCATCGCTGATGGTCAGCGTGATCGTGGTGTCGGCCAGGTCATAGGCGTGCTCCCGGCCCCGGTCATCGGCGCGTGTGATGGTGGTGAACGCGTCCGCCTGGACGTCGGGGGCCGGGCCCTTGCGCCAGGTGAGCAGGTCGAACCCGGCCCCGGTGATGTCAGCGAACAGGGCCGGGGACCAGCCGCCCCCGGTCAAAGCACACCGTCACCCGGCGGCCCTCGCCCACGACCTGCCGCAGCTGCGGAAGCAGCCGGCGCAGCTCGTCGGCCAGCGACTCCGACGGCTCGGCGACGACCATGAACACCGGCTCCCCGTCCTGGCTGGTGACCCAGGTCTCCTCGGTGGCCGGGGCGGGGAACTTCAGCCTGGCGGGCGGCCTGGAGCAGCCCGGTGCCCTCCAGGGCGGGCAGGGCCAGCAGGAGCCCGGCCAGCGGGTACCGGCACCCGGGGGCGAAGACTGGCCCGGCGCCCTCGCCGAGCAGCCCCCACCGGGCCAGCGCCCGCTCCCCGTCCCAGGGTACCGGCCGGTTGCAACGCAGGTGCCGGAATCGGATCACCCTCCGTACTGGGCCGGCGACGACGCTTGGAGCAAGTAGCCGCCGATATGCACGGTGAGCGCGATCTGCCGTCGTCGCTGAATTGCGCGCCCGAACGGGCGATCTGTGTACGGCCACTTGCGGGTCAGTGGACCGACCATAGCGGGCCAACGTGTGGCCTCAGTCTCACCTCCAGGCGCTGGGAAAGCAGAGGCGGGTGCGCCTTGCGGCGGGACCGGCAGGTTCTCAGCTGGCGCTGGTAAGAAATGCCTCGACGTCGCCGGCAAATGCGGCGTGATGCTGGAACAGGAACCCGTGTGCCGAGTCGGGGTAGATCTTCACCTGGGCCCGCGGGATCAGGCCGACGAGCAGGTACGAATAGCGCGGCAGGATCATCGGGTCGCTATCGCCGTTCGTCACGAACGCCTGCATGCCGAGGGCAGTCAGCCGCTGGAGCAGCCCATGATTGGGAATCCCCCAGGAGCAGACCCATCATATTGGGCTTCGCGTGTCGCCCACGTCGTTGCCTCATCCCGGTCCTCAGTCCTTGCGGACATGCGCCGCAGGGCTTCCGTGCCTGCTCGGCGGCTGGACGCTGACCGGGTGAGAACACGTCAAGGTATGCCTCCGGGCTGGTTTTCGGCGTGCCGATCGCGCCGATGACCTCGGGCGCCCAGCCGTGCCTGCCAGCCGCGCCCTGGGGCGCCGAAGACGCCAGAACGAGCCTGCGGACGATGGCCGGCCGAACCAGCGCGATCTGTTGCGCGACGAAGCTGCCGATGGAGAAGCCGAGCAGGTCCGCCTCGCCGAGCTCTTTGGCGGTGATAAACGCGATGGCATCGCGGGCCATCTGCTCGATGGTGTAGTAGCTGTCGGTGTCGTGGTCGAGCATCCAGGCCGCCAGCGCGACCGGTGAATCCAGCAGGGCGTAGCCGATCGTCTGCGGCCGCGTGGCCTGCTCCAGGAAGTAGCCCGAGCCGCTCGTCCTGAAGGTGTTCATGGCGGCGAGCGCGGCGCGTTCCTCCCCGGAGTCCGCGGGCAGGCCGCCGACGTTGCCCAGCGCCTCCCGGAGGAAGTTCAGGTGGATGCCGGCCAGCCCGGCGGGTGCCTGGCGGCCCATTGCGTCGGTGACGGCGGCGCCCTGGTCGCCGCCCTGAGCGACGTAGCGGGTGTAGCCGAGGCGGTCCATCAGCTCGACCCAGGTGCGCGCGATGCGGCCGGGGTCCCAGCCGGTCTCGGCCGGCTCGCCGGAGAATCCGTAGCCGGGCAGGGACGGCAGCACGAGGTCGAACGCGTCCTCGGCGGTTCCGCCGTGCGCGGCCGGGTCGGTGACGGGCCGGCGACCTCCAGCAGCTCGATGACCGAGCCGGGCCATCCGTGCGTGATGATCAGCGGCAACGCGTTCTCGTGCCGCGACTGCACGTGGATGAAGTGGATGTCCACCCCGTCGATCTCGGTCGTGAACTGCGGCAGGACGTTCAGTTTCGCCTCGCACGAGCGCCAGTCGTAATCGGCCGCCCAGTAGCGGGTGAGCTCCTGGATCGTCGCCAGCTGCACGCCCTGGGACCGATCGGCGACCAACTCCCGGGTGGGCCAGCGCGTCGCGGCGATGCGCCGCCTAAGATCGGCGATCGCCTCGTCTGGAACGTTAACCCGGAAGGGACGGATTTCCGTCTCGCTGGACATGGGTCAGTCTCCACTTCCCCGGATTGGTTGACGACGGCGGACGGCCAGACCGGCCGGCCCGGGCCCGGCGTTCCGGGCCAGCGGCGTTCTTCGCGCGCCGGCCCAAATGTGGGCGCTGCCTTGCTCTTATTTGCGCAGTGGTCTGAGGCCCGCACGGACCTCTGCTGAGAAGATCTGCGGCTGTTCCCAGGCGGCGAAGCGGCCGCCTTTGTCGGGCTGGTTGTAGTAGATGAGGTTGTGATAAGCCCGCTCGGTCCAGCTCCGCGGGGCCTGGTAGCCCTCGCCGGGAAAGGCACTCACGGCAGCCGGGACCGAGACGTCGGCGTCGTTGTACAGGCTGACCTTATTTTCCCAGTACAGGCGAGCCGCAGAGATCGCCGTGTTCGTCAGCCAGTACAGCGTGATGTTGTCCAGGACGTCGTCTCGGGTGAGGTCACCTGCGGGATGCCCATTGGTGGTGTGCCCGAGCACGGCCGAGGTGACCGGCGCCGCCGGCTGGCCATAACTGTCACCGTGGTCCGGCAGCCAGGCGGCCAGGCCGACGGGTGAATCCGCTATCCCGGTCAGCGTCTGCGGGCGCGTCCCCATCATGCTCGAGTAGGCGCGCCGCTTCGTATACAAGGTGTTCAGCTGCTCGTACGCTCGTCTTTCGTCGGCTGACAGGCCGGCTGGCGGCGGATCGCCGCACTGCAGCGCCCTGGCCACGTCGGGCGGGACCGTGCCGGGGAAGTTGACGTGAATGCCGAGCAGCCCCGGAGGCGCCTGGTGCCCCATCACATTCGTGATAGCGCCTCCCCAGTCGCCGCCTTGCGACGCGAACTGGGTGTAGCCGAGGCGCTTCATCAGTTCGACCCAGGCGCGTGCGATGCGGGCGGGGTCCCAGCCGGCCTCCCGCGGCTTGCCGGAATACCCGTAGCCCGGCAGCGAGGGGATCACCAGGTGGAACGCGTCCGAGGCGGTCGCGCCGCAGGCGGTGGGATTGGTGAGCGGGTCGATGATCTTGAGCTGCTCGATGATCGAGCCGGGTCACCCGTGCGTGACGATGAGCGGCAGCGCATTGTCATGACCGGAGCGGACGTGGATGAAATGAATGTCGAGCCCGTCGATCTCGGTGATGAAGTGCGGCAGGGCGTTCAGCTTGGCCTCGCACTTGCGCCAGTCGTAATCTGCCGCCCAGTGGCGGGCGAGTTCCTGAAGCATCGCGAGGGGGACGCCCTGCGAATCATCGGTGACGGTCTCCTGGTCGGGCCAGCGGGCAGCCGCGATGCGTGCACGCAGCGCGTCGAGTTCCGCCTGGGGGACCTTGGGGATCATGAACGGCCGGATCGCTGTCGCGCCCGCCGGGTCGTCGATCGTGACAGACATGCGGGTCTCCTTGGTTCGGTCCGGATTGGTGGCCGATAGAGAGCTGGCTCTTCTAGACGGGGCGGCGCCGCAGCTGGCTCGCTCAGGGCGTGATCCCCTGGTGGGCGCCCCACAGCTGGTTGGCAGGCACGCTGCCCGTATTACCGGTCAGGTGCTGCATGATGATCGGCGTGAACAGCTGGTGAGCCGGGTTCCCCAGGATGGACATCGCGAACGGGTGGACGAAGTCGTTATCCGACCCGTTGACGATCGGGAAGTAGATGGGCGCGGTCGCGGGCGAATCGGCAAAGTCCAGGATCCACACCGTCGTGCCCGGGGCGCTGCACGGCTGCAGGGTCAGGCCTTCGTCCTGGTAGGCGGTGGTAGCCACCGCCGTGCACAGGCCGGTCGGCTTGCCGTAGGGCGCGTACTCGATCTGCACCGCGAGCTCGCTGCCGTAGTGCTCGTTCACCGCGGCCGACACCATGCCCTCCGCGTAGAATTCAGACACCGGCACCGGGCCGCCGAGGGGGACGATGAGGTCCTCGGCCGGGTGGGAGCTGCTGGCCTGGTGCACGATCGTCGGTACGCCGCGCAGCGGGATCCCCAGGAACACGGTCTCCACGAAGCGGAGACTTGCTGGCGTGGCGTACTTCATGCTGTAGACCTCCACGCAGGCATTGCCGCACTGCGGGGTCGCTGCGCTCGCGGCCACCGTTCCCATCGTGCTCAGTCCGCCGGCCAGGGTCAATACGGCCGCGGCGGCGAGCACCTTGCTCTTGACGGACATGACAGTTCCTTTTCACGAATTGCTGGCGAGGAAGTGCTCCCTGTAGGGGGTGCCGGCGGGGCCCTGCACGAAGCCGTCCATCGCCGAGCCCTCCAGGGTGACGTCGTCGGCCAGGTTGTCCAGCCACGCCGGGTAGTAGTCGGTGAGCTGCGGGTCGGGATCGCCGTTTCCCATATACGTCATGGTGTGCCTCCATTGGAATGGGCATCCGCTGCCGCGTATGGCTTCCCGCTTGTATCGTGATGGGCCGGATCAGCTGTCCGAATCCGGAAGAACGCCTAGTCATCAAGGCGCTTCCCCGGGCGGGACTAGGCGGATGGCCGGCGCCAGCCGTGCAGCACCCGGTGCCGCCCAGGCCCGCTTGCCGGTCAGCCGCGTGTCACCGAACCGCTTCGGCCTAGCCGAGGGGGACGCGGGCGAGCTGGCGACGTGAGCCGACACCGAGTTTCCGGAAGACCTTCCCAAGGTGGTAGTCAACGGTCTTGGGGCTGATGAACAGCCGCGTGGCGATCTCCTGGTTCGTGAAACCGGCCGCCGCCAGCGTCGCGACCTGGAGTTCTTGGGGCGTAAGGCCGCCGGCGTGGGGGGAAGCAGGCTGCCGGGCCGTCCGCCCGGCCGCAGCCAGCTCGAGCCGCGCCCGTTCGGCAAAGCCATCGGCTCCGATTTCCCGGAACATGCCGTAAGCGGCTTGCAGGTGCTCGCGCGCATCACGCTGGCGCCTTTCCCTGCGCAGCCATTCACCGTACACAAGCTCAACGCGGGCAAGGTGCATCCGGCCCCTGGCCTGCCGCAGGCAGCTGATCGCTTCCCGGTAGCAGGCCTCGGTGTCGGTCTCGCTTCCCAGCAAGGCACGGGACCGGGCGAGCAGGCCCAGCATTAGCGGTGTGGGGCTGGCCGCGGCGCGGCTCGCGACGCTCGCCAAGGCATGCTCAGCGGTACCGCGCTCACCGCAACGGACCCCCGCCTCGATCAGATCCGGCAGCGCGAACGTGCGCAGCAGCACGTCCTCCTGGTATCCATGCGGCACGGCCGCCAGTACCTCTTCATAGTGGCCCATCCCGAGCGCGAGCACGGCTCGGGCGTACTCCAGCAAGGCCAGTTTCCATCCTTCGCCCTGCTCGATGGCTACCTGCTCGGCTGCTGCCGCCTCAGCGCGCGCCTCGGCGGCCCTGCCCCGCCAAGCCAGCACCAGGGCGTGGCCGACCGCACAGCTACCCCCGCGGGCGGCTTCGATGGCCCCGCGCTCGGTATAACGTGCGTATGCCTGGCCGAGATGCCCGGCAAACAACTCCGAGAACCCAGAGAAGATCAAGGCGATCGACAATGGCAGCACCGCGCCTTGGTCCCTGGCCTGGACTTCCAGCAAGTTGGCCAGCGAGTACAGGGCATGGTCGTCCCCGAGCGCGCTCGCAGCGACGCAGCCGACCCCGGTCAGGGTCAGCAGCTCGGCGGAGCTGATCGGGGCCTCCAGCATCGCGAGGCACGCCTTGCGGTTACTCTGTGCGATCACCACTGTGCCAGCCTCATCGCCGATAGGAGCCAGCCTGGGGGCAGGGGATCGGTCTCTGTACCACTTCCGCCGCAGTGATGCCTCGTGGCCGCGCATAGGCAGTTCCGCGATCGGCGGCTACCGCGAGGCGGACGGCCGCTGGACCGCAGCGTGGATCAGTCCGGTGCGCTGTATTCACCTCGGGCGACGCGGACGCCCCGTCCCTGCTTCAGCAAGCCATCAAGGTCGACCGAGATCGCCGCGGACTCGTTCGTCTGCCCGGCCTGGCTCGCATGCCACCGGTCAACCGCAAAGCGGGCTCCGGCCAGGGCTCTCAGATGTCCCACAAAACCCCACAGGTCCGGGTCCCGTCAATGTTCCCCACAAGAATCCCACGGACAAAACGGCACGCTGCGGCACACGGTGGCACGGCTGCTGAGTGGCCCGGCGCGGCCCGGCGGCCGACCGCCGGGCCGGACGCGGCTACGGTGCTTGCTGCTGCGGCCGCCCGGGCCCTGGTTGCCGGCCTGTGCGCAGGTCGGCAATGACATCTCCGGCGGAGACGTTGTCGCCTACGGCGACCCGGACGGCGGCGATGGTTCCGGCCACGGGCGCCGGGATGTCCAACGTGGCCTTGTCAGACTCCAGGGTGATCAGCGGGTCCTTGCCGCTGACCACGTCACCGGCGGCCACATGTACCTCGATCACTGGCACGTCGATGAAATGGCCGATATCGGGGACTGTGACCTCGATGACCTCGTAAA
>Ga0302326_10032255_pt1 | contig 10441 bp, 10 predicted proteins | sample Palsa_T0_3_FD_202264 | JGI IMG/M metagenome (GOLD analysis project Ga0302326, IMG submission 202264) | Peat permafrost microbial communities from Stordalen Mire near Abisko, Sweden - Palsa_T0_3 | ecosystem: Environmental > Terrestrial > Soil > Palsa > Peat permafrost | place: Sweden: Abisko... | reverse complement strand
GCTGATCGCCGATACCAGCGTGGACGAGTTCGTCCGGTCCAGTTCCCAGCAGTCGGTGCACGTCCGCAGCCCCCAGGCGGCCGAGCTGGCCGCCCGCTGCCGCGAGGCCGGCGCCACCGTCCGGGCCTCGCTGGAGGAGGCGTTCATGGGACTGACCCGAGACAGCGTGGAGTACCAGGCGGCCGGGGCGACCCCATGACCGACGCCGCGATCGCCCGCACCGGCCCGGACCACCGGGCCGCCTTCCGCGCAGCCACCTTCGCCGACGTGCTGCGCTCGGAGTGGACCAAGCTCCGTTCGGTCCGGTCGACCTTCTGGGCGCTGACCGCGACCGTCGTGCTCGGCATCGGCCTGGGAGCCGCTATCAGCGCGGCCACCGCCCACGGCTACGCCAAGTTCAGCGCCTCCGGCAAGCTGAGCTGGGACCCGACCGGGTACAGCCAGGCGGGGGTGGCCATCGCCTCGCTGGCCATCGTCGTGCTCGGGGTGCTGTGCATCAGCTCCGAGTACTCCTCCGGGATGATCCGCACCAGCCTGATCGCCGTCCCGAAGCGAGGCCGGGTGCTGGCCGCCAAGTCGCTGGTCTTCGCCGGGGTGACCTTCGTCGTGGGCGAGGTCACCTGCTTCGTGGCGTTCTTTGTGGGCCAGGCCCTCATCAGCGGCCATGCCCCCCACGCGGCGCTCGGCGATCCCGGGGTAGCCCGGGCGGTGGCGGGAGGAGGGCTGTACCTGGCCGCCCTGGCGGTGCTCAGCGTCGCGGCGGGGGCCTTGCTCCGGCACCCGGCCGCCGCCATCGCCAGCATGATCGCCGTCCTGCTCGTCCTCCCTGGGATCGCCCAGGCGCTGCCGGACTCATGGCGCAACCCGGTCACCGAGTTCTGGCCGACCCAGGCCGGGACTCAGCTCACTAGCGTCTACCACTCCGCCCACACTCTCCAGCCCTGGCCCGGCTTCGTCGTGATGTGCCTGTTCGTCGTCATCGTGTACGCCATCGCCTGGACGCTGCTGGACCGCCGGGACGCATGATGGCGGTCAGGGCGCGTCGCCATACCCAGGACCCCGAACCCCCGCTGCGGGCAGTGACCAGTGAGCCCTTTCTCATCCTGGCCGTGACGGGTCCGTCACGGTCTGGCGACGTCGCGGCGTGCCGCCGCCGGGAATGAGAAAGCCCCGGTAGATGAGCTAGCCGACCTTGGTGGTGCAGTCCCGTTCGGGACCTGACCAGATCTGTCCCGACCAAGAAGTGCCCGCATCGAATGCGAGGCCGGCAATGGCCGACGTGATATCTTAAGGTCAGATGAGTCGCGATGATCTCAAGGATGCTGTGGTGTCATCAGAGTCGGGGTGTCCACGTAGTTGAGTATCGGGAGTGGCAGCGATTCCTACAGCCAGATCGTCTTGGCGAAAGGGCCCGCCGGCTACTGGCGTCTAGGAGAGGCCGGTGGTCCCACCGCCTTCGATTCGTCAGGCAATGGCAACGGTGGAACGTACTACGGTAAGCCGTCGTTTGGGCAGCCGGGCGCCATTAGAAACGACCCGGATACTGCCGTTGGATTCAACGGGCCCGATTCAGGTGACTACGTGGAGGTGCCCGATCCGGACAGCCGGTCGTTCAGCCAGCCGACCAGCGGCGCGGGACTGACTGTTGAGGTCTGGATGCGACCCGATGCGCTCGTTTTCTCAGGTGAGACCGACAACCCGTACGTTCACTGGTTCGGTAAGGGCATGCCTGGCATCGAGGAATGGGGGCTGCGTTTCTACAGCCAGGACACGGCCCGTCCCAACCGCATCTCCGCGTACATCTGGAACCCTTCAGGTGGAGAAGGGGCCGGGGCCTATTTCGAGGACGCGCTGACGCCAGCGGAGTGGATTCATGTTGTCGGGGTCTACGACCCGGGAGATATGGACACCACGCTGGCGGGCGTCCGTATCTACAAGAATGGCGTGCTGCGGAAGGGCCCACCCGACCCCGGCACGCTGTACGGCACGTACGACATAGTGCCCGCTGATGGCAGCGCTCCCGTTCGTTTCGCCACGCGAGACAGAAACAGCTTCTTCACCGGCGGGCTGGATGAGGTGGCGATCTATCCAAGAGTGCTGACCGGCGCTGAGATCATGGAGAACTACACGGCAGGGATCTCCTAACCGGGGCCAGCTAATCACCGAGCGCAAAACAACTGTTGTTGACATCAACGTACTCATCGGCCGCGAGTAGGTAGTCAGTTGATGGGCTTGCGGAAGAACACCCGGTGGAATCCGTCTTGCTCGGCCCGGTGGGTTTCGGCGTACCCGCGCCGGAGGTAGTAGGTGAGGTTCTCGGTCATGGCTTCGTTGGTATAGAGCCGGATCTCGCTGCGGCCGAGGCTGCGGGCATGATCTTCGGCCAGGACGAGCAGCCGGGTGCCGATCCCGCGGCCCTGGGCAGCGGGCAGGACGGCCACGTTGCCGAGCAGCAAGTAGCCAGGCTGGGGAATGAGGATAGCGAAGCCGGCGATGCCGCCGTTCTCGATGGCGGCCCAGGCCTGCTGGTCGCGGACCGCCTGCGCGTAGTCGGCGGTCATCGGAGCGGGTTCCCGGCCTATCCTCGGGACGTACTTCTGGTAAGCGGCGGCCGCGATCGCGCGAAGGACATCCACGTCGCCAGCAACTGCACAGCGGATCATCGCCACAGCCGGAGCATAGTTGCCGGCTTCCTCGTCGACGAACAGCTCGACCCGCAGCGCGCTCATCACCAGATCGCTTCCGCAGTTCAGCAAAGGTGTATCGGTAGTCAGAGGCCATCCCTAGTGCTACGGACAGGACGGCCAGCCGCCATTATCTGCCGGTCGGCGTTATTCGCTATAGCCGGCGGATCCGGCGCCAGAGCCGGGCGCTGCCGCCATTGGCGAGCAGCGTGGCGGCTGCGAGCTCGGCGAGCAAGCCGACGGCAACCAGCACCCCCGCGATCAGGGAGACCATTGAGCTCGCCGGGGAGGATTGCGGTCCCCGATCGCGGCGCCGCAGCTAAGCGGCGATGAGCCTGCGGGGAATCAGCGGGCGTCTCGCGCGTACGGTCCGGCGGACTAGGGGCACGCCTGCCGCGTTGACGGCAAGCTCAAAGTCTCCGCTCCGCTTGCCGGCCGGCGGATCGAACCGCCCGGAAAAACTGAACCGGTCGTCCTTCACCGGCAGCTCAAACTCCCACGCCTTCGACCAGTCCGAGCCGCGGTGCCTGATCGAGACTGACACATCTATACCCGTGCTGCCGCGATTCTCCAGCCCCAGGCAGACCTGGCCGGCCGGCCAGATTGTCACGGCTGGTTCCGTGACGGCATGGACGCATGGCCTGATGAAGAGCGTGCATCGGCCCACGGCGTTGCGGTGCGTCCCGGCTGCTCCCCACGATAGACGGAGCGGGTAAGCGCCATACTGAGCCCGCCCGATATCACCGGGGGTGATCTCGAGGATGTAGCGCGGGCCGTAACTGTCACCAGCTGACCCGCGGAGGCGGACCCACTCCGGGTTGAAATCCGGGTTATCCGAGATGATATTGAAGTCACGAATGGATGGAACCCCGTAGGCAGTACGTGCGGCAAACGGAAAACATGCCGTCTCGCCCGGATCAACCTGGCACTCGGTTACGGCCAGAATGATGTCCGACACCGCCCCGCGTGGCGCAGGCCTGTTGCCGGGGCTGGCCGCGCTTGAGGCCGCTTGCGGAACTGATCCGGTCATCTCAACCACCCGACCTGCGCTACCTGCCACGATGCGCCCCATGACCCTGACGTTGCGGGGGAGAATCTTTCTCCCCTGCTGTACAGAGGCCGATGCAGACGTTTAGATACAGTCCGCTATGCGGTTACCTGGGTGCGCTCGCCTAGAGTCTGGGTGTGGCACATGATGATCCAAAGGTCTACGCGCTCAACCTGTTCGATGTCGCCGACCGTGAGGAATACCTGGCCTACTCACGCCGGTCGGCCCGCGAGGTGGCCCGGCACGGAGGACGCGTGGTGGCCCTGGGCCGGTTCGCCGAAAGCGTGACCGGCGACATCACCCCCCGGCAGGTGCTCATCCTCGTCGAGTGGGAGTCCAGGGCAGCCTTCGACAGTTACCGACAGGACCCGGCGCTGGCCGACCTGCACCCGCACCGGGAACGCGGCTCCTCGGCGTACGTGTGGCACCTGTTCGACCGGCTCGACGACCTGCGGCCGCTCCTCGTTTTGTCAGACTAGGAAGCCGCCGCGATCACCTCGCCACCATCGGCGTCTCCATGACGCCGAGCCCGCTGATCTCCATCCGGACCACATCACCGCCGAACAACATCGGGTGCCGGGCGGCACCGTGACGCTCAAGCTGGATCTTCTTTCGCCGCCTCCAGCTGCGTCAGGTCGCGCTGCGCGTAGCGGTTGTGCCAGTGCCGTTCTCGAGCACGTCGATCTGTCGTTTGAAGTCGGTCGTCGCCACCGATGCGAGATAGTCGCGAAAGCGCGTGGCACGATCGGCGCGCACGGCGAGAGCTTCCGGGACAGGCGGAGTCAGGTCGTGATCGAGGCCGGGCCACGGGAAGTCGATGGAGCCGGTGTTCGGCAACCCGATCGGGTGGAAGCGTTCTCCGAGGATTGGCGCCGTGAACCACTTGTCCATCGCGAAGACGAGATGCCGCAGCGTCTGAACGAAGGACCACTCGTCGTTGACCGACTCGTGCAGCGTGCCTTCGGGGAGAGCTTGCGCCCGGGTGATCGTCTTCGCCCACTCGTCTTCGAGCGCTGCCCACGTTGCACGCATGCCCTCCGGGTTCGATGGACGGAGCATCGCCCGCAACGGGAACCACGGGTCGCGCTCGTTCACGTATGCCGTGACGTCGACGCCATTGATAACAACCTTGTCGACCAGCGCGTCGATGTCGACGTTGACGAGCCAGGCATGGCTGATCTTCGCGTCGGTGAGGTTGACGTCGCGGAAGCGGGCGCCGCTGAGATCGGCGCCCCAGAACACGGCTCCCGCAAGATCCCCCTCGAACTCTTCCGGCATGCCGCCTCCAACGCGTCGCTGCCCCTCAACCCTGGGCAGGTGTCAGAGCTGGATCGTTGCCTCGATGGTAAGGCGGCGGGCACCTCGGCTGTTTGCAGACTTGCGGCCTGCCGCTACAGCGCACCGCGCGAGCGCTCTGCCAGCCCGGACCCGGGGTTACCATCGGCCCTTGCGCAGGGTCCGGCCGACCCGGCAGGTAAAGGACTGGCCTGCGGCTTGCGGGTGTGTAATGGCCGGTATGGCTTATCGCGTGAAGGCGGAACTCGGGGCGGTCCAGGAGACGCTGTTCATCCCGCTGGCGGCCCGGGCGCGGGAGACGCGCCGGAGGCGGCCGGTGCTCCGGGACCCGAAGGCGGCCCAGATCCTGGCGTCGGTTGACTTCGACACGCAGAAGTACGGCCGCGGCTGGGGCGGCCGCGTTACCGTCCTGCGCACCGTGATTTTCGATGGCTGGGTCAGCGACTTCCTCACCGCCCATCCGGGCGCGACCGTGGTGGAGCTCGGGACCGGGCTCAACACCAGGTTCGAGCGAGTCGGGACCGATCAGGCCCACTGGATCGACCTGGACCTGCCGGACACGATCGAGCTGCGCCGCAGGTTCTTCGCCGATTCCGACCCGAACGGCCGCCGCCGCATGGTGGCTGCCTCGATGCTGGACCAGGACTGGATCCCTGCTGTCCAGGAAAGCCCAGGGCCGTATTTCTTCGTGGCCGACGGCGTGCTTGCCTACCTGGATCAGGCTCCGCAGGTCATCGCCCGCATCGCCGGGACGTTCCCCGGGGCGCTGATCGCCTTCGACACCTACCGCCAGCGGACGCTCGAGCAGCAGCACAAGCTCGCGGCCAGGAAGAACATGGACGCCCTCTGGGCCTGGTCCTGCGATGATCCGCGCACGCTGGAACCCCTAGGCCTGGAGGTTGTGCAGCAGGCTGCCGTCACGCGGCCGCCCCCCGGACTGCGCTCCCGGCTGCCGCGCCGGTACCGGTACGCGCTCCCGCTGGCCCGTCGGATCGCGGGTGACCTGGCCACCGTCACGCTCTTCCGGGCCAGCCGACGCTAACGACGGGTTCAGGCCCGGACGGCGTAGACCGTGGTGTTATCGCAGACGCAGACGGTGTTGCCGGCCACAACGGGCCCGACTGTGAAACGGATCGGGCACTGCCATACCGGGGTGCCGTCGCTGGCGTTCAGCGCGATCAGGTCGCCGGCCGGGCTGGCGGTGTAGATCCTGCCGTGGGCGGCCGCGGGCGTGACCGATGTTCCCGGATAGCTCCACACTGTCCGCCCGTTGCCGGGGTCCACGGCGTGCAGCGCCTGGGGGGTCTGCCCGTTTCCAGCGTTTATGGCGAAGGCCATGCCTGCGGTCATGACCGGCGGACCGTACCCGGCGCTAAATGCTGACCGGTACAGCAGCTTGCCGTCACTGGCCCGGTAGGTGGACAGCTGGGATGGAAACGGCCCGCCGTTTCCCTGAACCTGCACGTCGGGGCCGATACCGGCCACGGCGCAGACGGTCTTCCCGTCGCAGGCCAGCCATCCGCCCGAGCCTGGCGACTCCCACAGTTTGGTGCCGTCGCTGGGCCGGATAGCCCGCATGACGCTAGTTTTATTGTCCGCGGCGACCCCGGACACATAGAGGACGCCGTCGGCCAGCAGCGGGGTGTCCATCGCGCCGGCATCGGCGGCAAAGGACCACAGCTGGGTTCCATGGCGGCTGCTCAGCGCGAACAGCGTTTCCTGGACGGCGTAGACGGCATCCGGCCCGGCCGCCAGGTTCACGGTCAGCGGGGAAGAATCGCTCCACAACTTGGCGCCGTCACCAGCCCGCAGGCAGGTCAGGTAATTGGCGGCAAAATAGACGACGTACCCTTCACCTGCAGCCATGCCAGGCGGATCGGAAAGGACCGTGCCGCGACCTCCCATCGGGACCGTGTACGTCCACCTGTGGCTGCCGTCGCGGGCGGTCAGCGCCTGCAGCACACCACTCTCGTCCGGCGTCCAGTCGACCCCCTGGTCCCCGGCCACGTAGACCACCCCGCCTGCGGCGGTCATCACCTCGGGCCGGGGAACCGGTACCTTGGTCTGCCAGATTGGCGCCCGCCGGGCCGGTGGTTCCGGCGCGGCCGTGGCCGGCGGCCGAGTCGCAGCCGGGCGCCGGGCCGGCGCTTCCCCCATGGCCGTCGTCCGCGGCTGGGCCGGATCCGGGCGGCTGGCCCCGCACCCGACCGCGCCCAGCCCTGCCGCGGACAACAGGCCAGCCCCGGCTATCAGCAGCCGGCGGCGGGGCACGCCGAGGGTCATCGCATCTCGGCTGGGCCCGTCTCGCCGTGGCTGCTCTTCACACCCGCCGGACCTCGCCATCACCCTCCGTCCCGCCTGCCATCGCACCCCTGCGCATAGCGACAATGGTCATAGCGCCCTGATCCACTGACCTTAAGAAGATGCCCGCCGCGCCAGGCCCCGGGAGCCGAACGTATTCGCGATCTTGATGGGCGAAACGACATGCGCGGCACACCCGAACGTGGACCTTCCGAAGATACGGCAAAAGGCATAAACCCGAGCCCGGATTGCGAAGAAGGGCGCCTGAGCACAGGTGCCACTGCCCGTTCCGCAGATAAAGATCTTTATTTCGGAACGGATCGTGGTTTCACGAACCCGCAAATGACATTCCGGTGCCCGTGGCCGGCGTCCTCGCCGCCCAGCATCCAGCTGCGATCGGAGGTCAGTTCCCGCCCGCTGGCTGCCAGGCGGGATCGCGGCCGGTCAAGCCGATGAGCCGGTCGAGCGGCGGAGCGGACTCTGGCACGGCTACCGGCGGGCCGAACAGCCCCGGGCTCCCGTCCGGGTTCTGGGCGACCGAGCCCTGCGCGAACGCGTAGGCCGCCTGGACCAGTTCGGTTTCGCAGGCGTAGTCGTGCCCGGTCGCGGCGGCGATGTCCCAGCCGTGCACGACGACCTCGTTGATCGCCACGCATCCGGCCACCTCCCCGGGCAGGTCCACGCCCCCGGCCCGGGTCAGGCCTGTCCAGGCCGTCTCGTCCTGCCAGGCGCTGGCCAGCTGAGCGAGGCGGCCGGAGATGCGTGCCCGCCAGTCCGGTCCCAGCCGAGACCCGTCAGCCGACGGCCCCTGACGGCCGGCCGCCAGGTCCTTGGCCGCGGCCGCCGTGAAGGCCAGGTCGCAGGCGTCAGGTCCAGCATCTCGATCTCCTCCAAACCGTCGTCACGGGCACACGTCACGTACGACGTGCCGGCACCGGAGAATTCATCGGTGCCGCCCTAACCGCACACCCCGGGAGCGCTGTAGAAGCCGGGGCCAGCCAGGCCAGGACCGGTGATCATGGGGCGGTTCGCCCCGCCGCCCGAGGGGTAGGCGGTGTCGAACCACTGGGTGAAGAACTGGCTCAGCCGCTGCTGGCAGGCGCTGCTGCGCACCGGCAGCCACCGGCCGAAGACTGCTTCGAGCTGCGCCTCGCTGATGCTGGCCCCGCCATAGCTGCGCTGGAGCTGCCGCAGCGCCGCGTCGAACCGGGCCGGGCCGAGGATCTGGCGCAGCGCAATGTAGGCGGCACCAGGCCGGTCATAGGTGTTTGACGTGTCGAACAGGCTGTACGGGATCGGGTTGGAGGGCGCGGTCGTCCAGAAACCGTCGCCGCTGCCGTAGATCTGGTTGAACTGCTTCACCAGGCTGGCCTGGAACGCGGCCTGGCCCTTAGCCGTGGACGGTCCCCCAGCAGCGTTCTCGGCCAGCCGCGCGTGATAGAAGAACTCGGCCAGGGTGGCCAGGCCTTCCTTGTAGAAGGTCATCCGGTAGCCGCCCTCGGAAACGTTGTCCCCCCACCACTGGTGCATGTTCTCGTGATACAGGGTGTCGGTGTCGATCTCCCCGCCGGAGAAGGCGATCATGCCCTCCATCTCCTCGTCGAAGCTGGCGTCCGGGGTGCCGATGATGATCCCGTCGGAAGCGAACGGGAAGGACCCGTTGAACTGGCTCTCGAACGCGGTGATGTCCGGCTGCATGTCCATGATGGCCAGGTTCTTCTTCCGCTGCGCCGCGCTGATCGAAAGGTCCTGCGCCTGGTAGAACCGGATGCCGTTGACCACCCGCGAGGTCAGGCTGTAATTGCCGACGCTGTCCTCGACCAGGTAGCTGGCTATCGGCATGCCGGCGTGCCAGTTCCAGGTGACCGAACCGCCAGGGAATTCCTTGCTGGCGGCGTGGCGCTGCACCGAGACCAGTTCGCCGTTGGCGACCACGGTGCGGCCCGCGGTGACCGTGTCGGAGAAGTCGTAGCTGGGCTTGGCCGTCGGGTAGTCGTTGAGCGGCATCCAGTCCTGCGAGCCGACCGGCTCGGTGGTCACGAAGCCGCCGTCGGAGGCGCGGAACCAGCCCTCGGTGGTGCCGTCCCCGTCGTTGTGCACGCCGGGCCGGCCGGTGTAGTTCACCGTGACGGTGAACGCGGCGCCGTCCCTGATCGGCGCCGCCGGCGTGATAACGAGCTTGTTGGCCGGGCACGAGGTGCCGTCCATCGAGTCCGCCGTCACGCCGGTGCTCGTTAGCTCCGGCGTGCAGGCCGGCGGCAGCGGGTTGTCCTCCGGCCCGCCGACCGGATTGGACTCTGACGCCGCGTGGGCGTCGGGGTTCGGGTCGTTCGGCCCGTTCGGATCGCCTGGGTAGGTCGGCTGAACGAAGCTGAACCGCGCCGGGTGCCCGTTCACGCTGACCGAGCTGACCGTCATGTCCGGGCCCGCGCTGGTGTTGCCGGACATCCGCTCGAAGTCAAGGCTGAAGCTGGTGAGGCACTGCGTGGCGCGGTCGGTGAGCACTACCCGGTTGCCGGGCAGGAACCTGTTCGTGGTCGCGTTGTAGACCAGGTGCACCAGCGTGTGCACGCTGTCATAGCCGCCGTTGCCGGTCTCCGGGTACAGGACCGAGCCCGGCGGCGACAGGGTATGGGCCCCCGCCGAGCAGCCCAGGTTGCCCGCCGGTGCGGCGCTGGCCGAGGAAGCCAGCCCGAGCCACGGCAGGGTCAGCCCCGCGCATGCCGCGACAATGATCGTCATCCGACGCCGCGTCATATCAGATCTCCTCACAATCCCACCCGAACCAACTGCGCTGTATCGACCCAACCACAGAAACGAACGAAACGACATAGCAGCAGCGGTCCGCCGTCTCCGGGATAGCGGAACGCAGACGGCCGGCTGGCTGCGACTGGACCGGCGCTGGCCTGACGCCGCACAATGCTGCCAGGCCCGGTCGTGGTCTGGGCCGGGCCGGGCGTCGTCTGTCTGGGGGTGGCGGTGAACTCACCGGGAGTGTTCGCGGACCTGGCTGCCCAGCGCGCGTGCTGGCATCCCGTCGCGTTCGGCAGTGAAGTGGCTGATCGCCCGGTGCACGCCGACCTGCTCGGTGAGCCGCTGGTGGTCTGGCGGG
>Ga0302326_10032254_pt1 | contig 10442 bp, 6 predicted proteins | sample Palsa_T0_3_FD_202264 | JGI IMG/M metagenome (GOLD analysis project Ga0302326, IMG submission 202264) | Peat permafrost microbial communities from Stordalen Mire near Abisko, Sweden - Palsa_T0_3 | ecosystem: Environmental > Terrestrial > Soil > Palsa > Peat permafrost | place: Sweden: Abisko... | reverse complement strand
GCCGCCACCTGATAAGGGATGAAAACGTGCCAGAGCGGATAGTGCACCTCTGCTATAACGGAATCGATGCAGAAGTTTTCCAGCCGAAGAGCTCGGGGGCGGTGGTTGCCACGCATCCGAAATTGGAAAGCGCGTCTGTAGTGATCGGAGTAGTGTGTTCGCTGCGGCGTGAGAAGGGACTCGACACGCTGATGGCCGGCTTTGCCCCTGTTGCAAGGGAGCACATCGGAGCAAGACTCCTGGTGGTTGGGAGCGGCCGGGAATTGGAGGGTCTGCAGTCGCAGGCGCGGGCGCTCGGAGTATTCGATCAGTGCGTGTTCGTGCCGGCGACGGATCAGGTGGCGCCGTGGCTTCGCGCGATGGATATCTTTGTACTCCCGTCGCTGTCAGAGGCTTTCTCCAACTCGTTGATGGAGGCGATGGCCTGCGGGTGTTGCGCGGTTGCCTCGGATGTGGGCGGAAATCCGGAATTGGCGGGCGATCCGAGACGGGGGGTTCTGTTCGAAGCCGGAAATGCTAGGGGGCTGGGGAGCATCCTGCGCGGGTTGATTGGCGATCCAGAACGGCGAAAATCGTTAGCCGCGGCCGGCAGCGATTTTCTTCGGAAGGAATTTTCGATCGCCAGGGCAGCGGACCGAATGGGCGAGATTTATGACATTTTTCTTTCGGGGAGAGAAAGACCGCGGGATATACACCAAAGATAGTGCGTACTCTGCCAGTCGAGCCCTTGAACGCGCTGGGTGGCTTGGATACGATGGAATAAGTCAGAAGTCGTTTATTTTCAAGTGAAATGAAATGAGTCAGCGAACAGCCATCATCATCGGAGCAGGCCCAGCGGGATTGACCGCTGCGTACGAATTTGTGAAGCGCACTGGGATTGTGCCGATTGTTCTCGAAAAAAGCGAAGCGATGGGCGGCATTTCGCGAACGATTGTGTACAAGGGCAATCGCATCGATATCGGTGGCCACCGATTCTTTTCGAAGTCCGACCGGGTGATGAACTGGTGGCTCCAGATTCTTCCGCTGCAGGCTTCGAGCGGTGAGCAATCCATCTCTTACCAGCAGAAGACACGCAAGATTGCCGGTTCGACCGGCGGTCCTTCCGTGGAAGATGCGGACAAAGTGATGCTCTTAAGGAAGCGCAAGTCGCGGATCTACTTCCTGCGCCGCTTCTTCGATTACCCGATTACGCTCAGCGGAGATACCATTTCAAAGCTCGGACCGGTCAAGATGGCGAAGATCGGTTCCAGCTACATGTGGAGCATGCTGTTTCCGATTAAGAACGAGCAGAATCTGGAACAGTTCTTCATGAACAGGTTTGGCAAGGAACTGTACCTGACCTTTTTCAAGTCCTATACCGAGAAGGTTTGGGGCGTGCCCTGCAACGAGATCAGCGCGGCTTGGGGCGCTCAGAGGATCAAGGGCCTCTCGATTCTGAAGACTCTCCAACATCTTGCGAAGAAGGCTTTTGGAAAGAAGAAGAAGGCGGATCTTTCGCAAAAAGACGTTGAGACTTCGCTGATCGAACAGTTTATGTATCCCAAGTTCGGCCCCGGCCAGATGTGGGAGACGGTGGCGGAGCAGGTTAAGGAAGGCGGCGGCCAGGTGCTGACGTCCTGGAGCGTCGAGAGGATCCAGACGGAAGGCGACCACGTAACGGGAGTGGAGGCGATTAACGCGAAGACTGGCGAAAAGTGCTTGTTCGAAGGAGATTACTTCTTCTCGACCATGCCCATGAAGGAGTTGATCCGGTCTCTCGATGTCGAAGTGCCCGCAAAGGTAAAAGAAGTGAGCGAAGGGTTAGTGTATCGCGACTTCATTACTGTTGGCCTTCTTCTTAATAAGTTAAAGATCAATGAGGACGACGGTTCTCCGGTGCAAGATAACTGGATCTACGTTCAAGAGCCGGACGTGCTTGTGGGCCGGCTGCAGATCTTCAACAACTGGAGTCCTTATCTGGTTGCGGATCCTTCCAAGGTCTGGGTGGGTCTGGAGTATTTTTGTTACGACACGGACGATCTTTGGAAGCTGAGCGATGAGAAGATGATCGAGCTCGCAAAGATGGAGCTCGAGAAGATCGGCATCATCGATCAGAAGGACGTGATCGATGCGGTAGTGATTCGCGTGCCCAAGACTTATCCCGCTTATTTTGGCAGTTACGACCGGTTCGACCTGCTTCGGGAACATATCGATATCTACACGAATTTGTTCCTGGTTGGCCGCAACGGCATGCACAAGTACAATAACCAAGACCATTCCATGCTCACGGCCATGATTTCCGTGGATAACATCATTGCCGGACGCTTGGACAAGCAAAATATTTGGGACGTCAACACGGAAGACGACTACCACGAGACCAAGGAACAGCCGGCCAGAGAAGAAGCTCTTCAGGAAACCACTTAGTTCACACGATAGACACTTACCACGCCTGTCGTGTTGCCCTTGAATGACGCGATTAGCCTCAGTTGCTCGGGATACTTCGCGATAGCCTCCGTGAGCACGCGCTGGTACTCAAAGGAGAACATGGGCGGTAAGGTATCGGAAACCACGAGCGCGATACCAGCGCCGTGTACGTAGTCGAGTAACTTTTCCGGCGTGGGGTAGTAACAATCGAAGACATGCCCGTTCCAATCCGTCCGCGATAGTACTTTTGTAGCACGGAGTATGCGGTGATTGGGCCGGCCCTCCACCATTGCCAATTCCGAGATGAGCATGCCCTCTCCATCCCGGTCGGACGAAACAAGGATCTTGGCGTTGCGGAAGTCCGCGCTCTTATTTATGAATTGGGCGGCTTCCGTGTAACCGAAATGGATCTCGGCAGGTATGGAGAACCTTTGAAACCCGAAGATGGCAATAACGGCAGCGGCGACAAGGGCTGGATTCAATCGTAGCCGACGTGCAAGCCACAGGCCTCCTGCGAAGAGAAATAAAATCATCGCCGGAACGGCAATGATCAGTTTCCGGTTTTCGACGCCGGCCGGTACGATGGAATGGAAGATCCAGACGGCCGGGATAAGAGCGAACATCGTTGCAAATTCCGGATCAACAGCCTTCTTGAAAAACGGCCCGATGATAGCGGTTGCGATTCCGAGAACAACGAGGATCGTAACCCCCCAACCGAACAGGCTGAGGAAAGCGGACAGGAACTGCCACAGGGCTGTGACCGTGTAGTGAACGCTGGGATGATCGCCGCCGCCCCAACCGCGTTGTGCCACGTCCAGCGTTAGCAACTGCCACGGTGCGCAGATCGACACGACTATCAGGACAGGAAGCCAAAAGGTCCACTTGGCAAGCAATGAAAACCTTCGTGTGAGGACCAACGCGATGGGTGGCACCAGCGCCAAATCCCACCCGTTTCCCTTTGTCATGATGGCGAGCGATGCGAAGAGCCCAAACAACGCGCTGTCCTGCCAGCGCTCGCTTTCCAGGTAGCTTGCGAAATAGGTCGCCGCGGCAAGACTGACGATCGCTAGCAAAGATTCGGACATTATTTCGTCCGAGTAGATTTGCACGATGGGAAGGCAGATCAACAGCAGGGCGGCGAGGGTTCCTGCGATCCATCCGAAATGGCGTTTGACTATGGTGCAAGTCATCCAGGCAAGAATCGTCGTGAGGAAAGCCAGACCCAATAGGACGGATGGACGGTGGCGAGAGAAGATCAACATCCAAGGGCCGGCCAAGGCGTAAAACAAAGGAGGCCAATGTCCGAAAGCCACCTTGGGGTAGTGGTCGTAGTAGTCCCTGGCGAACTTCATCGGCTCGGTATAGTCCATGCTTGCGATGAAGTCTCGCACCATCAGGCTCGTGACGTAATGAGCGGATTCGTCGGGATAGCCCGCAAACTCGGCATGGTAAGCGCCGCTCAAAATTTGAAGAAAAACGGTTAGTCCAAAGAAGACGAGAAGCAATGCGATGCCTCGCCAAAGCGGCGTTGGAGCTATCGTCGTATCCGTCATTCTTGGGGCAACCGTCCGCAGCGCTTCCGCTTCTTCATTAACAGGTTAAACAAGTTCTTTATACAGTTCCAGTATTCGATCCAAGTTTTCGAATGTATCGGGCTTCGCCAGATGTGGCGGCCTGGGAGCGGCCACGAGGTCTATCACCGCATCGACGAGAGCCTGCCGGTCGCGCGCTGGAATCAATTTGACTCCTACGGGACGCATTCCATTGTCCGATGCAATAACCGGAAGATCAAACTGTAAAGCCTCTCGCACAGAGACGGCGTCGCCATCGTACCAGGTGGTGCGCAGAAGTAGATCGGACCGGGTCATGACGTTTAGGGTTGCGGCGCGAGGAACGTTGCCACAAAGAAGGATCGAACCGGCGTAGGGCTTCGATGCGAGGTGGGACCGAAGCTGGGCTTCCAGGCTGCCGCCGCCCGCGACGACGAGACCTGCATTCGGGAGACGCTCCAGAATGGCGGCCATCGCTTCGATTTGCAGTTCGATGTCGTACTCCGGTTCGAGACCGCAGACGGAAAGGAGCACTGGGGAGTGCCGTTGCATGAATTCAGTGATTGCGGGAGGAATTTCGGCTCGGGGAGGGTGGGATGGCAAAGCGAAGGGAGGGATCAGTTGAATTTTCTCGCGCTTCACTCCCATACTGGCGAACATTTCGAAGATCTCGCCATTGACTGCGACGATGCGATCGAAACGGCGAAAGAGGAAATCGCGAAGAGGGTGCGGGCGTTGCGCGTCAGGTGAGGTCGGGTAGCCGCCTGAGTGAAAAGTGAGGATCGTTTTCTTGTTGGGAACCGATGTGCCAAAGCTGTAGAGGCCGAGGAGAGCGCGGGTAACATTGCCTCCCAGGTGAAAATGCCATATGGGCGCGGGAAAAGAAAGGGCGATCCGCATCACCGCGAGCGACGTTTTGGGATAAAAGACATCGTCGGCGTCCGGTTGGCGGTGCCGACTGAGATGAACGACTCCGCAGCGTATCTTCTGCTGGCGCAAATAATCCCGGATGTCTTTGACATTGGTTTGGACACCGCCTTCTGGTGGTGGAAAAACGCCGAATTGTAGGATTTGCGGGCCCAATTACGATTATGCCGGATGCGATTGAAATTTGGCCTGAAGGAACGTTGAATTCCCTCAGGCCAGTGACGAGTGTTCGTGGTCTAGTGGCCTTCAGTCCAACTAAAGAAGCTCCCCATTTGGGGAATGGAACCGCCGCCGCATTCGATGAACACCTGATCCGGATTAAGGAAATCGCCGTCCGAGACCGTGTTTACCAAAACGAAGTTAATGCCGTCCGTCGAAACGTATATGTTTCGCTGGACGGTAGTGTCTTGCAGCCGGAAGTACATGCCGTTACCTGTAATTGCGGAGGCCGCGAGGTCGCCGAAATATCCTCCGATGTAGTTCAAGTCAGAGAATTGGTATGCACCGACAACGAACCCGGTTTGGCTATAAGTGATGGAATGGTAAAGAACCACAACCTGCTTGTTGTTCGAGGATTGCCGGAAGCCAATTCCGCAACCCTGATCGCCAACCGCAAGGCCGTTCATCATGAACCCACCCGTAACGGTGTATGAGACAGATGGTCCGTTGGGTATGGGCTTGGTTAGAATGGCCGAGCCGACGGAGCCGGCGACCCCGTTTATCGCGATATAGCCCGCACTGGCAGCCACACTCGAATTGCCCTGTGCGGAGCCAACCGACAGCGTGTTCGCCCAAACAAACAGTTGCTCGGTTACCGCGGCGCCGGTGCTGTAAGGAGCAGCGGTGGTTTGGTTGTAACCTCTTCCACCCGAGATGGGTGTAAACGTGGTGCCGGAACAGGTCCCCGCGATGACTTCCGAGCCCACGAGCACCATCGTGACGGTTGTAGGAAACGACGCGCAAGAGGCGACCGTCAGGTTTCCGGTGCTGGCGGCAGGCGCGGTTAGGAGCGTTGATGCAGTACCGGCGACACCGTAGACATTGGCGCCGTTCGCGCGGAACGGAGTAATGGGAGAGATTGGTCCGAAACCCGCCCAGCTGGTGCCATTGCAACGATAGGCGATCATGCCATCTGTTGGGTAATACATTTCACCTGTTAAGGCCGGGGTGCATGCGGGACGATTGGCAAAAGTGTTAGAGTCGGTCGCGTTCCGGTAACCGAGGCCGCTGCCCTGTGTGGAATCAGCGGTAAGGGTCGAACCGTCAGGCCCCACCGGAATGCGGACGTTCTGATTAGCAAACCCGCTCAGGTCGCCCTTGTAGAGAAGGACATTGACGCCACCGCCGCCGCTTCCACTGCCGGATCCGCCGCCGCCGGTCATCTGAACCCAAGTATTGGCGCCCGTGCAGAAGTAGAGGTTTTGCCCCTGAGCAGCGTCAGTTTTGAAAAACTGTTCGCCGACCCCGCAGGTTTGGGGAAGGGCTGTACCGGTCTTCGCCGGCTTGGACGACGCCGCGTTGGAAGCATCCCACGCACCCGTAATTGCGCGGCCGCCGTTAATCGTCGTCTGCCCCCACGCGGCCGTGCTCTGTGAACATTGCAAAAGCCAAACTATGGCGATTGACTTCAAGAAATTTCGCATTTATAAGCTCCTCACTACGGTTGCCCGGAACGTGTCGGCCTGAGGCGTCACGGCGGATCCACTGAAATTACAAATGCGCACCGCGACCACACCGGTCGCGCTCACGCGCATCATGCCCAGAACGCCTTGCGGCATGGAGGGCGGCCAACCCGGCGCTACGGAATCGCCCGCGTTGGCCCCGGTCAAGCCGATGGTCAACTCCGAACTGCAAGCGCCGTTCGAGATCGATGGAAACGACAAGCTGGCGGTCGCTGTCAGATAAGTCGGGATCAAAGCGGCATCCACGGAAATCGTGCTTTGCGTGCCTGAATCGACGACAACGATACCCACGCCGCTGCCAATCGCTTTCGACGAGAGGAACGCTCGTTCGTCGTGGCCGCCCACCTGATCGAGAACGCCGTTGTTAACGGTCCAAACTGCCACTGGAATGGTATTCGATGGAAAGCCATCCTGGTTCTGGACAGCGCATCCCGAAGTGCAGACGAGCGAAGCAGAGCCCGATGAGGCGTTGATGATGCCGTTGCTGGAGACGTAAATATAGATGCTGCCGCTTCCGCCGGCAACTGTGATTGTGGCGCTTTGTGTAAAGGAATAGACGGTACTGCCGAAACGCACATTGCAGGGCAGTGCCGTGGTGCAGGTGCTCCCGATGATGAGAGTAACGGCCGTCTGGTAAGTGACGGAAACCGCGTTGAGTGTGGAGCTGCCGCTTACGCCGTCGGCTCCGGGCGCCTGAGGTTGCCATTGCTGCAAGACGGAACTCCAGGTAAGAACCTCGGAATCAGTGGGCGGCGTGGCCGAAACACCGAAGCCCTGTAGCGCCACGACAGACGCCCCCGCCGTGGTGCCGCTCAGATCTCCCTGTAGCGAAATCGGAGTGCCACCGCCGGATCCGTTGACGACGCACAAGCCCGATTGCGGTTGGACGAAATTGACAACGACGTTGTACGTAGCCGGATCGACAGTAACCGAATCTGGTTCCACGTGGCGAAGCGGATTCACCGTGTTGTCGTAACAGGCAACGATCAAGTTGGAAGTGACCAGATTATGATCCGAGCCAAGGATAGTCACGCTCGTGGCGTTGAAAAAGGTTTTCGAATAGTTCGATTTACCGATCGCGGCCCCGCCGGAACCTCCGCCGGTGCTGCTGACATTGGCCGGCTGCCAAACCTGGTTGGCATTGTTCCAGCTAAGGACTTGCCCGTCCGATGGCGTGGTGGCCGACACAGCGAGCCCTTGGAGAGCCTGGACGTGCATCGCCTGGACAGGTCCCGCGAGATCCCCGCCGATGGTTTGCCAGTTGACGTTAGTACCGTCATTGCTGAGCAGAGCATTGGCGTTTCCCGCGGGGCTCGGCAGCGAACTGCCGCTTTGGATCGTCCACGTGTTTGTAGAGGTGCAGGTATAGAAGTTTTTGCCGGCTGGAGCGCCGGTATTCAAAAAGGCTTCACCGGTACCGCAGGTAGCAGGCAACGCGCTTCCGCTTTTGAACGGCTTGGTATATGCCGCCCCGGTAAAGTCGACGCTCTTGGTCTGCGTCTTTAGATCGATCACGGTCTGGCCTCTGGCCAGGCAAGAAGCCCAGGAGAGAAGGAACAGACCGGTTAAGGTTTTGAAAGGACGATTCATGTCTAGGTTTTCCACCCGTTCAAAGCCTAGCTCACAGCTAAGCGGGGAATTGTGGAAGTTATTGATTCTATTGAAGACTAGTGCTGTGACTGGTAATCGCGGGAAAGGCCGGTCGGCAGAGGTTGACACTGGGCGCGGGCGAGAATAAACGCAACCCTTGTGGAGATTTGTGCAACTTGAAGGCAATGTAGTCGAAGTAGTCTACAAGGGCCGATCTCTGCGACTGGTACTGGAGGATAAGCCAAGCATCATGTCTCGCCTTGTCAAGAGAAACGACGAGTTGCGGACATCGTGGGAAGCCAAATGGGACGAGAAACTTTGACCTATTTGGACACCAACGTCGTGATTTTCCTACATGGAAACACGGATCGAATTTCTGACGCCGCTGTCCGGCACCTGGATCGCGAGCAAACCGTTTTGATTTCAGGATGGTAATGCTCGAACTCGAAATCTTATACGAAAGGAAGCGGATCCGCTATTCGGCGTCAAAGATCGCCTCCGACCTCGCATCGCAGATCGGCCTCACCGTTTGTCAATTGCCGATGGCGGGCGTCATGCAAGGGGCGCTGGAACTCAAATGGACGCGGAGCCAGGAGATCGCATCATCGTTGCAAACGCGATGGCCAACGGCAATGCACCGCTCCTAACCTCAGATCGGTCCATTCACGAGCACTACCCGAACGCCGTCTGGTAGCAAAACTCGCCGAAACGAACCGACGTATCAAAAATCGCTCCAATCGCGATAGCCCAAGAGATGCCGCGATCTTTGGTCACGGGAGGGTCTGAGGGCATTATCCATGAAGCCCAAAGGGAGGGCAGTCCCAGCGCCGTAGACAAGCAGTCCGTCCTCCCAGACCATGCCACCACCCTCTCGCGGCCCAACTTCGCCTACCCTGGCGGCAGCTTCCCAAACCCGGCTTCGATCTCTGGTTTGAGGTTCAGGGTAACAGACACGGCATCCTCTGCTTTTCCGTCTAAACCTTCTCAGTTCAGCTTACGATCCGCAAAGTAACCGACCCATGGAACGAAGCGGGGTTAATGGAGATGTTGCGGTTGGTGCAGGAGAACATCACCGGCCAGCGGATCACCTTCGATTCGAAACCAACCTGACGCTGAACGGCGTGAATATGCGCGATACGCTCGACTGCGCGCCGCGGATCGGTTCCACACCTCTCGACCTCGGGCGGCCCTTCAATTCACGGTGATCAACGGATTATTCGAACTCTGGCCGGCAATCGTAATTACCAGGGGATAACTTCCCTTGGCAACTTGCGGCACGAAGAAGTTCGCCTGATAAAGCCCGATCGAACCGGGCGTCAATCCGATGTAGGCAACTTTGGCCGCGACCCCGTTTACCGTGATCGAATTCGTCCCGCTCAGGGGCGAAAGACCGGATGGCGCAGCGGTTCCAGACACCAACTTCCCCGCCGCCTGGACCGGGCCGCCGCCGGTGAAATAGACCACAACCTCGTCTCCCACGCTCGCACCCGCCGACGTGGAATTTACCGAGCCATTCGCATTCACGACCACCGCGCGATTGTTTCCGTATACGCTGATACCGGGCGTGCCGGTGGCGGGGACAAATACAGCGGCGGCGTTGCTCACCGCGGTGCCGTTCTTCACGATGACCGTCGCCAAGGCGCCGCCCGTGATGTCCCAGGGCATCTGCACATCGATCTGCCCCTGATCCACATAGAACAGCGGGGCAGCTTCTCCATTCACCAGCACACTCGTATTCAGCAGAGTGGTGGGAAGAGTAGCCGTGACCGCCCCCGCGGGCTTGGTTGCCAGGTTCGAACCAAAGATTACGAACACGCTTCCAGGCGGGGTCGAATCGAGAGCGTAGCTCGCCACATTTCCAATCGACGAATCCGGGTTCAGGAATAGGGTATGCGCCGTGCCCGTTCGCACGAACGTGGAACTCGTTTCAAGGGTGCTGACGGAAGTTGCGGCCGCGTCGCTCACGCTGAAATTCATTGAGATCGTCTTCCCATTCGAATCGGTCAGCGACGCCGTGCCTATGCAAGCGGAAGTCATGGTGTAGGTACCCGACGCCGTCAGCTGCGTCGATGCGCCCATCGCCGTGATCGTGTACGAGTAGTTCGTCACATTGCCCTGGCCGTCAAACTGGAACAGGCCAGATTCATCCGCTCCGCCCGTGATCGCCGCTGCCGCAACAGTGAAGCCTGTCGACGAGAAACTGTACGCTCCCGACAGCGTCGCTGTCGCGCAAGCGCTTGGTTGCGGAGTGCCAGTGCCGGTATAGGCGTAGATCGTATCCTCCCCCGCA
>Ga0302326_10032253_pt1 | contig 10442 bp, 10 predicted proteins | sample Palsa_T0_3_FD_202264 | JGI IMG/M metagenome (GOLD analysis project Ga0302326, IMG submission 202264) | Peat permafrost microbial communities from Stordalen Mire near Abisko, Sweden - Palsa_T0_3 | ecosystem: Environmental > Terrestrial > Soil > Palsa > Peat permafrost | place: Sweden: Abisko... | reverse complement strand
GGAACGGTTGGTGCGAGGCCCGGAAAATCTAAAACGCTAGTCGTTGGCTGCGGCGGAGCGTGACAAACGCGCGGCCAGGGCGTGGTGCTCCTGGCGCATTTGCTCCGGCAGGTGGCTGCCGAACTTCTCGAAGAACTCGCCGACCGCAACTTCTTCCTTGGCCCAATCGTTCGTATCGACGCGCAAGAGCTCGTCCATGGTTTCGCGCGAAATGGAGAGGCCGTCGAGCGTGAGCGCGGACTGCGTGGGAACGAAGCCGATAGGCGTTTCCGTGGCTGCGGCTCGCCCTTCAATGCGGTCGAGCATCCACTTCAGCACGCGGACATTTTCTCCGTAGCCGGGCCAAAGGAATTTACCGTCCCCGCCCTTACGGAACCAATTCACATGGAAAACTTTGGGCGGGTTCTTGAGCTTCTTGCCCATCTCGAGCCAATGGCCGAAATAGTCGCCCATGTTGTATCCGGCGAAGGGCAGCATGGCCATGGGATCGCGGCGGGTGACGCCCACGGCTCCGGTGGCGGCGGCGGTTGTTTCCGAAGCCATCGTGGCGCCGACGAAAACGCCGTGCTGCCAGTTCTGCGATTCATACACCAAGGGCGCGAGGCGCGCGCGGCGTCCGCCGAAAATCAGCGCGGAGATAGGCAATCCCTCGGGATCTTCCCAGTGCTTCGAAAGCGAAGGCGATTGCGCGGCCGGCACGGTGTAGCGGGCGTTCGGATGAGCCGCGGCTCCGTTCCCGGGAGTCCAGGGCTGGCCCTTCCAGTCAGTGAGCTGCTTAGGCTGCGCCCCGTCGATGCCTTCCCACCAGGGTTCGCGCGTGTCGGTGACGGCCACGTTGGTGTAGATGGTGTTTTTGTGCGCGGCCTTCATCACATTGGGATTGGTGAGGGCATTGGTGCCGGGAGCGACGCCGAAGAATCCAGCTTCGGGATTGATGGCGCGCAGCGTGCCGTCGGAGCCGATGTGCATCCAGGCGATGTCATCGCCCACGGTCCAGACGCGGTAGCCCTGCTTTTCGAGGGCGGAGACCATCATGGCAAGATTCGTTTTTCCGCATGCGCTGGGGAAAGCCGCGGCCATGTAAGTCACTTTGCCGGAGGGATCTTCGAGGCCGAGGATGAGCATGTGCTCGGCCATCCAGCCCTGGTCGCGAGCCATCCAGCTGGCGATGCGCAGGGCGAAGCACTTTTTGCCGAGCAGCGCGTTGCCGCCGTAGCCGGAGCCGACGCTCCAGATTAAGTTTTCCTCGGGAAAATGCATGATGAAGCGCCGCTCGGGATTCAAATCACCAAGCGAATGAAGGCCGGGAACGAAATCGGATGAGCTGCCTAGCCGGTCAAGCGCGACTTTGCCCATGCGCGACATGATGCGCATGCTGGCGGCCACGTAGGCACTGTCGGTAAGCTCGACGCCAATCTTGCTATACGGCGACTTGGCCGGACCCAGGATGTAGGGAACCACGTACATGGTGCGGCCCTTCATCGCGCCGTCAAATAGCGGACGCAGCTTGGCCTTGCCCTCCTCGGGCGACATCCAGTTGTTGGTGAAGCCGACGTCCTCTTGTTTGCGGGAGCATATAAAAGTCAGGTTTTCGGTGCGGGCCACGTCGTTGGGGTTGCTGCGGTGCAGATGACAATTCGGGAAGGTCTTTTCGTTCAGCTCATGGAAGGTGCCGTCCTTCAGCATCACGTCCCTGAGGCGGTCGCTCTCCTGCTCGGAGCCGTCGCACCATACGATGTCGGCGGGCTTCGTTAGCCGCGCGGATTCTTCGACCCAAGTTTCTAGTGGCGTAGACAACTAAAATCCTCCGGAATTCGAATTAAGACGAGTTTGAATCGTTGCAGCCACACGCTTTGTCTAAGGCGAAAGGCCTGTGGGGGACCAAATAATTCTAGGGCCACGAACAAAGAATTGCAAGAAGTGCCTAGGGCGAAGCGGCCACTACACTGGGGCTCGCGTTTCGGTGGCAGAGAGAGAGGACATGTGATAATTTCCCCACCGGATGACGCGTCGCATAACCCCTTTCAGGCATAGAAGATGACTCCCCGGGTACCGGAACTCTCAGTCATCATCCCCGCATACAACGAAGAGAAGCGGTTGGGGCGCGCCCTTGAGCGCATCGAGAGCTATTTCGCGTCGAAACCGTCGGGAATCGGTGCGGACGAGGTCGAAGTGATCGTCGTTGACGACGGCTCGACCGATGGCACGGTGCTCGTGGCACAGGAGTGGATTCCGCGGATGCCCTCGCTGCGTGTGCTTTCAGGGCGCGCCAACCGAGGCAAGGGCTACAGCGTTCGCGAGGGGATGCTCGAATCGCGCGGGCGCATCGGCCTGTTTACCGATGCCGATCTCTCCGCGCCGATTGAAGAATTGGAAAAGCTGCTGGCGGCCATTCGTTCCGGCAAAGACGGAGCCATCGGATCGCGCGCCATGGATCGATCGCTGATCGCCGTGCGCCAGTCGCGGTTACGCGAAATGGCGGGCATGATCTTCAACGGCTTCGTGCGCGTAATCACCGGGCTGCCGTTTCAGGATACGCAGTGCGGTTTCAAGGCTTTCATGCGCGAGCCTTGCCGGATCGTCTTCGAGCAGCAGCGCATCGAACGTTTCGGTTTCGATCCGGAGATATTGTTCCTTGCGAGCCGGCATGGCCTGGCGGTTGCGGAAGTGTCCGTGCGTTGGTCGCACGATCCGGCCACGAAGGTGCACGTGTTCCGCGATAGCCTGATGATGTTTGCCGACCTTCTTTACATCCGCTGGAATTGGCTGCTGGGGCGTTATCCGCGAAGAAATCGCTAGATTTGCCCTGTATAAGCATTGCCAGGGATGGTAGAGGATTGAAAGGTACGTCAACTTTGTAATGCAAAGTACTTGACAGAAGCAGTCCATCCACTAGACTGGCCCTGATGGCTTTTCCTGGATCTAGAGAAACGCGCACGCCCGTCGCGATCGACGATCGCGCTCGTGACAATATCCGTTTCATTCGCGAAACGATGGAGCGGGCTGGATCGTTTACCGCCGTTCCCGGATGGGGCGGAATCGCCATTGGAATTACCGCTGCGGGCGCGGCGGTCATCGCCGCAGAGCAGGCATCGTCGACGGCGTGGTTACTGACCTGGGGCGCCGAAGCCGCTCTGGCGCTAGCCGTCGCCGTTTGGACCGCTCTTTCGAAGGCTCGCCGGGCGGGAGGCTCTCTGTTTACGGGGCCAGGGCGGCGCTTCGTCTACGGCATGGCGCCACCGCTTCTGGCGGGAGCGCTGCTAACGATTTTGCTGGTGCGTATGGGCATCGTCAGCGCAATTCCGGGCGTCTGGCTACTGTTGTATGGAACGGGAATCGTGACCGGCGGCACGTTTTCCATTCGCATCGTGCCCCTGATGGGGCTCTGCTTCATGGTGCTTGGAGCAGTGGCTCTGTTTTGCCCGCACGCTTGGGGAGACGCGTTCCTGGCGTGCGGATTCGGCGGCCTGCACATTTTGTTTGGGTCCATCATTGCGAGCAAATATGGCGGGTAGAACCGGAGCATATCGCGCGGCGCGCGAGGAGAAATCCCGGCGCGGCGGGTTGAGCAAGGCGCCGGGTGAAACGCCGGCGGTGAATCTCGACCGCGTGATCCACGAACGCACGCGGCTGGGCATTGTGAGCGCGCTGGCCGTGAACGCGTCGCTGACGTTCAACGAGCTGAAAGAACTGGTGCAAGCCAGCGACGGAAACTTGAGCGTTCACGCGCGCAAGCTCGAGGACGCCGGCTACGTTCAGTGCACGAAATCTTTCTCGGGACGAATGCCCAAGACCGAATACCGCCTCACGGTCGCGGGCCGGCGCGCGCTCGAGGGATACCTGGACCATATGGAAGCGCTGATCCGCGCAACGCGCGAATCGTAGACGCCGAGAACATGAGTAAGAACATTCGAACGAACTCCAACACGGGATTGCACGTCGCCATCCTGCCGGATGGAAATGGCCGCTGGGCTGCCGGGCGAGGGTTGGCACGCTCCGAGGGGCATCGTGCCGGAGTAGCGGCGGTGCGCCGCGTGGTGGCTGCGGCTCCGCAGTTGGGGATTGGCACGCTAACGGTTTACGCCTTCTCGTCGAACAACTGGGAGCGGCCGGCAAATGAGGTGAAAGGCCTACTGGCGGTACTCGAAAGCTACATCCGCGAGGAAGCGGCGGAATTCGCCGCCCAAGGCGTGCGGCTTCGGGTGCTGGGCCGGCGCGATCGAATCCCAGACTCTCTCGCGGACGCCATTGGGATTGCGGAGCGCGCGACCGCGGATGGGAGCGGCCTCGAATTGCGCATTGCCATCGACTATTCCGCCCGCGAATCGATTTTGCAGGCGGCTTGTTGGATGCTTTCGAGTGTGGAGATTTCCGATCGCGAGTTCTCGCGCCGGCTTGGCCAGGTTACGCACGGAGGCCGCCCGGCGCCCGACGTCGACCTTCTGATCCGCACCGGCGGAGAGCGGCGCCTAAGCGATTTTCTGCTGTGGGAGTGCGCTTACGCGGAACTGCTGTTCAGCCCGGCAATGTGGCCGGATTTTGATGCGGCGGATCTGGAAGCCGCCGTCGAGGATTTCCTGGGGCGCGAACGCCGTTTCGGCCGTTTGCCGGAAACCGTCGCCGCAAGTTAGAGAATTCCTGCCGTCAAAGTTCATCAACGGCTCATCGGCGTCGGCTCCGCTTCAACTACAACCCTCTTGCGCCGCCATCTCAAAAGCCTGGCGAATCACCCTCGTCGCCGTTGCCGTTAGCGAATAGCCTTCCAGTTCCGCGGGTGCGGCCCAGGCCACCTCGGTGACGTCACTCCCGGCGCGCGCCTCTCCACTAATTCTTTCGCAAAAATAGTCGAGCACCACGTAGTGATGCCGCGTCTTTCCGTCCCCGTCCACATCGATCCTCTCGAAAACCTCGAGAAAAGCGAGCACGCGCACATCGAGGCCGGTTTCTTCGGAGAGTTCGCGGCGAACTCCTTCGGCCAATGTCTCACCTGATTCCAGCATTCCACCCGGAATGGACCATTCGCCGAGCGCGGGCGCTCGTCCGCGCCGAACCAGGAGTACCCGGCCGTGTGAAATAACCACGCCGCCTACGCCCAAAATCGGACGATCCGGATATTCGCGCTGTTGGAACACGTCGATTGGATTCCTCGCCGCAAAAGCTTGACACCTGCGTTATATAATAACGCTTCCGGTAAGAACCAACTCTGGAGGAGAGAATCCGTGACCCGATGCCCGGAATGTGACACTGAGATCGATCTGGATGAAGACGAGGTGGAGGAAGGCGAAATCGTCACCTGCCCCGAATGTGAGTCGGAGCTGGAAGTGACGCAGACGCATCCGGTGCACTTTGTCGTTCTCTCCGACGACGAAGACGATGAGGAAGAGGAAGACGCCGAGGATGAGGACGACGACGAAGAGGAAGAGGCAGAAGAGGACGAGGAAGAAGAGGAAGTAGAATAGTTGAGAACTCTCGCGATTACCGGATGTGTGCTCGTAAGTTTTTTATGCGTGCCGGCCGTTCACGCGCAAAGCAAGCAAGATAAGAAGGCCGAAGCCGAGCTTCGCACGATTCACGGCAAGGTGCTTGACAAGGATGACAACCCGGCGCCCTCCAGCATCGTCTACCTGCTAAATCGGAAGACGCAAGCCGTGCGGACTTACATTGCCGACGGCACGGGAAACTACCGGTTCAGCGGTTTGGATCCGAATGCCGATTATGAGGCCCATGCCGAGAATGCAGATGCTGCGTCCGGCACGCGCACCATTTCAAGTTTTGACTCCCGGCGCGACATGGAATTGACCTTTAAGCTAAGCCGTAAGAAGCCCCCAAAATAGTACTAAGGGTTCTGCATTGAGCGGTTTGCGATAGACCCTGCCAGGCTGCCCAAGAGGAACGCGGGCTGTTGATTTTGTGAAAGAGTTTGCACATTGGCATTTTTGGTGCGGCAGGATGGTTTTTGGTGCACTGTAAATAAAAGAGTTATAGGCGGTATTTCAGGAGTCGAAATGGTCCTTACCGTGCTATATTCACCAGCGACGCAGGGTGCGCAGCATCGGAGGTGGTATAGTGAGGCTTATGAAAATCTTCTGGTTGGCAGCATTGGTTCTCTGTTCAGCGAGTTTCGCCTTGGCCGATGGGGTCGACCCGTTGGTGGGTGCCACTCGCGGTCCGGTAGGAAGCACTGGGCTCACGGAGAGCTTCAGCGTAACCGGGACGAACGTTCCGATCGACACGAACTGCGTATATCCCGGGACGACTACCCAGGAGCAGTGCTTCGAAGTGCCCTCCGGTGAGACTTTGACGGCGGTTTCGTATGTGGAGCCAGATGCCTTCACCGGGGCATTCCCACTGTTCTGCGGCATCTCGAACGCCTTCGTGGATGGCGGGCCGACGGTTTCCGATAAGAACTATTTTCTGCCGACGGATGACGGGACCAACTCAACGTGCTCCTACGCGGCATATACGGGACTAACCCCGCCCCCGGACACGCCTCCCGCGGGGTCTAATGACGAATTGGATGCCTTTTGCCTTGCCTCCAATACGTTTAATAATCCCACTGGTTCTCAATACTGCATCGGCATTACGAATGGTGATCTGTACGTTCCGGTTCTGGACGGCAACGGCAACCCGGTCGTGATACCGCCCGGTATAATCAGTGGCGCTGCGACGCTTGTCCCGGAGCCTGGTTCATTCGCGATGCTTTTCAGTGGCTTGGCTGGGTTGTTCATGTATCGCCGCCGCAGACTAGCCTAGTTTTTTGATCTTCTAAACGGGCCGGAAGCATTGCTTCCGGCCCGTTTTTTTTTGCCCCGCGCATAATGAAAATTGCCGCGTTTCTTCGCTCGGCACCTTCTGCACGGCAACACCGCGCCTGATTGGAGGACGCATTCGTCTTCCATGACGACACCCACGCCTCAGCCGTCTACAACACCGGTGCCAGGTGACACGCGTCTGTAGGGGCGGGTTTCAAACCCGCCCCTACGGCTCAGGCGCGCGAGCGACGTCACCTGGCGGGCACGGCATGCCGTGCCTCTACGGAAAACTTCTTCGCGGCCGCCGGCATTTTGTGGAGTGCGGGACCTTGCTCCCGCTATCTTCTAATCGCGCACGCCTGGGCGCAAAAATAGCGACGATCCTTCGGCTCTGCTCAGGACAAGCTCGCCGCCGCACTCCACCTGGCTGCCCTTGCGCAACTCAACCCGGTATTCCTACGAAGAGATGAGGGATCTCCCACGGTTGCAATGCGTTCACGCCGGGAGCGGCATGCCCTGCAAAAGGCAGAATCTGGTGTCAGTGCGGCGCAGGAGCTGGAGCGCTGTACTTCTTAATCATTGCGGCGAATTCCGGCTGGCTCTTCAGGCTGGCGAGATCTGGATCGGTGTCGACCGCTTTGGCGGGATAGCCCTTGCTCAGGGCTTGCTCCAGATCGCGGAGAGCATCGGTCGGTTTGTTCGCGAGATTTTCCACCAAAGCCTGGACGTAGATCAGCTGCCCGTCGTTATGGGAGATCTTCCGCGCCCGCGCGATGAATTCCATTCCCCGGTCGGGCTGTCCCTTTTTGGCGTAATACATGGCGAGGCTGGCCATGGGGTCGGTATTCTGAGGATTGACGCTCAGATCCTTGAACGCCAGGGCGATGGCCTGATCGTAGGTAGCGTTGGCCTGATCCTTCTGCCCGGCGGCGCGGTAGGCATCCGCAAGATTCCCCATGGCCAGCTGTTGATTCGGTCCCAGCTCCACCGCTTTCTTGGCCATTTCGACGGCATCATTGTATTGCTTCAGGAAAAAGTAAACGGCGCTCAGGTTCGAGTAGCCGCCCCAGGTGGGATTCAACTGAAGCGATTTCTGGAAGGCCGCGATGCATTGATTGTACTGGCCCATGCGGTAGTAAGCGGCGCCCACGTCGTCCCAACCCGATGCGTTCGCTGGTTCGAGTTCGGTAACACGCAGAAACTCGGCCAGCGCTTTTTCATTGTCACCAGCGTTCAGGTAAGCGTCGCCAAGATTCATGTGCGATCCCCAGTAGTAGGGATTGACCTCGATAGCGCTTCTATATGAGTGGATGGCTTCCGGCAGCTGGCCACTATCCAGATAAGCGGTGCCCAAACGAAGGTAGCCCTCATCGGAATTCGGCGCCAGTTGTAGCCCACGTTTCAGTTCGGCGATCGCCTGGGTGGTTTTCCCGGTTTTCATGTACACGGTCCCTAGCGAGAAATGGGCTTGCGGAAGGCTTTCCTTCAGCTGTGCCGCGCGCTGCGCAGCGGTCAGGGCCTTTTCTGCCCAGGAGCTGTCCTTCTTGACGCTATACATCAGTAAAGAGGCGTCCGTCAGGCCCGTGTAGGCCAAGGCGAACGACGGGTCTTTCTGGATGCTTTGCTCATAATAATCGGAGGCTTGCTGTGCGGCCTTGGTGGTGTCGGGTCCCAGCAGAGCCTGATTCCCGCGTAGATAGAGGTCGTAGGCCTCCGCATTGTCGGTGGGACGCTCGGCGGTACTGGCCCGTTCCTCATTGGTGAGTTGCAGCGCCAGCGCGGAGACCAGTTGCGTGGAAATTTGGTCCTCTATGGTCAAGAGATCCTTTGGCACACCGGAAAAATCCTGGCTCCATGTGCGCTTGCCGTCGGCAATATCGTCGAGATTAACCGTGATGCGCATATTGTCCGCAGAGCCCTGCACTGATCCGGTGACCACCAGGTTTACACCCAACGCGCGCGCGATCTTGTCAATGGGGTCGGTGGTGGTGACGCCGGCGATGGCCGAACCGGAGGAGACCCGCAAGTCTTTCAGTTGAAACAGCTTTGCCACCATCGCGTCATTCAACCCCTTAGCGACATAACCCAACGAGTGCTCATCCCCCAAGACGGGAAACGGCAGGATAGCGATGAACTTCCCCTGATCGAGCGAAGGAACGCCCGAGGCGGTCATTTTCGGCTTCGGCGGCGTCGTGGTGGCGCTGCCCTTGAAAACCAAGTGCCGTACCGGCGAGATGGCCAGCGCCACAAGCAGCAGGGCCGCCACTCCGGCGACGGCCCAAACCCAGCGCTTCTCGGCGAACTGCGGAATCTCGATTTGCACCGTGCGGTTGCCGCCGCCCAGCGAAGCGCCGCGAAGCGAAATGTCGCGACGCGCGGCGGCGAGCGACGCGGCGGCACGACGCGCGGCTACTGTGGAGGCGGCAGGCTTGCGGCGGAAGAGGCCGCTACGGGATCCTCCAGGCGAAACCTCCGGGTGATCGGCTTTGAGGTCCACGAGGATCTCGCTGGCGGTCTGGTAGCGCGTCTCCGGTTCGCGCTCGAGGCAGCGCATAATCACGTGGCAGAACCAATCGGGAAGCCCGGGATTGATGGTTTGCGGATCCTTGGGCATTTCCTGGATGCGCTGGTACATGACCTTTACCGTGGATTCGCCGGTGAAGGGCACGTCGCCCGTAGCCATTTCGTAAAGGATCAGGCCGTAGGCGTAAAGGTCGCTGCGCTGATCCGCCGGCTTACCTTCGACTTGCTCGGGGGACATGTAGCGCGGCGTGCCAAGGAAGGCGCCGGTACGCGTCATGCGTATGGCGTTTTCCTCGAACGATTTCGCCAGGCCGAAGTCGGCGACGTAGATGTGGTCGTCTTTCCCGACCAGAATATTCTGCGGCTTCAGGTCGCGATGCACCACGCCCTCTCCGTGGGCGGCCTCGAGTGCTTCGGCAAGCTGCAGCGCGAAGCTGAGAGTGCGCTCCAAGGGCAGTTCGGGATTCTCCTTCAGGATTCCATGGAGGTCGGTGCCGTCGACATAGGCCATGGTAATGAATTTCATTTCGCCCACTTCGCCCATGTCGTGAATACGCAAAATATTTCTGTGGGAGATCTTGCTGGCGAGAACCATTTCCTGCTTGAAGCGCTTGAGGGAATCGGACTCGTTCATCATGCCCTCACGCACTACCTTGAGGGCCACCAAGCGGTCGAGGTCCTTGTCGTACGCTTTATACACGCGGCCCATGCCGCCCGCGCCGAGCAACTTCTCGATGCGGTAGCGCGTGCCGAAATCACTGCCGACAGCAAGCGCGGAGACGTCTACAATCTCCATCGTGACGGCATCCATGCCGGGCATAGGTGTACCGCAGCGGTCGCAGGATTCCGCGGAGTCGGCGTTTATCGTGTTGCAGTGAGGACAGTTCATAACGTAGCCGCTATGCCGGCCCGGGCCCGCACGCTGGCGGGGTCAGCGGCCCGCCTGGGGTACGGCGGCTAGCGTCAGATCAATTTATTAAGGTACACCGGAGAGGAACGAGAGGCAATGGTTTCGCGGCGAAACGTAGCCTGGAGTTGCCAAAACGATGGCTCATCGTTGCCGGTCACCAGGAGGCGTGAATTTTCGTCCGCCACACCTCGCGACCTCTTTGGCGGCGCCTTACCGTTGCCATCCGCCGCCAGTTCTCTTACCATATGTAGCGCTGC
>Ga0302326_10032248_pt1 | contig 10443 bp, 6 predicted proteins | sample Palsa_T0_3_FD_202264 | JGI IMG/M metagenome (GOLD analysis project Ga0302326, IMG submission 202264) | Peat permafrost microbial communities from Stordalen Mire near Abisko, Sweden - Palsa_T0_3 | ecosystem: Environmental > Terrestrial > Soil > Palsa > Peat permafrost | place: Sweden: Abisko... | reverse complement strand
GCAACGCGATCGGACCCGAACTCGACGGTCTTCGAATCAATATTTCGACGGACTGCTCAGAAAACCGGCAGACCGGATTATGACCGAACCATTCATGTTTACACTCGCCAGGGTTTGATCGACAGCCATTGTTGCCCCTGTTTGAGCCGTGCTATCTCACGGAAGACGGGCGCATTTTGGACGAATCTGCCGTTACCGGCGGCAAATTCTTGACCGAGTGTTGTTGGCGCGCCACACTTGGCTGGGAGACTGGCGATCATATGTTTACGGGGGGTGCCATAATCGTGTTTGATTCGTTGTGGAACGGGGATTGTTGGGAATGAATATGCTCCACCGCGCTCGTATTTTTGGTGCTCTCGCGATTGCGCTCGCGGCCAGCGGATGCGCCAGCACGCCGATGCCGGATTCCGTCGATCAGAACGATCCGTACGAATCCTTCAATCGGCAGGTTTTCTCGATGAACATGACGCTCGACAACAATGTCGCGCTTCCTGTTGCGAAATTCTATGTGCGTGCGGTGCCGGAACCGGCCCGTGACGGCGTGCATAATTTCCTGTCCAATCTGGGCGAGCCGCAGACCTTCGCAAACGATGTTCTACAGGGCGAGGTGACGCGCGCCGCCACGACGCTGGGCCGCTTCACGATCAACACCACGATCGGCGTGGGCGGTCTGGTCGATGCCGCCACCAAGTTCGGGATCGACGGGCACACCACGGATTTCGGCGAGACGCTGGCGGTTTACGGCGCCGACGAAGGTCCCTACCTCGTATTGCCCGTACTGGGGCCCAGTAATCCTCGAGACGCCGCAGGCTATGTGGTGGATATCGGGCTGGATCCTACGACTTACATCACCTTCCGCAGCAGCGTTTACTGGATGCTCGGGCGCGGGGTGCTCCACGTCGTCGACGTAAGAGCGCGCAACATCGACACGATCGAAGAACTTGAGCGCAGTTCCGTCGACCTTTATGCGACGGAACGCAGCCTCTATCGGCAGCACAGGAATGCGGAGATCCACGGCGGCAAGGCGGACCTGCAAAACCTGCCGAACATGTGACGTTCGGCAATCGCATGAATTTATTTTTCGTCGAGCGCGTCGTCGGAGTCTGCGCTCGCTACGCGGGTTACGTCCTGTTGGGCGTGCTCGTGTTGGGCGCAGCCGCCGGCTACTACACCGTCACGCATTTCAAGATGAATACCGACACGGAATCGCTGATTTCGTCGGATACGGCGTGGCGCAAGCGCGAAATCGCCCACAACAAGGCTTTTCCGCAACAGACCAATCTGATCGCTATCGTGGTCGACGGGGTGACGCCCGAGCGCGCCGAGGAGGCGTCGTCGTCTCTTACCGCCGCGCTCGCCACGAACCCGAAGCTGTTTCCTTTTGTTCGGCGCCCGGATGCGGGACCGTTCTTCGCGCATAACGGGCTTCTGTTTCTGCCGCAGGACCAGGTCGAAGCGACGACACGTCAGATGATCGCGGCTCAAGCCTTTTTGGGAGCGCTCGCGTCCGACCCCTCGTTGCGCGGAATCATGGATAGCCTGTCGACCGCGTTGCTCGGAGTCCAGCACGGACAGGCCAAGCTCGAAATGTTGAGCGCGCCGCTGTCGGCTTTCGGAGCCACACTGGGTCAGGTGGCGGCCGGCCAGCCGGCCTATCTCTCATGGCGGCAACTCGTGATGGGCGGCGCGAAGCCCTCTTTGCGAGAAACGCGGCACTTCATCATCGTGCAACCCCGGTTGAATTACGCCGCTCTGATGCCCGGCAAGGAGGCGACGGATGAGATTCGTGCCGATGCAAGCCGGCTCCAGCTGACCCCGGATCATGGCGTGCGCGTCCGCCTGACAGGCCAAGTGCCGATAGAAGACGAAGAGTTCGCAACGCTCACGGAAAATGCCGGTCCTATGGCGACCCTGATGATACTTCTCATCGTAGTCATGCTGTGGGTCGCGGTGCGTTCGTTCAGGTTGATATTTTCGATCATGCTTACGGTCTTGACGGGCCTCTTCGTTACGACGGCTATCGGCTTATTTATCGTCGGCGCGTTCAATGTGATCTCGGTTGCATTCGTCGCATTGTTCGTCGGCCTGGGTGTCGATTTCGGCATCCAATATTGCGTGCGCTATCGTGCCGAGCGCCACGAGCAGAACAATCTGGATATCGCTCTGCGCCGGGCGGGCGCGGGTGTCGGCGGGGCGCTCACACTCGCCGCGGCAGCCACGGCGGTCGGATTCTTCTCGTTTCTTCCCACAAGTTATGTGGGCGTCGCCGAACTGGGTTTTATTGCCGGCGTTGGCATGCTCGTGACCTTCGGCCTCACGATCACGTTTCTGCCCGCGCTTCTGAAGATTCTTGCGCCGCCGGGCGAACCGGCCGAAATCGGCTATAGTTCGCTTAAGCCGCTTGATCGCTATCTCACCGAGCATCGGCGTTTCGTAATGTCGATCGCGCTGGGCGTCAGTCTCTGCGGGCTTGCCACCCTTCCGGCCCTGAAGTTCGATTTCAATCCGCTGGATTTGCGCAGCCCCAAGGTCGAATCCGTGTCGACCGCGCTCGACCTGATGAAACATCCCGAAACGACGCCCAACACGGTCGATGTCCTGGCGCCCGATCATGCGGCGGCGGTCGAACTCGCAGCGAAGCTCTCGAAGCTGCCCGAGGTTTCCCAGGTGCTGACGATCGACAGCTTCGTTCCACAGGACCAGCCGCCCAAGCTTGCGGCGATTGCGGATGCTTCGTCGCTGCTCGACACGACGCTCGAACCGTTCCTGACCAAGCCGCCGCCGACGGATGCCGAAACGGTTGCGAGCATGCAGGCGACGGCCGCGCAGTTGCGATCCGTCGCAGGATCCGAAAAATCCAAGGCCGCAGACGACGCAAGGCATCTTGCGGACGTTCTCGATCAGCTTGCGCATGGTACGCTGGACTTGCGCCGCCGTGCGGAAGATGCACTCGTTCCCGGCCTGCAAACGATGCTGGCGCAGGCGCACGACGCCCTGGAACCGCAACCGGTCACGTTTCAATCGCTGCCTGCGGATATGAAACAGGACTGGGTGACGTCCGCCGGCGTCTATCGCATCCAGGTTTCGCCGAAAGGCAATGCGAACGACAATGAGGTGCTGAAGAAGTTCACGGCAGCTGTGCGCAAGGTCGCGCCCAATGCGACAGGCACACCCATTTCGATCCAGGAAGCGGGAGATACGATCGTCCACGCGTTCGTCGAAGCGGGCGTGCTGTCCTTCATCGCCATCGTGTTCATCCTTGCGATCGCATTGCGCAGCGTGTTCGACCTCGCGATGGCGCTGGCGCCGTTGCTCCTCGCGGGCATCCTCACGCTCGCAACCTGCGTGGTGATCGGCGAACAGCTCAATTATGCCAATATCATCGTGCTGCCGCTTCTTTTGGGAATCGGCGTCGCGTTCGACATCTATTTCGTGATGGCCTGGCGGGCCGGGGCGCGCGGTCTTCTGCAGTCTCCTCTCACGCGCGCCGTCATTCTGAGCGCGGGAACGACCGCTTCGGCCTTTGGATCGCTGTGGCTGTCGAGCCATCCCGGCACGGCAAGCACAGGCAAGCTGCTCGCGATCGCATTGGGATGGATTCTGGCGTCGGTGCTTCTGCTGCTGCCGTCGATGCTGGCGCATTTTTCGCCGCGCGAAGGGCGCTATATTCGCTGAAGGGTCAGCGCGAAGGCTTCGGCCCGCCCGCGAGCAGGGCGTCCGCCAGATCGTTCATCTTCTTGACCAGAGCCGGCGCGCCGCCAGACGCAATCGTCGCGGAGAAATCCGAGCGTCGCGTTGCGAGTTCGCTCACATAGCCCTCTAGGAAAATGTCGATGATCTTCCACGGATCGCCGTCCTGGCGCATGCGATAGAGGAGCGTCACGGGCTTTTGCCCTTTTGGAATCAGGGTCGTCTGTACGACGCGATCGCTGCCGCGCTGGATCACATTGGGATCCAACGTGAAGCGCTGGCCGTCGAAATTGTCGAAATTGCTTGCATAGTTCGCGAGCGTCAGGCGGCGGAACGCAGCGATCAGGTCTTTGTGGTCGGAGTCCGACATCGAAGCCCAGCCGGGCCCCACGATGAACGGCAGCATGATTTGAAAGTCGAATGCGGTATCGATGGCGGGTTCGAGGGCGCGGTAGCGACCCATCATTCCCAATTGCTGCCCGCGCTTCATGATGTCGAGCAGGGCGCCGTGGAAGGCTTCGACCTGCTTCGCAGCGGGATCGGCGATCACGGGGTCCGCGGTCGCGGTGCCCGGCATGAAAGCAGCAAAGGCAATGGCCAGCGCCAGAAACCCGGCGAGCAGTCTTCCCAACATGAGATGTCCTTAAGTCAGATCCCGCACGCCCCTGGACGAGGCATAATGGCCGCGCCCAAGGGATGCGGGTATCCCTGTTTCTCTCAAAGGTAAACGCCTGAAGGGGATTTTGGGCCGAATTAAGTCGGGGACGTTGCCTTCAAACAGCAGTGACGCCCGGCGATAGACCTGCCGACATGACACCGTCGTCCGGAAGGCGGCCTTTGCCGGTGGCGGTGATTTTTGGTTCATTTTCAGCTGGAATGCCCCCAAGGCGCGGCCGAAATCGCTCATAAGTCCCGATATGCGCCCACACCCGAAGAACAGTGCTACGACCGACAGGATGATGAGCCGGCACCGGATACTGAGCCCGCACATAACGATGCCGTCCTTACAGATGCCGGCGCGACGTTGTGCCGAACCGGGGGTCCGGTTCAATCGCGGCCATTGCGATAAGTACCGGCTCTGCGCGCGGGCGAACGGCCCTCCAAATACGCGGTCAATGGAGTGATGGGTCGCGCTCAATTCACGGCGCAGACGAATTCATCGAATTTGCCTGTCGGGCCTGCCGGGATTTCGCGGTCGAAATAGGTGAAGCGCAAGGCGAACGCGAATCCCAGCGACGCCTGGATATGCGCCGTCAGATCCCTTTCTTCGACTGCGCTGAGGGCACGGCTCGTGACCAAGCGCAATTCGATGGCTTCGCGGCCGTCTTGAATCAACTGGTATTGGATGACAGGCGCGATTTCACGGAACCTGTCGAAACCTACCAATGGCCAGTGTCGTGTACCGTCCGGCATGAGGATGAGGTTTCGCTCGCGTCCGTAAATGCGCTTAAGTGTCGGCAACCCCCTACCGCAAGAACAAATCGGTCCAGGCGCCGCATAGTCGCCGATGTCGTAGCGTATGAGCGGTGTGGCGAAATTGTGGAGATCGGAGACGACAACCCGACCAACCTGGCCTTCACGACATGGAGCGTCATCGGCGTCGAGAATTTCGACGATCAGCGTTTCGGCCATGACGTGATAGAGCGACGCGTCGGGACATTCGCAAGCAATGCAGCCGATTTCCTGCGACGAATAGCAGTCCTCGATCCTTGCATCGAATATCTCTTTGACCTCTTCGCGCAATTGAAGCGAAAGCGTTTCACCAATTGTGCGTATGTGGCGCAGACCCGGCAGCGAAATCCCGCGCTCGGCGCATGTGCGCGCGATCGCCCTGAGATTGCTGGGGTAGACAAGAAGATTGTCCGGTTCGAATCCGCGGATCAATGCGATTTGATCTTCGATGTCGGTCGTGATCGGTATGCCGAGCGATGGTCCGGTCTCGAAGAGAAGGCTGACTGGCTGTCCCCAATTTTCCCGTCGCGTCGGAGCGGCGATATTGGCGCGTATGGCGCACAGAGGTTTCAGAAAATCGCGACGGTGCCACAAATGCTCCCGCAGCATCATGGACGACCAGTCCAATTGACTGATTACTGTGCGGCGCACGACGACCGGCTCGCCTGTCGAGCCTGACGTTTGCGTCACGAAAAACGGCAGGTGACCGGCGGGCAGTTCGCTGCAGAACAGGTCTGTCGCGCTCTGCAATTCCCGCCGGCGCAGAACCGGCAGTCGGCGCAATCCCTCGGGTGAAAGCAAGTCGTCCCGCTTGAGTTTCGCGCGCTCGAGTCTTCTTTGGAATTGCGGCGAATATTTCTCGCAATGCGCGAGCACGCGGTCGAGTTGATGAAATTGCAGTGCCGTCAGGGATTCCGGCGTCATCCATTGCGTGTCGTCGAGTTGACGCAGCATGGAAGCCAATAAAGCAGAATCTCCGGTCGAGACTGGCGGCCAGCCGATGCCCGGAACATTCGAGCGAATTGCGGAAAATGCCGGATCGGAGCTTCTCACGGCGCGAAATCCGCAACGAAAACAGGACACCTTTCCGCAAGCTCGTAGCTGCCCGAATTGAGAAATCGCGGATTGGAAAAACTGCGCGGGAGAGCCATCACAATTTCTCCTCGTGTCGGAAAGCTGTACACTGTCTTCGCGTCGGCATAGGCATCGATTTCATCGATGTCATCAAAACTCCAGCCCGTCGCACGGCTTAGGGCACCACGATCCGAAAATTCGCGATCGAAGATACGATGAATCAGTGCGACCGGCACATTTGCGTTACCCATCTCGGCGGCGATGGCCGTTGCAAGCCGCCATTTGAGCGCATGAAACCCGGCGATATTGCCCGCCAGAGCTTCCTGCCGGACACGCGCGATCGGCTCGCATGGTTCCGGCGTCGCATAAATACGCACGGCGACCCGGGCGCCGGGCAGAAGCACGCTCTCGAGCTGCGCAAATAACGCGGAATAATCCGAATAATCGATCGCATTTAAACTGCCGTCGCCGATCGCTGCAGAAAACCGGCGCCGATGAAACGGCATGGCGAGCCAATTGCCGAGAACCGCGCTTCGCGCAGCGGTGTCGCCAGGCCAGATGTGAGCGATCATGGCTTCGCTCCAATCCAGCGCGACGGTCAAGGTCCCGATGTCTGAAAGCTCGGGCGTAACGCCGAGCAGGAGCGGACAGTCGCGTCGATCTTCGATCGCACCGGCAATGGCAGCGGTCACCTCGCAGTTTGCGCGCAGCGGCGGTTTCAGACGCGACCAGCGACGATGAAAGTCGCTCCAGCTGTTTTCCGCCATTCTACGAACGATTCTCGAGACCAACCGCTGCGGAAGCGGGGAGCAATGCAAGTGTTATACGTCGATGCATGTTCCCCCGAAACTCGGCGTGAGTCCGCAAATAACCACGCAGGCTAACATTGTTGGGTCTCTGGTCGCAATTTTCGATTTAACTGCAAAAAGCTGCCTGCGCAGAGGGTCCGGCAAACGCGCGGCGTGCAGCCGGATTTGGCAGATGTCGCCGGCCGGACACATCCCTATTTCCGCCCTATCTTCCCGCGCGATAGAGAGCCTATAATCGCAATCCGGCGCGCTGCGGCTCGGTGGGGGACACCATGCACGACGATATCTCCGTATTGGCCTGCATTCCTACAGCCCGTCCACCCGTCAGGAAACGTTTCGACGCAATTTTGCTGTTGGGGACAGCGACGATCGCGTTGCTCGCCTCGCCGGTGGCGTTTGCCAATCCCGTCGGCGGTGTCGTGACGAGCGGCAGCGCCACCGTCAACCATCCTTCTTCGAGCGAGACCATCGTCACGCAGACCAGCGAAGGCGTCGTCGTCGATTGGTCGAGCTTCAATGTCGGCGCAGGACAAACGACGCAGTTCGTGCAACCCAATGCGAGCGCGATCGCCGTCAATCGCATCGGCGGCGCAAGCGCCTCGCAGATCCTGGGGACACTCGATGCCAATGGCCGCGTCGTCCTCATCAACGGCAATGGCCTGATCATCGGCAAAGGTGCGCAGGTCAATGTCGGCTCGCTGATTGCGACATCGACCGATGGCTCGGATTCCGATCTGCTGTCCGGCAAGTTCACGCAAGCCGGCGAGAAAAACGCGTCCGTGATCAACAATGGGGCGATCACTGCGGCAAGCGGTGGAGTGGTGGCGCTGGTTGCGCCTAATGTGACGAACGCCGGCACGGTCAACGCCAAGCTCGGCACCGTCGCGCTCGGCGCGGCCAACGAATTCACAGTTGATTTTTCCGGCGACGGTCTTGTGTCGTTTGCCGCGCAAGGCGACGTGAACGCGCTGGCATCCGCAATAAATTCGGGCACGCTCTCCGGCGCAAACGTCTCGATGACGGCGCACGCCGCCAACGGCATTGCCACCGGCGTCGTGGATATGAGCGGCATCATCACAGCGCAGGGCGTCCGCAATGTCGGCGGCACGATTTATCTTGATGCCGGCAACGGCACGCTCACGACGACGGGCACGCTGAACGCAGCCGGTGCCGTGGGCGGCGGCAGCATCGAGACCTCGGGCCAGACCGCGAATATTTCCGGACACATCACCGCCGGCCAAGGCGGGCACTGGAAGGTCGATCCGGAAGACCTCACCATCGATTCCAACGCGGCCACGACCATCGACGGCGCGCTCAGAGCGGGCACCAGCGTTCTCGAGCAGACGACATCGGGCCCGGCGTCGGGCTCTGGCGTGCAAACCACGGGCGCCGGCGACATTACGGTCGCAGCGCCGCTTTCCTGGAACACGAGCGCAACGCTTACGCTCGATGCGTATCATTCGCTCAATATCGACGCGCCGATTTCGATTTCCGGCGCGGGCGGGCTCGTGCTGCAATACAACGACGAAGCGACCGACGGCGGCCTGTCCTTCGATCTCGGCGCCACGGGCTTTGTGGGCAATGTGTCCTATGGTACGACGAACAACGGCGGCTCGCTCGCGATCAACGGCACGAACTACATGCTCGTCTATTCGATGAGCGACTTGCAGGCCGTCAACAGCAATCTCAACGGCAATTATGCGCTGGCCAATTCGCTCGATGCCACCGGTACGAGCGGCTGGGTTCCGCTGGGCACCTTCGGCAACGAATTCGCCGGCACCTTCGAGGGCCTTGGCAACACGATCTCGAACCTGACAATCGACGGCATATCCTTGCCCGATGTCGGGCTGTTCGGCCAATCGTCCGGAACAATCCGCGATCTGGGCCTGGCCGGAGAATCGGTGACCGGCAGCGGCACGGGCGGCATAGATGTCGGCGGCCTGGTCGGCGACAACTACGGCGCGGTGCTCAATGTGGTCGGCTCGGTCGCAGTCGGCGACAGCCAATATGCCAGTATCGGCGGATTGATCGGAATCAGCGAAACCGGCGCGATGGTCGTCGACGCCGGCGTTTCGGGCTCGGTGATCGACGGGGCAGAGGGCAGCGCCGTAGGCGGCTTGATCGGCCCAAACTCCGGCACGGTCCAGAACGCTTACGCCACGGCCAGCGTCAACGGCGTTTCCTCATTTGTCGGCGGCCTCGTGGCCTACAATGCGGGAACCATCGAGAACTCCTACGCCAGCGGCGCAGCAGCAGGCACCGGTTTCTCGTATGTCGGCGGGCTTGTCGGCCTCAACCAAACAACCATCGAGAACTCTTATGCGAGCGGCGCCGCGACGGGCGGCGATAACTCGTATGTCGGCGGCCTTGTCGGCCTCAACGAGACAACCATCGAGAACTCCTATGCGAGCGGCGCCGCGACGGGCGGCGAAGGCTCGAGTGTCGGTGGGCTTGTCGGCGTCAACCAATCATCGCTTCAATATTCGTTTGCGACGGGAGCGGCCAGCGGGGGAGCAAGCAGTAGCGTCGGCGGCCTTGCGGGAGTGAACCAGGGGGCGATTGTTGTGGCCTATGCGACGGGAGCGGTTTCGGACTCGGGCTCAGGCGCGTTCGCGGGAGGGCTTGTCGGCTACAATTTCGGCACGATAGATCAGACCTATGCGGTTGGTCTCGTTTCGGGAGCAACTCGCCCCCACACCGGCGGCCTGGTTGGCGTGGATGAGTCCACGCCAGGCAGCATCACCAATTCCTATTGGAACATTGAAACGAGCGGTATCACCCCTCTCAGCCGCGGCGCGGGCAATGTCGCCAACGATTCCGGCATTACGGGCGAGGAGACGGCGAAGCTGCAGCAGGCGCTGCCGAACGGCTTCGACGACACGATCTGGGCCATCGTTCCCGGCCTGAGTTATCCCTATCTCCAATGGCAGCTGCCGGCGGGCACCCCGCAGGTCGTGACCGGCATTCTCTCCAACGGCGCAACGCCGATTTCGGGCGCCGGCGTCGGCTTGCTGATCGACGGGGACGCGGCCGCGACGCCACTGTTGTCGATGTCCTCGGGCGCTAACGGCTATTACTATCTGCTGCTCGCGCCCGGAACGATTCCCAGTTCGGACGGTCAGGTTCTCGGCTATATCGCGAGCGGAGCGGCGCGCCCGGGAAACACCTATTATCAGGACGCGTCGGGTTCCCTGACAAATCTCGACATCCGGGACGGCGAGATCGAGATCGCCGGCGACTCTGCGAATGCGAGCGGCACGATCGCAGGCCTCGACACGGCGATCGGCTCCGAGACCGGCTCGCAATTCATCTACACCCAGGCAGGCGGATTCTTGTCCGGGTTCGATGTCGCCATAGACGATACCGCGGCGTCGTTCACGATCGACACAACGCTCAACTTCACGGGCGACGATGTTGC